>ERZ772772.132-NODE-132-length-44950-cov-3.441185_pt1 | contig 44950 bp, 45 predicted proteins | sample MGYA00511484_ERZ772772 | MGnify/ENA primary metagenome ERZ772772 (study PRJEB29015, sample SAMEA2737913) | human oral metagenome | biome: human oral; feature: human-associated habitat; material: dental | place: China | collected 2088 ... | reverse complement strand
AAAAGTTTGTAATTCGTGAGTACCTTCTTTGTTAACTTTTTTTCGTCTATTATTACTAATCTTTCCTTTACCCAAGTGTTAAATTCTGACCTCAATTCAGGTATTTTTTCACTTACACCGTCCTCGAATTTCCCGGACAAAACGTCTGTAATTTGTGTATCAATCCCTTTAAATTCATATAACCAACGAACAAAAAAACCTACCAAAACAAACAGGTGCGGAACCTCAAGAGTGATAAATAAACCTTTTTTATTTTGTGTTAAATTTCTAAATGTTGACGAAACTGCAATTGTACTTTTACCATGACCAGTGAAAGCCGCAAAAAGAGCTAAAGTGCCCGGTTGGAAATTTTTAGTAATTTCATCAACCTCACTAATACCTGTTTCGAAAGATGACTCTTTGTCAAAAATCTCTAAATTTTCAGGTATTTGGGTTTCATATTCATCTAAGCTCTCATCAGTTAATTCTACACCCTCCTTCTCGATTAAATTGCTAACTTTTTCTAATAAATTTGTAGCTCCATCAGATTCGTTAATATACGAAAGTAAATGACCCTGTAAATAGTTATATCTGAAAAATTCACGAATTGCATTCTCTAATGTTAAAATTTCAGATAAACTGTTTGTTTTGTCAATTTCTGTATATCCTTGATTTTGATAATATTCACGAGAAGGATAACTCCCATGTTTGGTTACCTCAAGAGTGTAATTTATTGTATCTTTATCTTCGTTTGGTATTTTCTCATAATCTAATAGATTTATTAATTCAGAATTTATTTTATCATTTTTTCGCTTACCTGCAATTGAGTAAAATAAAGTACTCAACGGAGATATAGGTGTAAAAGTCATAGAACGTTATTGTAATTAAATTTTTGACCAGGTGCATGTAATATAACAACAACAGCTCCCTCATCAATCATTTTATCACAAAAAGACTCAATAACTGACAAACCTTTGGGCTCGCTGATGTTCCGTATGCGGGTATCAATAATAATACATTTTTCACTAACCTCATCACCATTTAACATATACTGAATTGCCGTATTATAATTCAATATCTTTGATTTTGTTAAATTCCTATATTGGAATTTCGTAAAGGCAACTGTTAATTTTTGAGCAGATGTAGTTGTGTAAACATTTCCAAAATCTATATCTTTTGTGTTTTTTATATCAGCTACACTCGGCGAAACACATAAATGTTTTAAATTTGATTTAATAAAAGCATTTATATATTTTTTACACTCTTTTTTATATTTATACACACAGTTGCATGAATCATCTCTAAATTCGCAAATTAACATATCAAGCAGCTGTAAAATAAAAAAGGCCCACGGGCCTTTTTCTTTTGTGATTAAATATTAACTTTAATCTTTTTGGTTGTCCCTATTTTTGAATCTCCTACTTTAGCGTTCACTTTAATAGTTAAATCAATCGTAACATTACTAAAACCCAAAGCATATAAGTCGGCCGAAAAATTTGCAAATAAATCATAAGCTGAATCTGCATAATCTGAACCGAGTTTTTGCTCTATATCTGAAAAACTTAACTTTTCTGCTTCCATTACTTAACATATACCTAAATTTACACACCGGTCGAACCAAAACCACCTAACCCACGAGCTGAGTCGCTTAATTCATTAACAATCTTAAACTTTGCTAATTCTACCTTTGCTAACACACCCTGTGCTACACGCTCACCCGGAGAAATAGTAACAGGAGAATCACCTATATTTTGTAAAACTAACTTTACTTCACCTCGATAATCACTATCAATTGTAGCTACACCGCCGGCCACTGCAATACCTCTGTTAAAGACACACCCGCTGCGAGAACGAATTTGAACTTCGTAACCAAAAGGAATCTCCATACTAACTCCTGAAGAAACCATAACTCGCTCATTAGGTAATAACACACATTTACTTGAAATACTGTGACTTACATATAAATCAAAACCAGAGGAACCATTTGTTGCATAATTTGGAATATCCTCAGAATTATTTACTTTTAATTTAACTTCTACCATAATTATTTACATTATTACCATTTGAATATCAAAATCTTTTTCAACTCTTAAAGTATATCTACAATTACTATATTTTAATATTTTCTCTAAATTAACCCTAACGTCGCAATCGTAAATGCCCCTTACATGAGTTATAAAATATGTGTTAATATAACCCTCAAAAGCATGGTATGTCTGTGCACCACCAGCGACGTACAAAGATCGCTCTTTTTTCTTATTTCGCAAATCACAAATTCTAAAAACTTCATAAATATCCTTTGCAGTAGGGAACCCTTCAATTTCTTTAACACTATCCGCTGAATGTGTTAATACAATGTAATCTCTATCTTTTTTAGCTTCATTTGGTAAACTTTCGAAAGTCCTTCTACCAACAGCTACGAAAGCCCCTAAAGTTTGCGATTTATAAAATTGAAGATCCTCCGATATATACCACGGAATTTTACCATCTTTTGATATTCCGAAATTGTCATCACAAGCTAAAATTGCTGAAATATTCCTCCCTTTCATACAGCAACTTCTCCTGTTAATTTTGGATGATGTGTGTAATTTTCTAATTTTATATCATCCATTTGGAATTTGAAAATATCTTTAATTTCAGGATTTAGTTTTAATATTGGTTTATATAATGGATTGCGCTGTAGTTGCGTCTCTATTTGTTTCATGTGATTGCTATATATGTGAATATCACCAAATGTAAATAATAGCCTATCTGCATAATACCCGGTCTCCTGTGCTAACATACACAAAAGCAAGGCGTACGAAGCAATGTTAAAAGGTACCCCCAAAAATAAATCAGCAGAACGTTGATATACCTGCATTGAAAGCCCACCATTTTCACAATAAACCTGAAAAAGTATATGACAAGGCGGTAAAGCCATCTCGTCAAGATTGCAAATATTCCAAGAATTAACGATTAAACGTCTTGACAAATGATCAGACTTTATATCATTAATAAGTTTTGATATTTGGTCTACATGTTCTATTTTTCCATTAACAAACTTTTCAGCTTTTCGCCATTGATAACCGTAAATTTTTCCTAAATCGCCGTCCTCGCTTGCCCACTCATCCCAGATTGTACAATTTCGATCGTGCAAAAATTGCACATTGCTATCACCACTTAAAAACCATAACAATTCTGCCTTTATTGAGTTAAAAGACATGAATTTCGTCGTTAACAAAGGGAAACCTTTATAAATATCCCTTATCTCTAAATGATGTCCAAAACTTGAAAAGGCGTTAACATTTGTCCTATTTGGGCGCAAATAGCCTTTATATACGACATCTTTTACTAAATCTAAATATTCTTTCATATTACTCCTGATATAGCGTTATAAACCAATAAAAAAGTACAAAATAAAACAAAAGCGATACTGTGTAAAATTACATAATAAGCAAAAAAGCGTTTAATGCTAAATTCTTCTAATATCCTTCCGATTGTTAAACTGTTTGAATCTAAAATGGAATTAAAAAGACCAGTTAAAATTAGAAAATACGTAAAAAAATGTGCTAAAACGAAAAATGTAATTCCGGCCCACAGTAGAAAACCAGATGCGCTAATACTTGCAAAAAATAACAAATATAAATAAACTGATAGCGATGATGAGATTAATAAAATTTCTAACTTTTTCATATTACTAAATATTTCATAAATAAACATTTTTATTATTCCATAATAAGTATTTTTTATAGTCTGCAACACTTTTTGCGTCAAATGGCTCTCCTTTGTAAAAATCTGGTATATTTCTTTCATCGGATGTCACAAGCTCCATTTGTGCTGCTTTATGTGAAACTAATCTAAGTTTGTAATTGTCAATATTATCAAAATCTGGGATGTAAACAGATAGACAATCTTTGTACAATGAGTTAATTCTTGTTATTCTACCAGTAAACTGTGTGAAAGTATCTGGAGTCGTCGGAATGTGAAAAAATACTGAGTTTTTTATAAAATAATAAGAAATTGACTCAGTTGCCGCTTTTGTGCATAAAATTACATGTGGGACTTTTTTAACACTTTCTTCTGTTATTTTACTGTAATCAATGTTACTTTTACCTGAATCGATATATATCTTAATATTTGTTACTTCTTTTTCTAATGCCTCCGCAAATATATCAAGTGAAACGTAATAAGAGAAGTACATTAACATAGATTCACCTTTCCCAGTTATTTCCTTAACCAAGTCAATATACCTGTTAATTTTAGAACCTACACGACCAAGAGAACCATCTTTATTTAACACTCCATCTGCTGCATATTGTAAATAAATAAACCTTGAGGAATGTTTTTGAATATCTCTGATATATGTTTTTTCGTCTTTAAATTGACCTTCTAAAACACCCCTTATCCAATCTTCACTACTTATATTCATACCCGACGAGATCCCTGCGCCAATTTTTGTATAAATATCGGCTTCTTCTTGACTCATTTTGTATGAAATTCTGTAAAAGATTGGTTTTATAACATTATCACCTGTTAATACAATAGGCTCTAATTTTTCCCTAAATGAAGCCTCATTTAATACACCTATGATCTTATCAACAGTCCTTAACTTTCCATTTGGAAGCCTACCTATGACCTGTTTGCTAATATTGCAATAAGTACTCCTAAAATGAAAAAAACTGCCTAAATAGTTTGGTTTTATTAAATTTATAATATTGTACGTATCTGATAAATCACGAGAAAGAGGGGTCGCAGTAATTCCAAATACATATTCAACATTTATTAAATTTGACTTCATTTCTTTAGTTAAAGCAGCAGAAGGATTCCTAAATGCATGAACCTCATCTAAAACAACAATCGACTTAAATGCTGTAAATATGTTATTTAACCTATATTTTTTTACATGCGTATGTTTGAAAAATACTAAATCGTAAAGTTCTATAACTTTTAACGCCCTTGTGAGATTTCCTCCAGATTTTTTTAAAACCTCATCGAAAGATATAGAAAGAATATTTGTATGCTTTTTGCATTCTTTTGCCCAAACTTCCTTATCGTAGGCTGATTTCGGAGTCAAAACAAATAACTTATCTCTTTTACCAATAAGACTTAAATGTACAAAAATTGACAAAATAATAAGCGTTTTCCCTTTACCTGTTTTTTCTGATAATAAAAGATGCTTTAAATTAGCACCTTTTATTATATGGGACTTTTGCTCATCTGTTAATTGTGCAAAGACCTGTAATTTTCTACCCATATTAACTAATTAAACCATATTTCTCACATAGAGAATTATAATCATTTGACGAAATTTCTAACATTCTCGGAAAATCAAAATAATCTAAACGAAACACCTCGAGTAAAGTTGCAAAATCTTTTAACTTTTTATGATTCTTAATATACTCTAAAAATGGCGTATATGCTACTTTTGAGGTGTAACCATATTTAATATCTACGAGGAAAGAATCTATATCATTTTTTGACGTAAAAGCGTTAACAAAATCAGATACTCCCAAAGCACTACCTTCCAAAAGACCCTTAATATTGTCGGTCTTATCTCCAAAAAATACTTTATAAACAGGAATAAGACAAGGAGCTACATTTGAAACAGATTTTATAGTTTCGATATTATTCTTTTCCTTAAAATCTTCGGTTGAATCAATGTATATATTTTCTCCAATTAATTGATATAAATCTGAATCAGTGGAAATAATAACAATTTCATCAAAATTGAAATCTAATTGCCGCAAATTAACATTTCTTACACCATCAAAATCTTTCTCAAAATATGTATCCTGCTGTAAATACCTTCCGCTTTTTGGGAAAATCTTTTTAGGAGTCTTAAAAACTGTAGTAAATGATGAAATTGTCTGATCAGCCTCACAATCTGCAATTCCTATAACTTTTAATATTTTCCCAAATTTCTCTGCATGACCTATACAGAGTTTTAACTTTTCATGTAAATTAATATTAAATACGTCTTTTTGATAAGATTCACGATTCATCTTGTACGAAGGTACTAAAGCCCTGCAATATGTAGGCGAACCATCAAGAGCAAAGTAAATAGTATTCGATGGACACCCTTCTATAAATTGAAAAAGTCCCTTAATATCTCCTAAATGATACCGCAAACCAGTTTTATTATCCTGAAAAACGGAATTGTCCCCTCTACTTAAACGATATGATAGATTGTTAAAATCTACCAAATATAAACTATTTGTCATTTTTAGTATTATTAAAAATTAAAAATTTGATCCTAAAACATCTAATTTAACACCAAATTGCAAAGATCTCCAATTTGGCTTTTCTTTACCCGGAAAGGTACTTAACGCAAAAACTGTTTCTGTTTGTGAAGTTGTCTGAACGTAAACATTCTCTAAATTTGACTCAATATTTCCCATTGCAATAACTATTATCCCGGTTATTGGTTTTAATATTTTTATCTCTTTGGGTATATCTATACCAAATGTTAAAATATTATTATCTCTCGTTATTGATAAACTTTTACCATACGCCAAAACACCGTTCGAAATCAAAAAACCTTTAACTTGATCCCATGTTGTGTTTTTATAATCGGTAGTGTTAAAACCTGATAAAAGCCCAACGTTTGTTATTTGACAATAATTAATACTACTTACTAAAGTTTGTGCTACCAAGCTAACACCCGGCAAAGTCATGTGTAATTGCATATTCTTAAACTTTTGTACCGCAAAGGTAGGAGTGAATATAATTCGAAAAATACATTTATTGATAATTACGAATAATTATCTCTTTATAAGCAATCTCTCCCTGATTGCCTTTTAACTTTTTAGCTGTTGATGAACCTAAAAATGTGTTTCTTTTCAAACTATTGATATTAAAATTATCTTTATACATTTCTAAAATATTCTCGTTATAATGATTTAACATTAACAATCTATATCCTCTTTTGTCTAAATCGTGCATAATAGCACACAACTCTTCTTGAAGACTTTTTTTTTCTTTTCCATATTTTAGCTGTGAGCCATCATATGGAGGATCGAAGAAAATAAATGTATCTTTTGCTTTTTTATCATCTAACGTTTTTAACAGATCTTTATAATCTAAATTTGTTAAAAAGGTTTCTGATCTGTTTAAAATTCCATGCTGTAAACATATTGACTGATAATCGCAAAAAGTTACCGTATCTTCATCATAGTTAAATGTTGAATTATATTCTTTATTGTTATTTTCTGAGAATTTACCATTATATGCTAATCTCATCAAAATACACAAAAGTACAACTCTTTCGTTTTTATCTGTTTCTATGTTAAAATCATCCCTTATACTGTTAAAAACATCATGGCGCTCCTGTAATGTTAAATGTAAATAACAAGTCTGAAATTCTATTAAATTGTTATATAACCATATATGATCGTTTTTTAATATATTATGATAATTTACTATATCCTCTTTTAAATCATTTAAGTGTACTTCTTTTAATACTCTACTTTTTAGGAAGTTATAAGCAAAACCACCAGCACCTAAAAAAGGATCTACAAAAATGTTAAAAGGCTCTTTTGGTAGATAATTATCTAATGTTAAATATAGTTTAGTTTTATTACCAGGCCAAACTAATGTACTTCTTAAAGTTTTAATCATTTTTACAAAACTCCTCTACACGTAAAATATTCCTAATAATCTCAAAAGCCACTTGAGGTACAATTGCATTACCATATATTGCAGAAACTCGCATATTGTATTCTTTTAACGCTTGCTGTTTGATCTTTTCAAGTTTTTCTTCATTAATCTCCTTTTGAACATCTTCACAAGTAAGACCTTGCAATAATTCGTCGGAAAGCCCATCATATCCTCTATAAATAGGTGTGAAATTAGGGAAACTTTCCCACCTGGATTGTAAATCTTTGCAATCTGATCTGAAAGATTCCCAATTCCACGATTCCGACTCGCATTTGCCTTCCCTTGAACAACCGTCGGAGTCCCCAAAAGAAAATTTTTGTTTATCCCCGAAATCGTTCCTTCTTGCCACGATCCATAACCGCTCTCGTAGATGTGGCGCTCCGACGCTGCAAGCCGGTATAATAAATGTTTGTACGTCATAACCTGCTTTAACAAGACTTTCGATGATGTTAAATAATACTCCTTCTCTACTATGGGAGATATTTCCCATCTCAGCCGCTTCGGGCGGCAAAACCATTGTAAGGAGCCCAGCAACGTTTTCGCCAATAACCCAACTGGGCTTAACCTCCTTGACAATTCGTAACATCTCCGGCCAGAGAAAGCGATCATCTGACGCTCCTCCTCGATTCCCAGAGTAGGAAAAAGGCTGGCAGGGAAAGCCCCCCGTGAGCAGCATTTGTTCTCCGTAATCTTTTCCATATTTACTAACTAAAATTTTGTCAAAATCATCTTTTGTTAATTTTTTAACATCTTCAAATAATACAGTGTTTGGAAAATTTGACTTTAACACTTCTCGGCAATCTTCATTTATTTCACACGAAATTTCAGACTGTAAACCCGCCCAACGAGCAGCAAGTGAAAAACCACCAATTCCTTCAAATAAACCTACATGATACATAAAAATAAATATACAACTAAAATAACAGAGCAAATATAACTGCTAAATATGTTTATATTTGTTATATAACATAATTTATATATTCTCGAAATCATGATCAAATTCATCGTACTGGAAACGAGTATTAATATTTAAAAACCCATTCATTTGATCACCAAGCTCAAAAGTAACAATACAATCAGTATCACCAAAAGATATTGGTTGTTCATAATAATTAAAATTTCCATTTGTTACCCGTCCCAATACACTCGCAGAATATTGATGACCTGTTAAAACTTCCGGATTCTTTAAATTACCTAAAGACCCGTAAACACTATAATTGCCTTTTACTTTTCTTAACTTATATCCATTTAGATACTTTGCTAAAAAAGAGTTATTTATATAACTTTTTCCTAACTGCTCAGGAGTCATTAAAGCAGGTAAAAATGTACCAACAGATTTTAATTGCTTAATATCTTCATAATCTGCTGGAGGAGTTTCCTCCCATTTGTCAAAAGATGATACATCCGAAGGCGCGACGTCAACAACTATTAAACGCTTACCTATTTGACGTAACGGAGAAATCGGAACCTCTTTTAACATTGCAGCAGCAGGTAAACCGCAAAAGCCTACACTTGAGTTAAAAGATACATCAAAATCTCCATTTCCGTTACCATTTAAGCCGTGCTCAATTCGCGTCTCCTCAATCCATCTCCTAAATTCTGTTGATAAACCGTGCATTATCTTAACACCAAAGTATTCCTCAAGCAGTGCTAAATTTTGATAACAGCCTATATCTTGATAATCTGAAGGACGCCCGTGCGAATAAGGATCCATAACAGAGTAACGATCTAATAAGTAACTTCTTGAAAAACGTGAAGTCATGCAAGAAAGTACTACAAACTCATTACCCCAACCACGGAAACATTCAAAAACTTTCCTTACTTTAATATAATAACCCTCAAGACCTCCCTTTCTCCAAATATTAACATATCCCTCCGAACTTGATAATGCACCAAAAGGAAAATGTAATTTATTTTCATTAGAAACCTCCGGCTGCATATAGTAACGAACTCCTAACATTTTACCAGCCGCATCGACACCATCTAAAGAAATTACTACATCTGGAATATTTATGTTAATTTCTAACTCTGAATCAAAATTTGAGAAATCATAACATACAATTGTCTCTAATAATGAAAACTTATCTTTATAAACAGTACCCATCAACTTATCCGTAGTATCCAAATAAGCTGGAAATCTTCCTGATTTTTCTGAACGAACATGCCTGTAGTATCCTTTTATATTAGTTAATGTACCTAAAAAGCTATTAACGGAATTAAAAGACTCTAAACTTACAGATCCATCGGCTACGAAAACTAACTCGATGTTAAAATTAGAAAGATTGTTTGTTCTAAATAATCTCTCGAAATTTGCAGATTTTAACTTATCTACCAACTGCTTGCAATATACAATATAAAACAACCATTTTGCTTTTAAGCCGCTTCCTATTGAATTATTGTTTATTTGTAAATAAGTTACTCTACCATAACCATTTACTAACCACCCCCAATCTACATTCGTGTCTAAAGTCGTAAATAAAGTTTTTGAAAGTTTATAAGATGACATATTATTAACCTTATAACTTTCCTTGAAAAAAGCTCTATTTAATATAACAACTCCTAAATCAGATGTGTAAAATAAATTCTGATAGGTGTTTTTCTTTTTATCACTTTCAAGAAAAACACAAACTCCATTAGCATATATGTAGTTTGAACCTTTGTTAATTTTATTATCTAAATTGTGAAAATTACCTAAATATAAAAAGCAATTCCGCGTCTCGGAAATACCAGTACCATTTTCACAATCAATAAAATTAGCATAATGTGGATCTGTGCACCGTAACGCATAGCAGGCACTTATATCAGATTCATTAACATTATCAGTTCTTAACTTCTTTCTAAAAATAGGTACAATTACAACGTCCTCCTTTGTTACCGTGTAAGGAAATGTTATAACCTCCCCGGCCGTATTTTCATAATGATCAACTTCCAACTCACGCAGATTATAGAACACAGGGGCCGCTATTTTCGCGCCCGGGGTATATAGACCGTCTGCAAACAGAGCGTGCAGCAGGGCGCCCCTGAAGCGCTCAAGCGAGACCTTGTAAGACTTCTTTGCACCCCATAAACCACCAAGGAAGTAATCCCAGTGCCCTGAGATGCTTAAATTTGATGTTTTTGTTAAAGATTCGTTTAACTGCACCCTTGAAAGCATATTGCCTTTATTATCAAAAAGGCCCATCTCAGTTACCATGTGACCGTCCATTGGCGAATGTTTAGGAACGTCAAAAAACATTTTAATTCCTACACCTTCGTCAAAATACTCAAATTTGGTAACTGGAAAACTAAATGTGGGCTCCTGTAAAGAAGTATCCGTTATTTCAGCTTCTTTAACACCACTTCCGAAACGAATCTCGCTGGCAGTAAAATTGTACCCGGAAACCGACTTTGTTAAACTATTATAACCTGTCTGTGTAATAAGATTATTTGCTAAAATAGATTTAACTTCTTTATCATTCTGAAAAAGTGTAAAATATACAGACCCACAAATAGGCGTTATATAAGATTTCATAAATTTTCTATTCTAACATTTTTAACTCATGACAAACTATTTCATCATGGTTAAGTTTAATATTTCTTAAAAAACTCTCTCTAAATGAACCATCAGGGAGATGAAATGCAGATGTATATGTTTTTTTATAACTTGAACTATTTATATCAGCAAAACCTCCGCTCGGTATGTGAAATTTATACCACGCTTGATTTTGCATTGTTTGAAATTCATTCTGATCAATATCACAACGACAAAACCAATTTTTACTAAGAGCACGCATTTCTAAAATATGATTATTATGCGTGCAAACAGTCGCTGGCAATATATTGTTTTGCTGTGTAAATAATGTTAAAATATGCTTCTTTTTATTATACCCAACAGGTAGCTTGTAAGAAAGCATTACCTCTCCAGTAGAAAGTAAAAATTCTTCACGATCATCAACAACTGTATAATCACGATTCGCTTCTATCCAATCTCTAAATTCATCAGTAATATCGTTGAAAACATTAAAATGATCGTAGGCTTCAATAATTGCTAAATTATGATAAGACCACATATCCTTATACCCATTTACACGCATATCTGAACCTTTTGAATGTAAATAAGATAAGTTTTGCAATATATTAACAATTGGATATTTTACTTTAAAAAGTGAAGAAAGTACAAAAGCCTCGTTTCCCCACCCTTTCATATAAGACAAACATCTAAACTCCTCCGGTAAATCTTTGTAAAAATGTGCTATAAAAGAAAACATTCCATACTTAAAAGATGTTGGTACGCTATGAAAGGATGATTGAAAAGTATTTATATAACTTCCATGTACAAAACTAAAAGAATCGTTAAATACAACTCTATTAACACCCTGTGCTATCGAATAAACTTTCCCTATAAAAGAAGCCATACTTCTGTTTGATTTCTTAGAAAAACTAAATTTTGTACCTGAGGACTCGAGAAAATATGGATTGTGCCACCTTTTATATAACGTTAAATCGTTAAAAGTATATGTTAATTCTTCCTTACGATCCTTTATAAAGGAAGAAAGACCAGAATTGTATTTTGTTAAATAAGGTGAAAAAAAAGATAAAGATTCAACACCCTCTAAAGATACCTTAAAAGCCGACACCCCATCGCCGTCTGCATGTTCTAAAGTACCATAAGGAAGAAAAGGTAAATGTAAAGTTTGAAAAAAGTAATAACATTTAGGCTTGTCAGGATTGGTGTAATACTTATATACAGTGTTAAAATTTGTCTTATAATAAGTCTTATACCAAACATCTTTTAAATAATTATACACTATTTTACCATAACCGGTATGCTGGGACTTGTAATAATTAGCACTTACACCTCTTCCTTCAAAATCACCATATAAAGATTTTACGGAATTTATATCTAAATCACCTTCTATTAAAATATGTATAAAATACTTAATTCCAAACTTTCCTACCGGTGGTTTGGAATTACCCGATTGTGTTAAATTTGAAGGATCATTATATAATTCAATATCTGTTAATTTACTTTCTAATTGTAAAACAGTATAAAAAAGATAAAGTGTTGGATCTATTTTGTAAAGCTCACTATTAACAACCATTATAATATGCGCCTCTTGATATTGCGAAATCTCAAACATAACTTAAACATCAATTATCAATTTTGAACTTTCTTCTTTACCCATCTCGTTAACTCTTTCCATTTCAAAAAAGTTACTAAACATATTATCTATAAATTTGTTAAACATGGGGTAATATAAAATTCCACCAAAATCTCTATCAAACTTAATATTTTGAAAACCGCTCGGATGATATGATGTAAAAAACGGAGTAGCACGACCAGAAAGCGCACCATGTGTTAATAAACTATAACCCATATCGTAAAGATTAAATAAATGAGCTTCTAAACCTGTTGCTGTACGTGTATCCTTATTTGTAGCCTCAATGGTTGCTGTTAAATAAGGATGATATTTCTCATAATGTTGATTTATTTCATCAAAAGTTGGAGCAATTGTCATATCTTGAGTAACCACTAAAGGGAAAGTGATCACTTTTTCCGTTTCAAGGCAGTAATAATGTTCAATTTGCCTGTCTTGTAAATTATACCAAGTAGGCTCCTTAAGAATTGTTCCTTTTTCATAAAAACCGTCCTCGAAATTATTGTTAATATATGCACCACGGAAAGGCTCTACAACAATTCTAAAACGTTCCTTATTATTACTTCCTTCTTTTAACAAATATTCCCAAGTACCACTTAATTGCAAACCAGCCTCTTTTTTTATAGGATTTAACAATAAAGCCCGACTGAATAACAAACTTTTAGAATCATCAAAAACACCTATCTCAGTTTGTTCTATATTGTCAATACTTGAAAAAGAATCTACTAAATATGAAAAAACTAACTTATGTGTATTTTCGTTAAAATAAAACTTCCTAATTGGAAAGAAAGTGGGGTTTGTCAATTCTGTATCATCTTCTGTAGGAACGTTAACACCCGTTCCGAAAGCAATATATTTAGCAACTTTTGACACACCCTTAACAGAATCTAAAATTGTCTTTAACCCTGCCTTGGTTATCGTATTTGTAAAATTCTGTGTATAACTGCCGAATGTTAAACTAACATGCCCTGAAAGCCCGTAATCTGATATATTTAATTTCTTTCTATTTTCCATAACTAAGCAGTTCTAAAAATTATATAATTCATGCTTTTATCCAATACAGACATATTCACAACCTGTCGCCCGTCCATGTAGGAATAAGTACCAGCAGGAAGAACTAACTGTCCAGCAGAATTTAAATAAAATACGTTTTGCATTTTCTGGTTTGTTAAGTTAAAACACAAAACTACACCCCCGCAAACTAAAGAAGGTAGAGAGTATTTTAACAAACCTTGACATAAACCCGTGAGCGTCTGAAAACCACCTTTTGAAAAATAAGGCAAAAGAGTGTATGTTTTTTTATCTTCCAACCATCTCCTAAACCGATCACTTGCTGACGGAAAAAGGTTAAATTTAAAAATAGATTCCAAAACTGCTAAATTGTGAAATCTAAAAATATCGTCATTCCTCTCTAAAAAATCTGAACCACCCACAGCACTGCTACCCGTAATGGAAGAATCTTTAACGAAAGTTAATTTACCATTTGCTAAAAAAGACAAAACCAAAGCCTCGTTACCCTTTCCACGGAAAGCCTCTAAAACCGACAAAATAAAAGGATCTGAGCTTTTTGTTAAATTTAATATCCCATAATTGGAAAAATCAACACCCGTTACACCCTGAACCGCCAAAGAACCATACATGTAAAAAAAAGCTGGATTATTTGGAACCGCTAAAGTATTTGCGGTATATTTTGAGAAATTAATTCCTAAACTATATTTTAACTGCGAAATGTGAAAACATAAAATATCTGAATCGCCTAAATTATTCTTTAAACGATTATAAGCATACATTAACGAAGGTACCCTTCCTTGATATAACGTATTTTGCACCCACTCAATATTAGCAATATTTGATAATTTGCTATTTACTTTCGTTATAATTGACGGATCTGCGTACTTATCTAAAATGAAAATATTTCTAAAATTTGGCGTCGTTGGATAAGTGTTAGCGAAAAATAAAATATTGTCAATATCTGAACTTCCATCAACATGTAAAAAGGATACGTGCATTTTAGTAGGTTTTGATGTTTATGTAATACTCGCTCCCGGTTATGTTAATATTTCCCGAAGCAGTCAAATTTGTGTTATTTCCATTATCATACGTTATGGAACTTCCACCCTTATTTCCAAAATAAACTGAAGCTCCTGAAGGCCCGCCTGTCATGCCAGACGCGTAAATCGCTGGCAGCATTCGTGGAATGTCCATACTTTCACTCGAAATAACAGGAATAAAATCTTTACTATGCGCACCAAATATTGGTAAAACAGTCGTATCCTTAGTAAGTGTTAATGGATATGTAATCTCTTGATTCGTTAAATCTAAATATTTTAACACATAACTCCCACCGTTAAATGACGTTAAAAGACCTTCATTGATAACAGTACCAAAAGGATAATATCCCGGCTTTATTTTTGTGTAAAATTTTGTTGAACTGTGAAAATCTTCAATATTATACCAAACTCCTGAACCTGAAGAAATGTGTGCATGGTAGTCCCAACGCATATTTAACTGCTCACCCTGTATTTTCTTAATAGGTGTATCTAATAAAACACGTGAAAGCAATTTTTTGTCCGAACCATTACTCGAGTATAACCCCGCTTCAGAATAAATCTTACCATCTGCTAAAGTTTCTAAATCCAACAAAGTCTCAAAACGTGCACGCATGCCATTATCTAAAATGTTTTTATTCGTTATTTTGAATAAAACCTCGTTTTCTAAACTTGTGTTATCAATATCAGGTGCAGAAAGACCCGTGCCAAAAGCGTAATATTCTGGACTTATTTGGGTATCTCCAGTAACCAAACCTGTTAACAAAGCCTTATACCCAGCACGCAGGATAAGGTTACTTAATTCAGTAACCCTATCCTTGTACTCGATTGTTAATTTTCCGTAAAAATGAACTTTATTAGTTTCCATTATTTAATTCAATCTTATCACCAATTCCACCTTCATCATTGGACTTGTTATCACTATTTATACCAGTCCTCTCGGGCGTAATCGGACGAGCACCGCTATCATCGTCAAAATTAAAGGAATTAAACGGATATTCGTCAATTGTTCGCTCGGTAACGTTTGGCTTCCATTTATCAATAATTAACGTTGCAGTATCTTCCAATTTAGGAACGTCTACACTTGCCGTACTCCACGCCCGTATTTGCAAAGATATTATATCATTTCCAATATTACTCTTCTTTAACGTAAAAATATAACGTTTCCAGCCGCCGTCGCTGTCTAAATCTTCAATTTTTATCCATTCTCCACCATCATTAACTTCTATAAATATTGGCGGTGTTGCAATGTAAAAAAATACTGAAACTACTAATTGTGTATAAATTCGCCAATTCATGTTAAAAGTCTCAGTGACAACTAAAGCAGAATTACCAATATCTAAAGTCGGAGGCGGTAATGTTAAAACTCCATTAAATATGATCGAACCTTCAAAATCTAATTCGTTCTGGATCGGTACTACCAAACCGCGGTACGGCGCTACACGCTCTAATAAACGAATAACACCGGCAACTTCTTCATCAAAATCACCAAAATACCATAATTTTTGCATATTACCCGTTACGGCGTACAAACGCTCTATATCATTTGGTAATTTTTTAAGCGGAGAAGTGTTATCAAATGTTAAATAATTCTCATCAACACCAGTAATATTATACTTTTCATCACCCCTTTTTGCAATATCCCCGGCCTTAATTTCATAAGCTGACTGATATAAAAAGAGGTTTACGTCTTTAGTCCTCCTTAACTTAAATCTCTTTAATTCTAATTTCTTCTTATCTTCATAAAAAATCTTTTTATTTCCATCTGATAAAAATTTATCAATCCACCATCTATTGGAAATATTAACATCTCGAAAAAAAGGATGATCTAAATCCGAAAATAGAATATCTGTTAAAAACCTATAAAAGAAATTTCTGCTTACATTGTGAGGAATGAAATCTCTGATGATTATTTTCGCTTTATCTATATCATTTGTTTTAACATATAATACAGAATAAGGCTCTATTTTAACACCGTAACTGGAATAAAAAGAACCATCAACCGAGAGGGAGCAATTTTCTCCATATAAATTTAAATAACCAATATTTGGGATATTTAACTTATATACATCGCCTGTGTGCTCTATTATAAAATAATCATTAATTCCAGAAACCTCTTTTATATTATACATTGTTGGGATAAAATTTGTGAAAAAATCACCATTACCCAACACCTCGGAATTTCCTACACTTAACTTTGATAATATAGTTAAATACTCATTCCACGTAGCAGAATCTCGAAGAAATTCTAAATAAGGTATATCGAAATGCCTTCTCATATTTGTATAATATTTCTTAATACCGGATAAGCAGAATCGCGGTCTGTTATCGTTCCTTCAATACCAGCCTCGACTTTGTCAATATTTAACGTTTTATCAATATTAACTACACCTGTATTATAGTCAATAGATCCTAAATTTTGCAAATAATACATGTAATCAGACGATGTTACGACCTTAACATTTGTATCTATTATTTGAATTATACGTGTATTTGAATCTTTAACAGCTGCAAACGTAATTCCTCCTTCTTTTGGCTTTTTTGCAGATAATACCTTTATCTCCTCGCCATCCTCTAAAGTGAAAATTTTCTTAATATCAGAGGTCGGGTTTGCGTTATCCCCGGCAAATAGAATATCAGAAACCGAATAAACATCCAGAGCAGTACCGTTAAAAGCAGTTAAAATACAAATGTCATCTTTGTAAATACTTCTTAAACGTGTATTTCCGATTGTTGTCGTAATTGGGTGAATATACCCAATACCCATTTGATTCGATTTTGCTAAATCTTTGATAAAAGTCTTTGTTTCTTCATTCGGCTGGCCTTTGTTAACAATTAACAAAATTATAATCATTGTACCATGCAAAGAAACACTACCAAACGCAGAACCGCCCAAACCGAGAGTGTAGCTGTATAAATCGGTCTTATACACACTTTTCTTATCAGGTGTGAATTGATATACGGCCGTATCCCACGAGCTTCCCAACGTCTCTACACGTAAAAACCCATCATCAAGCCACAACAAGCCATGTAAGAAAGGATTGCCGTCCGTGGTAGTAACTGTTAAGGTGCCTCCCGTTGAGGGCACCAGAGGCGAAACAGTGCCCAAAAGAGTCTTTGCAATGTTTGTATTACCTTTAAACTGATAGTCCTGATAAATAGCGATTTTGTTACCCGGGAATTGCAAAAGAACCTGATCACCTTTTTTGATAAAATGTGTTACACCCTGTAAGGGCATTTGATTCGGGTAATATTTACTAACTCGTGTAAATTTGGAATCATAAACATACGAGAACTCACCATCCGATGCGACGAAATCAGAACCTATTGCAAAAATATTGTTAAATACAGGCGATTGCTGGTTTAACAAACCGTAAATAAAACCATAATAGTCCCACGCGATTAAATTACCGTTTCTGAAAAATTCAACAGAATTTTGCTTTAATTTAGAATATATCTGCTCGAGCGAGCCGTTAACATCTATTGACAGTCTGAAATCTACCATCGCCTTCGGAGCAACACTCTTTAACTCCTGAACAAGTGAGGAAATCGTAACAGTGTCATTTAACGTTAATTTTGTGTAAGAAAGTCTATCATCAATCCATTGTACGGTATTATTGCTATAATCTCCCGACAAAATAACGTCAAAATAAACAGGTGTGCCAGGAATTATAGAATAATTAGTAATTACCTCACCAAAAATGTATAATTCAGCTATAATATCGTCAAAATGTGTATCGCTGATAACAGCTGGCTTAACTGCAATAGTTATCAAATTTCCACGTGCCGAAATACATTTTGCGTCAATAACGTCTGGATAACTCCTAACAAATGATTCTACCTGTGCACGAGTCGCAATACTATTTTTTGAAGATATGTTTTTTAACATAGTAAAGCGAGAATGTTGCAAGTCCTCCTCTAAACCGTCAAATTCTGAAATAATTTCATAAGGATAGCTGTTGTTCCCAATGTCAATTAATTCTAAAATTTGATCACTTCGCGAAAGAAACGTTACATCCAAATATGCAATTCTAAAATTATCTTGCATATTCGGAGATTTGATAAAAACATTTAACGAAAGATCCTCGCCGCGTACTGCGAACTTAGATTTTACTGTTAAATAATCATAAAAGTTTCGAAATTCATCAGTGAAAATTGTTGTATTATCCGTAACAATTACTGATTCTGTCATGGCTGTTTTTGGTAATTTTCCATAATACCTCGCTTTTTCGAAACTTTCAACTACCTTATAAAATGTAAATGCTCCTTTTTGCCCTTTTGTGAAAGGAGCCACAGATAGGGTCGTTTCTTCTTTATTGTATAATGATGTTGCTCTTCCTTGATACATCATAAAAGTAGCAATACCATCTTTACTTATTTTTACATTTTCTATATTATAGTAAAATAAGTTACCGACCGAAGCCTGTAAATAGAAAGGCTCAACAATTAAGTTTTTATAACTCGGATTCCCTGAAAAATCTACCTTAACTTTTATGTAAGGAGGTCTAAATAAGTCAAAAGATGACTTACTATGATAAGATTGCAATGAAAGACCTTTTAACGAAGCAGTCTGTGGGAAACTTTCACGTAAAAGCGTACTATATGCAAGATCATTTAACTCTAAAGCATTTGCAGCAAAATTTAACAATTCATTGCCAATAAAACCGCGCTTTAAATTCCTTGCAATTGGCGAATCCCAACGTTTGTTTAATTCATCTAAAAAATATTCTTTATCTCGCATTGTCTTTTTTATCCTCTAAAATGAACGTGAATTTAGACGTCGCACCGGCGTACCTATATGTTAAATCTATATTCGGGAACTTAGATGAGTCTATATGTATTATTTGAAAATTTTCTAAAACAGACAGGGCACGCCTTATGCTATAATCAACATCTATATTATTTGACACATGTACAGAAAGTGTTGAACCTCGTACGAAATCATGTAAAAAACTGCCAATTTCATTCATTAATAAAATTTTAACAGTTTGTTCTAACTCTTCACGACCTTCAACAAACCTTTCTAATTCTAAATAAAGCGGTAAATCCATATTAAATATATACTAATTACTTGTAAAGTAAGCTATTTAATACTTTTATCTTAGCACCGTCTGCGACCGTTTTCGGAGATGCCGAATGAGCAAAAGGAGACCCCACCGTGGTAATACCCGCAATGGCATCTGCAATCGCATCTAAAATTGTCTTTAAAGACGTTGAATTGTTTTTTTCAGTAATTAACGAATCTGTATCTAATTTATACAATTGTCCCTGCTGGGTTTTTAAGTGTATATAACTATCTTTTATATGAATTTCAGTTTTATTTGGTGTGGTTATTTGTAAATCTTTCCAAAAACCACGCATTAACATTTTTTGATCAGATTCGATTTTCCATTCCGATTTACGACCGTGGGCTTCGATCCATTTACCCGCGTCGTCGTCCTGTGTCTTAAAAATAACAGGTTCACTCTTTTTAGGATTCTTTTTCTCTTGTGCGTAATCTGGAATTTTACACATAATAAAGGCAGTGCGTGGATTGTAGTCCTGCATTACAAGCAGTACAATATCACCTTTATCCAAATATAAACCATTTGCAACAGGTATTAACTCAGACGTATCTTCCCATAAATTTGGGTGCTTTACCTTAACACGCTGATGTGGATCTTTTTCACAATTCGTTTCAACTACACACCGAAAAACATTAAAATCTCCTTGCATAATATATTGTTTTTTAAGTATTTTTATAAAACTGGGAATGAAATTGTTACTAATTCGTTGCTTCCTTGACAGGCTTCAACCTCTGTAACCACCCCTTTAATATCTTTTGACTTTGGATGTAATTGCATAATATCAGCACACGAACCAACCGACACCGGGACGGAAACTCCTAAAGTATCCATAACAGTCTTAACAGACGTATATTTTGATCTATTATACATATTTTGGGCTTCTAACTCTAATTGATATGCTAATTTATCATTTGTTGTGATTTCTTCTAAAGTTGCAATACCGAACTTTTTTTCGATTTCTAAAGTATTCGTGTACTTTTCGCCGTCTTTATGTTGAATTATGTTATATTTACCATGTACATAATTTGACCAAAAAACACTACCTACATTTGAAATTGCAGTACCCGGTATCGAAACAACCGGCTCCTTATTGTAAACAAAATCCATATCAACTATCAAAATTTGACCATCTATCATCATAGTCATAAATACACCGCCCGCTGATGTTACTTTTGTAGGCAACCAATCCATTAAATTAGTATATTTTAACTTTGGTATCTCGATGTATTTCGCAGGGAAAGTGCCAATATACGCTAATTGAAAACCATACTTCTTTAATATAGCTTTAATATCATAAACACCTTTTATTGGTGAAAATGACTTTTTTAACGATTCAACATATTTCTCAGGAACGAAAGTGGTTTTGATAAAATTATTACCAACTAATTCCCAACGGGTCGCGCAAACCTTACTACTCCCGGTGTCCGTTTTAACAGTTGCTGGGCCAAAAATTGCATAAGAAGCAACGCACCAAGCCTCTGAACATGGTAAAAATAAACTTTCTTTTAAACCACAAGTTTTTGCAGCTACATCTTTGCCATCTATTTGAATTGTTACCATACGTCAATTCCTTGCAATTCTTGATAAGGTAAATATTTTAAATTTAACGTTGGCTCCATAAAAGCCCAATCGTAGCGAGGATTTAACTCGGCTAAATGTCTTTTATATTTTGAATTGTTAATTTTATAGATTTCAAAAATTTGCTGATTTATATTACTCGAATAAGATGCAATCTTTGTAGGTAAATCTATAATATTGTATTTTTCTTCTAAAACCATAATTAATTTACTAAACCTTTTACTAATACGTCCGTAGGAACACGACCGTACATACATGTTAAATTTAACGAAATATAAGAAGGGTACGTCTTTGTTCCGTCTAAAGTTACGGTCGGTGTACCAAAACTTAACGTAACCCCCTGAATTAATACATTTTCAATTCTTGAGGAATAATTACCCTCGTCCTTGCTGCCAAAATAAACAATGCAATTTTTTGTAACTTGTTCAGGAATTACAACTGTATAAATTTCTTTACTTGCCGTGTGAAGATCAAAACCGGTCGTGCTCGAAATAAAACCGATCAAATTTGCAGCGCCCTCTGTTGTAATACCTGCTAAATCTTTAATATATTCACTCGATGCCTGTGTGGATGCAGCCTTTAATTTTGATAAAGCATCTGCAAGAGATGCCCCCCGAACAGGAAGGCAAATCTTTGCTAAATTCTGTAAAGGTTTCGTAAATGAATCAAGACCCTTTTCTGGAATTAACGGTAATACACATTCAATAGTAAATGTTACCGGCTGCATTCCCATAAATGCATATTTTAAAGAATAATCAAAAAACGGAGCTGTGTTCAAAATTCTATTTAAACCAAACGCCACCCCTACACTTGAATTTCCAAATTGTAACGCATCTTGCATGTTGCTTTGTATTGACAAATTATAACCATTTGTGCAAACTGCATCAAATCTATAATCTTCACATTTTATAACAACATGCCACGCGTTTTTGTATGATTGTCTTATCTTCATTTTTTTATAATATATTTACATTCCTATATTCTTGAAACTTCCGTAATTATTCGTAATATAGGTTGCATTCGAATTTGATACATTATTTACAGAAGAAACAGGCTTATTTAACTCATCTTCACTTCCTAAATCAGGATCATCTTCTAACAAATCAGGAACGTACGCAGGAACCTGCTGGGCGTCAACACCGTAATCACCCGGCTCAACCTCTTTAGGCTCCAAATCTTTAATATCCGTTTTTGCATTTATTTGCTCAATTACAGGTTTTGTAATATTCTTTAAAACTTCCAAATGCTTATTTATATCAGCAACCGGGTCAATTTTAACAGTACTACGTAAACCATGCTTCTCCTCTAATTGTTCCAAAGATAATGGAAAGTTTTTACCTAATACTACACTTTCAAAAGGTTCAACAGGTTGCCCAGTAGCATTCTGATGTTCAACATACCTTTTATAAAAATCTTCAAAACGTGTATCATTTTGCAAAGATGCCTTATAATCATTGGCCTGCTTTTCTACCAAACGATCTAAACTATTTTTAAGCTCCTTTTGACTATCGGTGTTTTCTTTTGTTGCTTCCGTGTTTGCGTCAACAGTATCTCCAATATTTTGATCAAATTTCATATTGTCAAGAATTGAATCACCGCCAGTGAAGGGAGTGCCGCCGCCCGTCATATAACGCCCTACATTAGGAGCATTTGCCTGAATGCGATCCCAGTAATAAGCAGATCGAGCAGTATAAATATCTCTTACACCTCTTTCACGTAATTTTTTAGCAAAAGCGACCTCGTATTTTCGATTTCCATTTTGTGATATTTTATCATACCCTTGACCAGTTTCAATATAATTTTGCTCCTCGGCCGAAAATAACGTACCGTAAGCATATTTGCCCCTTATTCCCTCTAATTTGTGAATAAGTTGCCTCGGTGAATCTTTGGTAATATCAACCTCCCAATGGCCTGAAATCATAGCAATTTTTGCTTTTGCATAATCCATCGGACTCTTAAAATTCTTAAAAAATGGATGAGATTTTTCAACTTTATCACCGGCCTGTCTACCTTCTGATGGATTCTTAGTTGTTATATTTCCATAATTATAACTACCAATAATTGCTTGACCACCACCCGTCTCCTGGACGTCCATTGCAATAAGCGTCTGGCGAATGTCATCTCTTTTAACACCTGCTTCATAATATACACGATCCATCATTCGCACAAAATCACCAAATTTATTTTTTGGGAAATATCCGGGTACACCACTATAAGGATGACGCGTACCCGTATATGCTGACGGATCTAAATTTGGAATCGTTTGCTGTGAGCTGCCTCCACCAAAGCCCGTCTGGGCGCCTATTTCTGCTCCTGTGTACCCGGCGGCACTTTTCATCATTAGCATTTGCTGATCGCCGTACGAGCCGCCGGTGGACGTGTAGGAGGAACCAGACGACATTGGCTCGGTAGAAGTACTTAACAAATCGCGGCGCATTATACCAATACCCGGTTGAGATTGTATATTATTGCTAAAATCTACACCGGCTTCCTTTTTTTCCTGAACACTCGCATAAGATACAGGCTTTAACAAAAAATCGGGATCTTTTGAAATATCTATTATAGCAGATGCCTGTTTTTTCATATTTTCAGTAATACCACGCGGATACTGTGTATTTGTGTATCTTTTTGCTTCAACATCACTGTTAAAATACTTTCCATCATGCGGAACGAATTGGGCGTACATTCCATCTGATTTAACCAAAACAGTGTAATCTAAAATAGTTGCATTTTTTGCAACTTCTTTAGAAATTAAATCGCTTAAATTTCCACCATGACTCTGATATTTTCGTGAAACGGCGTTAAACATATTTGTTAAAAACGACGTGCCGAAACTTGCTCGCTGGCTTTTTGAGGCTTGGATAAGCTCTTTTAACACACTCTGGTCTCCGGCCTTTACCCTATCCTTTCGCTTTCCTAAAAAGCTGTGAAGAAATTCAGTAGCTTTATCCAAAAGATACAATTTCTCCTGCTCCTTATTAGCTTCAGCAGCACCACCCACAGCGGTTACATATCTATTATCTAATGGAGTATAATTTAAAAGACGTGGAAAAAATCCTTGAGGAACTATATCTTTCTTAAATGCAACTTCTTTTCCATTAACATTTAAGTAATAGTTTTTCTCATCCTCGCGTGTTGCTTTGTAAATTTTACCATTATACAAAACATTTGCGGAATTTTTAATACCTACACGCCACCCGGACGACTTTCCACTTTCGCTCATTTCGTCACTATATGAAGCCTCAAGAGCATTTGACACACTTTTACCATATTTAAAAGGTGCCATAATCTGGAATGGATTTGGAAATTTCGAATCTCCAACTAAATCTGAAGGTTGGTCAATTTTACCGTTACCGCTCTTAAAAAGTTGTGGAAAATGTGAAGTTAAAAAATTTGAAATAAAGTCAATTTTTCTCGTAAATAAGGAACCGGTTACTGGATCATGTACTTTTATTTCTTTTATAGCACCTATTGACAAACCTATCTGTGTGACAACTTCACCAACTTTTGACACAACTTCACCTAAAGAGGCTACAATTTTGCTACCTAAACCGTCCAGACCTCCTAAAATGTCAGATCCTAATCTTTTCAAAAGATCCCAAAAGAAAGCACGCCCCTTTTCAGAGAATAAGGATGCCGCAAACATAGCACCCAGACCACCAAGAGCTACATTCTCAAAAGCTGGTAATTTACCTTCTTTTAACTTTTTTAAGTTTGTTACTACACTATCAAAACCATGTTGAATCGCATGCTGCACGGACGCAAGAGTAGCACCCGGGATTCTTGTTAATGAAGCAAAACGAGATGAAACAGAATCTAAAGCGCTCCCAATCGCCGAACCAATACGACCCGGACGAAAGTTAATACTCGGCATGGAAATACCCCTTAAATTAGGTAATTTCATACCTTTTAAATTTGGTAAACTTAACTTAGGTAAAGAAGAATCAATACCCTGCTCCAGCTGCTCCTCTTCACTTAAATTTGCATTTTCTACATTTTCTTCATCTATAACTTCCTCATAAGGAATGTTAATGATCGTTTTGCCGTTTTTGAAATTTTTGTCTTTCAAAAACTGATCTCGTAGATCCTTAACACTTAAATCTTGCTTCTTTTTTGCAACAGTTGTGACTTCACGTTTCTTTGGTAATAAGACTTCACCATACGGAGAAATTGCAGTACCTACATTATTAACTTTTTGTGGTAAATTGTTTTCTTTACCCATAACAGCAGGAACCCCACCGTAAAGATCATTTAAGTCAAGAGTTGCTAATTCTGAGCAAATTGCTAAAATTTGAGCTAATTCTGCACGACCTTTCGATATATTCTCATTTACAGAATATACACTTCTATTAACATCATCGAATATCTTAACATTGTTTAATGTACTAAATGTACGTAAACTAACAGCATTTTGATATTCTACATCTTTTCTATTATTTGGATTATCACGTAAATTAATTAATTCACGTACACTGTCCAAACCTAATAAATTTATTTTTTCGTAATTTGTGTTTAATGCCTTATTTACCGAATCTGTTAAAACATTTATGGCGTCAACAGATTTTGCGATTTCTTGGATAAGTGAATTTATCTCAAAAGTCTGATCAGTTTTCGCTTTTTCATACTTTGCTACCAAACTTGTCAAACTTCCTAAAGATTCATCAATGGCTTTTTTTGATGTTTTATTTTCAACATTTAAATTATGTTGCATAACAGCGTCAAAACCTTTTATAAGATCATTTTGACTCTCTTTTTGCATTTGTACAAAATCGCCAAAGGTTATCAAATCTGATAACCTTTGCGCTTTATTTAATGAATCTCTATCACTGTATTTAACAATATTAGCCATTTGAGTTTTGTTTGGTTATATGAGCGTTTAGAGCGTCAATATATGCAGAATATTCTGGTAGTGTGAAATTCATAAAATCACTATATCCCAAATATTTTGATAATGCTACATGGTTTGCAATTACTTTAGTCATGTCAAAATCTAATAAACTACCATCTATTGGATAATTAACTAATAAATCTCTTTTACATTTATCACATGTTACCCTGTCCGAAAGGCTTAAACCATGTGGATAAAATTCTTGAAAAGCAATTGCCATCTGGACGACCGTAAATGGTAAATCTAATACACTTTCAACTTTTTTAGGATCTAACGAATCGAATAAGCAAACAGATGTTAAGGCTTTCTCCTGTATTAACTGATAAGCACTTTGTGGCTCTTCCTTATTGTCTAAATCAACATCATTTAACACATCAACAGTATATTCCGAAATGTCAATAAAATCTTTTGCAGATAAATAACGAAACCGATAATGACCTCCGGCTACATCTCTTTCAACAATTGCTGGGTACTCTTCTTCACGACTTAACCTAATAGGCTCAACTAATGTTAAATCAATCGCACCTTTTATGATTTTACCACATTCACATCTAATTGTATATTCGAATTTGTTAAAAGTCATCGAAGCGACACCAATCATAAATAAAAATTGTAAATCGCTCAATGTTATTTTTTCTAATTCTGCATTTGTTGTATCTCGAACAAATTCTGACATTCGAGTTAAAGAATACTTTGAATAATCTCTAACTTTATTTAATACTGACAATGTGGGAGCCTTCATCTCAACGGAATAAGTCCCTAATAAACCATTTGAAGGTACGTAAACTTTCATAAAAAACTAAATATTTAACGGTGAAGGGAATTTTGGAACACTCGTATCGGGTGTTTTATCTTCTATTTTAAAATCAATATCTTCAAAAGCAAAATTAAATGAATATCCAGCCAAACCGGCTGATGTCTGAAAACCGCGACGCATCGGACGCTCCATATAACAATTCACAAAAGTTGCTGTAAAGTTAGAAGAAAAATTAAAAATAACACTATGTTTAGGAACTTTTGTAATATCGAAAAGTCCATTATTTAACTGAGCCTCGTAACATTTCCAAAGGTTTTTTGTGATTTCCTCGGTGTTAAAATCCCAGTAGGATATTGACATATTTTGAAAATCTTCAATATTCGGAACTACACCGCCCTTTGTTTTATCATATTTAAACGTAATATCCGGCCCAAAGTCCGAAACGTTCTGAATTGTTGGAATTTCATAAATACCCTCCCAGTCCAAATAAACGTCAAAATGGTATTGGGGCTGTGCACCATAACCTTTGCGCAAAGCCTCCATTAAAATTGTTTTCTTTTGGTTAAATAACGCAGGTATGGTAGTCGCACGATCTATCATACCATTTAGGTTTTTTAACTCACCATCTAAAACACTGGAATAAATATTTTGAAATTTGCTATTCATGTTAATTTGGTAGCAACTGCTAAAATTGTTGAACGTACTACATGGCTATCTGCCGGTGTTACTAATTCAACTATATTATTATATATTATATTTAACGTTCTTTCCATGTGTTGCGTCGGTGTACTCATATTATAAGTCATTGACGAATAATTCCTAACAAAACAATCTTTTAACACTGTTACCGATGAAGAAGGAATCGATTGCTGTATAGGCGTTATATACATATCAAAAAGAGTGTTAAAACTGATCATTTGATGTAACATTGTCATCAATGTTTCAAATTTAACACCGTGCGACGCACTTTCGTAAAAAGTAACAGGTATTTCTCCGGCTGTCTTAATATTGTATAAATCCGGAATTAACAAACTATCACCTTTGTATGGTATTTCCAAAAATGACTGCTCTATCGAAGGAAGGTTGAAAGTTTTAACTAATAACGCTGATAAAGGTATTCTTGGAATTAGGCAGATAAATTCATGGGTGGTAGCAGGCATGCCACCACCCAGACCAACAGATTGAAATAAATTAATCTTCCTTGACATATTAAATATGTTAAGAAGGAGCGAGAATGTTAATATGTAGGAGGCGACGTCTCACTATCAATATCCTGAATCCAATCGTAAGAAAACGTAATATTCCATAACCAATGTTGAGTCGCATTCGATGCACTTAAATTAACATCTGCTGGCCCAACCATGAAAGCACCCATCAAACGCCTTCCGAACAGTTTTTCAGAACCATTAACATCTCCGTTCATTGTACGCGCGTAAACCTCAATATCCATCTTATCACGCATACTCCAAAAGTGAAAAGTACCAGCGTCCTGCGTGTACATGGTGCGATATAACGCCATGTAAGCATCCCTAACTTTCATTAACTCACCCTCTGGCATGGTACACTGCCACTCCCCGCCGTTTGTAGGTAATGAAGGAAATTTAACACGCTCACCCTGAAAGTACTCCGTGTAATTTTGCATCCTTTCACTCGGGAACGGAAACTCAGTCGCTAAAATTTGTATATCCTTTAATTTTGGAATTACAACAATAGCGTTATGAGTATTTAACGGATGCCCAATCTGACTTGTAAAAGTTGATAATTTATGTGACATTGTAAAAACTCTTATTATTTAACTTGTAATAACTCAGCATTAACAGTATCATCGAAAGCAGAAATCTTAATTCTGATTTTTTCGATTAACGAAACAAAATGACAGAAAATATCAATATTTAAGATTCGCTTGCCGTTTGTATCAATGTCCCTGTTATTAGCGTCGTTGCAACGGACGAACGAGTCTGGATTCAATGCACCGTCTGCAATTAACCTATTTAAATCAGCCTGAATGTTATTTTGAACCATTGTACGCTTATTTGCAGTGTTACCCGTGTGAAGGGCGTCCATAGCAACCTCATATACATATCTTAAAATACGTTGAGTTACACGCGTTACATTTGCTTTTGCAAAATAACTTTCCTTTCGTGGGTACATTGTGTTAAAACCCCAAAGGCGCGGCCCGTTAATAGAATTATAAATACCGTTAATGCCTAATTTACTCATTCGCATTACCTCTTTTTCAGTAAAAGAGCGATATAAGGTTGTACGAAGCGATCCCCAAGAACGGCCGGATGGTACCTGATTAACATTTACTTGGTTTGCTACATTTGCATAAGCACCTGCAAGAAAACCAATACCATTAGTAATATAATCAATACCATTTAACTTAAAAACCTCACTAATACAGTGAAAATATGTGTTTTTTTCTCCTGCAATAGAATCATAATAAGCCTTAATTTTTTCCTCACTCCACTCAGCAGCCGTCGGATAACCTACCAAAGCACAACAATTTAACCTTTCTTCGGCAATTTTTGAAACTAAGGATGCCTCTGTCGCATTCGTCGTACCAGGGTCGACAAAGATTGAAGCTGTTGACATTTCCAAACTGTCAAAATATTGTGTATAACCTTGACACAATTTTTCAACTGTTAATGCCGTTCTCGATTCTTTAGTAATTTCAATTACTTTTTCAGTCGTAATCGTTGCAAAAGCAGAGTTAACTTTTTCATAATCAAACTCGGCATCGAAATATTTGGTAGCTTTTAACTTACTTACAATATCCCAGTCCATGCCGTCAACCGTACGACCCTTTGCAATCGCCCCAACAACCTGAATAATTGGGTACTCTGTGTTATCCTGCTTTTTAGTAGCCATTAACGTTACTTGAATATCCGTATCACCAGCAACAGCAGGAACCGGTAATTTAGCAATCTTTATCGAAACTTTCTTATAAGCATTATTGTAAAGATCTGGTAAATCACCACGATATTTTAACGTAATTACACCAACAGCGTCCGTCGCCTCAGCCATTGACACTTCTTTGATTCTATCTGCTACAATATCTGTAGCTTTGATAACACAAGCAAAACGTTCCGTGTCCGTTTCTGGAATACGCACCACCTCAATCATAGACAAACCACCGAGGAAGGCACGATAAGCATTTATCCAAGAATCACTCATTTTAACACCATCTAACAACGGATACATATCCAAAAAGGTGTCAATATCATAGTAACCGATTTTGCTATCTACACCCCACGGATGGGTGATGCAAATTCCTCCAACGTCTAAACCGGACTGTTTGGAGTAATCTGTTAAATCTCGAAAAAGAATTTCAAAATTACTTCTCATTTTCCTTATTATTTAATGATTTTTTTATTTCCTTAACTAAGTTGCTAAACTTTGCACGATTCTGCTCGTTTAGCATATTTCATATTCACGCAAATTAAGAGTCTTAAACTCTTCAAGCGTTACAACTTTATCTTCTTTTAACGTTCCGTAATACTCTACATAATCTTCATTAATTCCCTTAATTATTCTATAATTAAAACCGAGTACAAATGCAGAAGTCGCGTAATATGTTTCTTTTTGTAAAGTGTAAGTTTCTGAAATCTTTCCAAAAACAACCGATATAAACGCAGCCTGTGAAGGAGATAGACCTAAACCTAATAATTTTTTGACTAAATCGTCCATAAACTTATCTTTTCTAAATATATAAAAACAAATTAACTATTTGTAAATTATTTCGTAATTCGTCTTGCTCGCCCTTTCCATAAATTGTCTAATTCGCACCATTTCAATAATTGGTAAATCTAAAACTTGTAAAATTAACAATCTACACTGGAAATAAAAAGAAACAGCACGACAAGCACCTCGTGTGTCAAAATTTGACCTATCCTCATCCATTGTTAAATCTACAAAACGCAAACCGACCTTAAAATCATCATCACCAAACCAAGGAAATTTAACATAAGGGTTGTCATTGTATAAAACACGGATATAATCTCGGATACTTATCATTTCTACACCCCGCTCAACAAATACTTTTAACTTATACACAAAGTCCGCAGGGTAAATTTTACAACCTTTTAACTCTGAATCGTCCTCAACAGCTACACCCCAAACAAAGTTAAAACCTGTTTGATCTTCACGTGTAACTAATACCGATGGATATTTGATACTTTTATCACCCCACTCAAACGATTCTTCACTTTTCGCCCAAACTACCTGCCGAACATTTGGAACTAATAACGGAATATAAGACTCGGTAAGAGCTTTATCAAATAAATCTTGCTGACGTATAATTTGCATAACTTAACCAGCATAAACTAAAACATCTTCACCTATATCAGTATATAACTCCTCCTGCTTTTTCCTAAAATCTTCTAAAGACGATAAATCAATATCGCCCTCCTCGGTATTTAACTTAATACTCGTTAAATAGGAAATTTCTTTTGCAGCCATTTTTTCTAAAATATAAGCCTTTACATACTGCCCACGTATTCCCTTAATTTTGTCAATTTCTTCTAATTTAACACTTCTTGCGTAAGTTACGCGTGAAGGGAAATATCTTAAATATAATAAACGTAATTGTTTATCATAATTCCATTTCACATACCCATTACCCTGTGAGTACAATTCCAAAATAACATTAAGAATTGCCTTTGTTCCTTCTGGCATGATATAATTCATGGTATTTACAGTAATTGTCTCAATTATCTGTAAATTGTGTGAAAGATCATCTAAAGCTAATTCTACTAAACCATTAATGTCTGCTAAATTCGTATCTCCCCAAATAGATATAGTTTTCGGTAAAGGATATTCTAAAAATAATTTCTCTACAAACGTCATATTGCTGAAAAATAAAAAAAATAAGGCGAGCGATTACCCGCCCGCCCTATTTGCACTCAAAAACAATATATAAACGAATTAAATATTAGGATCTAAGTCCATCGTTACGACTGCTTTGGGTTTGTCAAAATGATTAGCAACCATTGACACAAAGCCCTCCTGCACGGTCGCATTAATTACAATCGGATCCGTCGGCGCAATCGGCAAATAAACACCCATATAATACGCAGCGTCGTACCACTGAGTGCCCCTATATGTCATAAAGGCTTTATTATCCGGCAACTGATTATCATAAAATACCGTATATCTGCCAATAGAACCATGCTCGCGCGGCCCGAGGAAGCCCGTATCATTACCACCCTCAACAGGCTTATAATTTCCTAAAATTGAATCAAAATAATTAATCCAATTATTACCAGCTACAATAACATTTCCTTGCATACGGCCGCTCTCAACAGCAACCTTCATAGAAACATTATTTAACTTCTTGAGGAAATCTTGAACCTTAACATCCAGAGCAACAGCTGGTGTTGATAAAGGTGAAATCGTCACATTTCCGCCGGCTGCGTTACTGTACATATCATCTAAAATAAACCTAACTTGATGATCGTACATTTCATTTAACACACGGGTCGTAACGTCTTCCTGAATGCCAGTGCCGAATTGTGTCTTTCTCATAAAGTCTGCAAATACCGACCATTTTGCAGAAAGTAACCACGGAGTCGCTGTCATTTGAATACGATCAACTTCCTCAACTAAAGTTGGGATATTTTGATCGGTTGCGTTTTCGATGTTCCAAACATACGAAGCTACTACCTTCGTCGCCGTCGTTCCATGTACCGTAATAATACCCGTAACCACATCAACATCAACAGTCGCGCCGCCGCCGCCGGTAAATGTGGCCTTTGTCCCTGTCATACCCGAATAAACACAGGTTTTTGCAGTTCCATCTGTTACCACAAATTTGGTCTTTGCACGCTCGGCGTCGCCCATTAAAATATCTTGATATTTTAAAGCGCCCTCCAAATTACCAGAAGCAGTTACTAAATCGCCAGGATTATTTAACTCTTCACCGAAAACGTGCCCGGTCGGATATTCGCCGTAAATAATTCGGCTTCCTTTGGGATTCTCAACAATATGACCCTTGCCTACACGTCCCTTTGCAGTGCCGGTTTTTAACGTAGATCGTAAAATAAATGCTACATCTTGATCCATATCCTGCACGGAAATCAACTTCTTTAAAGGGAAGTTTGGATACCAAGCATTGTAAAGCGGCAAAACATGAGGAACAAACGGACCAAAGCTCGGGGTCGTCATTCCCATACGGGTATCCGAATCTCGTACTTTAATAGGCTTTGTGATATATTCACCAAAATTCCGTAAAAGACCCGACTGAACCTTTCGATCTGCAATCTGCTTTAACTCTTTGCAAGCATAAGAGTAGCTCCCACTAAGTCCTTTATCACTCGTTAAATATTTTTCAGAATCTGAAACCTTATCGAGTAGGTACTTATCTACATCAAAATTTTTTGAAATTTGAATATTCATATTTTGTATAATTTTTCTATTTGTTAATCTTCATCGCCGCCTTTTTCAGCCTCCTCGGCCTCACCTTCCATATTATAGGCCACAGTTGCTAAAATTTCTACAACATCGTTAATTACATCAACAGGCTCCTGATCGCCAATTGCAAGCTCTTCCTTTAACGTTTCAATACCTTCTTCAGCAGAGTCGCTAAATGCACGGACTAAACGCAGACGACACCGACGACGGGCATCAGAAATGTTTTGTGAATCATTAAGATTTACATTTCTTGAAGGTCTGCGCCGACTAACAGTCCCACGTCTTTTATAACTATCCTTCAACCTTTTTAACTTAAATCTGCCCCTTGCGATCATTTTATCAATAATGCGTTGCGTTTCGTCTTTTCCTGATGATGTTGCAAAGACTCCTCGCGCCCCACTAATAGCATCCTTAATCTTCATAATTTATTAAATTTTATTGAGTTTTATTATGTTTCGTTTTTGTCTATAACAATATATAACTGTTAAAAAGAAATGCGAGAAAAAACATTTTTTAATTCTACCATCAGAGAGTCCATATCCTTAATAAGCCCTGTTTTATGTAAATTATCCACACACTTATCGCGCTCACCGTACATGGAAACCAATTCTGTTAAATGCGATAAAATTTTTTTGGAATCAGTTACTTTAGTCATTCTTAACGTTCCGAAATTTGGACGCCTTACTATATCCCACGTTATAAATTCGTAACCATCTGTTGGAATATATGGACTTACTGAATCTGTTAACATATCTCCATAACCGCGCGTGGAAACACCCACAGGAACATCAACATCTACCAAAGCCTTCAAAATATTTCCCAAAGGCGTGTTAAGAATACCAAAACACCCATACGGGTTGTTATCCTTTAATGTAACGCTTTTTACAAAATGTGAAGCCTTATCATAGGGAGTAATATCGTAAGCAATATCGTCCTCCGGATGTTCAATAGTTCCTAAACATTCGCGAGAGGCTATTAATTCCTTAACATTTGGCCTACTTAACACTTCTCGCCAAAAATCAGCCTTATACCGATAACCATTAGGAGAAACCACCTCCGATTCCGATAAAATACCACCTATTATTGGGATATTTTCACCTGATTCGGATGTTATCGAATCTTGAACCCTGAATTTTGTCCTATAAACAGTTTTTACTAAATCCATTGATGCTGCGTTTGTTTAATATATAAAAATAAATAAATAAACCGATCATAAAATATTATATCCGTTTTCGTTACGTTCTGGATAAACTAATAAACGCTGTATCGAATCGTTAAAACGATTAACAGGTGCAGCACGTGAAACAGTATATAACACACCACCTATAATAATTTGATCATCGTGATTTAACAAACGAGGTAAATCTGTAGATGTTAAAAAAACAACAAATGGCTGCTTTTCTAAAATGTCTGTTAACGTATCCTCGTTATCCATAAGGAAGGAAGCCTGCAAATATTCGGGGTCTGCATATTTTGAAATTAATAGCAATTTTTTCATTCGCTTCTCTTCCTTAACATACGTATCACGATAGTGATCATATTCCTTTTTGTTAAAAATTAACTCGCCCTCCTGACTCAAAGCGTGAAATTTTATGCGTATATCACCCATTACACGCCTAAAATTATTTAAATGCTCTACACGAGACGAAATTAACCCCTGCTTAACAGCTATTGACGGCATCTTCCTTCCTATTAATAGTTCTTAACCTTGCACTCTTATCTCGATAACCAGCATTTTTTGCATAATAATTCGTAACACCCTTGCTGATCTTTCGAGATGTTAATGCCTGTTTTGATAATGATTTACTTTTTTGCATTTTCTTTTTTTACTCTTCTTGCGTTTTCTGCCGAATCCTTAACAATACCAGCTGTTTTTAATTTAGCAACCGTATTTGCAATGAAAGGATAAATCTGTAAAACAACGTATAAATGTTTGCAAACATAACCGCGCTGAGAAGGTTGCCTAACTTTTGGATACCTATTTTCACGCATTAAACCATAACCTTGTCTCCAAGCGTAATATTTGTATCCCCAATAATGCCACGCAGGACACGTGCAGCTAATTTTTAATGTTGAATTTCGTAAAGCCTTATCTAAACCTTTCGTTGCTAATACAGGACTCATGCCCCTTAATTTGGCTTCCTTTTTTTCTGCTGACAATAATTTGCTATTTGCAACCATTGCACGCATATATTCCATATCTTGATGCTCCTGTAAAGATGTTATTTTTATCCTTTCTTCATAATATACACCTTTTCTGGTCGCCGAAAGAGTTTTAAATATTAATTCAGATTCATCATACTGTATTGACACTAATTGCGTGCCCGTCAACTGACGAGCACGCTCCGCTACACGTAAAAATTGCTTTTCACTGAGTAAATCTTTATACCTTTTTTTACTTTGCATAAAATTCTACTTATTGTGAATCTTCATTATTATCGAAATTTAACTCTTGTGGTTCCGAATCTTCGTCTATATTTGGCAACTGTGGGAGGTCTGAATCATTGTCTGATTCTGAATCATTGTTATTAAATGTATTTATTCCCAAACCTTCATTTCCTATCTCAGGCTCCTCGCCATCTTCATCGCCAAAATGTACTTTTAACGCTTCTTTCATTTTCGAAACCCAATTATCAACAGATTTAACATTTGTAGTTGCCGAAAATAACGTTTGTACAGAATCTAATAATTTTAACGCAGTTTGCAGATCCTCGGACGAGGAGAAAAGCTGCCAAGCCGTAGATGTGAAATCAGTCGAAGAATTTAGAGCATTTAACAGTTCATCAGTTTCTGAATTTGGTATTCTTGTTAATTTGTATTTTAAGTCAGATTTTACCAAATTCGGAATATCCTGTACGAACTTATTAACAGTATTTTCAATTACAGCAGAAATTGACTCTATTAACTTAGAATACCTTAAATCAGAACGAATAAGCGACACGGCCGTATCACCTAAATTTTGTGTAAAATCTGCGTAATTCTTTGGAAACCTTAACCCCATGAATAATTTGGATAATACGTAATCTAAATCTGTTAAATTACCTATATCCATATTCGGGGTGTGTTCCTTTATGTCAATATTTCCAACTCCTCTGTTTGTTAAAATTACAGGAATATCATCGTTAAAATAGTCATTAGATGTTAAATCGATAGATTCAGCATTAATTTTTCCACTAAACTCATTAACTAAATTTTGCTCATCGTCTCCTTGATGACGACCAACCTCTACCTGTGCGACCCTAACAATTCTTAACTGTGACCGCAAACGCTGTAGCTGTTTCTCAATAAACGCTAAATCACGGGCAGCCTGTAAGGCATTTTTAAATTGTATGCCTACCGGCGTAATTCTTAATAAATCAGAAGACAACCCATTTATTTTTGTGGTTTCTTCACTTAAACAACTTTTATCATAATACACAAAACATAAACAATCTCGAAGCCGCTTCTGATCTTTGTCAAAAACAATAAAATCTAAATTCTTATCCAAATAAATACTAACCTCACCTAAATAAGGATAAAAACTAAATTCACCCGTACGATCGTTAAAAATTGTCTTATATACCGAAAAGCCCTGTTTGCATAAATCAGTAGCCGCCCAGCGGACTATGTTATTTAATGCTAATGTTAAATTATTAATACGTTCACGTAACGAACGCCCTACACGTTTGTGAGAGGACGCAAATAACGGCGCCTTACCGATGCAAACATCATCAACAGTCATTGACACGATCGTGTCTAATAAGCCCGCCACAGAGGGCGGGATGGCGGCGTCGTCCAAATTATTCCCAACGGTACTCGTACCTCTTAACCCATCACCCGGCCGCCGCCCCGTTCCGTTTATAGTCCCAGTTTGTACATCATACTCACCCGGTTTTCTTAACATATTTAAGTTAACACCGAGCCAACGCATGATGCTGGAGCCTAAACCCTCCAATCTGTTCATTTTCTAAAATATTATTAAAAAGCACTTTAATAACCGCGGCGCCGGCGCTCTAATTCGATACGGATCCGATCCTCGCGCGTTAACAAACGCTCCTCCAAAAGTGAATTTACCTTAACAACCGATGTAAGATTTCCCCGGCGGCGGTTAAGTTCATTCCGAATCGCTATCTCCTCAGTTGTGAAATTTCCAAAATTTGGAATCTTGGGAGGAAAATCATCATTAACATTTTTAATGTTAACCTTTCCAGATGTTTCTAAAATACCAATACTTTGAAAATAAACATTGTTTTTAAATTCGTCTTCTTTGATTTCTTTAGTATTTTCACTTACTTCTTCTGTAGGCTTTTCGTCTTCCTTAACAGTTTCTTCTACTTTTTCAGTAGCTTCTTCCGAAGGTTTTTCCTCTTCTTTCAAATTGTCAATTCTTTCAAAAATTAACTCTTTAACTTCTTCACCTAATTTAAGACTTACCTTGTATTCGGTATCCGAGCGCTCAACCTTAAAAAGTGTATAATCGTCAAGATTGGGAATATCTAAATTTATTGAACGCGTAATCGGAAAACCTCCACCTGTTAACACAACGGACTTATCCTCAACATTATTAAATAAGCCAAATTTCTTAATATTTACAACTCGTACAAACATAATATTTCTTTATTTAATTTTTACAAATATATAAAATTTTAACGATAACCGAGCTTGTGAAGCATTTTTATAATTTGTGATGAACTTACTACATTATAATCACTCTTTTTTTCAAATATATAAGATGTATTTTCTGTATAAACATCTGAAAGAAAGTATGCACCTACTAAAGATTGAAAAAGGTCATCAGAACCACCCGCCGGCTTCACGACGCGCCTACGTTTCAAATCGTGCATGGCTGATTCTATTTCTTGATGAAGCTCTCTAATATATAACATATCAAAAGAACCGTCAACAAGTCCTTTCATCCAATGTAAATGAAACTGATCGGAACTATCAATCGATAACCTAATATCCTCTAAATTTAACATTTCAGCTACCTCCTGCCGTAAATATTTCGATTGAAAGTTATCAGTTCCAAAAGCCTGTATATCTACATAACCTCCAATAAATTGCATAAAATTGAAAATTTTAGAAATTCTGGTCTCTCCCGGAGGAGCCGGAGGATTGATTGAAAGTGTGAAAATATGTGTATGTTTTCTAACTTTTGCAGTCGAATCATTCCGAACGCATGAAAAACCACCCGGGTCGCCCGTCAAACTTAAATCAAAAAAGAATGAATGTGGGCGCTCAGGATATTGTATATTTTCAACATTAACAAATTCTTCTAATTCTATATCGTCTAAATTTGACAATTCATAAGAAATACCATCAAACCAGCCCGAAGGATTCGCCCGGTAACTACTTCTAATAATTTCAAGATTCGTAACAAACCTGCCCTCTACCTGTGTCGGAATACCCGCATGATTCTGTAAACCTAAATTAAAATTAGTTAAAAATACAGGTCTTAACGTTTCTGGAACTTCTATGAAATATTTGGAATATACCTCCGGCAAGTCTTCCAAAGAGTTAAAACCCATGCGACGTATTAACGTTTCTTTCTCTTTTTCATTTTCAACAAATTGTGGAGATATTGTTGATGTTCCTATAAATGCTGTAAATGTTTCTTTTGAGTAATTTTCAGGATGTATCTTATAATTAACAGACGTTACAATAGCCGCCCGCGGGTTATTCGATACGATCGCTTTTCTTTTTTCAGTAAAAGAAGTTTGAAAAGATGCTGACGAAACCAAAATTGCAAAAGCCTCTGAACCGTCTTTGCGCATAAAACGCGTAATTTGACGGTCTATCAATTGTGAATAAAGCCTGGCTACATCTTCATATTGCTCAACAATTCCAGTACCTACACCGTTCCTAAAATTGCTTTCATCAAGCAAAAAACCTATAACATTAAGAGATATTTGATGATTGTCGTTTGACGCGGGAATAATACTAATCCCGCGACTTAACCTAATTTCACTATCGATCTTTTTATCTCTCGGTGCATATTTTTGGAACCACGGTGAACGGTCTATTAAACGACGCATTACACCGAAACCAGAGCGCTTTGCACTTGCTAAAGAAACGTTAAAATAAAGCACATGAAGCTCGGAAACTTGAGAGATCTTTAAATACTCAAATAGATTTGGAATTGTTAATAGTTTGTAAATTCTGTAAAGTGAATAAACAATTCCAAATGTTGTATTATGTGAAGTTATCCCATTTGCTCGGTACGCATGTGACCCCGGTACATTAACATCAAATAACTCTGCATTTCCGTCTTTTATTTCCTTAACACTTACTAATGCAAAATCTGGATTATTTGTAGTTCGTGCTGGCTCTTCTAAAACTAACAAAGATTCAGAAATAGTAGAATGTACGCCCCACGCATTTAAGATGTATTTTGTAAAAAGTAGTAGATCTTGAGTAAATTTCAAACCATACTGCTTTACATATCTTTTAACATTAATCTGTTTAATATTTTCACTATCATTAACTTCTAACCAAGTATGTAATAAAGCCCTAACAAAACCACATTGAATATCATAAGAAGCGTTATATAAATAATTAATAACATTATCCGTGGACGGTATATCACCGAGAATCTCCTTTAATATGTCAAAATAGTATATTTTTTTACTTTGCTGATCAAAAAGTTTTATTCCTTTCTTTTTCGCCCAAATAAATAACCGATCATCGGTTGACGATCTTTCATAATATGAATGACTGTTAAAATAGGTAAAATATAGCCATTCTCCTATTATGTTAAAAAACTTATCATCACGTTTATTTGATAAAGCCGAATCAAAAAGAGCAACTGGAACAGTTAAATCAACTTTTAACAAATCACCTACTTCAATATTGCTGGCAGCTTTCCAAACAAATTTACCGTCTTTAACATCCCAAACTTTGTATTTATGATGTAAACTACATTCTAATCTCGTACCATCAGATAATTTTAACTTTTTCGTATCCCGAAAACCTGAATAATAACCATATCCAAAACGTTCTAATAAATTTTCAGAAAACGAACGAAGTGTTAACGGATTAGTTCCGTCAACACTTCTTACAGTTACAAGGTCTTTTAACCTTCTTAAACCTCTATCTGTTAAAACTACTGTATCACCAACTTGACACTTCCCACCACCCAAAGAACCATCAAGAATAAGCTCCTCGGGATCTTTTAACGAATCTCCTACTTTTTGCCAATAAGGGTATAAATCATACATATTTGCATAATCTGGAGAAACGGCGAACTCACTAAAAGATACAGGTTTTTGATAAGTCGGAAATAATACGTTTAATGAATCTTCAATTTTACTGTCTTTCATATTTATTGCAATTCAGGCGTATTGCCTAATTCTGTGATGTAGTTTCTTAATTTTTCCTGCTTTTCAGGCGAAAAACGTGAAAGAATATCAATAAGTGCTCTATCCGAATTTGTTAACGGATCTAACATGATTTTATCTTTACCAGCAAGCAGACGTCTTTTTGAATCAATTGTATCAACTTGAATTTTGATAGTTTTTGCATATATGTCAATAAGGATTTCTGGATCCATTGATGCTAAATATTCCTCATCCATTAACTTTTCACCCAGAACTTTACCTACCATTATAGATGCTTTTGAAATTCGCGATACAGCTACATCTAAAGCCTTCCAAGATGTTAACAAAGAATCCGCCATATCAACATTTAACATCCTCGAAATTTTATCAATTTCAACAGGTGTTAAATCGCCTTTAACAAGGGCACGATATATTAAATCTTTAGTGGCTTCAGCATTTCCCTGTTCGTAACTTTTTTCAATAGTCGCAATCGTATTAACTTTTTCTTCCTTTTCCATAATTAAAACTTATCCCAAACTTTTGTAAATAATGTATATAATAGAACTTGTGAGTTTTTAATGTCTTTAATATACTGAGGAACCTCTTTTAACTTCTTAAATTGATTCAAAAATATAAATAATTCAAAAGCCTCGTCTTTGCTTAAATGTAAATATTCGAACTTTTTATCTCCGGTGATGTAGCTTGCATATTTATTCACAGACGGACACTCATGTCGTATTTCGTAAGTACTTGAAATTTCACCTTCTTTAACCTCATTTAACTCTACCTGATTGAATTTCGTCCAATGGTAGATGTTATTTGTCATATCATTACGTATAATTGTGTAAAGGAATGTAAATGAATTTTTGCTAATATCATAATATTTCCTTTTTTCAATTACAGCTGCAATTGCAGAATCTCTTAAATCTTCATAATAATGACTATATGAAAATAAATGTTTGTTAAAAATAAACCTAATCAGATCCTCTAACGCTGTTAAATGTAACCTCGTCATCTGATTGTTAGGAACCGTTAAAACCTCTTTGAGTTTTTCAAAATCTAACTTTATCATTTTTTTAACATTTCTGCAAAAGCTCTTAAAACTATTTCCATACCCAACTCATCACCGAGAGCCTGCTGGACGTCTGGACGGTAAAAATACTGAAAAAAGGTAAAACCTAAATTCCGATCATGTAGCTTTTTTTCAAATTCACCTTTTCCCTGTAAACAATTATTTATAAAAACAGAAATAGTACGTCTGATGTCAAGAATTGGCCTTTGCAGTAATTTTGATAAAGAATCTTCAAAATCTTGCTTTTTCAAACAATCACGAATAAAAACACAAAAAGCACCGTACGATGTTGATACGGCGTCTTTACCATATAATGTGAAAAGGTCTAAAATTGACAAAGCGTCACGAACATGCCCACCAGACTTTAAAGCTATATTTGATATACTTTGCGAATCTATGTCAATTCCTTCTTTTTCGCAAACGAACTTAACACGCTCCTCAATAAGTGAAAAAGGTAAAGTCGTTAGCTCTAATGTTAAAGAACGTGAGCGAATTGTAGGCAGTACGTCGCCCGTTGTCGCAAAGACAAAAGTGGTACCCGGTACACCCTCCTCTAAAGCCTTCAGGAGGGCGCTCTGGGCCGCTGTGGAGGCCGTGTGCACCTCGTCTAATACAATTACCCGGCGGCCAGAAGAAGGTGCGAAAGAGAGCGAATCTAATAGCCCACGGATCGATTCTATATTACCAACCTTTGTTGAATCAAACTCCTGATATTTTGAAGATCTTCCAGAAAGTACCTCCCTACACGAATGGCACGAACCATCACAAACGTCGCCTGTTTTTTCGAAATCTTTACAGAATAAAGATCTTGCATATAAACGAGATAAAGTCGTTTTTCCACAACCATAATCACCTACTAACAAAATAGACCTAACAGGCAATTTGGACTTAGAAACACTTATTAACGCGTTTTTTGCAATATCTTGACCTAATACCTCGCTAAATCTGGACGGCCTATATTTTATTGCTAACATATACTAATTTTTGTTATTTATGAACTTTTTGAAATGTTCTAATAATCTCGAAGAACCACAAGAAAAACACTCATCGGAAATATCTTTACCAGAAAAAGGTACATATAAATAAACCTCTGCAAAAGTAATATATTTCTTATACTCTGCACCAATATTTAAGCCCGTTTTATCATTATCACAGCAAATAAACACCTTTTTAGAATTAGTTAGAAAACTGATTAAATGCTTCGGAGAGGAGGATGTCTTTCCTAATACATTTACATTTTTTGAGAATATTAATCTTGCCGTAAGAAAGTCGGAAACTCCTTCTGTTAAAATAGTTGTATTATTGTAAAAGTTAAAACTTGCTAAACCAATAACCCCGAAAAGGTCAATATTTGTATATCTTGAACCATCGAAAAAACGACTAAATTCAAAAATTGTATCATTCTCGAAATCACACTCTTTAATAGTTACCCCAATAGGGAGATCTTCTTTAATTAACGTTAATCCATATTTTTCGTATAAATTACTATTTTTCAAATAAAAACTCCAATGGTTTACCGTGTTCAAATTTTCCATAATGTTCTAATCGCCGTTTTTGAAAATTTACTCAGGGATAAAAGTATATATTTCTAATCTTTTAACTCGTTAATAATCAAAGATTTAGGTATAAATAACTACTTTAAACATTTTGCTACACAGATGTTCATTTTGTCTTTTTTAGCAATTTCTATATAAAAATATTCCCCAGCTTCACAGCCGGGGAATACCAAACTAAAAAATAGTAACGTGTAAAAATCCGAAAAAAGAACTTGCAATAACCAAATAATCTTTATTTTTGACCTTTTAACGAAAGGTAAACTTTTCCGTTTTCTTCATCAACCTGCTCATAGCCTTCATTTTTTTCTAAAAATTCACTCGCTGATTCGGAATTATCAAACTCAAGAGCACTGGTCTCTTTACCATTAATATTCCTTTTTACAACATTTTCAGAATCATGTAGGGATCTGAGAAGGAAATCAACATTTTTAACTTTCGCATCTTCAACCTTTATTCCTAATTCTTTTCCAACAGATAACACGCGGCGATAATTAAAAGATCTTAATTTAATAATATCTGAAAGAAGTGAAAAAGCTATAAAATTTCCTAAGGCGTAAGTGGATGCCGATAAATCATTAAGATTGTCAAATAAATTATCTAAACTCTCAACCAAAGATAAATATATTTGAGAAATTGATGCCTCAACAGGAGAAACACTTAAACCAGTAATTAAAGGAAAAATGTTAACTCCCATTGCCATTAAATAATCTTCATAATCTTTTAACAGATCAGCTATATTTCCGTAAGCGTATGCAAAACCATCTTTTAACACTCCTGGCGATGTGGATACTGACAATGAAAGGATAAATGAACTAATGTTAAATTCTGATGCAAAAATACGTCTTAAAATTTCTTCAATTGTTCCAAATTGTGGTACAATCTTATCTTTATAGAAAGTTTGATAAGACGAAATATCAGTTGCTACACCTTCACTAACATTTGAATCTACACCGTAATCAAGAATTGAATCCCCAATGAAGAAGGTTTTATCCCTTCTATAAATTGGAAAACTGAAATCTGTGTTAATTTTACCATCTTTTATACTATATATCGCAGTTAGAGCATTCGAATTAACGCCTGTTGCTGTAACCAAAGGAACGGCCTTCTCATTAAACCAATTTGGTAAAATATTACTTGTTGCAATTTGTGAATCTGGTAGCTTTGCTTTTTCAATGTTAAAAAGTATTTTATTGTCTTTTATATCAAAAGAGGCAATTAAAATATTATCAACTTTTACCGTACCAAAATCAACTCTTAACGAATCTAAACGCTTTCCTGAAAGTCCAATATATAACTTTTCGATAGCGTTTTTAACATAATCAACTACTCTATCCTTGAGTGTATTTGTTAAATTAATCTTTTTTGCCATTGTGTTATGTATTTATAGTTAAATTCTTTTTCGTAATAAGATGCAAATATCGTCAAACTGGAAACCTAAACCATGCTCGGTAAATGTATATTGTATGTCTTTAACATCTAATGCTAAAATAGCCTTTAACATATCTACCATCGCACGCATTTCCCAAC
>ERZ772772.131-NODE-131-length-45016-cov-3.989813_pt1 | contig 45016 bp, 43 predicted proteins | sample MGYA00511484_ERZ772772 | MGnify/ENA primary metagenome ERZ772772 (study PRJEB29015, sample SAMEA2737913) | human oral metagenome | biome: human oral; feature: human-associated habitat; material: dental | place: China | collected 2088 ... | reverse complement strand
GTATGGGTTGCATTTTGTGCTGGTTAGCACGGTTGAGGCGGGTATATATCTCAAATACTTCGCGCTCTCTACCGCTAAAATCTTCCGCTTTTTTGCCTTGCTCGGTTTGGAGCATTGCCCATTCCAGCTCGTCATAAGAGGCTTTGAGCTGGTCTTCATCGCTGCGGTCGTCGCCAAAGAGTCCGTCGGAGGGTTTTGCTGAGAGGATGCTTTCAGGTACGCCGAGGTAGGCTGCGAGCTGGTATACTTCGCTTTTCATCAGGTCGGCAATAGGACTAATATCCACACCCCCATCGCCGTATTTGGTGAAGAATCCTACCCCGAAATCCTCAATTTTATTACCTGTACCTACCACTATATAGCCTTCGAGTCCCGCAAAATAGTAGAGGGTCGTCATTCTTAGGCGCGCACGAGTGTTGGCAAGTGCCATTTCGTAAGTAGATTTATCGGTAGGGGGTATTTGTGCTACAAACTGGTCGAATACAGGAGTGAGGTCGGTGCGCAGGTTGCTCACATTGGGGTAGTGAGCTTTGAGGAAAGCGATATGCTCCTCAGCGCGACTCACGTGGCTTTCAGCTTGGTGAATAGGCATTTCGAGGCAGAGAGTAGGCAAGCCCGTACGCGCACAAAGGGTAGAGACGACTGCCGAGTCTACCCCGCCCGATACGCCTATCACTAACCCTTTTACACGAGCGTTCTCGGCGTAGGTCTTTATCCAATTAATTATTTGAGAAGCTATATTTTCCATTATATTGAAGTGTTTAACTCTTATGGCGACAAAAATACTACATAATTACCAAATCAGCAAATTTATCATTCACCATTAGAAAAGCCTTTCGTCCAAAAGACTCAAATACTCTTTCTCGGTAACGATTACGTGGTCTAAGAGTTTGATGTCTAACATATCACCTGCTGTTTTTACTCTCTGGGTGAGTTCGATATCTTCCTTGCTGGGGGTGGTGCTACCCGAAGGGTGGTTGTGTACTAATATCAACGCAATAGCACCTTGCTCCAACGCTGTTTTGAAGAGCAGTCGCACGTCTACGGTAGTATGGGTAATCCCTCCTGAAAAAAGTCGTACTTTGTGTATCACACGATTGGTGCTATTGAGGTAGAGTACCCAAAATTCCTCGTGGGGCAACTCGCCTATGAGAGGTTGCATTAGGACAAAAACGTTATGAGCTACCTCTATTTTAGGCTGTGGTTCGGGAGTTTCGGCAGCGCGTCGTCTGCCCATTTCGGTAGCGGCGAGAATGGTAATCGCTTTTGCCTGCCCAATACCTTTGAAGGCTTGTAGTTGTTGCAAACTCTGTTTGCCCAAAGTCGTCAAGCTATTATTCACCGAAGCCAAAATGCGCCTACTCAGCTCCACAGCACTCTCATCTGCCGACCCCGAGCCTAATAGTATCGCCAAAAGCTCGGCATTACTAAGGGCTGTTTTACCCTGCGAAATCATCTTCTCACGCGGTTTATCGGTATCCGCCCAGTTTTTAATGGTCATAATTTAGTTAGGTTTTTAGGTTGTTTTAATAATAGTCTATGATTCTCTTTTTTGTAGTTGTGAGTTTACCGTCTTCGTATTCCTTGACGAGAGTGGCACTGCCTTGGGCATCGTATTCATACTCGTAAGTAGTAGTAACTGTATAAGTAGCATACTTCTGTTCACGTTTTTCTAAATAGTCCTTGCTGTTGTAAGTATATGTAGAGGTTAAAAAAAGCTCATTTTTGCTACCTATGTAAAACTCTCCTTTAATGACTTGTCCTTTTTTGTTATGGGTTAGTACATTTTTCTGCTTACTTCCGTCTTTGTGTTCAATATTTATTTCTCTCTTGAGATTCTTATGGTCATAAGTGGAGTTCATTACAATCTTATCGTCATCTTTTTTATAAACATCTGTTCGGGTAAGCTCTAAGCCTTCTGGGTTTAGCTTACTTATGCTTTGGTATAGGATATCTCCTTCGCTGTTGTAAGCGGTTGTTTTCACTTCGTCAGCAGAGCGAGTAACATATATATTTCTGGGCGTCTGTTCAGCCTCGTTATCATCAGGAGGGGTTAAGTGAACCGCTTCAGTATAATAGCCTTTTTCATCAAAAGTATACAATACTGAATCAGAGGCTTTGGTTTTCTCTTCAAAATAAACTCTATCAACATTGCCGTAGTAATAGGTTAGTTCGAGCATTTGTTTTACTTTGCCGTGCAATTGGTTTTCTTCTAAATCTGTAGAAGGTTTAATGTGTGTTTTACAGCCTACAAAGGCTATTAAAATCATTGAGATAATTACTGTTCTTCTCATAAGGGTTAGTTTTTAGTTATTAGAGAGTATTGGATAAACTTCGGGTATAGTTCATTTCTTGATATTTCTTGTTGTTACTCACATACCCAGCTGCACCAACTCCCTCGCTTTACCTGAGACCTCAAACCTGTTACTTGTTACCTATTACCTATCCTATTCGCCAGCCAGCTCACATAAAACAGCTGAAAGCTGTGATAAAGCATTATCGGCAAGAGGAACATCACTTTGTTATCGTCAGGGATACCCAATACCATCATAAATAAACTCCCGTGTACTAACGATTTCTTCGAGCCACAAAAAGTAGAAGTAATTGTATCTTCGCGGTTAAAGTGCAAACGGTGCGATGCCCATTGCAAGAGATAGTATACAATGAAAAACATACCCACCACTGCTACTGCGATAATCGCAAAAGTAATCGGTGGAACACTGCCAAATATACGGTTTACAAAAGCGGTCGAAAAGCTCTCGTAGACAATCAGCAGGATAATAAGCCTATCAAACTTGCCTATCAGTTTCCCGTAACGCTCTATAAACTTCTTGCACAGCCGATTAAGCAAGAGCCCTAATACTATCGGCAACAGTACTTTTAATAATAATTGCTGTATAATTGCTACTTGGTCTACTGCCCCACCACTATTGCTTTCCATAAAAGGGTGCATTAGCATAGGGGTAGCAAAGATTCCTATGAGCCCCGAGATAGAAGCGTTAAAAATCGCTGAGGGCACGTTCCCTTTTGCGATAGACACCATCACTACCGATGACGATACGGTAGACGGCAAACAAGCCAAAAAGTATATCGAAAGCCACAACACGTAGAATTCTGTGCCCTGTGCTATCTTGTAAAAAGGCATTACCAAGAGCGGAAACAGCACAAAGGTAGCCATTTGTACCAGCAAGTGTAGCTTCCAGTTCTTAACGTCGTTCAGCACTTCTCGCAAGTTCAGTTTGAGTCCGTAGAGCAGGAAGATAATCACAATCCCCCAATCGATAAAGGTTCCTAAATTAAAGTAAGCGTTATAGCCTTCTCGATAAGGAATAAGGTAGCCCATAAGTACTATTAGTACCAAGAGCCACAAAAACGCGTTTTTAACAAAAATTTTGTGTAGGTTTGTCATTTGCTTTCGTTTTAACTATTGTTTTAGTTCCCGTAAAAAACTGATATTTAAATATTTATATACCTTTTCTATACTTATCTTCCAAGATTCGTATAAGCTTCCTATAAGCTTTCTATAAGCTAAGACCACCTTTCCTGTACCCTTCCAAGTGTTCTGAACCGTTTCGTTTCTTTTCGTCTCCATCTACCAATCTGTTAATTTCCCAATTCTCTAATTTTCTCATTTGCTAATTTCCTAGTTTTCTCATTCTCTCATTTCTCCTTGCCTGTGCGGCTCGCACTTCATTTTCCCCGCATTTATCAACTATCAAAGCTACAGCACCGTCACCCGTTACATTACAAGCCGTGCCAAAGCTATCCATCGCTATATAAAGTGCAATCATCAGTCCCTGTTGCGCCTCATTAAAACCAAGAATACTGTTCAGCACTCCCAAAGCAGCCATAATAGCCCCTCCCGGCACCCCAGGAGCAGCAATCATCACCACCCCCAGCATCATTATAAAACCAGCAAACAGCGAAAAGTCATAAGGCATTCCTTGAAGCATCATCAGGGCAAGCGCACAAGCCGTAATCTTCATCGTACTGCCCGAAAGATGAATCGTAGCACAAAGCGGAATCACAAATCCCGCTATCCGTTGCGAAATGCCTAATTTCAGTGCCTGCCTCAACGTTACAGGAATGGTAGCAGCCGACGATTGTGTACCCAAAGCCGTCGCATAAGCCGGTAGCATCGTAGCCAGTGCCTTAAACGGATTCTTCCCTGCAATACTTCCCGCAATCAGATATTGGATAATGAGCAAAGCAATGTGCATCACAAAAAGAACCAAAATCAGTTTAAAGAACACCTTCATAATTGCCATTACCTGTCCGTTAAAGGTAATTTCAGCAAAAATACACATAATATAAATAGGCAATATCGGTATAATAGCCCTAACGATAAGCCATTTCACAATATCGCCAAACTCTTTAATCACCTCTGTAAGTTTCGATTCTTCTCTAAACGACAACCCAATCCCGATGATAAAAGAAAACAGCAAAGCACTCATCACATCAGCCAAAGGAGGCATCTCAATGGTAAAATAAGGAGGCAAACTCTTTCCTTTATCTACAATGGCGCCCAATTGTTCCCCCTGCAATAGCGAAGGGAAAAGAGATTCGCCCACCAAGTAAGTAGAAAAACCCGAGAAAAGCGTAAAAGCATACGCAATTCCTATGGTAATAAGCAGTAATCTACCTGCATTTTTACCCAAATCACTAATCGAAGGCATAATGAGCCCTATCAAAATCAGCGGTATTGCAAACTTTAAAAAGTTGCTAAACAACACCTGAAAAGTAATAAGAATGCGGTACAACCATTCAGGCGCATAATAGCCCAACGCTATCCCAAACAGGATACCACAAACCACCTTAAACAAAAGATTATTAAAAATATTTTTCATTTTCTAGATATTAAAATTATGCTTAAAATAAATCTACTACAACTATCAGCCAGTGTAGCTCACAAAGCCCGTACGACTCACACTGCCTGTCGTGCTACGACCTACGACTTCTGGAGATACTCCCATTTCTTTTGTAGAAAATAATCGGCATATTCACTGTAATCACTCGTTTCATAAAAAGAAAGCAAAGCCTTACGATACGTATTGATATCCTCTAAGCGAGTCGTGTGAATCGGTACGATATCGTCATTCATCAGCACAATACTCTCAACCAAGCGCGAAGTGCGCTTATTGCCGTCAATAAAAGGTTGCAAGCGCGCAATATTGCAATGCAAAAACACCGCTTTCTCTAAAGGATTTTCTATTTCAGCCTGTTCCTCCATTATCTGGTCTAAGGCTTTTTCAATAAGGTGCTCCTCAGTAGGAGGTGTATAATCCGTTCCAGTAATCCGCACAGCGCGTTTGCGGATAATACCCCTTTCGCGGTTATCTATCAAATCAGCAATCAAGCGAGAGTGTAGCTCAAAAAGCAATCGTTTGTTAATCTCTTCGGTATTCCCTTTTTTGATATACTCTACTTCCGAAATAAAAGTGTTGTAAAGGTTTTTGAGCATTTTAGCCTCTTCATAGCGTCTGGGTGAAGTAATACCATCTTTTAAGAGCGTTTCCGTCTCCACAAAAGTATAAGTATTACCTTCTATCTTCCCAGAGTAAAACGACCATATCACCGCCAAGTCTTGTATTTCCGAAGAATACAACTCACTTAGGGGTGAAAAATGATTATGCTCCAAAATACGAGTTGCCAACGCTTGCTGTTCTGTTGTAAAGATGTGTTTCATTAAACTTTTAGGTTTTACGTGGCAAATATACAATATTTTCACCTTCCTTCGCTAAAACAAGTTCTGAAATTCAATAAGAAAAAGAAAATCTAAACCTTATATCTGTTGATAATCAATATTATAAAAACCTACAATAAAATATTTTTCTAAAAAAGAATTACAAAGATTTGTCCCTTTTTAAAAAAGTCCCTACATTTGCACAATATTTAGGTTTCTGCCCATAGGTCTCAGTTTTCAGACCTCAGCTTCTAAAACCATAACACCTACAACCTATGGCTTAACGCCTATGGTCTAAACAACTAAAAATAAAAAATAATGTTACAAAAAGGAAAAGTAGCACAAGTAATTGGACCTGTGGTCGATGTAGAGTTCGCCTCTGATAATGAACTCCCACGCATTTATGATTCCTTAGAAATCACAAGACCCGACGGTACCAAACTCATATTAGAAGTACAATCGCATATAGGCGAAGACGTAGTGCGCGCCATCTCTATGGACTCCACCGAAGGACTTAGCCGCGACACCGAAGTGATTGCTACAGGCAGTCCTATCAAAATGCCCGTAGGGCACGATATCTACGGTCGCCTCTTCAACGTAATTGGTGACGGCGTCGACGGACTCGGCAACCTGCCCAAAGACGGCGACAATGGCTTGCCTATCCACCGCGAAGCTCCCAAGTTCGAAGAACTCTCCACCACTACCGAAGTACTCTTCACCGGTATCAAAGTAATCGACCTTATCGAACCTTATGCCAAAGGAGGTAAAATCGGTCTCTTTGGCGGTGCTGGTGTAGGTAAAACAGTGCTCATTCAAGAATTGATTAATAACATCGCCAAAGGGCACGGCGGTCTATCAGTATTCGCTGGGGTAGGCGAACGTACCCGTGAAGGGAACGATCTCTGGGGAGAAATGAAAGACTCCGGCGTTCTTTCCAAAGTTGCGCTGGTATACGGCCAGATGAACGAACCTCCGGGAGCGCGTATGCGTGTAGCTCTCACCGGTTTGACCATGGCTGAATATTTCCGCGACAAACAGGGACAGGACGTCCTGCTCTTCGTAGACAATATTTTCCGTTTCGTACAGGCAGGTTCCGAAGTATCCGCGCTGCTCGGGCGTATGCCGTCCGCCGTAGGCTACCAGCCGACACTGGCTACCGATATCGGCGAACTGCAGGAACGCATCACTTCCACCAAAGACGGTTCCATCACATCCATCCAGGCCGTATACGTACCGGCCGATGACTTGACGGATCCGGCTCCAGCAGGCGTATTTACACACTTGGACGCTACCACCGTACTGAGCCGTTCCATCGCGGAACTGGGCATCTATCCGGCAGTAGACCCGCTGGACTCCACCAGCCGTATCCTTGACCCGAATGTTTTGGGTGAAGAGCATTACGAAGTGGCCCGCGGCGTACAGGCTATTCTGCAGCGCTACAAAGAACTGCAGGATATCATCGCCATCCTGGGCATGGAAGAACTTTCCGATGATGACAAAGTCATCGTAGCCCGCGCAAGAAAGGTACAGAGATTCCTGTCTCAGCCCTTCTTCGTAGCCGAACAGTTTACAGGCTCCCCCGGCAGATACGTATCCCTGAAGGAAACCATCCGCGGCTTCAAGGAAATCCTTGCAGGCCAGCACGATGATATGCCTGAAGGCGCGTTCTACATGGTCGGCACAATTGATGAAGCGATCGAAAAGGCTGAAAAGATGAAGAAAGGGGAATAAGCCATGGCTGATACCCTTACGAATCCCATGCACGTGGAAGTCATCAGCCCCGACGGACCGATTTATCGAGAAACCGGCGTGGAAATGGTGGTGGCCCGTGCGGCGGACGGCGAATTTGCCGTCATGAAAAACCATCTGCCTCTGGCAGCCGCTCTTGAAATGTGCCCCGTGCGCATCATTAAAGGCGGAAAGGAACAAAAGGTGGCCGTATTTGGCGGTTTCCTGGAAATAAAGGACAATCAGGTAAATATCGTAGCCCCCCTGGCGGAGCTGGCGGATACCATCGATATTGCCCGTGCCCAAGCCGCGAAGAAACGTGCGGAAGACAGGCTCGCGTCCAAGAGCAAAGAAATGGATGTCGATCGTGCCAAACTCGCTCTCCAGCGTGCGCTGACACGGCTCAAAACGACAGGAACCCTTTGATTCCAACACAAGAACCGATCCATACAAATAATGGGTCGGTTTTTATGTTGGGGGAAAGCGGTAAGAAGATAAAAGCTATCAGCTGTGAGCTGTCGTCTATAAGCTATGTTATAATAAATAAATTATAGGGTGTGTATTGTCTTTGGAGGGGGTATCAGGGTGGCAGAGCTGAATTTACTGCAGGAGAAAATTTTGAGCGACGGGGTGATCCGTCCGGGGAATGTGCTCAAGGTGGACAGTTTTCTGAATCATCAGATCGATGTGCCTTTTATCAGTGAACTGGGGAAGGAATTTAAAAAGCTTTTCGGGGATCGGAAAGTGGACAAGATTCTGACGATCGAAGCGTCGGGAATTGGTATCGCCTGTCTTACAGCAGTGTACTTCGGCGTGCCTGTTGTTTTTGCGAAGAAATCTGCGGGAAGCAATATGGATAAGGAAATGTTTGCTACGGAGGTTATGTCATATACTCATAATCGGAAAAACCATGTGGTGGTATCAAAGAAATATCTGAAACCCGGCGAACATATCCTCATCATGGACGATTTTCTTGCCAACGGCTGCGCCGTGAGCGGGCTTCTTGATCTGGTAAAACAGGCGGATGGTATCGTGGAAGGCATCGGCATCTGCATCGAAAAAGGCTTCCAGGGCGGCGGCGATGCGCTCCGTGAAGCGGGATATGATGTCCGCTCTCTGGCAGTTATTGAAAAAATGGATGCCGAAACAGGCGTCATTACGTTTCGCTGAGGAGGCCGGAATGAATACAGATCCGATTTATGAAGCGGATGGGAAAATATCTGTCCGCAAAGCAGTGCCTTTCGGTCTCCAGCACGTTCTTGCCATGTTTGTGGCAAATATCGCGCCGATCCTTATTGTAACGGGCGTGGTAAAGGTGCCTGCCTCAGAAGCGGGCGTTGTTGTGCAGGCGGCCATGATCATTGCAGGTATCGGCTCCCTGCTCCAGATGTATCCCGTCTTCCGTTTGGGCAGCGGACTTCCCGTCATCATGGGGATCAGCTTTACCTTTGTTTCTGTTTTTTGTGTAATCGGATTGAAATACGGCTACGGGGCTATTCTCGGCGCTGTCCTTATAGGCGGTGTTCTGGAGGGGATCCTCGGTCTCGGCGCGGCATGGTGGCGGAAACTGGTACCGCCCATCGTTTCGGCGACTGTCGTGACAGCTATCGGGTTTTCACTGCTTCCCATCGGAGCGAATTCTTTCGGCGGCGGTTTCGGCCATCCTGAGTTCGGTGATGCCCGGTTCCTCATTGTCGGAACGGTTACCCTGGTTTCCTGCCTTATTTTCAATATCCGCGCAAAATCTTTCTATAAGCAGTTATCTGTTCTTTTCGGGCTTTTTGTGGGGTACGTTACGGCATACTTCTACGGTATGGTTGATTTGAGCCGCCTGACGGAAGTATCCTTTGTGTCTCTGCCGGTTTTCATGCCTTATTCTCTGGAATTTCATTATGACGCCATTTTCTCCGTATTCCTTATTTTCCTGGTGTCTGCCACAGAAACGCTGGGCGACACCTCGGCGCTTGCCGCTATGGGGTTCAATCGGGAGGCGAAAGACAGGGAAATATCCGGCTCCATTGCCGTGGACGGGTTTGTTTCTGCCGTGTCTTCTCTCTTCGGGTGTTTGCCGATTACATCTTTCAGCCAGAATGTGGGGCTTATCGCCATGACACATGTGGTGAACAGGAAAGCCATCGCCAGCGGCGCCGTCATCATGGTTCTGGCAGGACTTATTCCCGCGCTGGGGGTCATTTTGGCGTCACTGCCTGAGGCCGTCCTCGGCGGCTGTACGCTTATGATGTTCGGCTCCATCGTGGTGTCCGGTGTGCAGATGATCAGCCGCTGCGGATATTCACAGAGAAATATGAGTATTGCCGCCCTGTCTCTTTCCATCGGACTGGGATTCACGCAGACACCGCAGATTTTCCGCATATTTCCCGAACTGCTGCGGAGCGTATTCGCAGAGAACTGTGTAGCGGTGGTTTTCATCGTGGCGGTTCTTCTGAATCTTATATTTCCCAAAGGGGAAAAGGAAAAGGCAGCGGCAGGAGCTGCCGAATGAAATACAGGCGCTGATCGGCAATCGGCGCTTTTATTTTGCTATAGTAATGGAAGCATATATTTCCTGTTGTAACAGCTGATTTGCGTATGCTAAAATGAGTTTAAATTATAAAAGGGGGCTGGTTTATGACAAAAGATGAAATGAAGAAGGTCGTCTGTCAGGCGATTGATGAAGCGGCGGAAAAGATTCATGAAACCGTTCTGCGGATTGAAAGCGAACCTGAACTGGGATACAAAGAAATGAAAACGGCGGCAAAAGTGGAAAATTATATGAAAGAATTAGGACTTATGCCGCAGACGGGACTTGCTCTCACCGGTGTGAAGACTTGCGTCGATGGTGGGAAAAAAGGCCCTGCCATAGCCGTTCTTGCGGAACTGGACGCGGTGGGAACGCCGGACAGTCCCAAAGCGGATCCTCTTACGGGAGCGGCCCATACATGCGGCCATTTCCTCCAGATGGCGTCCATGCTGGCGGCATGTACGGGGATCGTCAAGTCGGGCGTGATGCAGGATCTGGCGGGGAGCGCCGTATTTTTTGCTGTACCGGCGGAAGAATATGTGGAAATTGATTACCGCAAGCGTCTGGTGAAAGAAGGGAAGATCCATTTTCTCGGCGGCAAGAGCGAACTTGTCTATGAAGGACATTTTGACGATATCGACATGGCGATGATGATGCATTCACAGGGGAACGCTCCTGAAAAGGCGGTGTACATCGGGAAATCAAGCAACGGCTTTGTAGGGAAAACAGTACAGTATGTAGGAAAGACCGCTCATGCGGCCAATGCCCCTCATGAAGGCATCAATGCGCTGAATGCGGCATGCTTGGGGATTATGGGGATTAATGCCCTTCGTGAAACGTTCAAAGAAGACGATATGGTCCGTGTCCATCCCATCATTACCAAGGGGGGCGACCTGGTTAATAATGTCCCCTCCGATGTGCGCATGGAACTCTACGTCCGTGCGAAAACCATGGAGGCCATTGACTGCCAGCACCGCCGTGTTGACGAGGCGCTCAAAGCGGGCGGCGCGGCTGTCGGAGCAAAGGCCGTTATTGAAACGCTGCCCGGGATGTTTCCCCTGGCATGCAGTCCCCGATTGAATGACCTGTTTGTGGAAAATATCAAAGAATACTTTCCGGAAACGAAAATTGAAGATGCGGGACATTTTACGGCATCTACCGACATGGGTGATATTTCTCATCTCATGCCGAGTATCCACCCGTTTATCGGCGGCGTGGACGGCGGACTTCATACAAAGGATTTTTGTGTCACCGATTTCAATGCGGCGGCTATCCTTCCGGGAAAGGTTTTTGCCATGAATATCATTGATCTGCTCTATGACGAAGCGGCAATGGCAAAAGAAATATTGGAAAAAGAAAAACCCATTCTTACCAAGGAAGAGTACCTGGCGAAACTGGAAAGCTATTTCCAGAGTTAATTAAGAAGAGTATGTAAGAAAAGGAAAGGGGACTGCTATGAAAAGCATTAAGCTGCACCTGATCGTTCTAGTGATTATCGTCATCGCCGAACTGATCGGAAACATCGTCATCAACGTAGGAATAGGGAAAATCGTGCTTCTGCCCATGATGTACGCTCTGATTATGGGGGTTTTGACGGCGCCAAAGTTCACGAAGATTTCAGGAGAAAAGGAAATTCATGCTGCCAGCGGACTTTTGGGCGTCACTCTTGTGCTTCTCATGGCGCGTTACGGCACGCTTGTCGGACCGACACTGCCGAAAATCCTTGCCGCGTCTCCCGCCTTGATTCTGCAGGAGTTCGGTAATCTGGGAACTGTCCTTATCGGTATCCCGTTGGCCGTCCTAATCGGTCTTAAGCGGGAAGCCATAGGCGCGGCGCATTCTGTGGCCCGTGAACCGAATGTCGCTCTCATCGGCGAAAGATACGGTCTTGATGCAGCGGAAGGACGGGGCGTCATGGGCGTCTACATCTGCGGGACTGTCATCGGTACCATTTTCTTTGGCCTTATGGCCAGCGTGGCAGCTTCTTACCTGCCTTTCCACCCTCTGGCGCTCGCCATGGCGGCAGGCGTGGGGTCAGCAAGCATGATGACGGCGGCGGTAGGTTCTCTTTCCGCCATGTATCCGCAGATGGCCGACCAACTGGCAGCTTTCGGTGCGGCAAGTAATATGCTTTCAGGTTTGGACGGTATTTATATGAGTATCTGGCTCGCCCTCCCCATGTCGGAATGGCTCTATAAAATCTGTTATCGGATTAAGTACGGTGAAGCTCCGCCGAAGCGGGAAGAGTGCGATGTGGCAGAAGCGAAAGAAGAGGAGGGGACAAAATGAAACTGACAGAAATATTTCAAGTTCTTATTATTACAGGCGTGATGTCCCTCGTGGCAAATACCGTAGGCACCAAGAATGATCTTATGCAGGCGATTCCGGGTATGGGTATCCTCATCGCCATCGCTTTTGTCGGCATGTGGATGGGCCGCGTCCTTCCGGGAAAGATCCCCGGCGTAGCCTATGTGGTCACTCTCGGATGTATCCTGACCTATCCGGGCTTCCCCGGCTCCGGTTTTATCAATGCGTCCGTTAAGAATGTAGGGTTCCTCCAGCTCTGCACTCCGATCCTGGCTTATGCGGGTATTGCCATCTGCAAAGACCTGGATGTCTTCGCCAAAAGCAGCTGGCGCATCGTTCTGGTGAGTGTAGTCGTCTTCATCGGCACCTACATCGGCTCCGCCATTATTGCCCAGGTGATCCTGAAGAGCATCGGACAGATTTAAGCCATACGGGAAATATCAATGGGTATAGGCAAAAACGCTTCCTTCACCGGGGAGGCGTTTTCACATGGGAAATGCGGCATCGGCGGACGGTTTCTCCTGCTTTCTGCGTACCCGTTTTCGCACACATCGGTATGCCTGTTGGTCACTCTATGAGTATTTCCTATACAGTTGCAGGCAAGCTATACATTGTGCTTATAAGGTGTAGACACAGGAATGAATAATGATACAATATACATGGTATTATTTAAATAGGAAGTTTACTTACGATGAAAGGCAAGGAGGATTGTCATGAAAAGATTGAAGAAAGCAGCTTTGGCGGTGGCATGTGCTGCTGTGCTCTGTTCTGTATTTTCCGGCTGCGGCGGAGATAAAAAGGATACTGCCAAGGCCGCTCCCGCAGAGGAAAAAGTGCTGACCGTTTATACGGCGCGCAGCGAAAGCTTAAACAATCTTGTCATTCCCGCTTTTGAAAAAGAAACGGGAATCAAGGTTAATGTTATTGTGGCGGGGACAGGACCCCTCGTAAAGCGTGTAGCATCGGAAAAGGACAATCCCCAGGGCGATATTCTCTGGGCGGCTGACCAGACGATGCTGGATTCCCAGAAAGAACTTTTTGAGAAATATGTATCTCCGGAAGACGCGAATATGATTGATGCCGCTAAAAATAAGACGGGATATTTTTCTCCCGCGTTTGCCGATCCCACCGTTTTCATCGTTAATAAAAAACTGGCAGGCGATATGAAGATTGCCGGGTTTGACGATCTTCTCAATCCGGCGCTGAAGGGCAAGATTGCCTGCGGCGACCCTGCCAACTCCAGCTCCGCGTTCCAGGTGCTCATGGCGATGCTTTACGCCAAGGGAAAGGATGGAGATCCCATGTCCCCCGAAGCTTGGGCGTATGTGGATAACTTCATTAAGAATGTAGACGGGAAATTCCTGAACAGTTCCGGCGCTGTCCATAAAGGCGCTGCCGATGGCGAGTATACCGTAGGGCTTACCTGGGAAGATCCGGCTGCCACCTATGTGAAAAACGGCGCTGACGTAGAAGTCGTATTCCCGAAAGAGGGAGCTATTTTCCCGGGCGAATCCGTACAGATCATCAAAGGCGCGAAACATATGGAAAATGCGAAGAAATTTGTCGATTTCATGCTTTCCCAGAAGATCCAGGAAGCGGCAGGAAAGACGCTCACTGTCCGTCCGCTCCGCAAGGGTGTGAAGCTTGCTGACTACATGACACCCCAGGACACAATCGCTTTGTTCAAGAATTATGACGAAGGCTGGGTAGCTGCCCATAAGAAAGAAGTCGTGGCGGAATGGAATAAACATCTGGAGAATTCCAGACAGTAATAAGTAATCAGGTCATCAGAGGGCGTCGGGCATTTCGCCTGACGTCCTTTTTTATAGATGTCACTTGAATAGCGAGGTTATGAGGTTATTATGAGTGTTTCTATCGATATAGATAAAGTAGTGAAGAAGTACGGAGATACGGTGGTGGTGAACGGCCTGTCCGTGGATATTATGCCGGGCGAATTTTTCACCCTTTTAGGGCCGTCGGGCTGCGGTAAAACGACACTGCTCCGTATGATTATCGGATTCAATTCTATCGAAGGCGGTACGATTTCCGTCGACGGGAATGTCATCAACGATGTGGCGACAGATAAAAGAAATATGGGCATGGTCTTCCAGAATTACGCCATTTTTCCCCATATGTCGGTGAAAGATAATGTGGCTTTCGGTCTGCGGATGCGGAAGGTGCCTGAAAAGGAAATCGAAGAGCGGGTGGATAAAATCCTGAAGATCGTGAAGATCGACCACCTGAAAGACCGTATGCCCACAGCGCTTTCTGGCGGGCAGCAGCAGCGTGTCGCCCTTGCGCGGGCGATCGTCATCCGGCCGCAGGTACTTCTGATGGATGAACCGCTGTCCAATCTGGACGCGAAACTCCGTATCGAAATGAGGAATGCCATCAAGCAGATCCAGCGCCGGGTGGATATAACCACGGTGTATGTCACCCACGACCAGGAAGAGGCGCTGGCGGTGTCCGACCGTATCGCCGTCATGAATGGCGGGGTCATCTGCCAGATCGGCAGACCGGCGGATATTTATAAAAGGCCGAAGAACGTTTTCGTTTCGACTTTCATCGGGCTCTCCAACCTGCTGGACGGACATATCGTGAAAAAAGGAGATAAGACAAGCATTTCCTTTAAAGAAAATGAAGACTGGCTTGTAGACATGGATAACTTATCAGGCGGCGTGGAGGACGGAGAAGAAGTCATCATTTCCGTCCGCCCGGAAGAATTTGATATGGAGCCCGGCACGAAAGAGGGGATTCGCGGCGTGATCCGTTCTTCCGTCTTCCTCGGTCTTACCACCCATTACTTCATCACCACCGGCAGCGGGCAGGAATTGGAGATTCTCCAGACCCAGGAAGGCCAGGATATTCTTCCCGACGGCAGCGCCGTCACGCTTACCGTCAAAGCCGGGCGGATCAATGTCTTCCGCCGGGCAACGGAAGAAACATTGATCAGAGAGGAAGGACTATGAAAAAGAATCTGACTGTCTGGAACCTTTTCAGTGTTGTCATTCTTGCGGCTTTCGCCCTTTTCATCATGTATCCCATATTCCTCATTCTGTACCGGAGTGTCATTCATGGGGATACAGGGGTGCTCACGCTTCAGAATTTCGCCCATTTCTTCGCCAAAAAATTCTACTGGGGAACGATGGTAAACTCGCTGAAAGTGACTGTCGTTTCCACGATTTTATCGGCGGCTCTCGGCCTCCCGCTGGCATACCTCATGAGGAGCGTGAAAATAAAAGGAAGCAGTTTCCTGAATATCCTCATCGTTATCTCCTACCTGTCGCCGCCTTTCATCGGGGCATACGCATGGATACAGATGCTCGGGCGGCAGGGCGTCATCACCCAGTTCCTGAACGACACTTTCGGACTCCATTATGGCGGTGTGTACGGCTTTGCCGGCATTGTCCTCGTCTTTACGCTCCAGTCGTTCCCCCTCGTTTACATTTACGTATCGGGAGCGCTGAAAAATCTGGACAACTCTTTGAATGAAGCGGCGGAAAGCCTGGGGTGCAGCCGCATGGGGCGCATTTGGAAAATCATCGTGCCTCTTGTCATGCCCACGCTCCTTGCCAGCTCCATGCTCGTTTTCATGCGTGTCTTTGCTGACTTCGGCACGCCCATGCTCATTGGCGAGGGGTACAAGACACTCCCCGTCCTTATTTACAACCAGTTCATGGGAGAAGTATCGGGGGATGACGGCTTCGCGGCAGCCATCTGCTGCATCGTGATCGGGCTCACCATCGTCATGTTCTTCGTCCAGCGTTTTCTCGCGGGAAGAAATACCTACGCCATGACCGCCCTGAAACCCATGGCGGCAGAATCACTCAGCGGTCTGCGGAATATCCTTGCCCATCTGGCCGTCTACATGACCGTGGGACTGGCAATCCTTCCCCAGTTCGTCGTCGTGTACACCTCTTTCCTTGCCACAAACGGAGGACAGGTATTCACCGGCGGATTCGCTCTTCAGAGTTATGACGCGACACTCTTTGCCAAGGACAATGACGTTATCTGGCATACCTACTTCCTGGGGCTTTGCGCTATTGCTGCCGTCCTCGTCTTAGGAGTTCTCATCGCCTACCTTTCCGTGCGGAAAAGAAATACACTGAACAGCATTCTTGACGTCATTACGATGTTCCCCTTCATCATTCCCGGCTCCGTCCTCGGTATCGCTTTCGTCTTTGCTTTCAATAAATCGCCGATTATCCTTACCGGAACGGCACTCATCATGATTATTTCCTTCGCGGTGCGGAGAATGCCCTATACCGTCCGTTCCTCCACCGCCATTTTGGGAAATATCAGTCCCAGCATTGAAGAAGCGGCCATTTCCCTAGGCGCCTCTGACATGACGACATTCCGTAAGATTACGGTTCCCATGATGATGCCCGGCGTTCTTTCCGGAGCCATCATGAGCTGGGTCACCATCATCAGCGAGCTGTCGTCATCCATTATCCTGTATACGAACAGCACGCAGACACTCACCGTATCCATCTACACGGAAGTCATCCGCGGCAACTACGGGAACGCCTCCGCGTATGCCACCATTCTCACGGTGACATCCATCCTGTCGCTGCTCCTTTTCTATAAAGTGACAGGCCGGCGCGACGTGTCGGTGTAAAGAAAAAGTTTCTCAATGGTGTCATGATGTTTTACGGATATTACATATCTTAGATTAAAAAAGGAGCAAAACATGCAATCGTTTGAAAAAGGATCTGAATGGAGAAGATGGGAGTTGCATTTACATACGGCAAGTTCATATGACTATAAATGTAACGATGAGAATTGTGATGAAATATTAGTTCGGAAACTACGAGAAAATAATATTGTAGCGGCAGCAATAACAGATCATTTTGTAATAGACAAGGATAGAATTGCTAATTTAAGGCGATTATCTTCTGACATAGTGTTTTTTCCTGGTGTGGAGTTGCGTACAGATAAAGGCGACACTAATATTCATGTGATTTTGATTTTTTCAGATAAACTTGATTTAGATGAATTGGTAGAAGATTTTAATGTATTTAAACGTTCTGCCCAAAATTGTGAGGATAATGAAAGAATATATTGGGACTACAATTCAATTGTAGAGTTTGCGAAGAAACATGATGCCTTGATTTCTATACATGCAGGGCGGAAAACAAACGGAGTTGATGATAGGATTTCTAATTCTCTGCCCCATAATCAAGCCGTTAAAGAAGAGTACGCTGCTACGATATCTATGTTTGAAATGGGACAAGTACGGGATTTTGATGAATATAGACAACATGTATTTCCTGTTATTGGTGCAAAACCAATGGTAATCGGATCGGATAATCACGATGCACGAAATTATAATCCCATAAACAAGCTGTGGATAAAAGCTGATATTACATTTAATGGTTTAAAACAAATAATCTATGAGCCTGAAGAACGTGTATGCATCTCTGATACAAAACCCGAATGTAAGCCTGATTATTATGTGATTGATAAAGTGGTTTTTAGTGATGAAGAATTTTTAAATAAACCAATATATTTTAATGATAAGTTGACATGTATTATCGGTGGAAAATCAACCGGTAAATCAATTCTTCTTCATAATGTAGCTAAAACAATTGATGAAGAACAAGTAAAGGCAAAAGAGGCTATTGTGAACGCTACTACCAAAGAATTGAACAATACGTTGGTTTATTGGTCTGATGGTGAAAGTAATCGTAATAGACATATTGTTTACATTCCACAATCATATTTAAATTGCTTGAGTGATGAGCAGGAAGTGACAACAGAAATAGATAAGATGATTCAAAGTGTCGTATTAAATAATACAAATGCTAAGACGGCATTTAATACCATGCTGGGCTCTATAGAAGAAAAAAAAGCAGACTTAAATGTTAAAATTTTAAGATTATTAGATATCCATGGAAAAACGATTGAGACGGAAGATGCGAAAAAGGAAATTGGTGATAAGGATGGAATAGAAAAAGAAATCTTGAAACTTCAACAACAGAAAGAGGCACTCTCCAAAAACATAGATATTTCTGATGGAGATATTAGGAAATATGAAACTGCATTAATAGAAAACACTAATATATCAAAACAAATTACTAAAATGGCCGATGAGATACAGTTGCTTTCATCTATAATCGATATTGCAATTCCCGTATCTATTGATTCTGTTGATTTCTCAAGAGAAATTTTAGTAGAAATCAATAAAATAAAAGAGCAAATTATAGAGGAAGCTAATAAGAAATGGATTTCCAAGAGGGAAACTTTTGTAAAGGAATTGCTTGATAAACAAAAGCAATTGCAACTTGAAAAAGAAAAACATGAGTCAATTATTAAAGAATTAAAACCTAAAATTCAAGATAATAAAGCTATTTCTGAACTTACGGCTAAGATACTGATTGAGAAGAATAAGCTCGATGCATTTATTGCTTTAGAAAAGAAATTGAAAGTAAAAAAAGATGAGGAACAAGCAATAATTGATGAAATATCTGCTATTCCTTTTCAAATAAAGGAAATACGTAATAAATATGCCAATGTTGTAAATAATGAAGATGATTTTAAAAAGCATGAAATAAAGTTTAACGTTGAAGTTCCGTTTAGAAAAGATGAGTTTTTGAAAAAAATTGAAGATGATTTTATTGTAAAAACTGTAAAGTTTAAAGAAACGATTAATTTAGATTCTTTCAATGAAGAGTCGTACAATAGTGAAAAATTGAAAGAAATCATAAAAAAATTATTGTCTGAAATACTTGAACTAAAAAAAGGACATAATGTGGAAAACACACTGAGAGATATTAATGATGATTGGTATAATATTAAATATAAAGTTATAATGGACAATGATGATATTAAAATAATGTCTCCTGGTAAAAAGGCATTAGTTTTGTTAAAACTTTTAATTGATTTAGAGGAAAGTAAGTGCCCTATATTGATTGATCAACCTGAAGATGATCTTGATAATAGATCGGTATTTGATGAACTAATTCCATTCATTCGTCGCAAGAAAAAAGAAAGACAGATTATTGTTGTTACACATAATGCTAATATTGTGCTTGGTGCGGATGCAGAAGAAATTATAATAGCAAACCAAAGCGGCAGTAAATCCGAAAATAAAGAGAAGCGATTTGAATATCGTTCAGGTGCAATCGAAAATGACAATCCTGTTTTGGATTCAGCCGGACGTAGAGAGGATGGTATACTTAGTTCAAAAGGTATCCAACAGCATATTTGTGATATTCTTGAAGGCGGTCAAATTGCATTTGAAAAGAGAAAGAATAAATATAGAATTTAGTAGTAAAGAGGCGATTGCTTATATAGAAAACAAAAGGTTTATGTAACAAGGGTTACACAAACTTTTAAGAATCTTATATTTCAGTGCTATAAAGTGACAGGACGGCGTGACGTGTCAGTGTAAAGCGGGAGAATTTTATAAATAAAAAGTCAGAAGTTTATAATTCCGGAAACATGGCATAGTCGTTAAATGCGGCTATGCCAATTCTTATTTGCAGAAAAAAGCATGAGTAAGAATCTGTGATATAACGCGGAAATGTTTTATACAGCCTTTTATGATTGTCTGCCGATAAAAATGGCACTCATGATAAGATGTCATTCGGAGTAATAGATTCTTCACTTCGTGTCACCATCCCGCTTCCCGTCTCTCTTACAGGGGATTCTTGCCTCCGTTCAGAATGACAGGAGTCGATAAGACGTTATCCTAAGCACAGCAAAGAATCTGCTGCTATGATGAGGGGAACGTTAAACGTCATCCTGAACGAACGTGAAGGATCTGTACTCGTGGGGAGGAAAGCGGTAAGGCGTCATCCGGAGAATCTGCTGCCGTGATGAGGAAAGCCGTAAGACGTCATCCGAGTCATAGATTCTTCACTCTGTGTCACTGTTCCGTTTTCTATTTTTCCCACAAGGCATTCTTGTCTTCGTTTAGAATGACAACGGACGGCAAGCGTCATCCTGAACGAATGTGAAGGATCTATGACTGTGGTGAGGGAAATGGAAAGAGCCTCGTGGGAAGTTATGAGCGGAATAGAGTCATTACTCCTCATCACATAGATGCGTTCATGTTTTATCGGCAGCAGACATGCTGTAAATATAACTGAGAAGCACCGCTTAACAGCGGTATTTTTTATTGCATTGTCGGGATAAAAATGTAAAGAAAAAGGAGTGCAGGAAAAGTATTTCAAAAAAATTTCAAATTATTTTTCCTGTTTCAGCAAATTTAAACTCGAAAGGGATACTATAATGGCAGCGCTAAGGACTGTTCCTTTCCGGAGAGGGGACAGGGAAAGGAGAAAAGAGTATGGCTAAGAAACTGGAACTTAAATTCCTGACTTCCGCGAATACGGAGCTTATTGTGAGCATTGCCGATCCGAAGGACGGGCTCGCATTGTCCGCCGTGCAGGCGGAGGCCGCAAAAATCATGCCGGTGCTGGCAAACGGCAAGGGCGTAGGGGCGGCTTCTTTCGCTAAGGCGGTCATGGTGACCACTACGGAAGAGGAAATTCATTAATTTTGAAAGAGAAATATATTAAAAAGGAAAGGAGGGATAATGATGGCAGTTTCCAAATCTGTGGAAAAAACAAGGCTTCTGGTACGTGTTGAAAATACGGACGGTTCTTTGAAAAATCTGACTTTTAACAATATCAGGGAAAGCGCGTCTGATGAAGAGCTGCTTCATGCGGGGAAGGCGATCGCCGGATTGCAGGTGAAGACGCTTGATTCGGTCCGCCGCTCTGATGTGGCTGTTCTGACTGACGGCGACTAATCCGCCGGAGCCGAGCAGGGAAGGGCCCGGGTACGGACTCGGGCTTTTCTTTTTAGGATAGGACGCTCTCCTGTCCGGTTTTGGAAATAGGGTTCGCAGGGCTGCGGAAACGCCTATTGACAGACAGGGGAGAAAGTTCTATTCTTAAATTAATATAGAACATATGTTCTATAAAAAGGAACGATATTTTATTTAAGATGCAAAAACGAGGAATTTCTTGTGACGGAAGTGAATATTGCTTGAATGAAAGTGAGGATTGGGAATGCATTTTGATTATATCAGGCTTCGGGCACGGATTCGTGAGAAGCTGGGGTCTGACGTTGTTTTTGCGGCAAGACTGGGAATCAGCAAGACGTCTTTGTCTCTGCGGCTGAATAATCAGCTTCATTTTTCCCAGCGGGATATTTATAATTCCATGCGGATTTTGCAGATCAGGCCGGATGAGGTGGGGGCGTATTTCTTTGAGCGGCCCCGTTGTGAGGAGTTTTATTTTTGACGGAAAGGAGGGTCTATGGATGCAGGTTCGTGGATGGAGGCTTTTGAACGGGCTTCGGAGCGGCTTGTGGAGGACTGGCAGGTGAAGCTGGTGACGACGGGTCTTTTGGCGGAAGGGGTTTTCCCTGTGGAGCTGATCAGTTTGTTTGCGCTGGCGGTGTTTATTGATCTGGTGACGAAGTGGATGGCGCTTGCCCACAAGTATCTGGCGGCGAAGGGGGAAGCGGATCGTGATATGGTATCGTGCATTCTGGCGATTCCCGCGGCGCATCGGGCCGGAATGATTTCCAGCAGGCAGATGAAGCGGCAGTTTGCCGGAAAGATGGTGCTTTATATTCTGCTGACCGTCGGCGGCGGTGCGGCAGACCGGCTTCTGGCAAGCGTGGGACGGCCGGACCTGTTTATGGAAATGTGTGTCAGTTATCTGGCGGCGTCGGAGATGCTGAGTATCGTGGAGAATCTGAATGATGCCGGTGTCGGGGTGCTGTCGGGGCTGGTAAGGAAGTTGAAAAGGAAGTGATGAGGGGAAGGAAGTATTTCTTTCCGTAAAATATGGATAAACGGATTATGACTTTGGATGAAATAGGAACGCGCCTGGAGGCTGCCCGCGGCAGGACTGACCGGATTTACTGCCACTGGACGGGGGCGCCGTACCAGCTGGTGGAGTGCCTGGCATATCATGTGGTGATTGACCGGGGCGGGTACTGCCATGTGATTCATGAGGATTTCACGGAGTGCCTGGCGCATACATGGCACAGGAACAGCCGGTCGATCGGTGTGGCGCTGGCGTGCTGCCGTGACGCATGCTGCTACTATGACGCGCCGAGCGGTGTGGATCTGGGGTGTGAGCCGCCGACAGAGGCGCAGGTGGAAGCGCTTGCGATGTTCTGCGCGAGGGCTGTGGAAGAACTTGGACTGTCGGTGGCAGATATTTACACACATGCAGAGATGGCCGCTTTTGACGGGTACGGGATCGGTAGCGGTGATCCGGATATGCGCTGGGATCTGCTTTATGTCCCCGATTACGGTGACGGCGGCCGGCTGGTTCCCGGCGGTGAGCTGATTCGGGGGAAAACGAAATATTACAGGAAGCAGAGGAGCGGGCTCCTGTGTTTATGAGGAAAGACGCTGTCTTGGCAGGAGACGGCGTTTTTACGTGGGCGTAAAAGAAAATATGGAAATGAAAAAGAGTATCTTCTCCGCGCAGGAGTGAAGATACTCTTTTCTTTTGTCATATATCCCGCCGTGGAAAACAGGCGGTATTTATTTTTCGGTATTTACACAAGACTTGAAATTTGCTGTTTTATTGGTCCACATATCAGTAATTTCTGTAAACAGGCTTCCAGATCACTGATTTCACGGCTTTTTTAACATCATTCGTCTGTACTCTGTTCAAGCCCTGTTTTACGGCACATTCTGCTACTGCAGCAGCCACTGTTTCAGAAAACTGCGTTAATTTGGATACCGGCGGCAGAACAGCAGCTCCTTCCACATTGATTTCAAGAAATTCACCGAGAGAATGTGCAGCGGACGAAATCATTTCATCTGTGACCAGAGAGGCATTAACAGAGATACTTCCCAGTCCCAGTCCAGGATATATCAGGGCATTATTTGCTTGTCCGATAATATAAGTCACCCCATTGTATTCAACAGGTTCCGCAGGAATACCGGTTGCGACCATTGCTCTGCCATCAGACCATTTGATGATGTCTTCTGCGGTTGCTTCTGCCAATTCCGTTGGATTACTAAGCGGGAAAATAATCGGGTGGTCACACCATGATGCCATGGCTTTTACTATTTCCTTGGTAAATGTTTTCGGAGCGGTTGAGGTTCCCACGAGGATCGTAGGTCTGACAGCCATCACTGCTGCAGTTAAATTATTCAGTTTTTCCGGATTATCGAACTCAGAACGTGCTCTTGCAAACGGTTTTTGCTCAGGTGTCAAGTCATCCATATCGTCAAAAAGCAATCCCTGTTTATCCACCATATAAAAGTGATTTCGTGCTTCTTTTTCAGATAATCCCTGTGCGACCATTTCCCTGAATATACGGTCGGCGATACCGGCTCCGGCCGTGCCCGCTCCAAAACACATGTAGGTATGATTTGTAAGTTTCTCTCTATTGATTTTCATTGCTCCAAGAATACCGGCTAATGTTATTATGCCGGTTCCCTGACAATCATCATTAAAAACAGGATAGGTTTTTTGATACTTCTTCAAGATGGTTGCAGCATTAGACCGTCCAAAGTCTTCAAAATGCAGATACAGATCGGGAAATAGATTTTCAGCCGTTTCAACAAATCGATTCACGAAATCATAATAATGATCACCATATATCCTCTTGTGACGGTTTCCAAGATAGAAAGGATCTTTTAATAAGGATTCCCGATTAGATCCGCAGTCCAAGACAACCGGAAGTACTGTCTGCGGATCTATACCGGCAGCGGCAGTATAGACCATCAATTTTCCGACAGAAATATCTACACCATTGGTACCCCAGTCACCAATGCCAAGAATGCCTTCTGCATCAGTAACAACAATAAGACGGATCTTTCTGTCTCCGGCAGCCTGTTTAAGCGAAGTTTCAATAGATTCCGGATGATCGATGGAAAGGAACGCTGCATACTGTGGGTTGATAAATTGTTCACTATACTGTTCGATGCTCTCCGCAATAACCGGATCATAAACAATTGGCATTAACTCTACCAGATGTTCACTGAATACATGAAAGAACAGCGTTCGATTGAAGTTAAAGACTTCCATCAGAAAACGTCTTTTCTCAATCAAAGAAGTTTTTCTTTCCATTTGGCGGTAGATACGCTGTGCCTGAGTTTCTATATCTTCTACACAAGGCGGAAGCAATCCGTCCAATCCAAGTTTTTTTCTTTCAGATTCCGTAAATGCGGTTCCTTTATTCAGGAATGCATCATCCAATAACTCAAATCCTGTTTTCATGACCTTCATCTCCTTTTCCTATTTTGTATATTCGGGAATACTTTTCCCTTAATATAACTAATCATATCATGAGATTATACTTTTTGTGAAATAACAGCATTTGCGGAGTTAAGGAACCGCTGCGTAAACCGGATAATAATTTAATCAGCGCTTCTTCAGCAAAAGAGGTTCCCTGTTCTTTATTTCCGATCCTGTATGTTGTTTCATGAGCTGCAATTCAAATATAAAAATAAAAAAGTAAGGGGAAAACAGAATTTCCTACTTTACTTTTTCTTTTAATCTGTGATGGTTCCGATTCCCGGCTGATCCATTTTTTCCACTTTTACCGCTTCCAGATGGTAGAAGGGGGCGGTGAGATGGTCGTTCAGATGGACAGTGGCTTCGCGGAGGATGCCATACACTTTGATCCATGTGACGCCGTCTTCATAGCCGGTGAAGTCGCCGTCAGAGGTAAATTCAAAATCCACATAGCCGCCTGTACAGTAAGGACAGGTGGGGCCGTTTCTTCCTACGAAGTAGTGGCCGTTGATGGAAATAAAATAGCCTTCGATGAGGACAGTTTTGTCTTTGTAGTCGCGGAAGTTCATGAACCAGTCGTTGATCTGTGTCATATACCGCTTATCGCCGACGACAATGTCTATGTTGTTGTAATCGAAGTTTTGCCGGTCCGTTTCCCTGTCATAAGGATATTCAAAGATAGGATACTTCGATTTTTTCCCTTCAGGAGCAGCCGGTTTAGGCGCCGGCTGTTCTTCTTTCTGCGGAGCCGGCTCCGGTGTTTCTGCCGGCGCCGGTGTTTCCTTGGCCTCCGGAGGAGTTTCCGCTTTTTTTGCTTCCTGCACGGTTTTCCTGGTAATGATCTGCGGCGGATCCTGCGCTTTTTCCTGTGTGCCGCAGCCGCCTAAGAGAAGAAGCGGCAGGCAGAGAAGCCATATTTCTTTTCTCATTCAAAAGCCTTCTTTCATTTTTCGTATGCCCGCGGCGATAAAGAGGAGGACAATGTCAGTGACGACAATGGATGCTCCTGTGGGAATCGAGCCCATGTAGGAGATGGTGAGTCCTGCCATGAATGTAGCCACGGAGAAAACGGAGGAGAGGATGATCGTCGTCTTGAACTGCCGGCAGAGCTGCATCGCGGTGAGCGAAGGGAATACGATCAGGCTGGAAATAAGGAGCGCGCCCATCATGCGCATGCCAAGGACGATCGTGATGGCTGTGAGAAAGGCGATGATCATATTATAGAGCCTTGTCCGTGTGCCGGTGGCGGAGGCGAACGGTTCATCAAAGGTGACTGCAAATATACGGTTATAAAACAAAATGAAAAGGAGCACGACGGAGATGCCGAGGATGACGGAAAGGCGCACGTCATCGGCGCTCATGGCAAGGATGCTGCCGAACATGTAGTTGCACACGTCGGTATTCATTCCCGTACTTAAGGAAATCGTCATGACGCCGATGGCAAGAGCGCCGCTGCAGAGAAGAGCCGTGGCAGAGTCGCCTTTGATCTTCGCGCTGTCTTTCAGCTGGAGAAGGAAAAAGGCGGCGGCGATGCAGGCAGGGATGGAAATGGTGAGGGGCTCTGCGTGGAAAGCATAAGCGATGGCGAGGGCGGCAAATCCCACATGGGAGAGTCCGTCGCCGATCATGGAGTACCGTTTCAGTACAAGGCTGGTTCCTAAGAGGGAAGCGCAGAGGGAAACAAGGCAGCCCACAATGATGGCACGCACCATGAAGGGATAGCTGATCATTTCAATAAAGATATCCATCATAGCCCGCCTCCTGCAAATCTCTGCCCCACGGGGCTTCTGAGATACTCTTTCGTCGTCCCGAAGAACTGCTGTGTCCCGCCGGACAGGTGGAGAATACGGTTTGCCTGTCCCAGTGTGCCGCGGATATCGTGGGAAACCATGATGACAGTGACGCCGTACTTCTCTATGCAGTCCTTGAAAATATGGTAAAGCTCACCGGTCATGATGGGATCAAGGCCGGTCACCGGCTCGTCCAGGAGCAGGAGTTTTCCCGCGGCGCAGAGTGCCCGCGCAAGGAGTACACGCTGCTGCTGGCCGCCTGAAAGATCGCGGTAGCACCGTTTCTTCAGGTCGGCGATGCCGAGCATTTCCATTTTTTCTTCCGCGTTTTCCTTATCTGATTTTCGATAAAAAGGATACATGCCGCAGCGGTTCAGACGGCCTGAAAGGACGACTTCCCAGACACTGGCGGGAAAATCTTTCTGCACGGGGGTCTGCTGGGGAAGGTATCCGATTTCCGTAGGCTTGAAGCCATCGGCAGTTACGATTTCCCCGCCCGATATTTTTTTCAGGCGCAGAAGCGCTTTCACCAGTGTGCTTTTTCCTGCGCCGTTTTCACCGACGATTCCAAGGTAGTCCCCTTCATCGACAGAGAAATTCAGGTCGGAAAGAACCGCTTTTCCATCATAAGATACGGAAAGATGGCGGCATGTAAGCAGACTCATCAGTTGAGCGCCTCCTTGAGAACTTTCACATTATGGTTCATGAGGTCAATATAAGTTACGCCTTTTTTGAATTCTTCATCGCTTACGTTGTGGACGGCGTTCAGAAGCTCATTTTTTGCGCCTGTGGCTTCCGCGATGGCTTTGCTCATCTGTTCATTGGACATCTCGATGTGGAATACGACGGGAATATGGTCTTCCTTCACCTTATCCACGAGAAAAGCAATAGTTGCCGGATTGGCTTCCGTATCGGTGGAGCAGCCGGGGAAAGCGGCGTAGTAGGTCAGGCCGAATTCTTTGGCGAAATAAAGGAAGGGGAAACGGTCACCGACGATGATTTCTTTTCTCTTCGCGTGATCAATGACATCATGGAAATCCTTATCCAGTTTTTCCAGTTTCGCAATGTAAGCCTCAGCGTTTTTCTGATAAGTCTGGGCATTGTCCTTGTCGAGACCGGAAATGGTTTCGGTGAGGGCTTTTACGATCTGGATAGCGTTGGCGGGAGAGGTCCAGACATGCTCATCCATTTCAGGGCCTTCTTCGCCGTCATGGTGGTGGTGCTCCTTGTCATCATGATGATGCTCTTTATCATGGCTGTCCTTGTCATCGTGGTGATGGTCCTTATCTTCATCATGGTGATCTTTGTCGTCGTGATGGTGTTCATGTTCTTCTTCCTGCATGCCTTCAGACATTTCTTCTTCATACAGTTTGACGGTATCCATCATTTTGAGTGTTTTGAGCTTGCTCTTGTCTATGGAGCTTAACATGCCGTCCACCCATTCATCGGAGTCGCCGCCGGTGTAAACGAAAAGATCGCTTTTGCCGATGGCCTGGATGTCTTTCGGAGACGGTTCATAGCTGTGGGCTTCCGCGCCCGGTTTGAGAAGCATCGTGACCTCTGCTTTATCGCCGACAATCTGGCGGACAAAGTCGTAAGAGGCGAAATTGGTACAGATGATTTTCAAAGGTTCTTTCCCCTTGGAATCGGGAGTGCCGCTCTTGTTTAATGAACAGGCAGCAAAAGCAAAGACGGCGAAGCACGCCATCAGGCAGGCAATTATTTTTTTCATGGAAATCCTCCTAGTCAATTAAATAGAAATAAAAATGCAAGTGCTAAACTTAATCGGTGAGCTTGACACGGAGGGTGACCAGTGTGGAGGAAACGGTGAGAAGAGAAACGGCAGAAAGGGAAAGGACGGCGGAAAAAAGATAAGGGAGTGAAACGGATTCTCCATTGTCCGCCGGGAACGTAACAGACGAACAGACGGAAAGCGTCCGGAGGCACAGATTGATTTTTTCGCAGATCGGGCAGGGATCGCTGCCGTGGCCGTGGTCATGGGACAGTTCTTCCGCAATAAAAAAGAAGGATAAGGATAAAGTGAGAATGAAGGCGGCACTGATGAAGAACGCCGTCAGTTTTCTGCGATATGCCATGATTCCTCCTTTTAATAATAGAAATAAAAAAGCGCACGTTTTAAAGGCGGTGCGCAGTCCCGTAATCCCAATCAGCGGCAGTTTTTGCAGATGCCGTAAACCGTCGTTTTTGATAAATCAATGTCAAACTTGTCGCCGCGTAGGACGTCCTTGAGAAGTTTATCGGAAATTTTCTGTGTCATATGGGTCGTCCGGCCGCATTTCAGGCAGGTGATGTGAAGCTTGTCCTCACAGGCTCCCAGTGAAACATAGCGGTACACATTTTCCCGGTTGTTTTTGCCCGGTGAGCGGAGAATAAGGCCTTCCCGCTCCAGCATGGCGAGATTTCGGTACACTGCGCTGACGCTGATTTTCGCGTGCTCTTCCGCGACAAGCTGCGCCGCCAGATCCCGTGCGGAAATGGTCATGTCAGGGTGGCTTTTGAAGAATTCAAATAATTTTTTTCTCTGTTCGGTCATATACATGGGAGCACACTTTCTAAATATGCGATTTTCTCGCAAATTATTATAACACAGTGGAAACGAATGTCAAATAAAAGAATGAAATGAAGAAAGAAGAAGGTTTCTCAGGAAATATTTCCGCCGGATCGGGAGCGGGCAATCATTTTTTTCAGCGCCCGCTTCACCACGTCTTGAAAGCGTTGTTCCGCTTTTTCATAAACCTCATGAGGAGCGACGGATTCGCTGTCTGTCCGTTTGGCGATGACGCCGCAGATGGAAGCGGCTTTCAGTCCCAGCACGGAACAAAGTGTGAAAAGGGTGGCATTTTCCATCTCATAATTCGTACATCCGATATGCCGGAAATCTTCCAGAGAACCTTGCAGCCGTTTCAATACATAGCCGCCGAAGCTGTCATACCGTTCCTGTCCCGGCCAGAAGCTGTCAGTGCTGATGGAAATCCCCGTTTTGAAAGGGATGCCCGATTCCTCTGCCGCTTCACGGAGGGCAAGTACCGTATCCGGGTCAGCCACCGCAGGAAATTCGATGGGGGCGTATGCGCGGGAAGCGCCGTCCATGCGGACCGATGCCGTATTGATGACTACATCGCCCGGGTGCAAATCGTCCTGAATCGAACCGGTCGTACCGACGCGGATGAATGTTTCCACGCCGAGGCGGGCCAGTTCCTCTACGGCAAAGGTGACGCAGGGGCCGCCCATACCGGTGGACATGACAAGGACAGGCGCATTTTCCACCCGGGCGAGCCATGTGGTGTAATCTCTGTGGGAGGCGACGAACAGGGCGCGCTCATCCAGCGATTTTGCAAGGCCTTCCACGCGGCCCGGGTCGCCGGGGACAAGGGCGTACTTCGCGCCGCGGATCATACCGGCGGAAAGCCCCGTGTGGTACATGATGTCTGTGGGGCCGGCGTAATTTTTCACAGGGTACTCCTTTCATAAAACCTATATTTTTTCTATTATAGCACTCATCAGGCATATAAAATAAGAAAAATAATTATAAGATGTGAAAGGTGCCGCTCTCCGAAGCGTCCTGCCATATGAAAGCATAAAAGAACTTCTGATGCTTACCGTCTTTTTCACTACAGCAGCAGATCCTTCGCTGGTGCTCCAAATGATGCCTTACCGTATCTCGTCATTCAGAGCGGAAGTAAGAATGCTGTATGAGAATGAGGAAAAATCACAACATGACACAGAGCGAAGAATCTATTATACTGATGACGCCTTACCGTCTTATACAAGGATCATGGAGTTGGCCGTCAGAAGGAGCTGCTGGCGCACGCAGTGCGATTGAGGATACTCGCTTGTCGTAATGATTTAAATCGTAAAAGAATAGTTAGCTTGCAGCTGACAGCTGACAGCTGACAGCTCACAGCTGGTAGCTTTTATCTTCTTACCGTCTCCCCTCATCACGGTAATAGACTTTCACATTCGTTCAGAATGACGTTTTACCGTTAGTGACATTTTTATCAGCCGATAAAAAAGAGCATCCGTAGCAGCGGGAGAAAATGCTTTTCTGTTTCACCGCACTATTCTGTGTCTATCGTTTTCGATACAGAGGGGGATGTATGGTACAATGGAAAAAATACCTTTTATTTCATGAAGGAGCAGAGTATGTACGAAGAGACGACGATTGCCGCCATTGCTACCGCGCCCGGCGAAGGGGGAATCGGCATCATCCGCCTGAGCGGCGTTTCCGCATCGGAGATCGCAGATAAAATATTTCATACGGGAAAGATTAAAACGTTTAAAGAAGCTGTGCCTCGCATGATGTATTTCGGCCATGTGACGGACGGCGAAAAGAGGATTGACGAAGGTCTTGCGGTGTACATGAAAGCCCCTCATTCCTACACGGGAGAAGACGTGGTGGAAATCCAGATCCACGGCTCGGCGGAGGCTCTCCGGGAAACACTGTCTCTTGCTTTGCGCAGCGGCGCAGTTCCTGCCATGCGCGGCGAATTTACCAAACGGGCTTTTTTGAACGGCCGTCTTGATCTGGCGCAGGCGGAAGCCGTCATGGATATTATCAGCGCGAAAGGGGAAGCGGCGCTTACCCAGGCGGAAAGCCATCTGTCCGGCGCGCTTTCCGGTTTTGTCCACGGGGTCATGGAAGAACTTAAAGACCTCATTACGAAATTGGAAGTGACCATCGACTATCCCGAAGAAGATTTGGAAGACCTTACCATGGAAGAAACAGGGGACGCTTTGGATAAAATTGACAAATCCCTGTCGGCGCTTCTGAAACGGTCCGAAGAGGGGCGGGTCATTAGGGAAGGACTCCGTACCGCGATTATCGGGAGACCAAACGCGGGGAAATCATCCCTGCTGAATGCCCTCCTGCAGGAAGAACGGGCGATTGTCACCGATGTGCCGGGGACGACGCGGGACACCATTGAAGAAGCGGTTCGCATATCGGGAGTTTCCCTCCTTCTTATGGATACCGCCGGTCTGCGGGAAACAGACAATAAGGTAGAGCAGATCGGGATCGAACGGGCGCGGGCATCTATGGAAAAAGCAGATCTCATTCTTGCGGTCATTGACGGTTCGTCGCCTCTGGATGAGGAAGATAAAACCATTCTTTACAGCCTCGGCGGAAAAAAGGCGATTGTCATTTTAAATAAATATGACCTCACGCCGGAAGTCAAGGCGGAAGATATATGGGAAATCGCGGAACATGTCCCTGTAGTTTCTCTTTCCGCCCGTTACGGGAGCGGGATGGACGAACTGCGGGACGAAATGCGGAAGATCACCGAAAAGCAAGATGCCGACGCGGGCCGTGTCCTCTTCCTGACCAATCTTCGCCACGTGGAATTGGTACGGAAAGCGCTGGACAATGTTCTCCGCGCGAGAGCGTCCGTCCGTGAGGGTCTTCAGGCGGACTTCATCGTCATCGATCTCACGGAAGCCTGGAAAACGATGGGGGAAATCACGGGCGATACCATGGATGATGAACTGATCCATTCCATTTTCAGCCGCTTCTGCGTGGGGAAATAAGGTGCTTCCATAAATCATGGGGCAGAGAATCAATCGGATATGTTTGGATAAGGCGGCGGAGCTGCCGGGCGTTTTCCGGCGGGCTTCCCGCTTTTGCATTGACTTTTATTTTTTCTTATGGTAATAATGAAAATATCTATCATTATCATATTTACCTGAAGCGGGGTGTATATAAATGAAAAAGTATGTAAGCAGTTCTATTCTGCTTGTCTTGAGCCTTCTTTTTGTCATCGGGGAGCAGACGGTGGCGGGACCGTGCCCTGTTATGCCGGACGGCAGATTTATGGTGTGCCATTGGGCGGGGCAGGCGGTTCTCGGCGTGGGGATTGTGCTTGTGGTTCTTTCGCTGCTTCATCTGGCCTTTAAAAATGACGGTATGAAATTGGGTTTAGATCTGGCAGTCATTGCCGATGCCGTCCTTTTACTGATGATTCCCAACCGCCTTATTCATCTTTGTATGAAAAACCATATGCGCTGCCATACGGTTATGGAGCCTTTCGTACTGGTCATGGGGGTATTGATGATCGCGGCGGCGCTAGGTGATTTCTTTTTCCGGCGCCGCGTCGTGAAGAAAGAGGCCGCCCATGGATCTTAACCGGCTGCCTTGGAGGAATCTGTCCCGCAGGCCGCTGCGGACGGCGGCTCTCCTCGTGCTTACCTTTTTCCTTTCCTTTGTCATTTTTGCCGGATCCATGGCAGTCGTGAGCCTTCAGAACGGTCTGGAAACATTGGAAAATCGTCTTGGTGCGGACATTATCGTCGTACCGAACACGGCAAAACGGAAAGTAGATCCTAAAACGATGATACTGGACGGGACACCGGGCTATTTTTACATGGAACGGGAAAAGATGGTGCTGATTTCCCATATTGAAGGCGTGGAAAAGGTGTCACCCCAGATATTTCTCGCGTCCCTTTCCGCTTCATGTTGCTCCGTTCCGGTGCAGATTATCGGGTTTGAACCGGAAACGGATTTTATTATCCAGCCGTGGATCCGCGAAAGCTACGGCAGAGAACTTGCCCATGGCGATGTGGTGGTAGGCTCGGCGGTCAATGCGGACGTAGGCGATACGATCCGTTTTTACAACAAAGACTGCCGCATTGTAGCAAAACTGGCGGCGACCGGTACGGGGCTTGATACCGCGGTCTATACGAAAGCGGAGACCATACGGACGCTCATCGAGGCATCGTCGAAGATGGGGCTGAATCCGCTCTTTGAAGGCGATGTGGAAAACGTTATTTCTTCCGTTTACATCAAAGTAAAAGACGGTTATGACATAAAAAAAGTGACGGAAAATATCAATCTCCGTGTACGCCGTGTGAAGGCGGTACAGATGAAAGACATGCTTTCCGAAATAGCGGGCAGCCTTTCAGGGATTTCAAAAACGATTACCCTTCTTTTCGCGGCGGTCTGGGTGATGGTGTTCATCGTTCTGGTCGTTTCTTTTTCCGTCCTTGTGGGAGAAAGAAAAAAAGAATTTGCCCTGCTCCGCGTGATGGGAACGTCACGAAGAAAACTGGCAGGGATTTTATTGAAAGAAACTCTTATCCTGAGCGTCTCCGGCGGCGCGGCAGGCGTGCTCATGGGACTCCTTGTGGTGATTCCTTTCAGCGGGCTCATTGAAACGGGACTGAAACTGCCTTTCCTTCTTCCCGGGATCAGGGAAACGGGATGGCTGGCGTTTGCCGCGATGGCGGTCATCTGCCTGGCGGGCCCCGCGGCATCGGCATATGCTGTGCTGCGCCTGTCCCGTGTCGATCCTGCAACGATTTTAAGGGAGGGTGAATAAATGCGTCTGGAAGCGGAACAGGTAACGAAACAATACCAAACGGATCCGAAAAAAGCACGGTTCACTTATGCCCTTTCCGGAACCGATCTGGTGGTGGAGAGCGGAGAATTTGCCGTCATTACAGGAAAATCGGGAAGCGGGAAATCCACGCTCCTCCATATCCTTGCAGGGCTGCTTCAGCCGACATCGGGCTACGTGCTGGCGGGAGGAAAAGATTTGTATCGCATGGCGGACGGTGAACTGTCAAAGTTCAGAAATGAAAATATCGCTGTCATTCCCCAGGGAGGGGGAGCGATTTACAGCCTGACGGCGGAAGAAAATATCCGTCTGGCCCGAAATATCTATGGAAAGAAAGAAGAGCAAGACATCCTGCCGATCATGAGAGAATTGGGGATCGAACTGCTGAAAGACGCGTATCCCTCCGAACTTTCCGGCGGCGAGCTGCGCCGCGTGGCCATTGCCGGGGCGCTCTGCCGGGACACGGGGATCATTCTTGCCGATGAGCCGACATCCGATCTTGATGAAGAGAATACGGATATCGTCGCAAAGCTCCTCCGCCGGACGGCGGACAGTGGAAAAACGGTTTTTGTCGTCACCCACGAGATGGATATGCTGCCCTATGCCGATTCCCACTACATTATGAAAGAAGGCGTTCTGAGGAAGGCCGATGAGAAGATAAAAGCTATCAGCTGTGAGCTGTCAGCTGATAGCTAAATATTCTTTCACGATATGATCCTTGTATAAGACATTAAGGCGTCATCCTGAGCGGCAGATCTTTTGAATCTGCTTAGGATGGTGTCTAATGGGGAGGAGTTTCTATTTTCTGTTCATTGGCAGGGGCACATTTGCCGGTTTGGTGTAGAGGATACTATGTGAGTACGGTGGGGAAACAAGAGAAAGTGATAGAAAGATATATAGAAAACCAGTTAAAAGAAGATGCAATGAGTGAGGAATTAACATTGAATTTTGAAGACCCGTTTACGGGTAGCAAGAAGTAGGATGCAAGTGAACAGGCCGCAAGCGCGTAGACGCGCCGCTGGTAAGATAGGACCTTGGGCCGCATAAGAAGACCCACCTGTGATCGTGAGTCTGTTAGCGGTGGATGATTCAGGGATGAAGGAAACATGGCTGCTGCCATTTTCTTACAGCCAGGTAAAAACCCGTGACAGAATTACCATCACGGGTTAAGTATTTCTTTTATTCCATTATTTGATGTAAGCGGTCGCTTTCAGCATGAGCATATTATCCATCTTTTTGCCGCCCATATCTTTAGCGTTAAAGCCGTAATCAGCTTCCACGATAAGGCCTTTCATGGGCACATAAGACGCTTTGGCGAGGAAGAACTTGGCGCCGCCGAAGTTGTTGTGGTCGTTGGCAGGGTTGCCGTCGGTCAGGGCGTCCATTTTGTCGGCAAAGTAGGCAGGGACATTTTTCATGCCGTGCCAGTTTTTATATACATGCCCCATGTACTGGTCGGCGATATCATTGCCGGAGCCGCCGAAGTATGTGCCTGCCTGGCTGTAAATATAATCTATGCCGATGGAGTAAGATCTGGGTTTGAGCACGTCTGCTGTTCCGTAGGAAAGACCGTAATTGAAGCTGTGCGGCTTCTCGTTATTCAAAGGAAGGACACGGAGATTCTTGACGAATTCGCCGTGGATATTCCATTTCGGTGTGACGTAGTAGGAACCGGCAAAGCCGTAGGCCTCGCAGATGTGTCCGACAGGACCGTTTGCTTTCATGGCATACGCATGGAATTCCCATTGATCCGGAACCTTGTAAATATAGGAGGCGTAAGTGACCGGCACGTCTTCATCTTCGCCCCAGTCCATTACGACATCTTTTCCCATAGGATAGAGGGTGTCATTAGCGGGATTGTAGTACATGGTGCTGGCGGAAACGAGGGAGTTCAGATTGAGAGTCCCCAGCTTGGCAGCGACCGCCTGTGCCAGCTGCGGATTCTGCGTCTTGATGAGATTGACGATCTTTCCTAAATTATTTTGCAGCTCTGGCAAATTATTGCTGCTGTTGATCAGGCCGGTGGCTTTTCCCAGTACGCTTTTGAGCGCCGGGTTGGCGGCAACGGCAGCGGCCACCACTTTGTTGGTGGAAAGCTCGCCAATCAGCTTGCTCTTGGCAATCGGCGTGACTTTTATTCCGTGCATCATGGGACCGGTATAATTATAGTTGATATTGGTGGCGCGGCCAGAAGCGATTGTCAGACGGCCTCCCTTTATGTAGTCGCCGAAAGTGATGAAGGCGCCTTTAAATTCACCGTCATAGGTATAGCCGGTAACCCCCATTTTGACGGGGAACTGTCCGATACCGATGAGGTTCTTTGACGGTCCGAAAGGAAGGTTCGTGGTGTCCTGTTTCTTACCGAACTGGAATGTGGTCCAAAGACGGTTCAAATGAAGCTCACCATCGCTGTGTCCGGCGCGGACGCTTTCGTTTCCGTTTTTATCGTATGTGTATTTATTGATATCGTAAGGGTCTCTGCCGTTCATGCCCATGTAGGTCTCAAGCTGCCCGTACAGGGTGCTTCTGTCATTGATCCTGGTCATGGTATTTAAACGGACACGGGCGCCCAGTTCATAGTGTTTTTCTTTTGTGTTTTTGAAAATGTTATCATAACGGTCGATGCCCTGTACACGGAGTTCCGTGAGAAGCGATGTTTTTCCCGTTTTTTTCTCCAGTTCGGAAATACGGACGCCGAGGCTGGAGAGATCATTGGCATACTCTCTTGAAAGCTTGTCTACGACGGACTGCTGATCAGCGGAAAGAGAGTCTCTTTTTGCCAGCAGGCGGGCGGTAATCTGCGCCATTTCGTAACGGGTGATGTGCTTGTCGCCTTTGAATGTGCCGTCAGGATAGCCTTCGACAATGTTCTGGTCTGACAGGGAAGCGACGGCTTCGTATGCCCAGGAATCGCTTTCTACATCAGAAAATGGGTTGGCCGCGGAGGCGGTCATCGCTGCGCCGGCAAAAAATGCGCAGACGGCGGCTCTCAGTATGGTATGTCTCATTGAATAAATCCCCTTGTTGTCCTTGGTTCTCATTTAGATAGCAAGACTTAAACGAAATATAAAAAATGAATGAAATATGTCTCAAAACAGACTTATTATATCTGATGGAAATAAAAACTGTCAATGGTTTTAACGCCTGATGTTAATTGCACATACAAATCGTATATGATAAGCGTGCAGCCGTCATTTTCGTGCAAAAAGAAAGAGGCCTGAAGGCCTCGGAAAGTCAATTTTGAAAGAAATATTATTTTTCTTTTATCGTATTTGTTTGAAAGATATGGATCCCTTTGAGGACGATAAAAGCAATAAGGCACCCGGCACCGCAGGAAACGGAGAAGAGAGAAATATAGAAGAGAGCGCCTTTTGTCGATCCCATAAAGAGCGCGGCAATCGGATAGGAAACGAGGCCGCCGATAAGAGAGGTGCCCGCGAATTCTCCAAGGACGGCTGCCCATAATTTTTTCGTACGGCTGTACAGGTATCCCGACAGGAAGGCGCCGATCATCGAGCCGGGGAAGGCGAGAAGCGATCCGGAACCGATGATATTCCTGATCACCGATGTGGTAAAGGCGGCGGAAACACCATACCGTGTGCCGCAGAGAACCGCAAGAAAGATATTGATCATGTGCTGGAGCGGGAAAGCACGGGTCACTCCCAAAGGAAAGGAAAAGACCGGTGAAAGAAGGACGCCTGCCGCAGTGAGGAGAGCGGCAAAAATCCATTTTCGCAAAGAAGAACGGCTGTCATTTTCAAACATAATAATCTCCTTTGTAAGAAAATATATTTTCGAAAGATGTTTTTTCCATCATAGCACAAATAAAAATGGAATTTATACAGAGCAGTATAATTTAAACAGGCAGTAAGGATTAAGGAGGTTATGATGAGAAGAAACGACAGAGAAGTTACGGAAGAAACGGAAATCAGAAAAGTTCTGGACGAGTGCAAAATCGTCCATCTGGGGTTTCAGGACGGCGGACGCATTTTTGTCGTGCCCGTAAACTACGGATACTCTTATGAAGGGGGACAGCTTACGGTGTATTTCCATGGCGCTGATGCCGGGCTGAAACGGGAACTGGCGGAATCAAATCCTGTCATCGGCTTTGAAATCGACAACGGCGGTGTCATGGGACGGGCGGAGAAAGCCTGCGATTACACGGAGTACTACCACAGCATCATCGGGAGCGGGCCGGTATTCGTGGTAAAAGATAGGGAAGAGAAGAAAAAGATCCTCACGATTTTCATGGAATGCCAGGATAAAAAGCATTTCGAGTTTACCGACCGTATGGCAGCGCAGGTGGCAGTGTATAAAATCGAGGCAGATGAATTTGCCTGCAAGGAGCATAACATGTAAAATACCCTCCTTACCGTTATCTGATAAGAAGGGTCCGTGGTGCTTCAAAAATTTATCGTTTCATTTGTAGGAAATACTTCGATCAGAGGAAGATATATTTCCCGATGAAGAGGATGGTCAGAATATACATCAGGGCACTGATCTTTTTCCCGTTTCCTGTGAGGGCGTTCATGACAGTGTAAGTGATGATGCCAAACGAGATGCCTTCGGCGATGCTGTATGTGAAGGGCATGGCAAGGATGGCGATATATGCGGGAATGGCTTCGGTTGGGTCGCTGAAGTTGATGCCCGTGACGGCGGTGAACATGAGGAAGCCCACGATGATGAGGGCGGGCGCGGTGGCAAAGGCGGGAATTGCCAGGAAGAAGGGGGAAAGGAACAGGGAGAGGGCAAAGAGAACGGCTACGGTGACGGCGGTAAGACCGGTCCGTCCGCCTTCAGAAACGCCTGCCGCGCTTTCTACGAAGGTGGTCGTGGTGGAAACGCCGAGGCCCGCGCCGATGGTGGTGGCGACAGCGTCAGCCATGAGAGCGCCTTTGATGCGGGGCAGCTTCCCTTCCTCATCAAGCATGTTTGCTTTGGAAGAAACGCCGACCAGGGTGCCGAGGGTATCAAAAATATCCACGAAAAGGAACGCGAAGAGGACGACGAAGAAATCAGGGCTCATCACCTTTGAGAAATCAAGCTGCATGAAAATGGGGGACAGGCTTACAGGGGTAAAAGAAGCAATGCCTGCGGAAAGATCCGGCAGAGTACTGAACGCTCCTTTTGCGGGATCGGGAATGTAGAGCCCCGTGAGTTCGCAGAGGATGCCGAGACCCCATGTGAAGAGGATGCCCCAGAGAATATTTCCTCTCACTTTTTTCACCATGAGGATGCCTGTGAAAAGCACACCCAGGATGGCGAGGAGAACCGGAACTCCCACGGTGTGGAATGTTCCTGCGGCAATTGCGCCTTTAAAGGAGAAAAGAGAAACTTTCGTAGCGGGATTGGCGACGATGATATTGGCGGAAACCAGTCCGATGAAGGCAATGAACAGACCGATGCCTGCCGACACTGCCCGTTTCAGGTTGATGGGGATCGCGTTGAAAATCGCTTCGCGTACATTGGTGAGAGACAGGATAATGAAAATCACGCCTTCCAGACAAACAGCGGCAAGGGCGGTCTGCCAGGAATAGCCCATCTGTCCGACGACGGTGAAAGCGAAAAACGCATTCAGCCCCATGCCGGGAGCGAGGGCGAAGGGGTAATTGGCAAAGAGTGCCATGAGAATGGTGCCGATGAATGCGGCAAGGGCAGTCGCCGTAAGAAGCGCGCCTTTATCCATGCCGGCAGCGCTCATGATGCCGGGATTGACCGCGAGGATATACGCCATCGTCATGAAAGTCGTGATGCCCGCCATGATTTCTGTCCTGACGGACGTGTGATTTTCTTTCAGGTGAAAAATTCTGTCCAAAAAACCGGATTGCTGTTCCATAAAATTTCTCCTTTCAGCTTTACCCACAATATGTATCATTATAAGATTTTTACAAGGCGGGGGCAATGGATTTTCTTCTTTCGGTGTATAATCAGGTAGTGGAAATTCTGCGGGAAAGCCCGCTTTATATAAAGGACATATAATGAGTATCTGTAATATCTGCCCGCGGGGATGCCGTGTGCCGCGGCGTGAGTCCATTCACGGACAGGGCGCTGTCGGTTACTGCCAGACAGGCATGCTTCCCATCGTATCCCGGGCGGCGCTCCATCATTGGGAAGAACCGTGCATCAGCGGGACAAGAGGCGCGGGAACGGTTTTCTTTGCGGGGTGCAACTTGTCCTGCGTCTATTGCCAGAATTATGAAATATCCGAACTGCGCCGGGGGATAGAAATATCCGTGGAGCGGCTGGCGGAGATTTACCGTGAGCTTATTGCCCAGGGGGCGCACAATATCGACCTTGTGACGCCGACCCATTTTACCCATGCCGTTTTTCAAAGTCTGAGAGAACCGCTTCCCGTACCGGTGGTGTATAACTGCGGCGGCTATGAAAGCGTTCATACCGTGGCGTTCCTACGGAAGAAAATACAGTGCTGGCTTCCTGATTTGAAGTACAGCGACGCTGTGGCGGCGGAGAGGTACAGCAGTGCGTCGGACTACTTTGAAAAGGCGGTGTCTGCCATTGAGCAGATGTTCCGGCAGACAGGTCCCTATGAAATCGGTGCCGACGGTATATTAAAAAAAGGTGTTCTTATCCGCCATCTTATTTTGCCGGGGCAGATGAAAAACACGAAAGGCGTTTTGGAATATGTGGCGGAAACGTTTCGTAAAGGGGATGTCCTTTTCAGTCTTATGCGGCAGTACACGCCTCACGGAAGAGCGGAAGAGTTTCCGGAAATCAACCGCCGGATTACCGATGAAGAATACGAAGAGGCGGAAGCGTACATGGAAGCGCTCGGCATTGAAGACGGCTATGTCCAGCAGAAAGAATCTTCCGATCAAAGTTTTATCCCCGTTTTTGACGGGACAGGGGTGGAACGCGCTGCGGAAAGCAATACAAAAAAATAAAGCATCAATGAAAAACGTCCGCAAAATACCGCGGGCGTCTTTTGACATGCCTTTTGATTTGAAACGCTTTTTACTTGTGTAATTTCCTCATGAATGCTTTTTCATCCACAAGGAAACGGGTGTGCTCCGCCTCACCGATGGCGCCGTTTTCATCAGAGGCGGTGATGGTGAAAGATATTTTCTTTCCTCTGACCGCCGTCACGGTGGCAGTCGCTTTGATCGTTTGTCCCACGGGGGTGGGCGCGTTGTGGCGGACGGCGATGAAACCGCCCACCGTAGTCTGTTTCGGCGGCAGGCAGGGCGCAAGGGCGGCAACGGCAGCCTCTTCCATAAGGGCGGATAAAACAGGAGTGGCAAGGACTTGCAGAGAGCCGCTTTTGACGGCAAGGGCAGTGTCTTTTTCCGTGACGGTCCGGCTGGCGGTACCGGCAGTTCCGATTTTGATTTCCATAGGAGTTCCTCCTTTACTGATGGACCTATTGTAGCACGGCGGAGAAAAAGCGGCTATTTTCAGAGTTGTGGTATAATAAACCAGTCATGAAAACAGCGGAAGGCAGCGATGGTTTCTGTCCTTCCACGATTGAAGCAAGAGAGGTTTTATGAAGGAAATATCTTTTATAAAAGATAAAAGGAAATACCTGCATGGGGTGGTGCTTGCTTTTGCGGCGCTGGCGGCGGGCCTGTTCCTCTATTTTTATTTCTTTTATCACGGACAGGCGGATGGAACGGTGATGGTAGAAATACCGAAGAATGCCACGGGACGGGAAATCGGAGAAATGCTTGAGGAGAAAGGCGTTATCAGAAGTGCCGCCGTTTTCCGCGCCATGCTTTTGGCCACAGGAAACGGGAAGGCGCTCAAAAGCGGGTACTATACATTCCGGCGTGGTTCGACGGTAGCGGAAACGATTGCGGATCTGAAAAACGGAAAAGAAGAAGTGGTGAAGATCACCGTGCCGGAAGGCTTTACCGCAGTGCAGATTGCAGATGTTCTTCAGAAGGCGGGGCTGGAATGCTATGGAGATTTTCTTCATGAAGCGGAAACTTACGCGCCTTTTCCATACATGTACGGTCCTGAGGCGGCAAAGGTGAAGGGAGAAGGATTTCTTTTTGCCGATACGTATGAAATTCCGAAGTCTTGCTCCGCCCGGCAGATTGCTGACATGATGTACCGGCGCACGGATGAAATGCTTACACCCGCATTGCGCAGGCGGGCGGAGGAGAAGCATCTTTCTATTCATGCCCTCATGACCATCGCGTCCATGGTGGAGCGGGAAGCGCGGTTAAAAGAAGATCAGGTGCCGATCGCTTCTGTCATCCTGGCGCGTCTGGAAAAGCAGATGCCTCTGCAGATTGACGCTACCGTCCAGTATGCATTGGGCAGGCAGAAAGAGGAACTGACCATAGCGGATACGAAAATTGATTCGCCTTACAACACATATGAACGGCAGGGACTTCCGCCCGGCCCCATAAGCAGTCCCGGCATGGATGCCGTTCGTGCGGTGCTTGACGCGGCGCCTGGAGAGTATCTTTACTATGTGGCGGAAAAAGACGGCCGCCATGTCTTCACGAAGACGCTTGAAGAACATCAGGCGGAAATCGACCGGATCTATGGGACAGACGACTGATACGGCCATGATTGCGGATCTGAGAAAGGAACTGGAGCGGGAAGCGGAAGAAGAGAATATTCCTATTCTGCGCAGGGCGGAGAGGAAGCTGCTGCTGGAAGCCGCGGCGGCAGCCGACCCGAAGAAGATACTGGAAGTGGGGACGGCCATCGGCTATTCCGCCTTGCTTCTGGCAGAGCATTTTCCCCTGGCGGAAATTGATACCATAGAAATAGATGCCCTGCGGAATGAACGGGCTGTATCCGTCATGCAGGCGGCAGAATTTGAGCAGCGTGTCCGGTGCCATTTGGGGGATGCGGGAGAAGTGCTTCCCGCACTCGCAGGGCCGTATGATTTTGTTTACCTTGACGGGCCGAAAGGGCAGTACCTCCGCTATTTGAAACTTATTGAGCCGAAATTATCGGAAAATGCGATTATTGCGGCGGATAATGTTCTTTTCCGAGGATTGGTGCGAAGCGGGGAACCCGTGACCCATCAGTACAGGACGCTTGTCACACGCCTTCGGGAATACCTCGAATATGTAGAGGCTTATTATGATACGGTTATCCATGAAGAAGGCGACGGTCTTGCGGTATCAAGGAAGATAAAGAAATAAGGGAAGAAAGGAACACAAGTGGAAAGAATGGAACTTCTCGCGCCGGCGGGAAATATGGAAAAAATGAAAATGGCGCTCCTTTACGGGGCGGACGCGGTATACATGGCGGGGAAAGCTTTCGGTCTCCGTGCGTACGGCGGCAATTTTACCCGGGAAGAAATGAAAGAGGCTGTGGAGTATGCCCATTCCATGGGAAAGAAAGTGTATATCACGGTCAATATCATTCCCCGGAATGAAGATCTGGAAGGACTTGACACATACCTGAAATATTTACAGGATATTCATGCGGATGCCGTCCTGATTTCCGATCTTGGCGTATTTGATATCGCCTGTGAAGCAGCGCCCGATTTACCGGTCCATGTGAGTACGCAGGCGAGCGCGGCAAACTGGCGCACCGTCAAGAGATGGAAAGATATGGGCGCGTCCCGTGTCGTTCTTGCCAGAGAAGTATCCCTTTCGGAAATGGCGGACATCAGAAGACGGGTGGATATCGAACTGGAAGTATTCGGCCATGGGGCGCTCTGTATTTCCTGGAGCGGCCGCTGTCTTTTATCCAATTATTTTACAAACGGGAAACGCCAGTCCAACCGGGGTGAATGCATCCAGGCCTGCCGGTTTAAGTATTCCGTGATGGAAGAATCTCGGCCGGGCCAGTATTTCCCCGTGGAAGAAGATGAGCACGGCACATATATTTTCAACAGCAAAGATCTCTGCATGATCGACCATATCCCCGAGCTTATCAAAGCGGGCGTTTCTTCTCTGAAAATTGAAGGCCGCATGAAGAGCGTCTACTATGTGGCGGCGGTTGTGGCAGCGTACCGGAAAGCGATTGACTCGTACTACGAATTGGGAGCGGCATTTTCCGTTCGTCCGGAATGGCGGGAAGAACTGGAAAAGGTATCCCATCGTCCTTACACGACGGCTTTCGCGTTCCAGAACCCCGACCATTCCGCCCAGGAATATATGAAGTCCCAGCCGGAGCAGCCTTATGATTTTATCGGTCTTGTTCTGGAGCAGGATAAAGGAAACGGTACGGTGAAAGTGCAACAGCGCAACTATTTCAAGGCGGGAGAGGTCGTTGAATGTCTTACTCCGGCAGGGGATGTGTTTCCTGTCACAATCGGACATCTGACGAATAAAGACGGTGAAGAGGCGGCAGCAGCGCCCCATCCGCTGGAAGAGCTGACGATGGTGACAGAAGAGGATCTGCCGCCGTATACCATTCTCCGGAGGCGCGCCCGTGGATAACAGAGTCTATATAGAAATCGCGCCGGGCGATGTGAACTACGTCAATCGTATCATGGAAGGATATGAATATCTCGGCATTCTGACCACCATCGATCCCCGGCGGGCAACCTGCTGTATCAACGCTACGGCGGACACACGAAAAGAAGTCGTCGAGATTCTCACCCATCTGGATACGGAAGTGAAAATCCTGGCGGACAGAGAAGAAGCGGAAGCAGGATTGAGGTAAATATTTCTTTTGGAATATGATAAAATAAATGTAGAGATAAAGAACGGGAGGGATTTGTATGGCAGCGGCGGAAAGAATTGCTGAATATCTGAAACAATGCGGTGTGTTTTATCTGGCTACTTTGGACGGTATCTGGCCGCGCCTCCGGCCGATGAATAATGTCTGTGTCTGCGGCGGTGTAATCCATTTCCTTTTCAATAAAGATGATGAGATTTACGGGCAGCTTCTTTTGAATGACCGTGCGGAAATCTGCGCTACCCATCCGGATCAGTCGACTATCTGTATATCCTGCAAACTGCGGGAGGATAAAGGGGAGGAACCGCGGCACGCTATGATAAGGAGCTGTGAGGAGTCCCTGGACGGGATCCGGAAAGACGGCAGGTATACCGTGTTCAGGCTGGCATCGGGAAACGCGGTCATCACGGATTTTACCGGAAAGACGGAAGAAATTGAATTATAAAAGAAAGCGCGCTTGTGACGGGCGCGTTTTTCATTTTCTGAAAGACCGGCGGGGAAGGGCTATAATGGAGTCTAAATACGAACGGGAGCGAAGGATCTGTTGCCGTGATGAGGGGAGCCGGTAAAACGTCATCTGAGGAATAGATTCTTCACTCTGTGTCACTATCCCGTTTCCCGTCATTCCCATAAAGAATGCTTGCAGCCGTTCTGAATGACGATTGGAGGAAAGGGCATCATAATAAGAGAAACGTTAATCGTCATCCTGAACGAATGTGAAGGATCTGTCACCGTGATGAGGGGAGCCGTAAGAAGATAAAAGCTATCAGCTGTGAGCTGTCAGCTGCAAGCTAACTATTCTT
>ERZ772772.126-NODE-126-length-45872-cov-3.938123_pt1 | contig 45872 bp, 43 predicted proteins | sample MGYA00511484_ERZ772772 | MGnify/ENA primary metagenome ERZ772772 (study PRJEB29015, sample SAMEA2737913) | human oral metagenome | biome: human oral; feature: human-associated habitat; material: dental | place: China | collected 2088 ... | reverse complement strand
TCCTGCTGGGCGCCGAGCATGAAAAACTCTGGCAACTGACCGAGCAGGCGCTGGCCGCCATCGTGCCGGCCGACAAGTTCCAGCCCACCAAGGACAAGCTGGCTTCCTTTGCTGCCGGCGCCGGCACCGTGCTGTTCTTCGAGGACCAGACCGTGGTGAAAGGCCTGCAGGACAACTTCCCGGCCTACGCCGAGAACTTCCCCGTCTGGGCGAATCATGCGAACGCCATGCTGCAGCTGTCCCTGTGGACGGCGCTCCGCGAGCGGAACGTCGGGGCCAACATACAGCACTATAATCCCGTCATCGATTCCGCCGTAAAAGAATTGTTCGGCCTTCCGGATTCCTGGGTTTTATTGGCTGAAATGCCCTTTGGAGGCATCGTCACTCACCCCGAGCCAAAGGGAGGAGAGGATATCTCCGCGCGCGTGAGGATCGTCCGGTAGGCACTTTTTCACTCGTCGACCGGGTGCGCTCAGATCCTTGAAACGATACGGCGGCCTGCCTCCGTTGAGATGCCGGGGCGGAAGCGCGCGGAAGGAAAGATGGGAATGAAACCATGAATAAAATGCGCCTGAGCGTTGCCGTGGGCGTTCTGTTGATTCTTGCGGCGGCCCTTGCCAGGGGACGGCTGTTCCCGAGGGAGGTCCATACGCTGTCGAGGGACGGAACTTCCATGAACACCATGATCCGCATCTCCGTGACGGGGGAGGGGAAGGAGCCCGAGAAGGTGCTGGACGAGTCCTTTCTTCTTCTGGACTCCCTGAACGACCAGCTTTCCCTCTTTCAGAAGGATTCCGCGGTCGCGCGCATCAACGATGCCGCGGGCGCCGAACCCGAGGCTGTGTCCCCCGACGTGTTTGCCGTCATCGAGGATGCCCGGAGTATCTGTGCCCTGACGGACGGGGTGTTCAACCCCTTGGTGGGCCCTTTGACGAAGCTCTGGAGGATCAACCAGCAGAAGCCCTCCGACGCGGAGAGCGCGGACGCCGATGCCCGCATGCGGTTCCGACTCCCCGATCCGGCGAGCGTGGATGAACTGCTTCCTCTGACCCAAGTCGAGAACCTGGAGATGCTGAGCCCCGACAGGGTCCGTCTGCGGCGGAAGGGCTGCATGCTGGATCTGGGGGGCATCGCCAAGGGGTACGCCTCCCTGCGGCTGGCCAACCTCTTCCGAGCGCGGGGGGTGAGGTCCGCCCTGATCGATCTGGGGGGCAACATCTATGCCGTCGGGTCCCAGCCCGATGGAACTCCCTGGAACATCGGCATCCGCAACCCCAAGGACACCAGGGGGGCTCCCATCGCGGTCCTGTCCGTCACGGATGCCGCCGTCGTCACGTCCGGCACCTACGAACGCTTTAAGATCATCGACGGGGTCCGCTACTCCCACTTCTTCGATCCCTCGACGGGCTATCCCGTCCGCAACGCCATGCTCTCCGCCACCCTCGTCACGCCGGACGGAACTCTGGCCGACGCGCTGGCGACGGCCTTCATGGTGATGGGGGCGGACCGGGCTTTCAAGTTTCTGGAGGACAGGCCGGAGCTTGGGGCCATCCTCATCCTCGAGGAGGACGAGGGCGTCAAAATCCTGGCGACCCGAAACCTGGAGGGTCGGCTGAGGACAACCGATCCGTCGCTGACCGTTCATTTTTTCTGAGCCGCCCCTTCCCGTCTCCGTTCGACGGGGGGATTTTCGGAAAACGAGAGGAGACGATAACCTTGAACATCAATCGACCGCGCGTTCAGCCGCAGAATCGCCTGGACCCGGACGACGACAAGGCGTGGAATGCGCCGGGCTCCCGCCGCAAAAACGGCGTTTTGGGGTACCTCTCCCGTCGGCGGATCGTCGTTGCCGTTGTCTCCACCCTCGTTGCGAGCGTCATTACGGCGGGTGCGTTCAACATTTCCGGGCTGTTCAACGAATCCCGGCTTTATTTGTTCGGCGTGACGTGTGTCTTTTGGGCATTTGCCTGGGCGGCCTTTCTGTTTCTGCGTTTCGACGAACGGACCCTGCAGCTTCGTCAGAAAAATCCTCATGTCGCCATCCTGACTTACAAGCTCGCCATCCCTGCCGTCTGTACGCTGTGCTTCAGCATGTTCCGGTTCGTCACCCTCAACAACTCCCTTATGGCGGAATCCGCACTGGGAGATTACTTCCTCTTTCTTACCCGTGCCCTGTTTGGACTTAGTTTTGTCTTCGTCTTTTATTGGGCGACGTTCCTGGTCGAATAGTCGAAAACTCCTCAGCCGCAAAAAAAAATTATGAATGTATAGGATTCAACAGGCTTTACGGGAACGGCAGCGCGGACTGATCTATAGGGTTCTCCTGTCGACGGACCGGGACGGCCTCATCGTCGAGGACAGAAGGACATCGCTCATTACGGGCATGGCGGCGACGGCGGAGAGCAAAACGCGGCGCAAGCGGGTGACCGAGTATTGTCTGGATCCCTTCCGCATCTACGTGAGCGAAGCGCTGCGGGAACGGTAGGGCCTTTTTCGGGCTCGCCATTCTCCGGATAAAAAACGCAGACAAGGGCGCTTACCCCTGTCTGCGTTTATGCTTCTCTCACTTCATCACATGGCCGGGGCTTGGATGTGCCCGGCTCCTCGGCGGCTTTAACAGGCGGGCATGGAGTCGATGCACTTCGACGGGCACTTGGCGACGCACGTGCCGCAGTTCACGCACTTCTCCGGATCGATGACCGCGAGGTCGCGGTCCATCGTGATGGCGGTCGCCGGGCAGACCTTGGCGCAGAGTCCGCAGCCGATGCAGCCGATGCTGCACACCTTCTTGACCATCGGCCCCTTCCAGTGGGAGTTGCAGGCCACGGCGACGTTTTCCCTCTTGGGGATCAGCGTCAGTACGGACTTCGGGCAGACGGCGACACAGGCGCCGCAGCCCGTGCACTTCGACGCGTCCACCGTGGCCAGCCCATCCACGATGGAGAGAGCCCCGAAGGCGCAGACCTTGACGCAGGTGCCGAACCCCATGCAGCCGAAGGGGCAGGCGTTGGGGGACCCGCCGGGCAGGATGGCCGCCGAACGGCAGTCCTGGATGCCGCTGTAGAGGACCGTGCGCGGAGAACGCTCCGGGGTCCCCTTGCACTTCAGGAAAGCGCGCATGGGAACGGTCTCCTCGGCCTGTACCCCCATGATCTCCGCTATGCGCGCCGCGACCTCGGAGCCGCCGACGGAACAGAGGTTCGTCTTCGCCCCGTCGGCCACGACGCCCTCCGCATAGCCGTCGCATCCGGGGTAGCCGCATCCTCCGCAGTTGGCGCCGGGCAGGGCCTCACGGATCAGCTGGACCCGAATGTCCGGCTTGACGAAGAAGGCCACGGAGGCCATGGCCAGCAGCACGCCGAAGACCAGCCCCAAAGCCCCCATCAGCGCCGTGGGATAGAACAAAACGTACATGAAGTCCATATTCGTCCCCCCTCCCGGCTACTTGACCATGCCGCTGAAGCCCATGAAGGCGATGGACATCAGCCCGGCGGTGACGAGCGCAAGGGGCAGGCCCCTCAAACACTTGGGAATGGCGTCGTTCTGGTCCAGGCGTTCCCGTATCCCCGCCATCAGGGTGATGGCGAGCAGGAAGCCGAGAGAGGAGCCGAGCGCGTTGACGAGCGACTGGGCCAGGGTGTAGTTCTCGTTCATGTTGATGACGGCGACGCCCAGGACCGCGCAGTTGGTCGTGATCAGGGGCAGGAAGATCCCCAGCGACTTGTAGAGCCCAGGGTTCAGCTTCTTCAGCGCCAGCTCGACGAACTGCACCAGGGCCGCAATCACGAGGATGAACGACAGCGTATAGAGATACTCCAGGTGCAGGGGCACGAGCACGTAGTGATAGACCAGCCACGTCATCAGGGACGAGAGCATGATGACGAACACCACGGCCAACCCCATGCCCCTGGCCGTCTCCAGCTTGGTGGAGACGCCCATGAAGGGACAGCACCCCAGGAAGCGCGACAACAGGATGTTGTGGATGAATATGGAGCTGACGAAGAGCAGCAGCAGATCCATCAGGCCTTGCCCCCTTCCTCTGCGGCGGCCTCGGGCTCACCGGCGCCGCAGACCGCGCTCATGGCGCAGCCGGAACAGCCGAGCGGAGCCTCCGGCCGGGGTCGGCCACGGCGTTCGGCCCACCAGGCCTGGAGGGCGCGGAATCCCGCCATGCAGACCCCCAGCACGATGAAGCCGCCGGGGGCGAGCACGATCAGGAGGGCGGGCTGGAAGCCCGCGGGGGCGACGGGCACGTTGAAGAGGGATCCATTCCCCAGGAACTCCCGGATCGAGCCCAGGAAGGTCAGGGCGGCAGTAAAGCCCAGCCCCATGCCCAGCCCGTCCAACGCGGAGGCGAGGACGCCGTTCTTGAACGCGAACGCCTCGGCGCGCGCCAGAATGATGCAGTTGACGACGATCAACGGGATAAAGATGCCCAGCGCCCTGTTGAGTTCGGGGGCGAAGCCCGCCATCAGGAACTGGATGACGGTGACGAACCCCGCGATGACGACGATGAAGATCGGGATGCGTATCTCCTCGGGAACCCCCCTGCGCAGAAGGGAGATGGCAGCGTTGGAGGCGATCAGGACGAACATCGCGGCGACCCCCATGCCCATGCCGTTCATGACGCTGGTGGACACGGCAAGCGTCGGACACAGCCCGATGCACTGGACGAAGGTCGGGTTCTCGTTCAGGATCCCGTTGGTCACGATTTTCAGCGGATTTGTCATTTCAGGCCCCCCTCGATATTCCGCTTCCAGTAGTCCACCGCGGCGTTTACCCCGGCGGTCACCGCGGAGGATGTGATGGTGGCGCCGGAGATCGCCTGAATTTCATTGGGCGCGGAAGGCGTCTGCTTGACCACGTTCAGGGGCAGCCGCTCCCTGTTCTCGAACTGGCCGGAGAAGAACGGTTCCGGCGCCTTGGCCCCCAGCCCCGGCGTTTCCGACTGCTTGAGGATCCGGATGGCCCGGACGGCCCCGCCCTTCGTCACCCCCACGACGATCTCGATGGGACCTCCGTATCCCTTGGAGGTCACGGTGATGCAATGCCCCACCGTCTCGCTCCCCTTCAGCCCCTCCTCGACACCCAGCACGGAGCCGGCCCCGGGGGCCGGGTCCATGGGCTTGAAACTCTCGGCATCGGGCATCACGGCCATGAGGGCCAGAGCCTTCTCCTTCTCCTGTGCCGCGCGGATCGCGTCGGCCGTCGCCCATTGAACGAGCCCCAGGATAAGCCCCGTCACGGCGGTAACGAGGAACAGGGTGCCCCCCAGGTACAGCGACTTGCCCAGCAGGTTTCCGAACGGGGATTTTTCCGGTGTCGGCATCATCTCGGCAGCGTCCGTCATCTTCTCGCCTCCCCCAAAATTCTGGGGACCGTCAGCCTGTCGATCAGGGGAACGGTCAGGTTCATGATCAAAATGGAATAGGAGACCCCCTCGGGGTAGCCGCCGAAGGTCCGGATGAGAGCCGTCAGCAGGCCGCACCCGGCGGCGAAGACGAACTGCCCCCTCGCCGTCATGGGCGACGTGGTGTAGTCCGTGGCCATGAAGAAGGCCCCCAGCATCAGGCCGCCGACCAAAACCTCGTAGAGAGGTCCCCCGGCGCGCCCGAACGCCAGCGACAGCACCGCTACCGTGGCGATGTAGACGACGGGGATCCGCCAGGAGATGATTCCCCTCCAGATCAGGACGGCCCCTCCCAGCAGGAGCGCGGCGGCCGAGGTCTCCCCGATGCAGCCGCCCACGTTGCCGATGAAGAGGTTCCAGAGGGAGTGTAGAGCCGGAGAGGTCGAGGACGCGGTCTCCGTTGCCGCGCTCATGGCCTGAGACACGGCGGCCGCGGAACTCATTCCCTTCAGGAAGGCCAGGGGCGTCGCGCCGCTGACGCCCTGTACGGTCCAGGTCGTCATGGCCACGGGCCAGGAGATCAGCATCATGGCACGGGCCGCGAGGGCCGGATTGACGATGTTGCCGCCCAGCCCGCCGAAGAACTGCTTGACCAGCACGATGGCGAAGACGGAGCCGCAGGCGGCCATCCACAGCGGGATGGTGGGCGGCAGGTTGTAGGCCAGGAGCAGACCCGTCACCGCCGCCGAGAGGTCGGAGACCGTCACGCGCTGCCCCGCAAGCCGCTGCCAGAGGAACTCCGACCCCACGCAGACGATCACGCAGGTGGCGATCACCGCAAGCGAGGAGGCCCCCAGGAACCAGACCCCCGCGGCCCCGGCCGGCAGGAGCGAGACGAGGACCCACGCCATGATCTTTCGCGTATCGAGGGGAGCATGGATATGAGGAGAGCTGCCCACTGCAAAACGTTCGGTCATTTCTTCTGCGCCCCCTTTTGTGCTTGCTTTCTGCGTTCGGCCATCACGGCCGCCTTGCCGTTGCGGCAGGTCTGGGTGAGGAACCGCGAGGCGGGACAGTCGTAGGTGCAGCAGCCGCACTCGATGCAGTTCAGGCCGCCGGCACGCTCGAACCCGGTGTAGTCCCTGCGGCGCACCGCACGGTCCAGATCCGAAGGGACGAGGTGCATCGGACAGGCCGTAACGCAGCGCCCGCAGCGCAGACAGTTGGACTCGACGGGCAGCACGGCCGAACGGGACGAGAGCGCCAGGATGCCGGACGTCCCCTTGACCACGGGAACGTCCAGGGAGCGCATGGAAATGCCCATCATGGGGCCTCCGGCCAGGACCTTCACCGGATCCTCCGTAAAGCCGCCCGCGGCCTCGACAAGCTCCCGAACCGGGGTCCCCAGCGGGACCTGCAGGTTCTTGGGGTTGGAGATCACGTCGCCGGTGACCGAGACGATACGGTCCATAACGGGGATCCCCTGTGTGAGGGCAAGCCAGATGTGATAGAGCGTCCGGACGTTCAGGATGATGCAGCCCACGTCCGCGGGCAGGGCCCCGGGAGGGATCTCCTGGCCCGTGACGGACCAGATCAGCATCTTCTCCGCGCCCTGCGGGTACTTGACCGCGTGGGGCATCACGCGGATGCGCGAGCCGTCGTGTTCGGACAGCTCGCCCTCAAGCCGTTCGATGCTCCTGGGCTTGTTCTCCTCGACGGCGATGATGCCCTTCGCGTCGGGGAAGAGCTCCAGACAGAGCTCGAGCCCCTCGATGATGGGCTCGGGACGCTCCAGCATCAGGCGGTTGTCGCAGTTAAGGAAGGGCTCGCACTCCGCGCCGTTCACGATCACCCATCGGATGACGCGCCCCTCCGGGGGCGACAGCTTGACGTGAGTTGGGAAACAGGCTCCTCCCATCCCGACGATACCGGCAGCCCGGATGAGCTTGAGGTAGTCCCCGCGCTCGGGCTTTCGCCCCAGATCCTCCAGCAGCGTCGGAGCGTGTTCGTACTGCCCGTCGTTCTCGACGACGATGCACGTCTCGAAGCTGCCCGGAATCGTCATCCGGAACCCGATCTCCTTCACCGTTCCGGAGACGCTCGCCAGAATCGGTGCGGAGACGAAGGCATCGGTGTCCGCAATCTTCTGCCCCAACAGAACACGGTCCCCCCGCTGGACGAGAGGGGCGCAGGGCGCCCCCAGATGCTGGGACAGCGGATAGACCAAATCCCCCTTGGGGGACAGAACTTCAACGGCCTTCTCCGCCGTCAGGGATTTCCCGTCGGGCGGATGAATTCCCCCCTTGAACGTCGGCAATCTCATTTTAAAACTCCCCTCGAAATGGAACTGTCAATGGAACTGGAATAAGCGGCTCTCCCCCGTCTTCCCCAAAGCTCACCCCCGGCACCGTTCCCCGGCCTACAGGAAAAAATGCCGACAGCCAGGGGAAACCGTCGGCTCGAATGACCTCATTATAATACAACTTCAGAAAATTCCGGGGAACCTGCTTTCAGCTCATCTCGGCCACGGCCCGTTCCAGAGCCTCCCGGGCGTCATCCGGCAGCCTGTCCATGCCCCCGCGCTCCGTCTCGCGGGAGACGACGAAGTTCAGCCGGTCCTGGAAGCGCGCTCGGAGCTGGCCGCGATAGGACTCGTCCTGCGTATCGATCTTGAAGTCGGGAAGCTCCAGCGTTCTCATCCCCGAGAAGTTGCCGAAGGGAACCCAGTTCGCCCTGTCCTCCACGATGGCCTCGAGGATCGACAGCGTGTGGGCGGGCTTCACCTTCGTCCCCATGAAATCCCCCGTGTTGAGGACGTAGCAGGACACGCCGTCCTCGATCAGGCGCTTGAACCGTTCGTAGTCCATGCCCAGAGGATAGGTGCGGAAGGGATTGGCGTAGGGCTCGCAGACCAGCGCGTTGGGGTCCACGCCGGGGGCGAGGCGTTCCGCGGTCGTCCGCTTCGTGGCGAGGGTCGCCCCCATCACGGAGGCCAGGGACGGCCCCTCCAGCTTCAGGACCGGCGGAATGGTGGGGTCGCGCATCAGCCAGAAGATGGCGTTCAGCGGCTCGTCGATGCGGTCGATGCGGTTGGGCGACCACAGGCGCGACTTCATGGCGCGCCCGTTGCCGTTGCGCACGTCCTCGGTGACGGCGATCGTCCGGCCGTCCGCCGTGACCGTGGCCCCGCAGTTCTGCATCGTCACCAGGTACTTGTTGGCCTCGCAGCCGATGGGATAGTCCTGGACCTTGTCGAAGTACGAGGGTTCGAGCGCTATGGCGTACTTGTCGCGGACGTTGACGACGAAGGCGTCGTCATGCAGCACCGTGATGTCGTATTTGCCGCCGTGCGCCGCGTGCGTGATGGTGGACTTGCCCGAGCCCGACAGGCCGAAGGCCGCCAGGACGAATTTTTTGCCCCCCTTCATGGAATAGCGCTTGAGCCCGCCATGGCAGGAGGCGTAGCCGTTGCGGGAGGCTATCCCCCATGCCAGGGTCAGGGTCCCCTTCTTGAGCTCGCCGAAGTAGCGCAGCCCCAGCACGGCGGCGCAGTTCTCCTCCGGCGAGAAGAACGCCAGGCCCAGTGGGTAGTCGGGATGCGTCCAATCGGGATCCGCGAAGATGAAGATGTCCCCGTCGACGTCGGAGACCCGGCGCGACCGGGCGTACATCTCCCGATACCGGACGTTGTCGTGCTGGAAGTTGAACATCCAGCTGTAGAGATTGTTCTCGAAACCCTGGGGCAGGGCCAGGTGGGCCTTCACCATGAAGTCCTCCTCCAGCCCTACGTAGGCGTCCGCCGTGTAGACTCTGCGGTAGCGCATCCCGTAGACCGCCTCGCGCACCACGCCCGCCATCGCGGCGACATCGACGTCGGGATACCCCACGATGCGCCGCGCCGCGGCCGTCCTGCCGAACACCGCACCGTCGTTGAAGAGCAGCACGTTGGCGTCCGCGGGCAGCTCCAGATCCTCCGGCCGAAAGACGGGCATGCCCGTCAGCTCCACCGTCCCCGGGCTGTCCTTTGCGAGGGCATAGGCCTCCCGCAGGTCGCGCACCCGTTTCACGTTGTTTCCGTAAAACAGGGTCTCTATCGTCGTACGGACCGGAGTTCGGTTCACCTTACCGAAGCGCTCCGCATCGTACGCCCCTATCGTCGACATCCTCATTCCTCCTCTGTTCCATCGATCCGCCACCGGCGATCCGACACAAACCCACAACCTGCATCGAGCGTTTCAACAATTTTTTATTCTACTCCCCATTCGCGATCCGCTCAATCTCCGCCCCGAATCCGCAGGCCGCGACGGCTTCATGACGGAGGGGCGGGGGAGGATCGAGCGCGTTGTCCTGCCCCCCGTCAGGCAGTAGGAGGGGCGGGAAAGAGGACAGGATAAGGGAACTTGGATTTACAGTTGCCGGATTGTCACGCCAAAGGCAACGACAGGGGATGAGAGGAGATGTAAAAGGGGCTCATAAACGATTCGACAGGGAAATGCCCCCGTCCCTGCTGTCAGGGGCGGGGCTTCCGGGGCTCCGGAAACGTGAGGGCGAGCGACCTGAGCCCGTCGTCCAGGATGCTCAGAGCATGCCGGCGAATGGGGTCGGGCACGCCATAGAATCCCTCGGCCAGACTGCCCGTTATCGCGGCGAGGGTGTCGCTGTCGCCGCCGATCGAGATGGCGTTGCGGACGGCGTCCTCGAACCCCTCGGACTCCAGGAAGGCGACGACGGCCTGAGGCACGGTCCCCTGGCAGGTTACGTCGAAGTCATAGTCGGGCCTGATGGCGTCGAGCGTGAAGTCCAGGTCGTAATAGGCCGAGAGCGCGGAACGGATCTCGGCAAGGGAGGCCCCGCCGCGCGCCAGAAAAATGCCCTCGGCCGTCGCCACCGCCCCCTTGATCCCCTCGGGATGATTGTGCGTCACCCCGGCGGAGGACCTGGCCAACGCCCGGGCCTCCTCGAGGCTCTCCGCCAGGAAGCCGGCCGCGGATACCCTCATGGCCGCCCCGTTGCCGAAGCTGTTGTAGGGACGCGGGGCCCCGGACGAGAGCCACATCTTGAAATGTCCGCCGTACCCCCGGCCCGGATAGCGCCGGCCGAAAAGCTGCATCGTCTCCGTCAGGGCGCGGTCGAGGTCGGCCGCGGAACCGTCCTTGAACTCCCGTATCGCCTGGTACACGGCACAGGTCATGACCGTATCGTCCGTGAAGAAACAATCCGGCCTGAAAAACGGAAATTCCTTCGTCTTGATGTTGTCCCACTCGTAGACCGACCCCACGATATCTCCAACGATAGCTCCAATCATCTGCAAGCCCTCCCTTATTCCAATTCCCCGGGACCGAAGGAATCCTCGATATCCTGCCGGACCCGGTCGAATACCGCCTCCAGGGCCTTCGTGTCCGTGAAGCCGTGCCCGCCCCTCTCGACGGGGATCAGGACCGCACCCGTCTCACTCCGTCCCCCGACGGGCCTCAGGATGGGGACCGTGGTCTCTCCATGTCCAATCACCTCGTCGTCCAGGCAATAGGCCGCCCACGTCCGTGGGAAACGGCCGTTCAGATAGCTCTCGGAGAAACAGCGGAGGAGGTCCCGCAGAAAGTCCGGAGCGGCCCCCTCCTCCCGGTTCAGCAGGATGAACGGGGCAAGGGCGGGATTGATCAGGAGGCACATGGCGTCCGTCCTCTGACGGCAGAGATGCCAGGCGTAGAAGCCCCCCAGGCTGTTCCCGACGAACAGATGGGGACGGCCCCTCCCGTCCTCCTCCGGCACCGACTCCCGGAGCTGCACCAGGTCGGAGGCGACGTTCACGTTGCGCAGCTGCGGGGCCCGGATATCCTCGTACAGACCTCCGAACACCCTGACGACCCGATCGAACTTGTCCCCCGGGGAACCCTGATAACCATGAATGTAGAGAAGCATCGCCGGCCTCCTTATAGCATCCTGAGCGTGACGTCCTGAACGGGGATTTTCCTCCGGGCGTTTTCCGCCGGAAGGCGGAACCGTTCGCCCCGGAAAGCGAAGCGTACCCTTATTATCGGGCATGAGGACGCGGGCGTCTCCCCCGCGTGCGGAAAGAATTTTTCCGAACGGTCCCTATGCGCTCCCGTCCCCGTTCAGGCTCCTCAAACTCAAGAGGTACGCCTTCACGGCGTTCTTCGCCACGGGATGACGGGCCACGATGGTCTCGACGGCGGAGCGCACCGTGGCCCCCCCGGCGTGCAGCGCGTCCGCCTCGGCCTTCCAGACATCCTCGCCCTCGTCCCCCGGGACGTGCCCCTCTACGACCAGGACCATCTCCCCCCTGAGCCCCTGTTCGAGCCGGGAGAGCAGGCCCGAGAGGGGGGATCGGATCGACTCCTGATAGACCTTGCTGATCTCCCGGACGAGGGCGGCCCTGCGGTCGCCCCAGGCCTCCGCCATCTCCGCGATCTGACGTTCCGCCTTGTGCGGGGATATGTAGAAACAGAGCGTCCAGGGGACGCCGCGCAGGGATTGAAAGAGCTCCCCGCGGGCGCCCGGCTTCTCCGGGGGGAAGCCGAGGAAAAGGAAGGGGTGCGGCGTCAGCCCCGAGAGCAGCAGGGCCGGCAGCAGGGCCGAGGGGCCGGGCAGGACGTCCGCCTCGATCCCCTCGTCGAGCGCGGAGCGCAGCAGAATCCAGCCGGGGTCGGAGACCCCCGGGGTTCCGGCGTCGCTGACGACCGCGACGCTCTTCCCCGCACGCAGGGCCCCCATCAGCCGCGGCAGGCATTCCTTCTCGTTGTGAAGATGAAAGGGGACGAGCGGCGCCGCGATGTGATAGCGCCGCAGCAGTACGGACGAGGTCCGGGTGTCCTCGCAGGCGATGAGGTCGGCGTTCCGCAGTACCCGGAGCGCGCGCAGGGTGATGTCCTCCAGGTTGCCGATCGGGGTCGGGACGAGTGTCAACGGCATGCAATACCCCCACAGTCAAAAAACAAAAAATCAGCAGCTCGGGGCTTCGCCCCAAACCGCACTTATCAAAATCCTGGGGCTTCGCCCCACCCCCCCACTCAAGGGACTCGTCCCTTGAGAATCCCACTCAAAACTGCTCCCTTCATCCCAGTCCTTCCGGCTCGTAGGCCTTCAACAGCTCGGGCGTATAATTCCCCTCCCCGTCTCGGACGAAAAGCGGCGGTTCGACCGCGAGCCCCTCGCCTCCCCCCTTCACGCACTCGAGCAGAAAGACGTTTGAAGGGCGGCCGATGGAGGGGTGGACCAGCCTCAGCCTCTTGGGGACCAGGTTGGCCCGAAGCGCCGCCCCCACGAAGGAGGCCATCCGTTCCGTCCGAAAGACGGCGAAGAATCGCCCGCGCCCCCTCAGGAGCCGCGCCGCGGACGCCGCGACGTCATCGACGGAGCAGCAGGCCCCCTGACGGGCGATGGAGCGGGCCGCGACGGGGCTTTCCCGTCCCCTGCCGGGCGATTCGTAGGGAGGGTTGGCGACGACCCCGTCAAAGGCGCCGGAGGACAGCAGGGAGGGGTCGCGCAGGTCGCCGCACCGAAACGAGACGCGCGTCTCCAGCCCGTTCTCGCGCCCGTTGCGCTCCGCCACGGCGGCGAGGTCCGGCTGGAGCTCGACCCCCACGATGCGGAATTCCTCCGGAAAACGCAGGGCCAGCATCAGGGAGACCGCCCCGGCCGCGGCCCCCAGTTCGACAAAGCTCGACCGCCCTCTCGGGGGACGACGCACCCAGGAGGCCAGCAGCACCGTGTCCATGTTGACGCGGGGCCCCGCCTCGGGCTGCCAGAGCCGAAGGCGGCCGTAGAGGATGTCGTCGTGCGTCATGGGCCGTCTCCTTTAACGATAGTTCTCCACGTCGATCCCCACGATGCGCGACAACCCCGGCTCCACCATCGTCACCCCGTAGATCAGGTCGGCCCGCTCCATCGTCGTGCGGCGGTGCGTCATGACGATCAGCTGGAGCGAGCGGGAGTATTCCTTCGCGAGGTCGGCGAACCGGATCAGGTTGTACTCGTCCAAAGCCGCGTCCACCTCGTCCAGGACGGCCAGGGGCATCTTCGCGACCTCGAGGGCCGAGAAGAGGTGCGCGATGGCGGTCAGGGATTGCTCTCCCCCCGAGAGCTGCGAGATGTTCTGGAGCTTTTTGCCGGGCGGGCGGGCGTAGATCTCGACCCCGCGCTCCCAGACGGAGCCCTCCTCCTGCAACGTCAGCCGTGCCTCGCCCCCCGCGAAGAGCCTGCGGAAGAGGGCGTTGAAGCGGCTGTCGATGTCCGCCATGGCGCGCGAGAAGGAGGCTTCCACCTGCGCGTCCGTCTCCTCGATCAGGGTCCGCAGCTCGCCGACCCCATTGCGGACGTCCTCCAGCTGCTCGGTGAGAAAATCGACCCGCTCGGTCAGGGAGACGTCCTCCGACAGGGCCCCCAGGTTGTAGTTTCCCAGCGCCCTCAGCTCGCGCTCCAGTCGACGCAGGGCGCCGGTGAGATCGCGCCCTCCCTCGACCTCCCCTGCCTCCGCGGCGTTGTAGGGATACTTGTCGTCCCAGAGCTCGATCAGCTGCCCCCGCTCGGCCTGGACCGCGGACAGCCGCTCCGCCGTCCCCGCGATCTCGCCGCCCAGGGACGCGAGCGACGCAGAGGCCTTCCCTTCCCTGCCGCGAAGGCGCTCCAGCCGGAGGTGCCCCCGACGGACCCTTCCCCGTTCCTCCTCCAGCTTTCGGCGGAGCTCCGTCTCGTCCCGATGGACCGAAAGGCACTCCCGGCCGATGCGCGACAGGGCCTCCCGGCCGGCGCGCTCCTCGCTCTCGCCGGCCCTCAGCTCCTCCAGCGCCTCCGCGATGCGGGCGGTCAGCGTCCCGTGCTCGCGGTCCATCCGCTCCGCGACGGCGCGCGTCCCCCTGAGGCGCTCCCCGGCCAGGGAGAGCTCGGAGCGAAGCCCCCCCACGACGGGCGAGTTCTCCTCACTATCCGGCAGCTCCCCGAACCCCGAGAGCTCGGAGTCCAGCGCCTCGATCCTCCGCCTGGCCTCGGCCAGGCGCTCCTCCAGGGAGGCCGCCTCGCCCGCAGCCTCCGCGCCCTCCCGTTCGGCACGCTCGATGGAGTCCGTGAGGGATGCCAGGGTCCGCTGCGCCGCGAGACGGTCGTTCCTCGCCCGCTCCACGGCCGCCGCGGCCTCGTCCCGCTCCGCTGCCAGCCGGCGCTCCTCGTCCTCCCCGGCCTTCAGGCGCGTCTCCACAAGGGCGATGCGCCGCTTCAGCTCCCCGATGCGCTCCTCCGCCTCCGCCATCTGGCGGTTCCAGCCGATCGCGCCCGCGCTCTGCCGCATGCGTCCGCCGCTGACCGTCCCCGACGGAGCGAAGACCTCCCCCTCCAGCGTCACGATGGGGAACCGGGCCCCGTCCTTGACCAGCCCGCTTCCCAGGGCATAGCCCTCGACCACCAGAAGGTCGCCCAGCAGGTGGCGCAGCGCGGGCTCCCAGGGCGCGCGCGGGACGATCAGCTCGGCGGCCCACCCCACGATCCCATTCATGGGGAGCCGGAATCGGAGGTCCGGGGTCCGCGGACGGCAGCGCTCCAGGGGCAGGTAGGTCACGCGCCCCGCACGGCGCTGCTTCAGGAGCTCGATGCCCTCCTGAGCCTCATCGAAGGTGGGGACCAGCAGCCAGTACTGGCGCCCACCGAGGTAGGCCTCCAGCGCGGGCGCGATGTCCGTCGGGCAGGAGAAGGCCTCGGCCACGACCTCGGGCCTCGAGCGCATGCGGTTCAGACGGGAGGCCGAGAGCAGAAGACGCACGGGCTCCGGGTAGAGCGAGGACTCCGTGTTCTCCTTCAGCACGTCGAGCTCCGCATCCTGCCGCGTCCGCTCGCGCCGCAGCTGCTGCAGCACGGCCGCGTCCTTCTGGCAGGCCGCGTAGGCCGCCGCGTGCGTTTCGACGAGCGTCCGGTGCCGTTCCTCCCAATGGGCCAGCTCCGGTTCCCCGTTCCCTCCCGCCAGGCGCTCCCGCTCCTCCCGGAGGCGGGCGAGCTCCGCCCTCCCCTCCTCCTCGGCGGCGGACAGGGCACGCAGGCGGGCCTCGGACCGGGAGACGAAGAGAGCGCGCTCGGCGTGTTCGTCGCGCAGGGCCTGGCGGCGCAGGCGTTCCCGCTCGAGGGAGGCCCGGCTCTCCTCCATCTCCCTCAGCCGCTCCGCCAGGGCCTGCTGAAGCTCCGCAAGCCGCGCCTCCTGCAGCGCCTCCTCCGCGCGCGTCCGCTCCCGCTCGGACCGAAGGAGGCGTTCCTCCTCCTCCAGCCTCCCGCGCTCCTCGTCCAGGACGCTCCGCTCCCCCAGGATCGCCCGGACCCGCGTCCAGGTCTGGAATGCCTGGCGGCGCAGCGCATCCTTCCGCGCGGCGAACTCCTGCTCCCGCGCGAGGAACGCGGACTCGTCGAACCCCTGGCTCCGAAGCCGTTCCTCGGCGGCGCTCACGGCGCTCCGCCAAAGGCCGTGCCACTGGCGGGCCAGGTCCTCGTGGGCCCGAAGCGACTGCTGCTGGCTCCGAAGCCCGCGCTCCCGGTCCTCGAGGGCGAAACGGCGGGAGAAATAGAAGTCCCGGCGCAGGACCTCCAGGTTGTCCAGAATGCCCTGGGCCTCCACGGCCACGGCGACCTCCGGCGCGATCTCCTCACGCCGGTTCTCCAGCTCGCGGATGAGGGTCTCGATCCGCTGCACCTCGGACAGGGCCGATTCCAGGCGGAGGTTGGTCTCCTCGCGGCGGCGGCGGTAACGGTCGATCCCGAAGAGCAGCTCCAGGTGGTGACGCCGCTGCATGGGACGCTGATGGATGGCCTCCGAGACCTCGCCCTGCCCGATGAAGGCGAAGCTCTCCCCCTCCAGCATGAAGCGGGCCTTCACCTCGTCCAGGTCCTGCATGCGGATGCGGACCCCGTCCACCTGCAGCACCGCCCCGCCCTCGGCCGAGTACTGCCGGCGCAGGGTGGCGGTCCCGTCCGCCCCGGAGAGCCAGAGCGTCACCTCCGCCTCTTTGGCGGGGGGGACGGTGGCGCTTCCCTGAAAGAGCAGGTCGCTCTGCCTCACGATGCGGAGCGCGGAGGGGCTGCCCTCGCCGAGGATCCAGCGCAGGCCGTCCAGGATGTTGCTCTTGCCGCTCCCGTTCGGCCCGACGATCGCCGTGAAGCCCGCGGGGAAGGAGAACTCGCAGCAGCTCCCGAAGCTCTTGAACCCTTTAAGATGCAGATGCTCTATGGACAACCAGGGAACTCTCCCGCCGTTCCATCTGTCTCGCGCGGCGCTCCAAGGCGTCGCAGGTCCCCTGGAGCTCGACGCGGTATTTGCTCCACGCGAACTCGGGCATCCCGACGATCAGGATCTTCCGCTCCAGCTCCTCCTCCCAGAGCTGGAGATAGGTGTCGTCCACGTACTGCGCAATGGCCGCGTTGGCCTGGAGCAGCAGCGCCTCCGTCCGGTTGGCGTGCGCCACCTTGCGCAGGAACCGCTTGATGGACATGGCCACGGTGTCCTCCCGCAGCACCCATCCGTTGTCGCTGCAGAAGGGGCATCCGCGCGTGAGCACGGAGCGCAGATCGGGGCGGCCGCGCTTGCGCGTGAGCTCGACGAGGCCGAGCTGGGTCATGCTGAAGACCCGGGCCCGCGAACGGTCGGCGTGGAACACCTCCTCGAGCCGGGCCAGAAGGCGCTGCCGGTCCTCCTCGAACTCCATGTCGATGAAGTCGATCACGACGATCCCGCCGATGGACCGGAGGCGCAGCTGGCGGGCGATCTCGTCCGCCGCCTCCAGGTTCGTCGCCAGGGTCGTATGGCGCATGTCACTGTCCCCGACGAACTTGCCCGTGTTGACGTCGATGACCGTCAGGGCCTCCGTATGCTCGATGACGAGGTAGGCCCCCGAGCGGAGCCAGACCTTACGGTCCAGGGCCTGCTCGATCTCGTTCTCGATGCCGTAGTACTCGAAGATCGGGACGACCCCCCGGTAGAGCGCCACGCTCGGCTTGTCCGTGCCGTAGAGCCGGTCCACGAAGTCCGTGACGTGGGCGAACTCCTCCTCCCCGTCCACGATGATCTCGTCGACGTTCCCCTGCGCCTCGTCCCGCAGGACGCGCCCCAGGAGCCCCATATCCTTGTAGAGAAGGCATGGGGCGGACTGGAGGGACGCGTTGTGCTCGATCTCCCGCCAGAGCGCCAGCAGGGACTCCACGTCCCTGGCCAGGGTCTCCTCGTCGACCCCCTCGGCGGCGGTCCGGATGATGACGCCGAAATCGTCGCCCCGAAGGTCCCTGGCGAAATGCCTCAGGCGCTTGCGCTCGCTTTCGCTCTCGATGCGGCGGGACACCCCGGTCTCGCCCCCGCCGGGCACCAGGACAAGGTAGCGCCCCGGCAGGGAGAGGCGGGGCGTCACCCGCGCCCCCTTGTTCTTGCGGGCGGTCTTGGTCACCTGGACGACCAGCTCCTGATTGGGGACGATCTTCATCCCCTGAGCGTCGTTGAGGTAAAGAAACGCGTTCCGGCCGTCCCCGATACAGACGAAGGCGGCGTTGATCCCGGGGAGCACGCTCTCGACCCGGGCCTTGTAGATCTCCCCCGCCTTCTGATGATCCCACATGCGCTCTATGAAGATTTCCGACAATCGGCCCCCCTCGAGGATCGCGACGCGCGTCTCCTCGTTCTCCAGGGTGTCGGCGATTATCTTGCGGTCCGAAGACACATTTCGTCCCCCTTTGCTCTGTGGGGCCGCAGCCCCCTCAAGTCAAACTCCGTATATAAATCCAATTCCCAATCGTTTGCAGGCAATAAGCGGAGAGCCGGCGAAGAACGAGCCGCGCGCATCGCTTAGATTTCTCACCAGGCGGCTTTTGCGAACCGCAGCGATGGCGTACAAAAAAGTACGTCGAGCAAGGTGAGCAAAAACAACGCAGCATACGAGTGATTCGGGATTGGAATAAAATGCGTACAAATAACGACAACCGCCGAATGGAAGGCCCCTCACGGCGCCAACCGCCCCGGCAGCTCAACTTTTGTTCCATCCCACAGGCCGATGGCCACCCTGACGATGTTGACGTCCTGCCAGCCCCCGAGGTCCCCGGAGGCGATCATCGCCTTCACCCAGCCCCCGACGCCGTTTCGGGCCGGTTCGGCCAGGAGCAGGCTCGTCCACCCCGCCGAGTCCTCCCCCACGGCATCGCCGGCGTCCATGACGGCCTCGCCATAGTGCGCCCGCGCCCTGTCGATCAGTTCATCCCGTGAGAGGACGCCAGGGCTGCGCACCCAGTACAGGGCGGCGCGGCACTCCCGCCCCAGGGACGGGGCGCCCTCCCGGGGCAGGAGAAAGCTCAGGACGCGAAACCCGTCGGGCATGGCGGCGTTCCAGCGCTCCAGAAGGTCGTCGGGCACACTCCCGAGGTAGACGTCCACGGGCTCCATCAGGGCGACGACCCCCGCGGGAAGCTCCGGCCCGAAGCTCATCTTCGCGTGGGGCGAGAACCCCCGGGTCATCTCCGGTACGAGGCCGGCCCTCCAGGCCGTCCGCGTGAAGAGCGGCGCCAGCGCGATGTGGGGGACGAAGCACGCCCCGCCGCGCTTCTCGTAGAAGAGGCGCACACGAACGCTCATCGGGACCTCAAAGGGCCATCCCCGTCCCGCGGCAGCCCAGTCCGCAGGCGGCGCAGCCCGAGCGGCAGTCCGCCGTCGTCCGAGCGGCGTAGGCCCTCCTCCGCTCCCGAAGCAGAAACTCCCGGGTGAGGCCGGAGTCGATATGATCCCAGGGCAGGGGTTCCGACTCGTCCCGTTCGCGGGTAAACTCATGGGGCGACAGGGAATGGAACTCGAAGGCATCCAGCCACCGCCGCAGGTCGAAGGTCTCGCTCCAGCCGTCGAAGCGGGCCCCCGTGCGCCAGGCCCGCTCGATGACGTCGGCCACGCGGCGGTCCCCACGGGCCAGGACCCCCTCGAGGAAGGACTGCTCGGGCTCGTGGTAGCTCAGGGATATCGCCCTGTCGCGAACCTGCCCCTTGAGGCGGCGTCCCTTCTCGCGAAACTCCTCCACCGTGTTCTGCCGCTCCCACTGAAAGGGGGTGTGCCCCTTCGGGACGAAGCCGGCGACCGACGCGGACACGGCGGCGCGCTTCCGCCCCTTCCGGCGCGCGAGCCTCAGCACGGACTGCGCCAGCTCCACGATGCCGTCCAGGTCCTCGTCGGTCTCCGTCGGCAGCCCCATCATGAAGTAGAGCTTCACGCGGTCCCAGCCCCGGGAGAAGACCTCGTCGAGACACGCGAAGATGGACTCCTCCGAGAAACCCTTGTTGATGACGTCCCGAAGGCGCTGACTTCCCGCCTCGGGCGCGAAGGTCAGCCCTCCCCGGCGGAGCTTCTGCAGGCGCTCGGCCAGCCCGATCGAGAAACCGTCCATCCTCAGGCTGGGCAGGCTCAGCTTGGCGTTCCGCTCGGACAGGGGGGCGTTCAGGGCGTCTATGACCGACTCGATCCCGGAATAGTCGCAGGACGCCAGGGAGAGGAGCCCCACCTCCTCCCATCCCGTGCGGTCCACAAGGCCGACGATCGAGTCCACGACCCTCTGGGGGTCCCGTTCGCGGACCGGACGGCAGACCATCCCCGCCTGACAGAAGCGGCAGCCGCGGGAGCAGCCCCGGAAGAGCTCGAGGGCCGCCCGGTCGTGCACCACGCTCACGGAGGGGACGATCAGCCCCTGGGGGCTGAACGCCTCCTCGAAGGACTCCAGGAACTGCCGCCTCACCGGGGTGCCGTCGTGGCAGGCGGGAACGTAAACCCCCTCCAGCCGCGCACAGGCCGCGAGGCGCTCCGACCGCCTCCCTCCCCTGGTGTCCCGCAAAACCGCCAGGAGCTCCGGGAGCACGGGCTCGCCCTCCCCGACGCAGAAGAGGTCGAAAAACGGCGCCACGGGCTCGGGGACGAGGGCCCCGGGCCCGCCCGCGACGACGATGGGGTCGCCGTCGCCCCTCGCCTCGGACCTCAGGGGCACGCCTCCGAGGTCCAGCATGGTCAGGACGTTGGTGTAGCCCATCTCGTGCTGGAGCGTAAAGCCCAGCACGTCGAAATCCCGCAGCGGACGCCCCTGCTCCGTGGAGGACAGGGGCATTTCGTAACGCCTCAGCAGGGCCTCCATGTCGACCCACGGGCAATACGCCCGGTCCACGAGGCAGCCTTCGTTCCGGATGAAGGCGGAGAGCAGCTGAAAGCCGTAATAGCTCATCCCGATCTCGTAGACGTCCGGGAATGCGAGACAGACCCTCAGGGAATCGCAGGCCTCGTCCCACGAGGGCAGGGCATAGGGCCTCCACTCGCTGCCGCTGTAGCGGGACGGGCGCGAAACCTGGGCCAGAAGGGGCCAGGCCGGCCGATCGAATTCCGAAAACGCCATAGAACGAACTCCTCCGCGCCCGAAGCCGGAATCACCGACGCAAGGCCCTAAAAGTGAAAACGCTTCGCGCTGTCGATATAGACGCTGCCGACGAGCCCCAAAGCGACGAAAACGGACAAAAGGGCGCTCCCCCCGTAGCTCAGGAAGGGCAGGGGCAGCCCGGTGACCGGCATCAGGCCGATGCTCATCCCGATGCTCTCGAACATCTGGAACCATATCCAGACCGCGATGCCGGCCGCCATGATCTTGCACCGCCGGTCGCGGCTCCGGAGCCCGGCGGCGGCGATGCGGGAGAAGAGCAGCCCGAAGAGGACCAGCAGCAGGGAGGTCCCCAGGAAGCCGAACTCCTCGGAGTAGACGCTGAAGATGAAATCGGTGTGGGGCTCCGGAAGGAAGCGCAGCTTGCTCTGCATCCCCATCATGAAGCCCTTGCCCCAGAACCCGCCGGACCCCACGGCGATGCGGGACTGGATGACGTTGTACCCCGCGCCGAGCGGGTCCCGCATCGGGTCCAGAAAGACGAGCAGCCTCAGCTTCTGATACTCCTTCAGGCAGAACCAGAGGAAGGGCGCCGAAACCACCCCCAGCCCCATGAGGGTCCCCAGGTAGCGCAGGGGGGTGCCCGCGATGAAGAGCATGCCGAAGGTGATGACGAGATACACCAGGGCGCTTCCCGTATCCGGCTGGGCGAGCACCAGGACGACGGCCGGGATCGCCACGCCCAGCCCCCCCAGGAAGGCCCCCAGGTTCAGGGGAGGGTAACGGCTCAGCCACTTCGAGAGCATCAGGATCAGGGATATCTTGGCGAACTCGGAGGGCTGGAAACGAAAGAATCCCAGGGACAGCCAGCTCTGAGCCCCCTTGATCCGAGGCGCCAGCAGCACCGTGAGGAACAGGAGGAACAGGGTCAGGCCGTAGATGGGGTAGGCCGCGTCCAGCAGCCTGCGGTATCCCACGCCCACCATGAAGAACATCGCCAGGCCCCCCGCCGCCAGCCACAGCGACTGGCGCAGGGCAAAGTCCCAGCCGCGCCCCATGCGCCCCGCCCCCGCGCTGAACACGCAGAGGACGCCGCACCCCGCCAGGAACAGCGCGCAGCCGAGAAGGATCCTGTCCAGCTCGGTGACGTCATCCTTGAAGACCAAAAGATAAGGAGTCTCCATCATCCAGTTCTACCTTCGGAAAAGCCGGAAGCCCTCCATGCCTAACGATGCTTCTTCCTGCCGCTTTTATCCCCCGCCGGCCTCGGGACGGCACGGGACGGCGCCGCCTCCTCCTCCATCCCCCCGCCCCGCTTGATCCTGAGGACGGGGATGTTCGCCACCAGGGCCACGGCCTGATCGTCCCGGTCCAGATCCAGTTCGATCTTGCTGGTATCGATATCCATATAACGGGTCAGGACCGTAATCATCTCCATCCTCAGGTTCTCGAGCAGCTGCGGCGATATGTCGGTCCGATCATGTATCAGTACGATGCGGAGGCGATCCCGCGCCGTCCGGGCCGAATCGCGGCTGCCGCCCCCAAAAAATTTTTTCAGAAAATCCACGTCTATCTCTCCCCCTTTGTGCTGAAAATCAACGGGATATCCTCATGAAATTTCTCCAGGCGCCCTCCAGCCCGCGGGACAGGAGTTCCCGAGGGCTCCGGAACCCGGATCAGCTCAGTCCGAAGAAGCGTTTGATCGGGGCAAGGAAGCGCCAGGAGGCCCCGACATCCAGCTCCATCAGAGGAATGTCCCGCCCCTGGAGACGTTCGGCGATGTTGGCATAGGCCTGGGCCGCCGGGGAATTCAGTCCGAAGGTCAGGGGCTCGCCGCGGTTCGAGGACTTGATGACCCCGTCGTCCTCGGGCACGATCCCTATGAGATTGATGGAGAGGATGTCGAGGATGTCCTCCCTCGCCAGCATGTCCCCGTCCTGGACCATGTTCGCACGGAAGCGGTTGATGATCAGGCGGATCGGAGACTTTCCCATGGACTCGAGCATCCCGATGATTCGGTCCGCGTCCCGGACCGAGGGGACCTCGGGCGTCGTCACCACAAGGGCCTCGTCGGCCCCGGCGGCGGCATTCTTGAACCCGCCCTCGATGCCCGCGGGGCAGTCCAGAAGCACGAAATCGAAATCCGGCCTCAGCTGATTGCAGAGATCCATCATCTGCTCCGGGCCGACGGCGTCCTTGGTACGCGTCTGAGCCGCGGGAAGAAGAAAGAGGTTCTCCACCCGCTTGTCCCGCACCAGGGCCTGGTTCAGACGGCAATTTTTCTCGATCACATCTATGAAATTGAACACGACGCGATTCTCGAGCCCCATGACGACATCCAGGTTGCGCAGCCCGATATCCGCATCCACGGCGACCACTTTTTTGCCGGTCTTCGCCAGAGCGACCGAGATGTTCGCCGTCGAGGTCGTCTTTCCGACACCTCCCTTTCCGGAGGTAACCACTATAACCCGTGCACTCAACGAAAAAACCTCCATTTCCGTAAACTGTCTTCAGCCTTCCCCGTTCCGGCCGAGTTCGATCATTCCAGAAAACGCCCCTCGCGGATGATCGGTTTTTCGTCCTCGACGGTGATCAGAACGGTCTTCCGCCACCAGGACATCGACTCGTCGGCGTAGCACAGACGGCGCCCCACCCGGATCTGGCGGGTCTCGAAGGACCCCGCAAGGACGTATACGTCCTTTCTTCCATCCCTGCCGGCATGCACGATCCCCTTGAGCCTCCCGGCGACGAGGACGCTGCCCGCGGCCAGGATCTCCGCCCCGGCGTTCAGATGCCCCCAGAGGAGGACGTCGCCGCCGTGCTCGATGTTCTGCCCGGAACGCAATGAATTATACAGTACGAGCGCACCGGGGCTGTCCGAAGGAGGAGGGGGCGGAACCGGGGAGGGCTCCTCGGCCGTCAGTCCCGCTCTGCGGACGAGGGCCTGCGTCGTCCCGTTCGAGGATACCCAGGCCAGGATACGAATGCCGCCGGGCCATACGACCCGCCGCAGGATCCTGAGCAGCAGGTCCTCCGAACAGACCCTGGACTGGAAGTCCAAAACCACGCCCTCCCCGACGGGGAAAAGGTAAGCCTGGGGCGGAATACGCAGCAAAAGCTCCAGCAGTTCCTCCTCGGAAGGGGACTCCGGCAGGATGATCCGAATGCCGTAGCCCATCCCCTTGATCCGAATCGCGGAGGATGGATCCCGTGTCTCGACACCCTTCTGTATCGTCCTCAATCCCCCCGGCCTCCTCCCTCACCCGTAGGATGGCTCAAAATATGGGCCAGAATCTCGCCGACGATCGGCGAGGCCACGCTGCTGCCGTGCTTCCCCGCCTCGACGACCGCAACGGCGACAAACCTCGGGGCATCCGCCGGGGCGTAGCCGGCGAACAGGGCGTGGTCGTCCCCATGCGCGTTCTGAGCGGTCCCCGTCTTGCCCGCGATCGTCACCCCGAACTGGCCTGCCCGGGCCCCCGTGCCCTTGCGGACGACGTATTCGAGCCCCTTCTGCACGGTCGCCAGTTTGTCCCTGCCAACCGGCAGCCCTATCGGCTCCCTGTAGGCACGGTCGCACAGGAAGGGATGCACGAGCCTGCCTCCATTCGCGATCGCCGCATAGACGCGGGCTATCTGCAAAGGCGTCAGCAAAAGGTAACCCTGCCCGATCGAATAGTTGATCGTGTCGCCCGGATACCAGTTCTCCCTGAAACGCCTCTTCTTCCACTCCGGCCCGGCGATCGTGCCCGAGGCCTCGCCCGGAAGGTCTATCCCCGTGGGCTCCCCCAGTCGGAACTCCCGACACCACTTCATCAGGAGGTCGATCCCCAGCTTCAGCCCCGTCTGATAGAAATAGACGTCGCAGGAATACTGCAGGGCCGACAGCACGTTGACCCTGCCGTGCCCCCCGCGCCGCCAGCATCGAAACGTCCGGGAGGGCAGGCGAAGGGCCCCGCCGCAGAAAAAGGTCGTGGAGGGCGCGATCACCCCCTCCTCCAGGCCCGCCAGGGCCACGAGCGCCTTGAAGGTGGAGGCGGGCGGGTAGACCCCTGCGATGCTCCGGTCCAGCATCGGTCTGGCCGGGTCCTGCGTCATATCCCGCCACTCCCTCCCAGAGACCCCCCAGGCCAGGGGATTGTTGTCGTAGGTCGGCGAGGAGGCCAGGGCCAGGACCGCCCCCGTCCGGACGTCCATCACCACGAGCGCCCCCTTCTGCCCCGTCAGGAGCTCGACGGCCCGCTTCTGGACCCCCATGTCCAGGGTCAGCTTCAAATCGCTTCCCTTCATCACCGAGCGGGTGTCCAGCGTGCGGACCTTTCGGCCCCGTGCGTCGACCTCCAGGGCCTCCTCCCCGGCCGCGCCGCGCAGCTCGGACTCGTAGAAGCGCTCGATGCCCACCTTGCCGATCAGGTCTCCCCCGAAATAGTCCCCCTCGGCGCTGGCCCGGAGCTCCTCCTCCGATATCTCCCCGACATATCCCAGGACGTTCGAGACCAGGGCTCCCGCAGGATACGTCCTCCGCCAGACGGGGAAGGGAAACAGCTCCCGGGGAAACTCGGGGTCGGCGACCAGCTCCGCCATCTGCGGCATCGTCAGGTTCGGAACCAGGCGGATCACGCGATAGGGGGCCCAGCGCTGCCGCCGGATCGTCTTTTCGAGGTCCTCCACGGTCATGGGGATACCGTGGCGCGTCAGCACGAGACTGACGCGCTCCAGCTTTTTCTCCGTATCGAGGTCCAGCGGATATCCCATGATGCTGAACGTTGTCTCGTTGACCGCCAGCGGGACGCCGTGACGGTCGAAGATCTCCCCGCGGGGCGCCGATACCCGAATCAGCCTCAGCCGATTGTTGTAGGCCAGGCGAACGTATTTGTCGCCATGAAGAATCTGAAAAAAATAAAGTCCTCCCGCCAGAACGGCCAGGGAGAGAAAGATCCCTCCCAGCATGATCTTCAGGCGGTCGTCCAGCAAATCTCTGATCTCAGGCATGGAGCTCCTTCATACGCCTCGAATAGCGGTAGACGCACAGCAGTACGAGGGGAAGGGCCAGCACCTGCTGCAGCACGAAGAAAGCCCCCCCCCTGTCGCCTCCGAAGATCAGGACGGGCAGAAGCGGAGGCAGAAGCTGCGTGACCTCCAGAAGCGTAAAAAAGACCATGGACGTGCGCCCCTGTATGGGGATGGCGTTCCAGGCCCACAGGATCAACATCACGGCACAGACGTAGCCCAGGGTGAAGAACCCCGGGATGCCGATCCAGCGCAGATCCCAGAGCAGCCCCCCGAAAAAGGCCGTCCAGATGCCCCAGAGCCGGTCCTCCCCCTCCTCCAGGAGCAGGCGGTAGGCCACCGTCAGGAGAAAGATCTCCGGGACCTGCATCACCCCCCAGACAAGCACGGTCAGAAGGTCCTGGAGCAGCCAGAACAGCACGGAGGACATCAGCGGGGCCTCTCCGACGGGGAAAGCGCGGGGCTGAGGATGGAGACCTCGTAAAACCGCGTGAGGTCCGCCCCGGGCTCCAGACGATAGGTGACGTACCCGCTCCCGGAGACCTCGATCTCCTCCTTGATCCGGCCGATGGGCAGCCCCGGGGGCAGCTGCTCGCCGATCAGGGCCGTACTCACCTTCATCCCGGCCATATTGCCCCTTCCCGAGGGGATGTAGTTCAGCAGGACCGAACCGTTACCATCCCCGACGACGACCCCCAGGTCCCGGGTCTCCTCGATCACGACCGGAATCAGCAGGGACGGCGAGGTCAGGAGCTCCGCCCAGGAGGAGAACAGCGACACCGAGGTGACGCGCCCGATGAGATATCCATTCTGGAAGATCGGCAGCCCCACGGAGACGTGATCCTTCTCCCCCTTGTCGATGCGGATCTCGTGCCACCAGGACAAAGGCGCCCTCAGGGTCACCCGGGCCCCGCTCATCCTGGCGTCCAGCTCGGCGCGGATGCGCTCGTTCGCCATGGCGGCCTCCAGAATGCGGAACTTCGCATTCTCGTCCCGCAGACGCTCGATCTCACGCTGCAGCGTCGATTTCTCCCGGGCCCAAAGCCATCCATCCCTCAGGAGGGCCCGCAGGCGCACGGCCGGAAGCTCCGGGATGGACAGGACCTCCCCCAGAAGCCCCACGACCTGCTTCGAAACCCCCAGGGAAGAGCCGGCCGCCAGCAGCACCACCCCCAGGATGAGCGCCGTCAGGCTGTGAATCCACTCGCGGATCTGGCGTCGGTCAAGCATGGCCGACCCTCCGTCCGGACATTATCCCGCGCGGTTTCAGCGGGACCCCCGCTCGACGGACATCAGCACCCGCCGCATGGCCCCCAGGTTCTCCAGGATCTTCCCCACCCCCATGGCCACGGAGTAAAGCGGCTTCTCGGCGGTGATGACGGGGGTGTTGACGGCCCGGGAGAGGCGCTCCGCAAACCCCCGCATCAGGGAAACCCCTCCGGAGAGCACGATTCCCTGATCGACGATGTCCTTGGCCAGTTCGGGGGGGGTCTTCTCGAGGGCCACCTTCACCATGTCCTCGATCCCCAGAAAGATCGGGTCCAGAGCCTCCCGGACCTCGACCGAGGAGACCGTGTCGACCTTGGGCAGTCCGTCGGAGAGGTCCCGCCCCTTCACGGCCATCTCCAGCTCCGGCGTCAGAGGCAGCGCGGAGCCGATCGTGTTCTTGACCTCCTCGGCCGTCGTATCCCCGATCAGCAGAGCGTACCGTTGGCGCAGCATGGCGATGATGGCGTTGTCCATCACCTTGCCCGCGTTCCGAAGCGAGCTGGTCACCACGATGCCCCCGAGGGAGATGACCGAGACCTCGCTCGTCCCTCCCCCGACGTCGACGATCATGCACCCCTGAGGCTTGTCGATCGGCAGCCCCACACCGAGGGCCGCCGATATGGGCTCGTCCACCACATAGGCCTCGCTTGCCCCCGCGCCCAGCGTCGCGTCGACCACCGCCTTGCGCTCCACCTCCGTGACCTCCGCCGGAACGGAGATGACCACGCGCGGATGGGCCATGAAGGAACCGCCCCCCTTGGCCTTGTGGAGGCAGAAACGGATCAGCTCCTCCGTCATGTCGAAGTTGGCGATGACCCCATCCTGAAGCGGCCATATCGCCTCGACGCCCGCGGGGGTCTTCCCCGCCATCGCCTTGGCCTCCTGCCCCACGGCGATGACCTCGAGCCCCCGGCCTCGGGGCAGTTTACGCACGGCGACGGTCGAGGGCTCGCTGAGCACGATCCCCTTCTCCTTCACGTACACGACGATGTTGGCCGTCCCCAGATCTATTCCGACATCAAGCCCCAGTATTCCGGAGAGGTACTTGAACATATCCTTTCATCACCCGCATTTTTCGAATCTGCCCCAAACCGTCCACCGATGGGGCCTCGCCGCAAAGGACCCTCTTTATCGCGGGCCCCTTTCCACTTTCCCGGACTTTCCGAAACCGCCTTCCCGAAACCGGCCTAGACGGGCCAGAAGGGATTGTGCTGCCGCTCCTCTCCGATGGTCGTCTCCGGGCCGTGCCCCGGGAGGACGAGGAGCGAATCCGGAAGCTTCGAGAGCTTGCGCAGGGAGTCGTCCAGCTTCGACGGCTCCCCGCCCGTGAGATCGGTCCGGCCCACGCTCTGGGCGAACAGGGTATCCCCCGAGGCCAGGATGCACTCCCCGCCCTCCCGTATAAGATAACACACTCCCCCCGGGGTGTGCCCCGGGGTCTCCAGGACCTCGATGCGGAAAGCTCCGATCTCGAGCACGTTTCCCTCGGATATCTCGTGAAAATCGGCAACGCTCTCGCACCGTATCCGGAGGGCGGACTGCATCGCCTCGGAGGGGCGTCGGATCATATCGGCGTCATCCCTGGAGATGTAGACCTCCCCTCCGACGAGGGGGAGCAGATCCCCGAGCCCCGCAAAATGGTCCACGTGCCCGTGGGTCAGGAGCACCGCCCTCAGCTTCAGCCCCTGGGACCGAACGAACTCCAGGACCTCCCGGGCATCCCCGCCGGGGTCGATGAAAAATGCCTCTCCCCCCTCGTCCCAGAAAAGATAGCCGTTCGTCCAAAGCTTGCCCAGTGGAAAACGTTTGTACTGCACCGTCGCTCACAACTCCTTATTCCAATTCCAAATCATCGGGTATCCAGGATCAGGGTCACCGGGCCGTCGTTCAGGAGGCCTATCTCCATATGCGCGCCGAAGACGCCGCAGCCCGTTTCCACCCCGAAGGACCGCACCCGATGAACGAAATGGTCATAGAGCCGCTTCCCCTCCTCGGGGGCGGCCGCTCCGACAAAGGAGGGACGCCTGCCCTTCCGGCAGTCCCCGTAAAGGGTGAACTGCGAGACCAGAAGCGCAGCGCCGCCGACATCAAGCAGGGACCGGTTCATCCGCCCCTCCCCGTCCTCGAAGATCCTCAGGTTGACGAGCTTGTCGGCCAGCCAGAGGGAATCCTCCTCCGTGTCTCCGTCCCCAACCCCCAGCAGGACGCAGATCCCCGGGCCGATCTCCGATATCGTCTCTCCGCCCACGGAAACGGCCGCCCGCAGGACCCTCTGCACCACCGCCCGCATGGCCTACCCCCTTACGACCTCCAGCATCCCCTTGATGCCGTTCAATTTCGCCACGATCGAGTACAGGTGCTCCACGTCCTTCACCTTCAGCTCGATCTTCATCCGCATCAGGCTGTTCCCTACCGTCGCAGCCTTGATCCCGTAGATGCTGCCCCCCTCCTGTCCAATAGCCTGGGCCGCATCGCGGATCAGGTCGGACCGGTCCAGGGCCTCCGCCCTCAGCCGGGCGGTATAGAGCTTTCCGGACGGACGCCCCCAGGAGACCTGCACGACGCGCCCCATCTGGGCGTTCAGGATATTGGGGCAGTCCAGACGATGCACCGTGATCCCGCGCGTCCGCGTCGAGTAGCCCACGATGGCGTCGCCCGGGACCGGGTCGCAGCAGTTGGCCAGGACCACCCAGACTCCGCCCGCCCCGTCGACCACGATGTCCGAGTCGGACTTATGGGCGTCCGTGTGCTCCTTGACGAGAGCCGCGATGTCGTCCGTGGGATGGCGCTGCTGGAGGTACGCCAGCGCGAGCTTCTGCGCGACCGTGCTGGGGCCGGACGTCCCCGCCCCGATGGAGACCAGGAGGTCCTCCCTGCCCGCCATCCCGAGGTCGCGGGCCACCTTGTTGAGGGCGGGGGTCAGATCGTCCTGATTGTCCGTCTTATCCGCCGCGATCCCCCGCTTGCGGAGCTCGCGTTCGAGGGCCTCCCAGCCCCGCGCCAGCTTCTCCTCCCGGTCCGTCTTCTCGGCCTGGCGAAAGTAGTTCCGGATCTTGCTCCTGGTCTTGCTGCTCCGGGCGAACTTCATCCAGTCCCTGGAGGGGAAGCCCTGCGGCGAGGTGATGATCTTCACGATATCGCCGCTGTGCAGCTGCGTGCTCAGGGGCACGATGCGGCTGTTGATCATCGCCCCCACGCAGCGGTTGCCCACCTCCGTATGGACGGCGTAGGCAAAGTCGATCGTCGTGGCCCCGTTGGGGAGGACCAGGGGCTTGCCCTGCGGGGTGAAGACGTAGACCTCCGAGGTCAGGACGTCGCTCTTCAGCAGCTCCAGAAATTCCTCGGGGTCGTGCCCCTCGCCCGGGCCGCCCTCCAATGCCTGGCGCACCCACATCAGCCTGGCGTCCAGGCTGTCCGCGGAGCCGCCCTTGGACTTGTAGAGCCAGTGGGCGGCGATCCCGTACTCCGCAAGCCGGTTCATCTCCTGAGTCCGGATCTGCACCTCCATGGGGGCCCCGAAGGCCATGACCGTGGTGTGCAGCGACTGGTACATGTTGCTCTTCGGGGTGGCGATATAGTCGTCGAACTGCCCCGGGATCGGAACCCACAGGGAGTGGACGATGCCCAGCACGGCATAGCAGGTGGACACGTCCTCCACCAGGACGCGGATGGCCAGGATGTCGTACAGCTCGTCCATGGAGAGCTTCTTGCGCTGCATCTTCTCGTAGATGCTGTAATAATGCTTGGCCCGGCCCTTGATCTTGCAGGGAATCCCCTCCTTCGCGAGGCGGGACTCCAGCGTCTCGATCCCCTTCCGGATGATCTCCTCCATCTGGGGCAGCTTTTTCTTGGTCTTCCGCCGGATCTCGCTGTAGACCTCCGGCTGAAGGTAACGGAAGGACAGGTCCTCGAGATCCCTCTTGATCTGGTAGATCCCCAGGCGATGCGCGAGAGGGGCGAAGATCTCGAGCGTCTCCTTCGCGATGCGCTCCTGCTTGTCGCGCCGGAGCGCGCCCAGGGTCCTCATGTTGTGCAGCCTGTCCGCGAGCTTGATCAGGACGACCCGGATGTCCCGGGCCATCACGATGAACATCTTCCGCAGGTTCTCCGCCTGGTACCCCTCCACCGACATGAAGGGCAGCTTGCCCAGCTTCGTCACGCCGCCGACCAGCGTCAGGACGTCCTCGCCGAACGCGGCGCTCAGCTCCTCGGGGGACGTCGGCGTGTCCTCCAGGACGTCGTGCAACAGGGCCGCCGTCAGGGTGGCCAGGTCCAGCTGCATGTCCGCGAGGATCGACGCCGTGCTCAGGGTATGGATGACGTAGGGATCCCCCGCCACGCGCTTCTGGTCGGCGTGGGCCCTGGCGGCGAAGACGAAGGCCTTGCCCAGGCGGTGCATCTGAGAGGAGGAGAGAAAGGTCAGGGCCTTGGCCCAGAGCTCGCGCCAGGCCGCCCGCACGCTCTCCACCCGGCACTGTTCCGGGAGCTGCTCCAGAAAGGAATCGCGCAGCTGCGCCATCTCCCGCTGCTCGTCGCTGCCGGAGAGCTCCGGGACGCTGCTCAGGATGGCCTTCATCGCCTCGTTGTCGGCGCGCAAGGCGCCATCGGAGGCAGGGGACGCCCCCGTGCCCGTGTCCAACCGCTCCGCAGGCGCCGATCTCAAGCGTTCATCCGTCACGAGGCCCTCCCCCTTTCCTCAGGCTCCGGTCCCTCCCCGGACGCTGCCGTTCGCAGACGCCTCCCCCGAAAAATCCACGGGGAGACTCCATGGATGGATAAATTCAGCGCTTTGACTTGAATCAGCGCTTCCTTCAATTCACGACCGCGTAGTCCAGGACGAACTGAACCTGTTCCTCGTTGCGCCAATAGTCGATGCGCGGATGATAGATCCAGCCCGTCACCCCCGAGGTCTCCTGAAGGTCGGCCGCGGCGTTGAAGGCCAGAAGCCGGACGTTGTCGACCCTCACCGCGCTGTGCCTGCCGTCCTTCCCCAGGGGCTCTATCCGGTCGCTCGGGCTGCTGGCCCTGTAGAAGCGCGGGCAGGGGTTGTCGTTCCCAAACGGGCCGAGTTCCTTCACCGCCCTCCAGTCGTTCAGGGAGATCTCCGCCGGCGAGATGTTGATCGCGGCGACGGGCTCCTCCCGTATCCCCATCCCGGACAGGAGCCTCTCCAGTTCCTCCTCGACCTCGTTCCAGTTCTGAGTGAGCACCGAGAAGCCGGCCGCGTAGCGGTGCCCTCCCCAGGCGTCCAGGAGATCGGATATCTCGCTCAGGACGTCCACGGCGTTTCCCCCAACCGGGACGCGCAGGGTCCCCCGGATCTTGTCGCCGACGGGCGCGGCCAGGGCCACCGGCGTGCGCCGCTGAGCGCAGATGCGGCTGGCGACGCCGCTGAGCACCCCAACCGGCCAGGAATCGTCAAACATCACATGCCGGTCCTCACCGTCCGAGAGGCGGATTTTCCCGGCGATCTGCTCCGATATCATCTGCCGTCTCCGGTTGGCCCTGACGAGGTCGTTCACGCATTCGTAGACCGCATCGTCGCTCCCCACGCCCAGGAGGGCCCTCACGGAGATGTCGGCGCAGGCGATGCGGCCGGGGGCGTTCAGGCAGGGGATCACGCGCATCGAGAGCTGTTCCTCGGACAAAAGACGCCGGACGATGCCCAGCTTCTCGAAAAGGGCGCCCAGTCCCCGCCTCGGGTTGGTCCTCATGAGGCGCAGCCCCCTCTGAACCAGGGAGCGGTTCAGAGGGTTCAGGGGCATGCAGTCGGAGACCGTGGCCAGGGCCACCAGGTCCAGGGCATACTGAAGCCACGACCGGGAAAGGATATTCTCCTTCCAGGCCCAGCTCCACAGCACGGCCGTGGCGCAGAGCTTCCGGGCGTTCTCCCCGCCGTCCGCACAGGGGTTCACGATCGTCGGAAAGGCCGGGCGCTCCGCCACCGTATGATGGTCGAAGACGAAGACCTCGACCCCACGCTCCTTCAGTCCGGCGAGCAGCTCGGAGTCGTTCGTCCCGCAGTCCACGACGACCAGGGTATTGCATCCCCCCCGGACCACCTGCTCCAGGACGGGCGGATGCAGTCCGTAGCCGTGGACGTCGCGGCGGGGGATGAAGTATCGGACCCCCGAGGCCTTGTGCCGGAAGATCTCCATGGCCAGCACCGTGGCGGAAATGCCGTCCGTATCGTAGTCCCCATAGACGAGGATGTTGCCGAAGGAGCTCCTGGAGCGCCAGAGCTCCGCCGCCCTCGAGCTCGCCGCCCCGAGGTCCAGGGCATCCAGCAGCTCCTCGAAACACGGGTTCATCCACTTTCTGACCCCATCCGGATCCGCACCGCCGTCCCAGGAACGCATCTCCAGGACCATCGCCGCCAGCTCGGAACATTGGAGACGGCGAGCCAGATCCCGGGTGGTCTCCCCAATCTCGTAAAGTTTCAGGTTGGAATCCGTACAGATCGACAACAACGATATATTCCTCTCCGAACCGCCGAAAAGGCCCGCCGCCCAAGACGAAGTGGAGGTGGGCAGGTCCCCCCGGCATCGATAATTTTCCGCATCCGACCCTTAAAGCTCGTATCCCCGACTGTGGCGTCTTGCCGAAAAATACTCGCGCAGCAACGAAAGGCACGCCTCCGCCAGAACCCCCTGCCGCACCCGGCAGCGATGGTTCAGGCGCGTGTCCCGCGGAATGTCGAAAAGGGATCCCGCGGCGCCGGCCCTGGGATCCCGAGCCCCGAAGACGAGGGCCCCGATGCGCGCGTTCACGCACGCCCCGGCGCACATCGGACAGGGCTCCAACGTCACGTAGAGGTCGCAGTCCCTGAGGTTCCAATGTCCCAACCGCTCCGCGGCCGAGCGGATGGCCAGGACCTCGGCGTGGGCGGTCGGGTCGCAGCTCTTCCGGTTGGACCCCCTCCCCAGCACATCCCCGCCGCGGACGACGACGGCTCCCACCGGGACGTCCCCCCTCCGAAGGGCGTCCCGCGCCTCGCCGAGGGCGGCGTTCATGAAGACCTCATCGGCGCCCGACGGCGTGCGGCCCCTCAAGTCGAGGGCCTCAATTCAGGACCTTCACAGCAGGACCTTCAGGATCAGCTTCCTGACGTTCCCCGGCTCCTTGAAACAGACGCAGGGCTTGTGGGCGTCCTCGGGAAAAAACAGGACGAACTGCCCTGCGGGGACCTGAAAATAGACGCCCTCGCCGGTGAAAAACTGTATGTCGCGCTCGGCCGAATAGGGCTCCACCGCCTTGAGGTCCTCCACGGGGGCATAGCCGTACCATTCCTCCCCCTGAAGGGTGATGTGAATGTCGATGTAGCGCCGATGGGCCTCGAAGAGCCTCGCAGCGTGAGGCTCCGTGGCCGTCTCCACGACGTCCAGGAAGAGATTCTCCCCATCGAGCTCCCGGCGCCCCAGAGGAAGGGCGTCCAGCCTTCCCTGCGCCGCCAGATACTCCAGTCCCTTTTTCACTCCGATACCCAGGCCTCCGTAACGGGAGGGGTACTGCACCGTCCCCAGAATCATGCGTCGATTTCCCCTATCCATTCCGCTATTTTTTTAATCTGGTCCATGCCCTGAACGTCCGTCCTGAGGAGCGGCAGACGCACGATGCGGCGCAGGCGGCCGAAACGCTCCCCGATATCCTCCAGATACCCCTTCTGCGCCGCCAGCCGTTCGCGGAAGAACTCGCCCGCGTCCTCCGGAATCACCCGGTTGACCACGACGCCCCCCACGCCGATCCCGAACTTCATCAGCATCTCCACGGCGCGCGCCGTCTCCAGAATCGGCATCCTCTCCGCATTGAGCACGAAGTAGAACGCCGAGGACCCGGGGTCCGTCAGATAGCGCCGGCTTCGCTCGAAACGGTCGCGCCGACGCACAAGGGCATCGACGACGGGGTCCTCCTCCGCCCTTCTCCGCATCTCCTTGTCGAACCGCCCCGCCATCCCGAACATCTCCATCGCCTTCCGGCGTTTGGCGATGAGGTTCTCGATCCACCCGCCCAGAATCTCCGGCAGTGAGAGCAGGCGAAGGGTATGTCCCGTGGGAGCGGTGTCGAAGACGATCGCGTCGTACGCCCTGCCGCGCTCGTCCATCAGCTCCACGAACTTGTCGAAGATGGCGGCCTCCTCCGCGCCGGGGGAGGTGTAGGCGATCTCCATCTGTTTCTTGATCTCGTCCACGATCGCCGGGCTGACGATGGAGAGCATCCTCTCCTGTATCTCGGAGATGTACCGTCTGGCCTCGAGCGCGGGATCGACCTCCAGCCCCCAGAGGTTCTCCGCCACGGGGGTGATGTCCGCCCCCAGCTGCACGTCCAGGACGTCGGACGTGGAGTGGGCGGGGTCCGTCGAGACGAGGAGCGTGCGGCATCCGCGGGAGGACAGGTGGCAGGCGTAGGCCGCCGCACAGGTGGTCTTGCCCGTCCCCCCCTTTCCCCCGAAAAAGGTGAAGGGCCTGCAGCCCGGACCCGGCAGGCCCGCCCCGCGTTCCTCAAAAGACGATTCGCTCATGCACCCTCCTCCGCCCCGTGCAGGCTACGTAAAATCATACTGCGCCGCCTTCTCGGCGACGACCGATTGACGATTCATTATACGCCTTTGCCAGGGAAGCATCTCCTCCGCCAGGTAGGGAAGCAGCTCCAGCGTGTAGTAGGAGATGGGGTTCGGCAGCCCCAGGTAGTCCCCGAAGAGCAGCAGCATGACGTTGTCGTTCATGTCCCAGGCCTCCTTGCGGATCGCGGCCACCCGCTTCTCCATAAAGGTGCCGATCACGAACCACCAGGCCCATTCCCCGAACGTCCGGCACGCACACCTGATCCGCTCCCTCAGGCCCTCAGTCTTTCTCTCGTTTCTCTCGATTTCCTCGGTTCCCTTGATTTCCTCCGTCATCGCTCGCCCCTCCCTTCCGGGCGCGGCCCTGCCCGGGCCGTCCCTTACGCATCTCCGCCGCCATCGCCTCCGCCACCCGCTCCCGCCCCGTGTTGCAGAGCGCCGTGAGCGGGCAGGCCCCGCAGAGCGGCTTCCGCGCCGAGCAGACCGCCCGGCCGTGTTCGATGATGTTGACGTGCCCCCCAAGGTAGCGCCCGGGGGGGACCTCCCGCTCCATCAGCGCGCAGATATCGTCCGGGGACGCCTTTTCGGGCACGAACCCGACGCGGCGGCAGACCCGGCTGACGTGAGTATCGACGGGGAACGCGGGGAGGGCCATGTCGAACATCAGGACGCACGCCGCCGTCTTTTCCCCCACGCCCGGCAGCGCGGTCAGGTAGCGCCTGGCCTCGTCCCGCCCCCGTTTCGCGAGCTCCGCGATGGAGTAGGCGCCGAAATCCCCGCGCACGATCTCCAGGATCTTCAGGATGCGCCGCGCCTTCGTGGGCGCCAGCCCGGCGGGGCGCACCGCATCCTCCAGGGCCTCGGCTCCGGCCCCGGCGACGGACTCCCAGCTCGGGAAACGCGCCTTGAGCCGCTCGAACGCCATGTCCCGGTTGCGGTCGTTCGTGTTCTGCGAGAGCACGGTCAGGACGAGCCCGTCCAGCGGCTCCCCATGCCCCAGTTCGGGCGGGTCGGCCTCGTTGTGCCAGACCCCCTCCAGAAGGTCCAGGACGGAGAGGATCCAGCGCCTCAGCGGTCCGGCCCCGTCCGCGGGCGGAGCGGATCGGTCCATCCCCACCCTCAGGCGGCTCACCGGCCGCGTCTCCCGGCCGGACTCTCCTCCTCCGGCCTGCGGCCCCTCCGCCCTCCCTCATTCTCCTCGTCGTCCCCGCCGAGTTTCCTGCGCAGCCTGACGTTGTCCGAGAGGAGCTTCGAGAGCCGCGCCTTGGCCCTGCCGTGGACGGATGCGGGCGCATAGGAGCCGTCCCGGTGCTCCCGCCCGGCCCGGACCCCGGTGAGCAGCTCGATACCCTCGTCGATCGTCCCCACCGCCCAGACGGAGAACTTACCGTCCTTCACGGCCTGGAGCACGTCATGATCCAACATGAGGTGCCGAACGTTCGCCCTGGGGATCATCACCCCCTGACGCCCCGTCAGCCCCGCGATCCTGCAATAGTCGAAGAAGCCCTCGATCTTCTCGTTGACGCCCCCGATCGGCTGGACGTTGCCGAACTGGTCCACGGAGCCCGTGACGGCGATCCCCTGGTTCAGGGGAAGCCCCGAGAGGGCCGAGAGAAGGCAGTAGAGCTCCGTGGAGGAGGCGCTGTCCCCCTCGATGCCCCCGTAGTTCTGCTCGAACGTGATCCGCGCGGAGAGCGTCAGGGGCATGTCCTGGGCGTACTTCCTCCCCAGGTAGCTCGAGAGGATCATCAGCCCCTTGTTGTGGATGGGCCCCGTCATGCGCACCTCCCGCTCGATGTTGACGACCCCCTCCTGCCCCATGAAGACGTTGGCCGTGATGCGCGAGGGGTGCCCGAAGCGGTAGTCCGTCAGGTCTATGACGGCGAGGCCGTTGACCTGCCCCACCACGGCTCCGTCCGTATCCACCCGGATGACCCCGTTCTCGAAGGCGCGGGTCAGCTTCTCCTGGTACATGCCCGAGCGGTAACGCTTGTGCTCGATGGCCTTGCGGACGTGCTCCCGGCCCACGCGCGGCTTGTTCGACCCGGCGGCCCAGGCATGGGACTCCATCAGGAGCTCCCGGAGCCTTCCCAGCTCCGCCGAGAGGAGGTTCTGGTCCTCCGCGTCCCGGCTGGCCCACTCGATGACCTCGGACAGCGCCTCCGCGTCGAAGGGCTTCAGGTTCTCCCGCCGCAGGATGTCCCTCACGCACAGCCCCATCCGGCGCTCCGTCGCGGCCGTCCGGGGCATATCCGTGTCGAAGCTCGCCTTGATCTTGAAGAGCTTCCGGAACTCCGGGTCGTAATACTGCAGCAGCTCGTAGATGTAGGGCATCCCGATCATCACGATCTTGAGGTCCATCCGAATCGGGCTGGGGCGCAGCGAGGAGACGGGGATCGCCCCGTACTGTTCCCCGAGGTTCTCGATGGACGCCTCCTGAGTGCGGAGCAGGCGCTTGATCGCCTCCCAGGACATGAAGTTCATGAGCACCTTCTCCGCATCGAGGACCAGGAACCCGCCGTTGGTCTTATGTAAGGCGCCCGCCACGATGCGGCGGAAGTCGGTGTAGAGGTAGCCCTGGCGGCTCTCGTACTCGACCTTCCCCGCGAGGTTGTAGTAGGTGGGATTGGTCTCCCAGACCACCGGAGCTCCGTCCTTCGGGTCGTTCGAGACGAAGAGGTTGCCCAGATACCGCGAGAAGTCGACCTCGGCCGACTCGTCCCGGACCGCGGTGACGAACGCCCCGAAGTTCTCGATGACGTCCTCGGCCATCCGGTCGAACCATTTCGACAGAGGCTCGTTGCCCGAGTACGGCTCACGGACGTCCGCCATGCAGGGAGCTATCGCGGTCCGGCATATCTCGGCCTCGAGCTCGCCGATCCGCTCCTTGAGCTCCTTCTCCATATCACGGATGCGGCGAAGCCCCAGAAGCGTCCTCTGGGACACCTCCTCGGACAGCGCCTGATAGCGCTTCTGCTCCTTCTCGTCCAGGGCCTCGAACTCCTCCTGCTGGATCTCCCGGACGACGGGCTTGCCCTCCTCGTCCTTCGCCTCGATCAAAGGGATGTTGACGAACCCCTGGGGGGTGCGTTTGAGGGAGAAATGGTGCTCGGCGGCCCAGGACTTGAGCTCGTCCATGATCGCCCCCGCCTTCTCCTGGAACTCCTTGACGTACTGCGCCTTGGCGTCCTCGTACTGGCTCTGCTCGAAGGCCTTGCCGATCACAGTCTTGAGCTCGTTCAGCAACCCGCCCAGGGCGGTGCAGAGCTCCTTTCCCCGACCGGCGGGCACCGCCATCGCCAGGGGCTCCCCCGGCTCGTCGAAGTTGTGAAGGTAAAGCCAGTCGTCCGGAGCGGGGAGCTCGGCAGCCCGCTCCCTGAGACGTTCGAGCGCATAGCTGGTGCGCCCGCTGCCCGGCTGGCCGGTCACGAAGATGTTGTATCCCCTCCCCGGGACCATCAGGCCGAAGGAGATCGACTCCACCGCCCGTTCCTGGCCGATGAGCCCCACCCCTTTCCGGCCGGGGCCCCATTCGTCGGTCCCCTTCACCTTCCAGCTTCCGGGGTCCTTCAGCCGTCTCAGTTTCCCGGGCGTCAGCTTCCATTTATCCGTCACGTCATTCCCGCCTTCTGTCCCATCGTGGTGTCCTGAGCCAGGACATCGTCGGCGACATCGAGATTGTAGGGTTCAATAAAATTCAAGTAAGAAAATTCAATAAGGCCGGCACGGAAGGGTTCGCCCCCCGGAAAAACACCCCGCCCCCCTCCTCGATTTCCGGACAGGGGCCCCCATGTTCCGGTATTTATCCTATCATGAGCTCCCTGCCGATTCCTCGTCAGTTTACCGCAAAAACGATTTCCGCGGAAAAAGGATGGAACGGTCCTCCCGCCCTGCCCTGCTATAATCTAAGGACGCCCCGCCTCGGACGCCGCGCGGAACGCAGGGAAGCGCCCGAGGGCGCGGGCAGTCCGAAGGAATCGACCAGTTGCCTCACCAGTTGAGCGGTTCGCTCAGGGGGTTCATCGGGGAGGCTTCATAGAGTTCAGCGTGTTCCAAGATCATCCCGGACAAGCGACAAAGGAGGCCTAGCGTTGTTCCGAACTTTCTTCTCCCAAGTCCTCACCCGCCTCTGGCCCCCCCGCCTCCTCGGCGGGCTGGGCAGGATCCTGACGGAGTGGCAGGGCTCCGACATTCGGGAAAGGGGGATTCTGCTTCTCGTCTTCGCCCCCATGCTGCTCTGCGTCCTGGGGCTCCTGTTCAGCGTGGCCTCTTTCATCCTGTTCGTGCTCCCCTCCTTCGTCCTGAGGATTCTGGGCTGGGCCGTGCTGACCGCGCTGTTCGGCGCGGCGGGATCCTACTGCCACGACAGGCTGAAGGGGCGATCCTCATCGCCCTCCTATCATGCCGACCAGGACTTCTACGACGTTACGGAGGAGGCGTCCGGCTCCAATACGAAGGAGAGAACGTCCTCATCGAGTTCCTCATCGAAGGAGGAGGACCCTCCGTCCTGGTTCGACAACGTCCGCAGGATGCGCTGGAGGGAGTGAGGAGGGGCAGGGAACCGCCCGCCCCTCGCCGAGGATCCGGAGCTCCGGTCCGGGCTCCGTCACGGCTCCGGGCCCGTCCGCATTCCGATCAGGCTCCGATGTCCTGAACCAGCTGTCTGTAGACTTTGATAAGTTCGACGGAATTCAGGCTGCAGGCGACTCCGGCAATGCCGGACGCAAGGCGCCTCCTGGATTCCGCCGCATCGTTCGTATAGACGTAGACCGGCTTGTCCGCTGCGCGGCACGCCGCGTAAATTCTCTCGAGGGCCGCGAGAAAATCCGGATGCTCGAACCTTGCGGGGATCCCCATGCTGATGGAGAGGTCGAACGGCCCTACGAAGATCCCATCCAATCCCTCCAGAGCGGCGATCTCCTCGATGTGCTCCAGGCTTTCGGCGGTCTCGCACTGTGGGATCACCATCAGTTTTTCGTTGCTGTTGGCCATGAACTCCTCCAGCGATCCGGAGGCCCAGGCCCTGTTTCCGAATCCGCAGCCCCGTCCCTTGATAAAACCGCGGTTCCCCGTCGGCGCGTACTTGGCGAGGTCGATCAGGCGCCGGTATTCGTCGACGGTCCTGAGGCAGGGGACGATCAGGCCCTCCGCCCCGCAGTCGGCTGCGCGCTGGATCTCCCTGTGGTCCACGCCGGCGATCCGGACGACGGGAGTCAGGCCGACGCCCTCCGCCGCCCGGATCAGGTCCATCATGGTCTCCGTGTCGAAGGGGCCGTGCTCGCAGTCGATGATGACGTAGTCGAGCCCCGTGTAGCCCAGGCACTCCATGGCCGACGGGTCGCCCAGGTTGAAGAAGGTTCCGATGACCGGCTCCCCGGCCCTGTACTTTTCCCTTAGTTTATGATGCATGCTTCTCCTCCTGCAACGGTTTGACGGGCCTGCGCCCTGCCCTAGGGAAAGAGGAGGTCGGGCCAGAGAGGAATCCACGCCTTCATCTGGACCAGGCCGATATCCAGGTAGACGGCCAGCATGGAACGGCTGGGGTAGCCCGAGGAGGAGAGTTCCCTGGGCAGCGGAATCTGAATCCGAACCCGGCTCCAGGGCGGGGAGACCTTCGGGGGGGCAGCCATGGAGAAAAGCGTCGTTCCCCCCGTGAAGGCGCTGGCCCGGACCAGGGGCAGAGGGGGAATGTCGCGGGCCCAGACGTCGAGCCGCAGGCCGTTTTCCAAACAGAAACGGGTCAGGGTCAGCAGCTCGTCCAGGGAAAAGAGGATCGAGGAATCCACGATCACATTGGTCAGCGTCCCCCTGTGCAGGGACCAGAGGGGCGGAAGCGCGATACGGACGTCCTGCCCGCTCTCGGCGCGAACCTCCTTGAGGGTTGGGGGCAGAACGGAGCCCTGAGGCAGGGTGCGATGCAGCAGCAGCGCATCGAGCGGGGCACGCGGCAGCCATTGCATCGCGGAGCGGATGGTCCTCTCGTTCCAGACGGAATGGGCAACCGCCGAGGCATCCCTGAAGTAGGAGACGAACGGGACGCCCAGGGTCGCCTCCACGAGAAAGCTCTCCTTGTCCTTATCCAGGGCCAGAACGGGGCGGTACAGCCCCAGAAAGCCCTGCTCCGTATCCCGGGAGGGGAGCATCGTCGCCTTGAAGAGCCGCGAGGCCGAGACATCCAGACAGTACAGGTCGCCACGGGACGACGGGAAAAGCGCCCAGGCGTCCTGGAGGTCCGCCTTCAGGAGGTCGAGGTTTCGGACCTCCTTTCGCCCGAAATCGAGCCCGGCACGGAAGAGCTCCCCCTTCTCGGAGAGGACGAAGAGCTCACCCAGGGGAGACCACGCGACGTCGCGCGGCATCGGCGCCTCGGCGAAAAAAAATTCCCGCCGGCTGACGGCATCCAGCAGATAGACCCTGCCGTTGCCGCGGTCGGCGACGGCCAGCCAGTTCGCGTACCGGCTTATCCCCACGGGCTCGAACAGCATATCCCCCTCCGGCGGGGACCAGGACGCCAGATGCCGCAGGGACTCCCTGTCGTAGAAATCGACGGACCGCGCCACGGGGTCGGCCACGGCGAACTCCGCCTCCGAGAGCCAGCAGGCATCCGCGACGTGCGAGTCCACGCGCCCCCGCAGGTCCATGGAGATGTCTTGGCCGGAGACAGCGGAGAAGGAATGGACCTCCCCATCGACGCCAAAGACGAAGAACGTCCCGTCCCCAACGGGAAGGGCGGCGGCCGGAGCCTGAGCGGAGACGGCCCGGAACCCGTTTCCTTCCTCGGACAGGTAGACCTTGCCGCCCAGCGTATCGCAAAGGCAAAGAGCGGCGTCCAGCGCATCCACCTTGCCCAGCCCCTTCACGTTGAAGGGGCGCAGGATGCCGCCCCCCCATTCCTCCTGAAGGTCCGGCCGGGAGAACTGCCATCGTGAGGCGATGGGAAGCGGGCTCAGGACCGCCCGGAGCAGACGCTCCTGTGCCAGGAACCAGTTGAGGATCCGCGGCGCGGTGCGGTCCATGGCCCGAACCTCGAGATAACCGGACAGGGCCTTACGGGCTGCCTCGAAGTCCCCCGTGCGGGCCGCGGTCAGCCCCTTGAGAAGGTAGTAATCGACCAGATAGGTATTCGCCTTGAGGGCCCGATCCAGGTAATCCAGCGTATTCCAGTAATCCCGCTCCAGAAAATAATCGTATGCCCGAGTGAAGTGACGTTCGGACTCGTCGAGCTCCGCACGCGGGAGCTCGGCCCCCGTGGAGGGAAAGGCCGTTCCCAGGAGAAGTCCCAACACCGCCGTTATCAGGATCGTTCGTCTCATTTTCGCTCCCCGTCTGACTCGTACCCGTTTCTCGCTACTGAAAAAAAGAGCGGTAGCCGTAAACGATGGCGGCCGCGAACAAAAAGCCCAACAGCATCCTGAGGTACAGGACCCATAAATCCCCGCCGGGAAACTCGCCTCTTTGAATCTTCACCACCAGACGAGCGACCAGAAGCGCAAGTCCGAAGGAGAACAGCCCCAGAAGGGCATACACATTGCCCTGCGGCATTTCGCCCCAGCCTCAGGGTCCCGGAGGAAGGAGCCGCTGCTTGGCCGTGAAGGAACCGGCGGAGACCCTGAAGGCCAGAACGCCGCGCAGAGCCGCGTCGGGGATGGAAAAATCCGATCGCCCCGTCTGGTGCTCCATGATCTTCAGCAGCGCCCGCAGTTTCTCCTCGGGGTCCTCGATAAAGCCGACCGTCCCCTCACCGATGACGCTCGAGTAGGCAAAGCCATAACTGCAGGCGGCCGTGGCCTCGACGAGCTTGTGCCCGCAGTCCATCTCGAAGCACACCTCGGGATTTCTCCGCAGGATCTCGACCTTGCGCCCCTCCGGAGCGCTGTGGCCGTAGAGCTCCAAAACGCCGTCCCGAAGGTCGAAACCGAAATTCATCGGGACGACATAGGGCCGCCTTCCATCGACCATCCCCAACCGAAGGACCTTGCAGTCCCCGATAATGCGTCCAATGGCCCCGAGATCCGTGACCTCCCGGTCCTTTCGCCTCATGCGACCTCACGCCCCCAATCCGCAAGCCTTTTTCAGTCAAAATTATAGCAAAGCGCGGACTTCGATGAGATCCTTCCCGGGAAAACCTGCAGCCCTTCCTTTACAAAAGGCCATTCGGGTACACTACGCCCTTTTGTCGACAGCCTGGTCCATGTTTAGCGGCACGCTCTTCACTCCGGAAGCATTACCTTCCTTCTATAAGCGGCTCCTTCAGCAAAAAACCTACCACTGGAGGCTGCTCGTCCTCTGTAATCCTCAGGGAAAATAGCAGTTTTTCAGGAAACCATACACATCCAAAACCCGGAATTTCCTGAACGGGAGGACCTAAGACAGGAGATAATTCCCTTTGGACTGTTTTATATCTCCTCGACACAGCCCTTTTGTCTTTGGCATATTCAAAGTATGAGGATACTGTAACCCTGCCCTGCGATGTTACGACGCAGAGAGCCGCAACAACTTCTCCTTGCCCATCCACATGAAACCAACTCAAAACATTGCTCGCAACATCGTCCGGTTTGCCTAAAATCTCCTGAACCCTCTCAACGGAGGTCCCCGGCTTCAAGGACATCAATGTCTCATAGATCTCCCTGCCGCTGCGAGAGGAAATCGGCTCTTCTTGAAAAAGAAACTGTTTCGCAAGCAAAAAAACGAGAGCAAACAAAAACAGAACTGCAAGCCCCGCATAAAGTCTCTTCCGGTTCATCCGTCTCCTCCTCTCATCCGTTAGGGCTCTTCTACAGCCACGTGGATGGGTGACGCGGGTTGCACATCAGGAAACTCGAGGGCATGATCAAGCCCAGCCCCAAAACGACCGCCGGAATAAAAAAGTAAAACCCGGGAAGATCGTTCATCCAGAACCAGAGCCCCATCGAAACGGCGAGGGGAAACAAAAAGGCTATCCGATTCGCCGTCCCCATCTCCACCACCCCCAACATTCCCAGGGCGAGGCTCAGGAACCACCCGAACGCGATCGACGCAAGGAAACCCGCAGTCCACCAGGTACTTTCGGAGAAAAACATCAACGGCCCGCCGCCGATCAAAGCCAACACCAGGCGTCCCCATTTTTTCTCAGAGGAAAGCACAAGGGCAAGAAAGTTCATCATGCAGCCTCCTTTCCATAGATGACAAAAAAATGAAAAGCAGCTTTCCCCGCTGCTTCAAGGCGGGCCGCTCCGCGCTCGTCCGCAGGAATGCGCAGCTTGCGCAGGTCCGCGCGCCGCTCCCGATTGCTCTTCCGAGTTCCAAGCTATGTCTCGTTCAAGTTCAAGCGGTCAGACATATTTCTCATCCTTTCCGCCTTTTCTCTTCCAATTCAGCCCAATCGTATGCACGAAATGCCCCACACTCTTCGAGCCCGTAAAAAAGATACTCTATCGCTCCTAATCCAGCAACCATCAAATAAAGAGACATGAACTCAGGCAGATGCCTTAACAAAATTTTTTGATTGGGGAAAAAAGAAAGGGGTATCAACACCAGTACTATTAAAATATGAGGAATCGAACGAAGAGTCATGGGATCTTTAATAAATGTCCCCTCTCGAACTCGGTAACCTATGAGACACATACTCAAATAAGCGACGACAGCACAAAAAAAGATCAGAAAACGATCTGGGGCTGGGACAAGACAACAGAGCAAGATAAACCACAGCCCGCTCAAATAGGCCAGGAGCATAAGCCGGTCATCCTGCCTCTTTCTCCAGACCCAATACGCCAGCAAGGGCATACCCAAAAGACAGTAACCATAGCTTAAAAACCAGCCGAATAGAGCATTGTCAACATGTCCTGTTTCGAAGAACAAGGCAAGGCCAAGCCAAATATGGATAAAAAACATGACAGCCAAAGTATAACGAATACGTAGCTCCGTAAAATAATAGACGCGCCAGCGCTTGACATAGATAACAAGAGCCGCTGCCATGCCCATCCATAAAAAGTTGGACGCGTCGGGAAAAGAAGCGACAAAAAACCACAGGCTCAATAAGTAAACAATGATTCCAGCTGTAATATCGACATAGTGGTGGGAATGAAACCTGTTGGCGTTGGATTCACATTCTTTTTCGTCCTCCTCAAGCCCTTTCAGCAAATCCCCGTACTTCTCCCGAATCCTGCGCTCATCCTCGTCTATCGTGTAGGTCATTCGGAGCCTCCCCGGATAAGTGCCCTATCCTTGCCAGGCGTCAGCCGCCAACAACAAAAAAAGCGCAAAGCAGCTTTCCCCGCTGCATCGAGGCGGGCCGCTCCGCGCTCGTCCGCAGGAATGCGCAGCTTGCGCAGGTCCGCGC
>ERZ772772.124-NODE-124-length-46538-cov-7.523439_pt1 | contig 46538 bp, 46 predicted proteins | sample MGYA00511484_ERZ772772 | MGnify/ENA primary metagenome ERZ772772 (study PRJEB29015, sample SAMEA2737913) | human oral metagenome | biome: human oral; feature: human-associated habitat; material: dental | place: China | collected 2088 ... | reverse complement strand
TAATAAAAAAGCAGCCAGAACAATTTTATTATTGTTTAACGACTGCTTCAAATTTATTTCCTTTATTTTAAAATTATTTTGAATCTAAAGCTTTAGTACAGATTTTTTAAGCTTTTATATTTTTAGTTATTTTTTCAATTTCTTTTACTCTTTTTGGACTCATTGGGCCAAGTATATCCAATTTTTATTTACTAACAACCTTCACACTCTTTCCATAAAATGCTATCCCCAGTTTTAAAATATTCTTTATCCCTCTGGCCTTTAATCTCGTATCATACTTTTTCTCATCAATCTGTTTCAAGGCTTCCTCAGCCTTTGAACTCATCCCCTTTTCAGTTTTCGATATTTTAAATTCCATAAGATAAGCCTTCTCATTACTTTTTATCGGTATCATTGCCAAATCATATCTTCCATATCCGCTCTCATTATTCGAAATAATCTCATATTTTCCCATCAAAAATCCAACAAGCCCTATCATAAACACCTGATAAATCTTCTCCATTTCACTATCCAAATCAAAATGACTTAACATATTTATCATTATTTCACCTAATGTTTTTTCAAATTTCTTCATATCTCCATTTTCAAGAGCTTTTATCAAAATATTTGTTTTCACTTCTGTTCCAAAAAATCTATTCAAAAATAAATCTCCAAAATAACTTCTTATTTCCCTGTTTGGTATTTTCAAATTATAAGTGTTTTTAGATTCCGTTCTTTCTTTCTGTTCATCAGATTTTGTCAAATATCCACTATATAAAAACAATTGCCATATTTCATCATTACTGCTCAAAAGACTTTTTATTGTAGTTCCATCTGAAATATATTTTTCAATGCTCTCTCCTTCAGTAAATTTCTTTAAATCAGCATAAACACTTTCTCCTGCGTGATCCATCATATTTTCCAAAAGCGTATTTCCAGAAATATTTGCCCAATATGCTTTTATTTCTTGATTATCAACAAAATTTACAATAGACCAAGGATTATATACTTTACTATCTCCAAAAATATATCCGTTATACCAAGTTCTGACTTCTTCCATTTTATATTCTATCTGAAAATAATCAAGCATTTCAATTACTTCATTTTCAAGAATTCCAAAATATTCAGCATATCTTTTGTCTAATATCGTATCTACTTTCAAATTATTTAATCCTGAAAAAATTCCTTCTTTTATAATTCTTGTTATCCCTGTGAGAATTCCATATTTCAAAGAATCATTTGTTTTTAATGCAGAGCTGTAAAACACTTGAAAAAAGTTTATTGCTTCATTATAGTACCCGTTATTAAAAGCGTTTATTATCGGTGCATCATATTCATCTATTAAAATTATTACTTTTTTGCTGTAATATTTATTTAAATATTTTGACAAATCTAAAAGAGAAGTTTTAAAATTCTTTTCATTGCCTGTCATTTCCCAAATTTTATCAAATTGCCTTTTTTCAACAAGATTTAATTTTTCTCTTAAAAATTCATAATCATTAAAAACTTTATACATAATATCTTTAATGCTTTCAAGACATTCTTCCCAATTATTTTCCTTTAAATCCTTTAATGAAATAAATATCACAGGATATTTCCCTTGTTCACTCATATATGTACTATTAGATATTTTTAAATTTTCAAAAAGTTTTCTATTTTCCTCTTTATTCTCAATATTAAAAAAATATTTAAGCATTGACATATTTAAAGTTTTCCCAAATCTTCTCGGTCTTGTAAATAATGTTACTTTTGCTTTATTTATTAATATTTCATATATCAAGAAGGTTTTATCAACATAATAATATCCTTCTTCCCTTAATTCTTTAAAATTTTCTATTCCTACAGGAATTGCTTTTTTATCCATAAAATTCTTTCCTTCCTTAACAAACAAAAACTTTGACGATATTAGTGAACTACTTCTACTTATAAAGTTTATGATTTCTCGCTAATATTCTTTAAAATCGATATTTTGTTTCAAAATATAATTTTTATTATATATGAAAAAATCAATCTTTTTTGATATATTTTTACAGTATTCTAAATTTAATTTCAATAATTTTAATGTAAAAATATCAATTTCATAACAAGTAATTTCAACGTATTTAATACTTTATATTTTTTATTTGAGCTTTTGATATTTTCTATATTTATGGGTTTTATTTATAATTTTGTTTAACATAAAAATCACTTTTTTTATAAATACTATTTATTTGTAATTATATAATATACATTAATATATTTCAATTAATTTATTCGTAAATTATAACTTATTTATTCCCACTTATAAAAATTAGAGACTTCTTGCTAATATTCATTAAAAAATTATCTTTTTTGTCTATTTTTATCTTCTTTATTTTCCAAATTTTGAACACATACCTTTTTTTTAGAATTTTCCTTCTCTTTCATCCCATCCTCTATCAGTTTATTAACCTCGCTTAATCTTTCAATCTTTTCTAATAGTAAATCTGCTTTTTCAAATGGTTTATTAACTTCTTCTTTTGCATTAGAAAATTCTTCCCTGTAATTTTCAAGCCTTACCTTTTCTTTCTCTAAATTTTCAGGAATTTTATCCAATAAATTATCCATTCTCGTTATATTCCCAATTGAATCTTTCCCAAAATCAGTATAATATTTTTCTTTGTTTTCCAGTACGCATTTATATTTTTTCTCATAAAAATCAAAATTTGAAAGCAGTTTAAATCCTCTATAACTTCCAATAATTTGAGGCTCATCAGATATTCCAGTACCTTTAATAGCTTTTAAAAGTTCTTCTCCAGCTTCTTTTTTATCATAAATTTTTGTTCCATTAATTTCAATAGATGTAAATTTATCCTCATTATTTGATTTTGGCTCTATTTTAGAAATATCTTCTTTCATATTTTCAATATATTTTTCCATTTTACTAATTTTTGTAGGATATTCTTTTGTTATTTTATCCTCAAGGCGATATAAGTTTGACTTGTAATTGGCTTCAAGCATTCTTAACTTGTTTACTTCCATATCCAAATCCATTTTTTCCTTAATTAAAGGATTTCCTGTTGCAAGTGCCTTTATTTCAGCATAGTTTAAGGAACTTTCGTCAACGTCTTCCGCTACTCTGACTGGAGTTTTGGAAGTCATAATTTGGCTTATAAACTTTTGTTTATTCTCTATAGTTTGGTCGAGTAGGTCAGGAATATTGCTATTCCCTTCCCCTCTAAGAACCGTGCGTGAGAGTTTCCCCTCACACGGCTCAAGTTTTTATAAACTCTAATTAAAGAGCCAGCGTGGTTTCTTCTCTTTTATCAAAATATGCTTGCCAGTCTTCATCAAATGGATTTGCTTTGGCTTGTATCTTGGTAAATCTTCTAATATCTGTATCTGTGGCATATTTTAAACAGAGATAATATTTTTCTCCATTCTTTATTTTTCTTTCAGTTGCTACACTAAAAGTCCAAGTTCTATTTCCAATAATGTGAAAATATTTTTTAGCTATCCATTTTCTGCTTTTCTTCGGATGTCTACGAATACACCATTTCCACAAGCATTTGTAAACTTCATAGTCAAGTTTTTCAAAGGCTTTTGATGAAACATTGTATTTCTGATAATTTACCCAGCCTGTTATAATTGGGTTTAGTTTTCTAATCAGTATCTCTTGTTTCATTGAAGGATTTTCCTTTATAACTTTTCTAATTTTATCTACAATAGCCTTGAAGTTCTTTTTGGATGGTTTGGTAAGCAGCTTATCCTTATACATCTTGATATTGACTCCAAGAAAATCAAATCCATCATTTATATGTGTTATAAGTGTCTTTTCTTCAGACAGTTCCAAGCCTCTTTTGGATAAAAATTCTGTAATGATTGGCTTAACACCATTTTCAAGCAATTCTGCACTTTCTCCAGTAACAATGAAATCATCTGCATATCTAACAAAATTAACTTTTGGGAAATATGCCTTCTTATTCACTGTCCGTTTATGGTATTTATCTTTGATTGCTTTTTCTAAACCGTCTAATACCATATTGGAAATTATTGGCGATATTGGCGAACCCTGTGGACTTCCTGTTTCTGTTGGAAATAGTTTCTGTTTTTCTATATATCCACATTCGAGCCAAAGTTTTAATATTTTCTTATTAATTGGGATATTATTCATTATCCATTCGTGGCTGATATTATCAAAGCACCCTTTTATATCTCCTTCAAGCACCCACTTTGCAGATTTCTTTTTATTTAATGATGTGAAACATTGCTCAATAGCATCTTGTGTACATCTTTTGGCTCTAAATCCATATGAATTTAAATCCGCTGTTGTTTCTGCGATAGGTTCAAGTGCAAATTTATATAGTGTCTGCATTGCTCTATCTTTCATTGTAGGAATGCTTAGAGGTCTTTTCTTACCATTTTTCTTTGGTATATACACTCTTTTTAAAGGTTGTGGTTTGTATCCTCTAAGTTTTAACTTTCCTATGGCGTTATACTTTGTTCGTGATGTTAGCCATAATTCACCGTCAATACCACTTGTTTTCTTGCCTTTATTTTCAGTTATTCTTTTTACTGCTAAGGCTTTTGCATAAAATGAAGTTGTGAGTAAATGCTGTAAAGATTTTACTTTTCCATATTTACTCATTTTCCACGCTTTCACAATACGCATTTGTAGTTTTTTAACATAGCTTTCGGCTTCTAAAAAATCTATACTTTCCCAGTCCTCAGCTCTGTTAGCAGCAGCACACATTTTACTGTTCATTTGCTTTCTCCTTTCAAAAATTCTACAAGTTCTCTTGTGATTAAAAACCTAATGGAAGTCTGCACTCTTTCGAGTTAAGGCAGATTACCTCTATCCGTCTCATTACAAGACGGCATTTGCTTTTTCCATTTTCCTCTACCTGCATTATTATCAGCAGTTCTTACGATTTGCCTTGCTTTTTAGCAATAATACAGGCTTACCATGTTCCACTTAATTAACATTGATAACTTAGGCTCCACCTCTTTGCCGGTAGTCATTTTGTCCGTGTAATCCTATTGTGGAAAGGATTATCCGACTACGCACCATTTTGGTTCAGGCTTATCAGCAACTTTAGCCTGTTCACCTTAACGACATTTATCAGCAGTTCACATATGTTAGCCATATTATCAAGCCTTGCTCCCTAACCGCCTTGTTGCTGGCAGTTTCGGCATTCCCTCACGGTTCAACCTCAAATAGGGTTACTTTAGTATCAGCTTACCACACATAAGTGCAGTCAATACTTGGCTCAACTAACGGAATAGTTGGTTTGGTCTTATTGCCAAACAGTTAAATTAAGCGACTTCATGTCGCACCCACAAATAAGCGTCGAATGTATTCTCAGTAACATATCTATAAATCTCTACTTTCTTATTTTCGTTCCCCTGCCTAACTATTCTTCCAGCCCGCTGTTCCAAGTCTGAAGGACGCCACGGAACATCTAAGTCGTGAAGTGCAATTAATTTTGTCTGTACATTTGTTCCTGCTCCCATTTTTTGTGTTGAACCTAATAGTATTCTTACATCTCCTGTTCTTACTTTTGCAAAAAGTTCGTCCTTCTGTTTTTCAGAATTTGCATTATGAATAAATGCTATTTCTTCTTCAGGAATACCTTTATTAATCAACTTTTCCTTTAAATCTTCATAAATATTGAAACTTCCATCGTTTTTGGGAGTAGACATATCAGAAAATACAAGCTGTGCAGATTTTTTTTCAATGCTTTCTTTCCATATATTGTAGATATTTTCTACACAGGCATTTACTTTGCTATTTTCATCATCAGGAAGCATTTCATTTACAAGCCTCTGATCTAGTGCAAGTTTTTTACCGTCATTTGTAATTTTTAACATATTGTCTTCTGTTGGTTCTACGTTTCTGTTTCTTACTTCTTCTGCTCTTTCTGAAAGACTTTCTAATATTAATTTCTGTTCCTCTGTCGGTTTAGTCAATACTTTTTTGTACTCTACTTCAGGTGTTGGCAAATTTAGCATATCAGCAGTTTGTATATCTGCAAACTGTTTGACATTGTTCATAAGTTCAGGAAGATTATAGAATTTTGCAAATCTTGTTTTAGTTCTGTAGCCGTTTCCTTCAGGAGATAATTCAATAGCTGTAACTGTTTCCCCAAATGTGCTTGCCCAGGAATCAAAATTTTGATGTCCTTGTTTTTTGAGTTCATCATACTGTAAATATCTTTGCATTGTATAAAGTTCCGACATAGTGTTGGAAACTGGTGTACCTGTCGCAAATACAACTCCTTTTCCATTTGTTATTTCATCCATATATCTACATTTCATAAACATATCCGATGATTTTAATGCTTCAGTTTGTCCTATTCCAGCTACATTTCGCATTTTAGTGTATAAAAACAAGTTTTTAAATGAATGTGCCTCATCTACATACAGCTTATCAACTCCTAATTCTTCAAATGTAACGACATTATCCTTTTTAAAATCATCATTTAATTTTTTTAGCCTTACTTCCAGTTTCTTTTTTGTCCCTTCAAGTTGCTTTACAGTGAAATTCTGGTTATTTTCCTGCTTTAATTTTTGGATATTTTCTATAATTTCATCAATTTCATTTTGTATATGTTTTTGCTGGTAATCCTTACTCATCGGTATTTTTTCAAACTGAGAATGTCCTATTATTACAGCGTCGTATTCTCCAGTCGCAATTCTTCCAATGAATCTCTTTCTATTTTTAGGTTCAAAATCCTTTTTAGTCGCCACAAGAATATTTGCTCCTTGATAAAGTTCCAAAAATTCCCTTCCTAGTTGTTCAGTCAAATGATTAGGGACAACAAACATTGATTTTGTTGCAAGTCCAAGTCTTTTAGATTCCATAGCGGAGGCAACCATTTCAAAAGTTTTTCCTGCTCCTACAACGTGTGCGAGCAGTGTATTTCCACCATACAGTGTTCTTGCAACTGCATTTAACTGATGTGCCCTTAATTTTATTTCAGGATTTATGCCATTAAAGGTAAGATGACTTCCATCATATTCTCTTAGTCGAATTGAATTAAATTTTTCATTATATATCTTAGTTAATTCATTTCTTCTTTCCAAATCCTTAAAAATCCAGTCTTTAAAAGCCTGTTTAATAATATCTTGTTTTTGTCCTGCAAGCATAGTTTCCCTTTTATTTAAAATTGCTATTTTTCTACCTTCTGAATCTGTTTTATAGTCAAAAATTTTTGTATCTCTCAAGTTTAGAGAATCTTCTATAAGTTTGTACGCATTTACCCTTTCAGTTCCAAAAGTCATAACAGCAAGAGGATTATCGTTATCCATATTCTTATCTTCTATTCTCCATTCGGAAGTATATTCAGAATAATGAACTTTAATGTATGAACTTTTGTATGCTGGCGTCTTTAATGTTTCCACAATAAAATCCTTTATATATTTTTTAGGAACCCAAGTTGCTCCAATTCTGACATTTATTTCGCTTGCTTCAAGTGGCTTAGGCATTACTTCCTGCAATTTTTCTTTTTGAAAATTTAATATTTCAGGACTTATTCCATTTTTCTCTTCATCAGAAAGAGAATTAAATTTGTCAATATATTCTATTTTTTCTCTTATATTGCCACTTAAATATTCATCCTGTGTTACATATTGAAATTCCTGTGGAAAATCTTGATTTATATTAAGAAATATTTCCCCTTTTAAACTGTTAATTAACTCTTCTTTTTTCATACCAGTAAGATTTGTCATATATTCAAAATCCACTTTTGCCTTTTGAGAAATTGAAAGAATTAATGCTTCTTGCGGAGCATCTACTTTATCTATAACTTTTGATTGCTTTATAGTTCTTTTGGAAAAAATATCCCCTTTTTTCTTAAAGTTTCCACGTTCATCAAATATTTCTATTGAAGATAATAAGGAATAATTGGAATCTTCAGTAAATAATCTCGAATTTGCTCTTGAATTTAAGTATCCATACTTATTAATAAATCCATCATATATTCTATTTAGTTTTTCCTGTTCAATTTTTAGTCTATCATCTGTTTCCCCGTCTTTTTGAATTTGAATAACTTTTCTTAATGAAGATGTAAGTTCTATATACTTTGATATTTTATCCTTATCTCTATCTGATAAATCTTGTAATATCATTTCACTATTTTCTTTAAAATAAATATCGTTATCTTTTTTGAAAAATGAAAAATTCCTTATTTCATAATTTTCATTTTCAACTGCAATTACATTTTCTTTTTCTTCAGCGAAAGTTTTTTCATAACTTCCTTCTATATTCCCAACCACTTTTTCTAATTCATCTTTTAAATTACTATTTTCTTTCGGCACACAAGTCAATGTTTTCCCAAAACGTCCACTAACTTCCTCAATTTTTCCTAAAACCATATCAGGATTATCTACAAAATACTGATTATATACAAATCCTTCAGAATCAGATTTAACCGCATACCAGTCCTGCTCCTCTTTATTTATATTTTCCCTTTTCTTTAAAAATATAACGTCCGATGTTACTTCAGTTCCAGCAACGCCTTTAAATGTATCATTTGGAAGCCTTATTGCTCCTAATAATTCCGCTCTTTCTCCAATGTATCTTCTTACACTGTCATCCTTTTTATCAAACGTTCCAGAGGAAGTTATGAAAGCCATAATTCCACCTTTTTTTACCTTATCCAATGATTTTGCAATAAAGTAGTCGTGTATCATAAAGTTCTGCTTTTCATATTCTCTGTCCATTACCTTAAAATCTCCAAACGGAACATTTCCTATTACAACATCAAATGAATTGTTGAAAAATTCTGTTTTTTCAAATCCTTTTACTTGAATATTACTTTCAGGATAAAGTTTTTTAGCAATATTTCCACTGATACTATCTAGTTCCACACCATATATCTTTGATTTTTCTAATTCATCAGGCAAATTACCTATAAAGTTTCCCGCACCACAACTTGGCTCTAAAATATTTCCGCCTTTAAATCCAAGTTGCTGTATTCCTTTATAAATGGAATCAATTACTATTTTAGGAGTATAAAAAGCTGTCAATGTACTTGCCTTAGCATTATCATATTCTTCCTGCGTCAAATTTTCTTTTAAAAAATTTCTTGCTTCTTCCCATTGTCCGCCTTTATTTTCATCAAATGCATCAGCTAATCCTCCCCATCCAACATATTTAGAAAGTGTTATCTTTTCATCATCTGTAGCTTCTCTTTCCTTCAAATTTTTTAAAACTTTTATAGCTTCAATATTATTGTTTAGACGTTCTGACGGCAATAGTTTTTCAGATTGGATTTCTTCAGTAATTTTAAAATTTTTAGAAATATTATCTTTACTATTTTCTTCATCTGCATAAGGATGTATTATTTCATCATTTTCAATAATATTTTCTGTTTCCTTTTCAGGAATAAAATATTGATTTTCATCTATAAGTTCCTGTATCCTTTTTTCTATCTTATTCCAAGACAGAACTACCTTAACTTCATTAGCACTAAAATGGTTTTTATATAACTTCATATTTTTAGAAGTATAAAAGGCATCATCAATAAAATCTCCACGGTCAGGTATTGAAAAACCGCCTGTTCCGTATTCCCATTTCAAATATTTTATTCTGTCTTCCTTTGAACTGTTATCTTGAAAAAAATTATAAATATTTTCTGCTCCACTATATGATTTTAATACATCGTCAATATTCTTTTGAGTAATTATATTATCATTTTCTATTTGTAAATTATCTGATTGTAAGTTATTTCCCTGAGAGAAGAGAGTAGGCTGTTCATAAGTCCTACCCATTCTATTTGATCTTTTTCTTTTAATTCTTCGGTTAATCCCATAGTTTTCATCATTTTGGGTTTTTCTATCTCCCAAAATTTTTCTACTTCCTTCTGAATTGAAAGCAGATGTTCCATAACTTCGTCTTTCATTAGAAGATTTTTCAAAAATTCTTCTTTCTCTTGTTCCAAATATTTCATTCTCGCTCGTCCCCAAGAGTTGAGCCTGCTCAAGTCTATTTCTTCTTCCTCCAAATTCGGAACTAACACTTGAAATTTTTTGTCCAGCAATATCATTTTGTAAGTCCCTCCCATCTGTTCGTAGGATGTTTGCTTCACTACTGGAGTATATATCCCGTTCTCTATCAGATATTCTTTCCCATCTATCATCTTTTTTAACATATTCTAATTCCTCCTCATTTTTTTCATTTTCTATCTCATATCCAATTTTACTATTTTGTTCTAAAGTTGTTTCATCATTTATTTTTTGAATTTCTTTACTTACTTTAATTAAAACTTTTTTAGCTATATTGGATATTTCTGAAGATATTAATTCCATAGTTCTAAAATCTGAAAACAAGGAATAAATCTCTTTTTCCTTTTCATTAAATATATCCTTTTTATTAATTCCCATTCTCCGATCAAGTGCTATTAAAACAGATTTTTTGATAAAACTTTCAAGAACTTCTGTATCCTTGTAGTTGAAGGTATCTAATTTGCTGTTTTCAAGCATTGTCTGGTTTATAAGTTCCATTTGTGCTTCTTCAAAATCTGATTTTCCTGTCATTCTTTCAAAAACATCTTTATGAGTTCTATTATTAAATTCCCATAATTTAGGTTTTTCATCGTTTCTCTTATCTAAAGATACTGTCTGTGTAATATCAAAAATATACCTGACATTCTTTTTTCCATTCCTTATATTATATACAGGTATTCCTTTCTGATTTCTTTCTACAACTCTGTTAAAGTTTTCTTTCCAAAAGTCATATTCTGCACAGGCTACAGCTTCAGGACGAATAAAAAATATATTTAACTGATCCAATGCAGAATATTTATAATTGTTTCCTACGACATGAAGATAGTTAATATATTCACTAAAATCTTCATTTATCTTTTTATGTGCATTTTCCAATACAGTTTGAATCTTATACCCCATTTCTTCCCCCTAATATAAAATTTGGCAATTTCAAATTTTAATTATCATTTTTCTATTTTTATAAAATCTTTTCTTTGCAAGTTCAAATAATCTCCATTTACTTCTATTTCAAAATGTGCATTATATTCCTTTCCGCTTTTGCTTTTTATCTTAAATACAACCTGTTCCCCACTTAATAATTTTTTTGCATTATCCTTATTTATCTTTATTTTTTGTCCAAAATAATTTGCTTCTTTCCAAAGAGATGTTTTACATCCATTCTTATAATTACTGCAATAGTAACTTTTACTGTTCTCATAAATATTGCTGTTGCATTTAGGACATTTTCCAATAACTTCCATTTCTTTTTCAAGTTTTTCAACTTCTACATCTTGATTTATTATATTTTGCAATTCATTTTCAGTTTTCTCAATAATATCATTTATATTTTTTCTGTTATTATAAATATCTTTCTGAAGCATAGAAAATTCAACAGTCTTTTCTGCATAAAGATTAATATGTAATAAATCCAGCAGCTCGATTAACTTTATCCCCTTTTCAGTTATACTAAAATTCTGTTTTTCAGAAGTAATATATCCATATTTCTTAGCATTCTCAATTATCCCTGTTCTAGTTGCCTCCGTACCAATCTCTATACCTTTCATTATTTCTCTATATTCCTGTGTATCATCTTCATTTTCCTGATTTTTTTCATTTCTGAAAGGATTTTTTAAATAATTACTCAAATTTTCCTCAGTAATTTTTTTAGGAGGAACGGTTAATTTATCAACAACTTTAAAATCAACATCAATTTTCTGATTAATTTCAAAATATGGCAACTTATTATCTATCTTCTGATTTTCATATTTTAAAAATCCTTCCTGCTTTATTGATTTTCCTTTTAAATTAAATATTTCATTTCTCACGGCAATCTTTATTTCAGTTTGATTAATTATCGCTTGTTCCTTCAAAAAGTTTGAAATAAATCTATTTCTTATTGTTTCAAAAATTATCTTTTCTTCCAAATTCAAACTATTCATATCAGGAATTTTTAAAGTTGGCATTACTGCACTATGGCTCTCAATCTTGCTGCTGTCAAATATTTTTTTACTATCTTTAAATTCCAATCTATAATCACTATATAATTTTATAAGTTCTCTCACTTTGTCTTTTTCTTCTTTGGCAAGATATTCGGTATTTGTTCTAGGATATGTAATAAATCCCTTTTCATAGAGCTTTTGTATAGTTTCAAGAGATTTTGCAAAACTTATTTTATTTTCCTTCGACAATTTACTTTGTAATTTTGAAAGTGAAAAAAGTTTTGGAGGATTAAGAATAATTTCCTTTTCAATTATATCTTTCACAATCCCTTTATTTCTATTTAACTCATACGAATAACTTTTAGCTTTTTCAAGTTCTAAAAGATTGTATTTTTTATCACAAATAAGTTTTAATAAAGTTCCATTACACATAGTTTCGTTTTCAATAGTAAAATATTTTTCAGGAATGAAATTTTTAATTGTCAAATCTCTATCATAAATATATTTTATAACTGGAATAAGAACACGCCCGACTGGAAAAAGCATATTTGACTTTAATGAAATATACCTTGTAAGATTGATTCCCATAAGCCAGTCCATATATGTCCTTGCAAGTCCTTCATTATGTAAATTTTTATATTTAAAATTATCTTCAAGATTATTTATGGCTTTTCTTATAGTTTCTTCAGTTTGTTCAGGAAGCCACAATCTTTTTATCTTCTTATCAGTTTTTATGGCATTGATAATAATATCCACTATAATTTGCCCTTCTCTGTCTGCATCTCCCGCATTTACTACCTCATCAACTTCCTTGCTGTTAATAAGGTTTTTTAATATCTTATACTGTTTCTTTATTCCCAAATCATTTTTTAATTCAAATTCAAACTCTTCAGGGAAAAATGGCAGTTTAACTTCACTCCATTTCCTTTTTTCTCCAACATATCCATCAACATCCCTTAATTTAAACAAATGTCCAAAAGCCCAAGAAACAATATACTTTTCATTTTCCATATATCCCTCTTTATTAACTCTGATATCCAATGCACTTGCAATATTACGTGCAAGACTTGGCTTTTCTGCTATTATTAATTTTTTCATATTTTCTTCCTTTTACATTTATCTCTCTAAATCTTTGTCATCAGTATTCCGAAAACTTTTAGAAAAACTTTGCTTTTGGTTTTCATTTTTATTTTTCTCTTTCTCAGTTTTTAAATACTCATTATTCTTTATCCCTTCATTTAATATTTCAATTTTCCAATCATCTCCGTAATACATAAATTCTACATTTTTAAATTTATCAGCTTCCTCTATACAATCACTAAAATCATGTTCCAAAGTATCAAAACTAAACTCATCATATTTTAAATTTAAAGTATTAATTGTATCTCTCAATTCTTTTACAAATTCTTTGTTATATACATTCCCAAATTTTTCTTCTATTTTTGATAAAATATGTTCTGATGAATAATATACATTTTCCTTGTCAAATTCCACACCATCAATTTCTCCTAAAAATTGTTGAATTACCTTACTTTCCATACTATCTCCTTCACATTTATATAACCGACACTGCCCATCTAAACTTATCCTGATAAAATCCAGTAAAGTCTGACACAGTCACTCTTTTACTTTTTGAACTGGCATGTATAAACTGTCTATTCCCAATATACATCCCAACATGTGAAATTTTACCTTTTCCTAAAGTTTCAAAAAATAATAAATCTCCTTTTTTAATGTTGTTATGTAATTTTGGCTTAAATACTGACTGTTCTGCTGAAACACGTGGAATTGTAATTCCTAGTGTTCTCTTAATCACATATTGTACAAAGCTGGAGCAGTCAAAGCTATTGTTTCCAGTTGCACCATATACATAAGGCTTTCCAATCTGAGTTTTTGCAAATTCTACAATTTTATATCTTATTTTTTCTTCGTTATCTTTATTATTTTTATATGTATTATCTTTTGTATCATTTTCACTTGTTTCTATTTTTTTTTCATTTTCAATCATCAGTTGTTTTTGAAAATTAATCTTGCCTTTAGAAAAAGACAGAGAAGAAATAATAAAGACTCCAGTTAAAATTTTTTTGGTATTGTTAAACATAAATTTTTCACTCCTTTAAATCTTGTTTTACAAATTTTATTGTTTTTTGCTGCTCAGCGTTTTTTTCAAAACTCATGTAATGAAAAAAGACACTGACCTAATTTTGATTTTCTCACGTGCGAGAAAATATAGTTATAAGTTTATTATTTTATTATATTTCTGAATTACCTTTGGTATATATTCCCTTGTTTCCTTTATTCTTTTCCAAGCATTGTTTGCTAATCTTCCACATCCTGCATTATAGCAGACCAGCATTTTTGAAACACTTCCAGTTTTTTCGTAATCTCTTTTTAAATGCAGCACACCACCCTTTATATTTCCTGATATGCTGTTATCCACTCCAAATTCCTTAAAATTAAAAGGCATTAACTGCATAAGTCCTCTTGCTCCAGCACTTGATACTGTTGAATGATTAAAATGGCTTTCAGTATTCATAACTGCTAAAACTAAATATGGATTAAAGTTATACTCCTTGCTATATTTGAAAACATAGCCAAGTATATTTTGTATTTCATTTTCATTTAGCCTACTGTTCTGTGTTTTAATATATTCAATAAGTTTCCTACTTCCAATATTTTTTTGAATATGAGAAGCATTATTAACTTTTTTTACAGCCTTATCATCATAAAATAATCTGTTGCTTTGTGATTGAACATTGCTTGTATCTTCTTTAGGTGAATCGTTTAATTCTTTACTTTTGTCAGCACTACTATCAGTTTGCATAATTCTTTCCTGCTCAACTTTTTCTTTCTGTTTTTCAAAACTTATTTCTCCGCCAGAAAATAAAATTTTTGAAACTATCATAAGAAGCAATATACACTTTTTCATTTATAGTCATCTCCTTTGCTATCTTTCAATTTCAATATTCTTGCTTTTTATTTTCGGATTTGTATAATTTATCTTTATTTCCTCATAATCGGTCTTTCCATCAAAATCAGTATCTTTTGAATAAGGATTTGTTCCATATATAAATTTTTCTTCTCTATCTGTCAATCTATCAAAATCACTGTCCTTGTATTTTTCCTTAATTTCCTCTATTTCCTGCTTAATATTTTCATCTCCATAACTTAGAGCGTCTTCATTTCTTTTTAAAACTTCCGTTACGACATCTTCATCCTTTTGCATTTCAGAACTTGCATATTGATAGGAATTAGGGTAGTTTTTTACAGATTCCATCACAACTTCCTTATCATTTTTCAATTCCTCACTTGCAAATTGTAAAGCCCGTCCGTCTTGTTTCACTGCTTCCAAAACTAAATCCCTGTTATTTTTAAGTCTTTTACTTGCATATTCAAGATTTCTCCCATTTTCTTTGACTTTTTTCATAACATATTTCTCATCGTCTCGTATTTTTTCTGAAGAATAATATTTAAATGTATTTTTTCCTGCATATATTGAGGCTTCATACCATTTTTCTATTTTATCAGCCTTGTTTCTAAGCTCATTCATTTTGCTTTCCTCAATATATTTTTCCAATTTTTCATTAGTAATTGATTTTATTTCCTTTTTATCCTTTAACATCAAATATTCTCGAAGATACTCATTATTTTTATCTTTTTCAAGCATATTCCTTATTTTTTCCATTGTTTTGCTGTCATATCCACTTTTTACATATAGCTCAACATCCTCTTCAGATAACCCTTTTTCAAATCCTTTCCTAATTTCTTTCATCTGATTTACATCCAGCTTTTTCATCACAAGTTTTTCCCATTTGCTATCATCCAAGTTATTTTCAGCTCTTTTTTTCAATATTTCCTCATTAAGTACAGGTGTTACACATAATTTAAACTGTTCAAGAGTCAAGTTTGATTTTATCATTTTCTTTATTTCCTGTTTTTCATCTTTAGAAAATTTTACTCCTATTCTTTTCAAATAGTCTTTTTTTTCATTTTTTTGAAACACACTCAACAACATTATTCTAGCCCTTTCTTATTAATTAAAATTTTATCTCTTTTTTGTTTCCTGTCCTTTTAAAAATTTTTTGTAATCTATTATCAAATTATTCATTTTTATCAGTTCATTCACTCCTCCAATAATATTTTTAAAAACAGTGTCGTATTCTATTCTGCTCATTATCTTTATTCTTTTATTTTTCAATTTTCTCAGTATCAATACAGCTTCTAACTTATTTCTGTATATAAAGTCGTTTTCATTTAGATATTCTTTAAATCCCAATTTTCTATCTATTTCTTCATTCAACTTTTTTAATTCATTTTCCCTTTCAGTTACTTTTTCCTCCAATTTCTGCATTTCCACTTCAATTTCATTTTCTCTAATTTTTAAAGCGTCTTCCGTTTCATATAGCTTTTCTCTCCTATCTCGATAAATTTTTTTCTGCTGCTGTTCCAACTGATAAATTTTTTCATCATACTCACTTTCGATTCTCCTCTTTTCCTGATTATATTTCCTTTCCTCATCGTGTATAAACTGTTCAAGTTCCTCAGCAAGTTCAGCTTTTATTTCTAGTTTTTCTAATTTCACCCTTTCTTTTAATTCATCGCCTTGAAGTTCTGTTACTTTGTTAGTTTCCTTTCGTTTTATTTTTTCAAAATCTTCACTTTCTATAGGAGAAAATCCTTCATTTTTCATCATTTCTTTCAAATTATCTAAACTCATCTTTTTTCTCCAATTTTCGTTTTAACATCTGCTTCTTTTCTTCTCTCATCTGAAACTCTTCACCGCCCATAATTTTACAATCTTTAATTTCATCTTTACTTAAAAACTGAAATTTCATAAAATATCCTAGTAATGTTGCCTTATCTTCATTTAAAATATCCGCAATTTCAAGCAGAACTCCCATTTCAATCAGTTTTCTTGTCCTTTGCTTCCATTTCTCATTTTTTTCCGATGTATTTAGCCTTCTTGTATCATTTGCTATTTCTCTTCTAATTTCCCTTATTTTTTCATCTGTCTTGGCTATTTTATTCTGTATTTCAATTTTCTTTTTTTCATTAGATTTCAACTTAATCAATTTATCTTCATATTCTAAACTCATATATCAGCCTCGCTTTTTTTTCTATTTTTGACTTTTTTATTGCACCATAGTATCTTCCATCAAATGTCCCTTTGACTTTAGACAGTGTTAAAATTTCGTCTTTCTGTATCTTTCCATTGAAAGTAGATAATATTTTAGAAAATATCTCGCCATAATCTTCTCCGTTTACATATATTCTATTACTTTTTATTTCAATCTTGTCATTATAGAATGCTGCAACAGGCTTTACCGATTTAAACATTGTCCCTTTTATATTTGTCAAATTTTTGTATTTGCTATCTATCTCATAAACGACTAAATCTCCCTTTTTCAGAATTCCATCAAATTTTTCCAGTTTATATATCCCTAATGGAATTGAAGGCGTTACATTTATCACATAAGTTTTCGACAATATGTGCAATCCTATAAATGACGTAACAAGAAATATTGATACAGAGAACATTGCTAGGTTAAACTTTTTAGACTGTATATTCATAATTTTCTCCTATTTTTTAACTTCCTTTAGCAAGTGTTGTAGTTATCTTATCTGCCTCATTCATTATAAAAGCCATTACCATTCCTACTGTAATAAACAAAAATATTGTTTCATATTTCAGTTCCTTAAATGTAACTTCTCCAAATCCTGCTGCATCTAAATTTTTAAATACTATTCCTCCCAGTGCCATTATTACAATTATTTTAGTTCCTGTCAGAAATAATGTTGTCAGTGCTTTATTTCCTAAATCTCTTTTTGTAATCGAATTTACATCAAAAGGTAAAAATATCCAAGATAATCCCAATGCCATTCTAAACTGCAATACCGCCATCATCATTTCAAATATTATCCTTACCACAAAATAATAAATAAGAATAACAACTCCTATTAACAGCAGCATTTTTCCAATTTCCTCAAAAAACAGCTTTGAATCAGTAACAATATTTAAAAAATTAAAGTTTGATTCATTAATAATTTTTAAGATCTTTCCTGTTTCTCTTCCAGCTATTGCCCATATGTTATTTAAGGTTACATTTCCTCCATTGCTTCTAATAAAATATGAGCCAATTCCAGAAAATATTCCATATCCCATTTCAATTAGAGAAACTGCATTAGGTATAACATATGCCAATATTGAAAATTTTATCATTATTCTTAGTAAGGACATCCATAGATTTTCCAACACATTTTTTACTATATAACTATATAAAACCCACATTATTTCAAGAACTGTGAGTACACTTAAAAGAGCTAATAAGCCTGGTATCATCTTTTCTATCCCGGTATTTACCATTTGTACAAATTCATTTTGAATATTATCCCAATCTACTAATAATGATGATTTTGTAGATGAAACACTATTTCCAGCAGAAATTGTTATTAAACTAAAAACAAAAAAAAAGATAATTACAATTTTTTTCATATTTCTTTTAATTCTCCTTCCTAAAAAACAAAAAAGACTAGAATTTTAATCTAGTCTTTCATACCTTAAAGTTAAGGTAGCTTATTTAATTTTTTATCTAATTTTTACATTTATTATTATTTCCCGTGATTATATGCAGTAAAGTCAAAATCAAATCCTATTATATGAAAAACATTTGCTGATGTAAATCTAACCAACTTTTTAACTGAATATCCATTAACTTATCCAAAACTATTCCTTTGGCTTCGCTTGATTCTTTAAAATTTTTGAATCTGTTAAAATTATAGTTTTTATTTTTAGTCAAATATCTGAAACAAAAAACAGGATAAGATAATAACTTTACTTCTGAAATATTTTTAAAATTATTATTTTTTAACTTTTTAATTTTTTTAGACATAATTTTCTTTAAAGCTCTCTTTCATCAAATCCTGCGGGATAACATTATTTATTTTAGTTTCTACATACGGTTTTTCTGTGTGAGTCAAATTTCTCAATCCCCAAGCAGAATATTCTCCAAATACATTATACACTTCTGTCAATATCTTTTCTGTTTCCTTATCAATATCCACTTTATCAAATTCTTTTATATCATCTGAACCATACTTTTTATACTTTTGATATACTTCCTCAACTACTGGTCCGTGATTCCACGCTACAATATTATTTGAAAATAATGGAGTATTTTTCAATGCAAGATACGCTGATTGTGCATAGTAAAGTAATTTTTGCAATTTTAAATTACTAATTCCATCCGCACCTTGATTGGTTTCCATATACGAATTATAAATTAAAAACCAGTTGGCAATATCTTTTACATCATACATTTTTTTCACCTCATTTATACTATTGTATCAATTTATTTTAATTCCATTATCATAACTTTTAAGCCTTCTTCAGAAGTTAAACTTTCTAGCATTTTAAATCCAAAATTTTGATAAAATGAAATAAGTTTCGGTTCATTTTGGCATTCAAGCCATATATATTTTACATTTATCAGTTCTTTTATTTTCAAAAAAAGATCATATGCAAATGTAAGAAGTTCTCTGCCTGTTATTAAGTTTTCTATATCGTCTGAATAATTTTTACCTAGTTGACCTAACAAAAAACTACTTGTCATCAAATCACCATTTTTTAATATTGCAGCACTGTTTCCTAACTTTTTTTGTTGTGTTTTAGATAAAATACCAAAATTTTCTTTTGGAATAACTAAACTTCTATTTGCTATTGTAAAGTATCCTAAAATCTCATTATCTTCAGAAAATACCACATATGTTGAAGAAATAGATGATTTTTCAAATTTAATTGCTTTTTCGTGTAAAAAAATTTCTATATCATTTTTTGTTCCTGAATTTTTTATACTCCTGAAATTTTTTAACATTTCATTTATATCTATTTCTTCATATTCATTCAATAATTTACGTAAATTCTTACTTTCCAATTATTTTTTCTCCTTTTTTCTAAGTCTAAATTTTTTCCCTATTGCTTCAATATCAGCTTCTTTATATTCCAAATTCGGTACTTTATTTACAGTAAAACCCTCTTCTGTCATTTTTATTAATTCTTCAGCTGCTTCTTTACTTAATTCTAAATTCTTGAAAAAACTTGAAGTTGCCATTTTTATCACCTCTTTTAAATTTCTATTTTTACAGTAATATTATATCACATCTAATAGTTTTTTCAATCTGAATTTTTTAAGACTAGATTAATATTCTATTGTCATTGTCCCTGTGTGTATTTTATTCTTTATTCTCTTTTTCCCTATTTATTTCAGATTCTGTAAAAGTTTCATCGTTTTTTCTTTCTCTTTCCATTTCAGATTCTGCAAAGGTTTTATTGCTGCTATTTTCTTTCGTCTTTTCAGATCTTGTATTTTCTGAATTTTTTTGTGTTTCGTTATCACTTGACTGTTTTCGAGAATCTTCATTTGAAGCTTCATTACTGTTATCGTTTTTCATCTTTTCTTGATTTTTTTCATTTGTATCTTGAGAATTTTCATTTTCAGTATTTGTATTTTCTGTTTCCTGAGATTCATTTCTTTCAGTATTTTCTCTATTATCTTTATTTCCCATAAATTTTTTTATTCCATCTGTAGCTGTGTTTTTTACCTTTTTAGCTGAGGTAACTGGATCAAAGTCCATTGTCATTACTTTTATTGCTTTTCCTGCATTTTCAGCAGCCGAAGCAGTCATCTTTCCAGGATATTTTCCAACTTCGTATCCTATTTTTGCACCAGTTTTCATACCTGCCAATGCTCCTGCTCCTCCAGAAGATATTCCTCCAGCAACTGTACCAATTGCAGCACCTAGTCCACCGACTGCCGCACCTCCCAAGACGGATGTAATTCCACCTATAGCTGACCCACCTGCACTGATAACATTCCCAGTGAAGTATCCAAGCTGTGAACCATTTAATCCACCGTGTCCATATAAAATTAGAGAAGCTATGCTCTGATAATTTTTTATTAAAAATGAAATTGCTATAAACACTGCAAGCCACACAATTATAGTATGAGGCTCGTTATTTTCTGCTCCTATATTTTCAGGAATAGGATAGGATTTTAGTATTTTTATTCCCATAGATGATAGAGCGACTGCAACCATTAGATGAGTTCCTGATCCAACTATTGCTCCTAAAGTTTTTCTACCTATATCGCTCAAAGTATCAAGTGGAAGACAAGCAAGATATATTATTGCCAGTCTTCCGACTACATGGAACTGTATTATAGCTATTGTTATTGTTGATATTATAAACACTAGAAATATGAATCCAATAATAAAGAGAATAAAATATAAAATAACCCAAAAATCTTGAAACTTTAAACCTATACTTAAAAACTTACTTAATTCTTCCCATAACCTATCCCAAATACTCTGTACTTTTAATGGACTTCCCAGTCCTTCTCCAAATAAATTTCCTATATCGGAAAATAATTTATACGCCATATCTAATAGTTTCTTGTACATTTTTATAAGCTCAAAAGTTAGTACATATCTTAAAAGTTTTTTTAATGTTTCGACAAGAGTATTCCCTATATTTTCCGACCAGTTAAAAAAAGCTGTAAATGATAAGTCCAGTACAGCAAATGTAGAAGCAAGTGTCAATATTACAACCATTAAAGTTGTCATTCCTGTATCCAGCATACTGATTATTGGTTCAATTAGTGCCGTATCAAATTGAAAATTTGCCGCTGCCAATTATTTTCCTCCTTATTTCTTATGTTTTTTCACTTCATTTTCCATTGCCTTTATATGATTGTTTAAACTGTTTTTTGTATATTCACTTCTTTTTTGAGCTTCTCTTCTTGCCTGCACTTCTTCAGCCGCCTTTAATGCATCAAGTCTGTTTGTAGTTGAAATCATATCAGCTATTGCGTTCATCTGTATTGACAAGTTGGCGCTCCACTGTGATAACACTTCAAGGACTTGTTGCGGATTTTTTGCTTCGTGAGTTTTTCTTATAAGAATTTTTGCATTATCTGATGTTTTTTTCATTGCCACTTCATTCATAGATCCTGATTTCATTGCGTCCCTTGAAAGATTGTCAAGTGTATTTGTAAATCTGTCAAGAAGAGCCATATATTGTCTGTTATTTGCTTCTGCATAGACGTCTTTAAACCACAATTCAGCTTTTTTTGCGTCTCTTAATGTCGATTTTGTAGTGTTTGTTATACTGACCAAAGTCTTTATTGTATCGTCATACTGACTTATATATTTTTTTAGATATTCTTCAGGTAATTTCTTTGAAAGTTCAATTTGTCTTTCTATTTCTTTCAATTGTGCATTTAGGCTTTTTAATGTTTGTGCATTGATTGCTACACTTTCAAAGTATGTTTTCATTTGCCAGTAATCTGAAGTTGCACCTCCTCCAAGCATTCCTGAAAATGAATTTATTGATATAACTGTCATTAATATTAAAAAGAATATTATTTTTTTCATTTTAGTTACCTCCCTGTATAATTTCTTTGCATCTTCTAAATTCTTTGCTATTTTTGCCCAGCTTGTATTCTAACCATTTTAAATTTATTTCTTTTAAATCCTTTGTTTCAGCACATATTTCCTGTATTTTCATCTGATCTGTCGAACTTGCAGAACCTACATAAGCTAGTTCAATTTTACCTAAATCCATTTCAAATTCTCTTGATCCAAGATCACTTTTATAAAAATATTGTTTCTGCATTTCCCCTCGTGCAACTTTTTCAATTTCTATTGAATTTAAGCCAAATTTTGAATAAAGTTCTTTCCAGTAATTCTGTGCCTGTGGAGAAGGGAGAAGTATTTTTGTCTTACATCCGTCAACTATTGCAGGTGTTATTTCAGATTTTGCAATTTCATCAAGCGACTGTGTTGCAAAGATTATAAAGGCATTCAGTTTTGCAAGTGTTCTAAGCCAGTCATTGAATTTAAGCCTGAAACTTTCGTTTTCCATTGCAAACCAAGCCTCATCAACTACGATTGCAGTTAAATAGTCCTTTGTTAATTTTTCCACTTCTATTCTATGAAACAGATAGCTTAATATAGGAGCTGTCGCTTTTTGATCTTCTATTATTCTTCCCATTTCAAATACTTGCCAATTTGAATCTGAAAAATTATCCTCATTATTATCAAAATATTTTCCATATGAACCTGTATTTGTATATGGTTCAAGTGCTTGCTGAATTTCCTTGTTCATAACTGTAAATGCAAAATTTGTCATTGTTCTCCTGTTAGGCGGATCGTTTGCAAGAGTAGTAAGCGTTTCCCAGACTGTACTTTTCATATCAGGTGTTACAATTACATTTTCCTGCTGAAGAAGGGAAATTATCCAGTTGCTTGCAAATGCTCTTTCTGTTTCGATATGAATATTCGCAAGTGGCTGAAATGCCAAATCATTATCTCCGCCTTTTCCCAAGTCATAAAATTTTCCACCCATACACGCAGTTAAGACACGTATCGAGCCACCTTTATCAAAAAAGAAAACCTGTGCATTAGGATATTTTTTTAATTCAGCTACCAGCATTCCTAATAATACTGATTTTCCTGACCTTGTTGGACCTGCTATAAGCGTATGTGCTGCATCCTTTATATGAAGATTAAAGTAAAATATATCATTCAAATCTGTTTTAGTCATCATAAGCGGAACTCCTGTAATATTTTTCTTATCCCTAAAAAATTCATTTACTTCCTCTCCACGATACAGCGATGAAGTAGGAAAAAGACAGCTTAAAAGCATTGAATTTATTGGATATTTCCTTATATTTGCCTTCACATTTCCCGGAATAGCCCCTAAATATGAGGGGAAAATATTGTACTTGTCAATTGAGCAAGTAAAGTCTTGCTCATCAAATATTGTTACTATTTTAAGTGCATTGTCCTCAAGCCTTTTTAAATCTTCATCAGCAAGTATTATGGTAAACGTGTAATAGCCATAACTCATCCCGCCTTCCTTAAATTCATTTAAAGCCATTTTTGCCTCTTCTGTTTTTGCTAGTTCCAGCTCATCAATATTAAATGAAGGCTTTTTAGTTATGGCTTCCGTTATATACTGCCCAAAGTTCTTCTGTTTTCCCTGATGAAAAATAAAGAAGTTTTTTAACATCTTTTTTGCTTCATTTGGTGAAAGAATAATATACCTTGCCGACATTCTAAATTCAAAGTCCAGACTTTCAAGCTTTTTTAAAACTCTTGACTCTATGTCATCAGGAAATAAATTAATTGAGATTGTCCTTAAATGTTTTGCCTTAGTCAATCTTTGTATTTTTGTATCTTTTCCATTTTCAAAACTTGAATTTGATAAATATTGATCAATTGGGTATAGTGAAGATTTCGGCATTTTTTTCTTTTCAGGAAACTCAGCATTTACTGTGGAGTACATGTATGCCATAAGTTCATCTCCTTGCAAAACTTCAATGCTTGTTGTAGCATATTTTAATAAAGCAATGAACGAGGCTACTTTTTGCCTGAATATTTTTAATTCCCTTTCTGCTTCTTCCGCCATCTTTTCTTCTGAATCGTCTTCCTTTTTATTTGCTAGTAATGAATTTATCTTATTTTCAGCATCTTCTGCTATCAAATACGTCAATGTTATATAGTAATCACATTTAAAATATTCTCCTTTTGAAAATAAATCTTTTCTTTCTTTTTCCATAAGAACTGTCGGAATAAAGTTATCGTTAATCTCTGTTTCAATATATCCTCTTGACTTCTTTCTCTGAACTTCATAATGAACAATAAAATTGTCAGGCAGTTTCTTTATTGCATTGTTATACTGCAATATTTTTAAGTTCACTTCTTCCTCAGTAAAAAAATCCAAGTCGTGATTTCTCACTTTCAGAGTTACTTGAAACCCCATATTTTTATTAACAAGAATAAAGTCATTGAGAAGAAAGTCCCAAGGGATATGATAAATAAATGAATTTTTGTAGTTATTAAGTGTTTTCCCCATTCTATCTTTCCTTTTCTTTATTTTTATAATTTTTTTTATTCTGATTCCCTTTAATATTTTCTTTGATTTCTTCTCTTTTGAGAACTTTGCTTAAGATGTCTCCTCTATCTATTAATACAAATTTTTCTTCATTGCTTTTAGATATTTTTGTTGTAAATAATACTTTATTTGCTGATAATTCTTTTTGTGCGGCTACAAAATCTTTAAATTCTAGTCCTGTTTTTTCTCTGACTGATTTTGAGTCAAGGTATGCTAAGTTTCCTAAATTTTCTTTGTATGTATTGTAAATTAATTTTGCATTATCTGATAACGTTGAAAGCTTTTCTCCCTTCACTTTTTCTGTTTCTTTTATTTTATTCGCTGCTTCTTCTAGTTTTTTTTCATAGTTATCTTTAAATTCAAGTGATTTATCCTTATTGGTAAAATATTTTATTTTATGAGCTTCAAATATAGAACCATCATAATTTATTTTTTCTTCTGTTGAATGATGAAAAAATATCTTATTATCCTGTACTAATTCCTTAAATGCTTCATTAAACTTTTCTTCTTCTTTTATTCCTAGCTTTTCCATTATCTGATTTCTGCTTAATGTAGTGTATCCACCTTCATTTTTTGTTCTTTCTTCTAAAAAATTCATAATTTTTTCTTTCATTTCAATTATTCCCCTTTCAATATTTTTTCTTTTCGCTTAAGGATTTAAATATCTTTCAGTTTTGTAATGCTCCATTATCAGTTCCAATGTCATTGGATCCCTTGCCGACATAACTGCACACAAAATATATATTGTTCCTGCTGGTATAAAAATTATCCAATGCCTGAATATTAAAAATATGATTCCTGTGAATAACACTAGCGATATAAAAATTTTATATGGCAGTCCCATTATCATCTTTACATCCAGTAAAGACTTATAAACCTTCAGCTTCATATCCTACCTCCTCAATTTCATATTCCTTTGTCTTTTTGTTAAAACCATTCACTTTGATTATCTTATTTACCTTTCTTACAGTTTTACCATTTTCAGTTATTCTTATGATATTTACAATTACATCTACGGAACGCCCTATAAGTGGCTGTCTTGGATTCCTGTCAACTTCCATTAATAGTTCTTCCAGTCTTTCCAAAGTTTCTTCTGCCCCATCTGAATGGACTGTTGTAAATCCGCCACTATGCCCAGTATTCCAGTTTTTAAGTATCTCCTCAGCTTCTTCTCCATATCTAAGTTCTCCTTGAATAATCCTGTCAGGTCTATGTCTAAGTGCGTCCTTTGATAATTCCAGTGCAGAAACATCTTCAGTTACAAAAACTCTTAACACATTTTCCTTATCACAAATAATTTCTTCAACTTCTTCAATAATGTATATTCTTTCAACTGTATTCCTGATTCTATCCACTTCCTTTAAATAATCAACAAGAGCATTAGTAAATGTTGTCTTTCCTGTACCAGTTCCACCCGATACAACTATATTCTTTTTACCTAAAATGGCTTCTGTAAGAAAATTTTTCTGAAATTCTGTAATTGAACCCATTGCTAAATAGTCATCAAGCGTAAATATTTTTTTAGGTCTTTTCCTTATTGTAAATATTGGAATCCCTTTAGTAATTCCTTTTGCAGCTCCCTGAAATCTGTCAGAATTTGGCAAATTTCCAGAAAGTCTTGGATTTTTTTCAGAAATTATCTTTGAGTTGTACGAAGCCAATACTTGAATAATTTTATACCCTTCCATCTCATTCAGATATGTATTTGTCTTATACATTCCCCTTTCATATGATTCCACCCATACATATCCATCGGGATTTAGCATTATTTCAGTAATATCGTCATCTTCCATATATTCTTTCAGTGCTGACAACCTTTCATTTACAAAATCTATCTGTGTTTGCTTTTGCAGTTCATATTTTTCACTTTCTGTCATAATACTTTAGCCAGTTCCTTCATTTTTTTAGTAGCTTCATCATTACTTGGACTTTCAATTATGATTTTCAGAAGCTTGTTTTCTACACCTGATTTTTCTAAAATTTCTCTTAAGATGGCTGTATTTTCCTGTTCAATTTTTTCAATTTCCTTTTGAGAATCAACTATTATTTTCTCCAGTTTGGCAATTTTTTCTTTATTTCTTTTTATTCTTTCAGTATAATTTTTTTCTCTAGCTTTTCTTCTTTTCTTTACTATTTCATCTGAACCATTAACTGTCTCCATATATCCCCCTATCCTATTTTTTCTGATTTATACTTTTTTCTTGCCTTTTCAATAATTTTTTCATATTTTATATCATCGTAAAAATCTTCTTCTTTCATCTTAAATGTATGCTCATATTCATACATCCCTTTCATTGCTTCAAATATTACATATCCGTCCTTAAAGAATACTGGCTGGTGCTGTGTCCTTTTTAGCAGTTCAGGATACTCGTAATAATAGAGCTTATCTAATAATAAAGGTTTTTTATATCCCGTAATTACAACTGCCTTTCTATCAGGCAGCAGTCTTATTTCTGAAGGACTTAATAAATCCTTTCCCTGTTCTGAAACATTTCCTCCCCCTTTTAGCCCAATATTTCTACTTTTTACCCTAATTGTTTCTTTACCAAGCGTCTTTGAAATATAGTCAGGCGCAGCTTCATCGTTTGGTCTACCAAATACTTGAATTTGACATCCATTCAACACCTCTTTCCCCTGTTTATCATATGTTGAATTTAACTGATCAAGTCCCTGAAATATTCCAACCATCTTTATTCCAAATCCTGCATAGTATCCCAAGCCTTTTACAAGAGGTTTCATCCTGCCATAAGCATTCAGTTCATCCATTAAAAATATTATGTTGAAATTTTTCTTGCTTAAACTTTCCATTAATAAATTTGTCAGCTGAATATACATTATCCGTACTAATGGAGCTAATAAATCTATATCTTTTGGTTTTATTACAAAATATAAATCTACAGGCTTATCACTATTAACCAAGTCCAATGCCCTAAAATCAGACTTTCCTATATTTTTTACAACCGAAGGAATTTCAAATACCTGTAATTTAGTCTTTGCTGTTGATGTGATAGACTTAAACGTATTTTCTCCTGTATTTTGTAATAAATATCCAAACTGTTTTGCAACAAAGGGGTGCAATCCTTTGTTTAATGCTTTAATTGATTCATCATCAGTATATATTTTCCTAAGCCTTTCAACTGTTTTTTTCTTTAGAATAAAATCTTTTGACATTTCATCCTCGTATTCATCTTCTTCCATAGGCTTTCCAAGATATTTTGCAAACATTCTATACAAAGAATTTTCAGTATTAGTGATTATTGATATTACATCGTTTAGTGAAACTCTAACATCTGTTATGTCGGGATCCTCTTCAGGACGGCTGCTTACTTCCCTGTAATGAACATAGCTGGTCAAAGTAGAAATTGTATCTTTTGCACTGTCTCCCCAAAACGGATCCTTGCTCTCATCTTCTCCAACAATCATTGTTCCAATTATTCTGCAATCTTCAATCTCATAATTTGTTCCATATCTTACTTCTGATAAAAAGTTATAGCTATTTGAAAGTTCATTCATTGGCTCAAATTTTAATATTCTATGTTTTAATATCTTTGCTCTGTACCAGCTTGTAAGTTCATAATTTTCCTTTTTTATGTCAGAAATAAAAGTTGACCTTTCTTTTAATCCTGCAACAAGGCTTGGAATAATGTATCCTACACCCTTTCCTCCTCTTGTTGGCAAGAACAGGGCAATATGTATCATTGACGTGTCATAAAGCAATTTTAATTTTCCTGATAAAGTTTTTACATAACCAATAACAAAACCATTTTCATTGCCGCTTAAAAAATCTATATCTGACGGCTTTTTCTTATTTTTTTTCAAATCATCATATGTTCCAAATTCAGCTTCTCCGTGTGATTTTAGTTTCTTTTTTTTCCAGTATGGCATTGTTAGAATGATTAATGATCCAACCAAAAGAGAGCATATACCTAACTGAAACTGTGAAGTTAATCTAGGAGTTTTTTTCATTATCATTTCCCAATTTCCAGATGGAAAATACATATACTGATTCTTTTTCCCAATAATTACTGGTTTTATTAATCTACGTATTTTTGCAAAAGTTGCATAGTTATTAACTTTTTCCAGTTCTTCCATATAGTTTGTTGATATTACCATTAAACCTGTTATATTTACCAAAATGAACATCATTATTGAAAAAATCCATTTTACAGGCTTCATATTTCTAAGCGGCTTGTATTTTTTATCCATAATTATTTCCTATATGGAGATAAAATTATATCCTTGCTTACAAAGATATTAAATTTTTTACCTCTCTTTATTTCAATTGTAGGCTGTCTGTTTAAATCTTTTTCAATGATTCTTTCCCCGATACTTCTAATATTCTGTGCAGCATCTGAAACACCTGTACCAATATTCACTCTTGACCTGCTTCCAGTTTCAATATTTACATTTAGACCTTCAAGTGATCCTGAAGCTATATTTATAGCAGAGGATAGTAACACACTTCTCATAAGTTTCCAGAAATGGTTGTTAGTTTTTCCTTTCAATCCTGCATTACCTAACAAATCAACTCCCTGCATATTATCAAGCACAAGTGTTGAGCCATTTGGAAATACTAGTCTTTGCCATATCAATAAAACTCTGTTCTGTCCATACGTTATACTACTGTCATATTTTCCAATTATTTTTGTACCCATAGGAATCAAAATATTTTTTCCAGTACGGTAGTCATAGACATTTTCTCTAACCTGAGCAATTACATCTCCTGGCAAATCAGAGTTAATTGCCGTTACAAGAACAGCTGGAATAAAGCTTCCTGTCTTTAACTCATATTTCCCTATTGCAGGATTTTTTAAATTAGTCGAATAGAAGCTGTCCTGTTTCTGCTTCAGGAATAAGGACTTTGACTTTTGTTTATTCTGATCTGTGTCATTTTCATTTTGCTGTTGTGTATTTTGTGAAGCTGGTTGCTGTTCCTGATATTGTTCTAGTACTTGTGGAGTTTGTGTTGAAACTCCTTTATCAAATCCTATTGAGGATTTTCTCCATTCCTTATCTTTTTCTGAAGGAGCTACAGAAGTAGCTGAAGTATTAGTATTTTCATTTTCAGAAACATTAGACAATGATGGAGGAGAAGTTGAAGCTCCATAACTTGAATCAAAATTATCGTTATTGTAATCTGAACCTAATTGTGAATCATATTGTGATAAGTTTGGCGTTCCTGTTTTATCAGATGATGTATTTATATTTTCTGTTCCAGACTGTGCTGTGGTTTCAGAAACTTGAGGATTTTTATTTGCCTGAGTATTTACGGCATCATTTATATCCAGTTCTGTTCCTGTCGATATTGAATCTACTTTTTCCTGTTCATTTGATTTCATATTTTTTTTTACCTGATTTGCAAAATATATACTTGCAAAAATTAAACCTGAAATTATACAAATTAGAATAATGACTTTTTTCTTATCAAAAAATTCTTCTATTGTTATTTTTGAATTTTTTATTGTTCCGTTTCCTTCATCTTCAAGCGATATTTCCTCTTCCTTCTGCTCCGTAAAATCATCTTCAGAAGTTTCAAAATAGTCATTTTTATTTATCAATTAAAACACCCCCTTTTTATTTTTTTCGGTTATATATTTTTAATGTTTTTTTTCCAAGTGTCATGTGTATTTCCTTTACAACACTATTAATCATAACGTTACGCCCCTCAATTTTCGTGTTAACTAAAGACAGTTGATTATCTAACCCTTTAACATAAAAAGCTGGCATTTCCTGTAAATTTGCCTTCAACACTATAAACGTTTTTTTTCCATTATCAAATACCTGAACTGGTGAAAGTTTAGAATTTTTGTTCCAAAAATATCTATAATTAAGCTTCATCAAGTCCGTTGTATCAATAGCCTCTGAATTATCTTCATACTCATTCATCAATATTTTTCTTTCATTTGGATATTGCCATTCCACTAAAGGATTGTATTCTCCATTTTTAGATTCAATATTAATAAAATAACTGTGTTTATCCGTTACTATATTTATATTAGTCTTGATATCTTCTTCAAGCGGTTTTATGTATATGTATGTTCTATTTTCTTTTCCACCTACAGCTTCCTCAATCATCCAACGTTCTGTATCTCCGCCAGCCTTAAATATTACTTTTTCATTTGGAGCTAGCCTTAAAGTTGTTAAATAGTCTGGTTTAGAATAAACTTCATATATACTGTTTTCAGAATAATTGAATACAACAGATGTCTTTTTTATAGCCTCTTTCTTCCCGCTTAATATTCCATCATCATCAAACAGTTTTTGATTATTTTTTACTGTATCTACTGTAATATCATTTTTTGCATTTCCATCATTTGCAAAAATATTCGCCGATATCAATGTCAAAAACAATATTGAGAGTATTCTTTTATTAATTTTCTTTAACTTGTTTCCTGTCATATATCTCCCTCGTTTTTTCTAATTATTTTCCCTTGAAATTGTAAAATCCTTTATTATGATTCCTAATGGATTTTTAGCAACCAGTTCCTCATTTTTTTCATTCACATAGTCCACAGTAAATACTCCAAGATAACTTGTATTTTGTATTTCCATTCCTGTTTCAGAAAACTGTTTCTCCTTCCATCTAACTTGATAAGTATTTGAAGTATTTGTAAGTTTATTTGCTGAAACTATATTTACATTGGTTGTAATTTTATCTGCAAGCATTTGTATTGTTCCTGTTTCTTGAATTACTGCGTCCAATTTTTTTTGTGAATTTTGTGTCAGAAAAAAGGCATTTTCCTTTAATTTATTATCATAATACGCCGTATCTTTTGGAAGAGTTCTTATATCCAAAATAAATTTTGATATGAAATATTTTGTTTCTTTCTCCCCAACCTTCAAATTCGATTTTGTCAATACATTTACTTCCATTGGAGCTCCTGTCGTTTTATCAACCTGAACAAGAAATACTTTTATATTTGTTCTTATAGCGAAATATGCCAGTGCCAAACATAAGACAAGAGCAACAACTACACTTATTCCTAAAATCCTTTTTAACTTTGCATTTGTTTCTGCGAGTTCAAACAAAGTCTCAGCTCTTTTTTCAAAACTTGTCTTTTCCCTTTTAACATCGGTTCTTAATTTAAAAATATCTCTTTTCCCATTTATTCTTTTCAAGTCCAAGTCTATACTCCTTTCAAAAGACTTGGATCAATCATTGTTCCACCAAGCCCTTTTACTATATCCTCTGAACCAAAAATAAGTGCAAGTGCCAAAGCAACGCCTATTAGCAAAGTTATAATTGCAGTCATGTTCGGATCAGTCAACATTTTGAACACTCCAAATCCTATACATCCAATAGCCCCAAGTGAAAAAACTATTTTCAGTCCATTATTCACATTTGTAAGAAAAGTTACAAGCGTAGCAAATATTCCCGCATTTCCACTTGTAGCCGCTTGAGTTATTATAGTTGTTGCCAAAAATAAAATCATTAGACACATCAATTGAAATTTTTTATTTAACAATACATTTTTAACTTTTATTTTTTTCATTATTTATCGTCCCCTCTTATACAAAAAAGAGCCTATACAAAATCTTAGAAATGTTTTTTCTAATAATTCTGCACTTAGGCTCCTATATTTAATTTTATATATTCTTTTTTTATCTCAATATCTTAGTTAAGGACTTCTAATATTTAAATCTGATTTCATATTCTCACCTCAATTTTGAACAAAAAAAAGAGCCTATACAAAATCTCAGAAATGTTTTTTCCAATAATCCTGCATTTAGGCTCTCTATATTTAATTTTATATTGCTTTGTTTTATTTTTATTTTAAAATGAGTTTAAGGAAAAGTTATATCCTACCTATGCACCTCCTAAAACTAGGCTCTCATTTTTTACGCTGATTTGTTCTTGTGCTAATGTTACCTCAATTTTTTCAAAAAGTCAAGCTCTTTTCAAAAATTTTTCCCATAAACTTTCCGAAATTTTTTAAATTTTGGAAAGCACGCTTACAAGTTTCTCAAATTTAAAAATTTTTAGAAACTTATCGTGATTTTTTCAACAAAAAGAATTGTGAAAAAATGGCTTTCGTTTACACTCAAAAACTCACTTCGTTCGTGTTTAATTTCTAAGAAATTAATAATATTTATACCTTCAAAAACGTATTTTTACAAAAAAGGACAGTTTTTTACTGCCCCTAAATCTATTTATATTTACTTTCATCAAAAATTTTTATCTTTCTAGTTCATCCAAAACTTCCATATCTTCCATTCTAAAATCACCACTTATACCTCCTAAATTTTTATCATAATTTGCACCGTTTAAACTTTTACTTTTCTTTTTCCTGTTCAATTTTTTCAGATTTATCTGTTTTTGTTTTGCCAATCTTTTTTTCTTATCCAACACTTTTATGGCTTCTATATTCTTGATAATTTTTTGAACTTTTTTCCTTTTCTGAACTTTGGAATTTCCATTTTTTAAAAGTTCATCTTGCAATTTTTTTTTAATTTTTATTTCAATATTTTCTTTTCTTGCCTCATAATCTTCCTTTATTTTCACTTCTCTTTTTAACCAGTCCAAGTAATATTTTTGTTCACTTATATCCAAATTTTTGTTAAGTTCTTTTTGCAATCCTTCTATTTTAATTTTACTCTCCAAAATATTTTTCTCCAATTTTGAAAATTCATAATTTGAATATTTATCTTTTATCAAAGTTTCCTGATTGACTATTTCCTCGTTTTTATTTAACTCCTTTATCAAGTTTTTAAGTTCTTTTTCAATTTTATTTATCTCTTTCAGTCCTTCTTTTTCATAAATAAATTGCAAATGATTTATATTATACATTCCATTTTTTTCATCATTGTATTTAACATTTTTCTCTTTTAAATTTTCATATATCTTGTCCTTCTCATCTTCAAGATCTGCAATTTTTCTTAAATATTTTTCTCTAATATTTTCAGCTCTTTTATCAAAAATATACTTCTTTTTCCAGTCATTCTGAATTTCATTTCTTAAACTTTCTAAATTTTTTAAGTTCTTATCTTTTGTAATTTTCAAATATTTTATCCTATTTTTATCTTTTGTATTTTTTAGTTCCCTGTCAATTTTTTTGTTCTCATTCAGGAATTTATAGTACTTTTTATCTGTCATCAAGTTGTACACAGTATTTTCAATTTTATCTTTTGACATTTTCTTTTTTATATCTCTTATATTCTCTTCTAATCCTCTTAGTTTCTCCAGATTTTCTAAATCTCTTATTTTATCCCTTTTTAAGTTTTCATACTCCCTTTCCAGTTTTTTCAATTTTTCAAGTAATTTTTTCATTAAATCTGTTCCAGCTTTTAAAATTCTGCTTTTATTAAATATTCTCTTCTTAACTTTTTCCTTATCACTTAACTCACTTTCTTTTCTATACAAAATCTTGCCATCAATATTTATCACCTCACGATTTAACTCATAAACTTTTTTATAGTCATTATTATTTTCTGCAGCTCTTTTCTGATCCTTTAATGATTTTGCACTTACTTTCTCAATTCCTTTCTTTTCAAGTTCAAAATTTAAAAATGTTTCCCACTCTTTCCTTATATTTTTTAACGTACTTCTCTCGTTCCATTTTTTATCTTTTCTCCAACCGCCTTTTTCTATGTTTTTAGAATTATATCTTTTAAAATACCTATCCTTATCCCTTTTAATAGCATCAATTTTTCTTTCAAAAAACATTATATGCACGTGTGGCTGCATATCTCCATCAAAACTTTTTGGATTGTGAATTGCATAATTGTACACATATTCTTTTCCAAAAAGATTTTCACAAAAATTATCCACTATCTTTTTATTTTCTTCAGGAGTAAATTCTCTCGGTAATGAAATTTCAAGTTCTCTGTACAAGTTAGAATTTTTTCTCTCATAAGTTTCTGCACATTTCCAAAAGTTTTTAATGTCGCCAAACTCTTCAGGAAGATTTCTTACTTCCTTAAAAAGTAAATCCTCTTTTTTACCATATTTTTCATCTCTGTTTATATAATCCAAATGTGCAGCAGGCGGAATATATTTACTTCCTCTTTTACTTTTTTTCATTCTAAGATGAAATATTGCCACGATTATACCCCCGTATTATTTTTTATAATCACATATTTTATATATTTATCATTTATGAAAAAATTTCTATCTAATAAAATATCACAATCTTTAAAGTTTATATCAGTATCCAAAATATTTTCAATTTTATACATCCATATTTCATCATTTCTATACAGCTTCATATTATATTTTCCTATTTTATTATCACTTACCTTTATCATTTTCATAATTTTTATAAACGTTCCTTCACTTATATACTCCTTTATTTTCTCATCATTTATTTGATTATTTACTATTAATCCTACATTTCTCTTAAAAATATTTATTGTTTCATTTATCCTTTTTTTAGGTAAGGTCTTGTAAAAAAAACATATATGCTCCTTTCCCGTTGTTGTCCTTAGCAATCTTATATCGTATATTTTCATATATCCCTCCCAAATTATTTCTTGCAATATTCAAACTGATTTATCAAATAAATTTCTTTTGTTTCTATTATTTATTTTTCTTGTAATAAAAACTAACCATAATACAAATATTATGATTAGTTTATCTCTTATTTTCTCTTGTTATAATTTTCTTGATTCAAAAATTCTTTTCAATTGCTCAAAATCATACTCAGCATACTGCTCATTTTCCATTTCTAAGATAACAGTGTTTCCTCCTTTTAAAAACAGCTCTATTTTAATATCGTATGATTCTCCTTGATGCAGAACTGACTTCAATTTTTTCTTTGCTTCTTCTATCCATCTTATGCCTGTCAGCTCGTTAGCAATAATTATCAAGTCTTTTAAATATATGTTTCCATTTATATATTTAAATCTTTCCTTTCTTAATTTCCCAGAAAAATCAAACCCAGCTTCTGTTATAAATTTTTCATAATTTTTATACATTTCATTAAGTGATTTGTAGTTTTTCTGTATCACTTCTCCTGTTTTTAGTTTTATATTTAATCTAAATTTTTTAAATAAGAATAATTTTCTTTCAACTTTTTCAATATCATTTACATCTATTATTCTATCATCAATTTGTATTTGAATTCTATTATCTAATATATTATTTATTATATCCATAATAATTCCCCTTTTAATTTTCATAATCCTAAATTTCTCATATGTGAGAAAAACTGTCTTTTAAAATGTATCTACTTACAGTATTCGCCAATCGTATAATTCCCCAGTTTATCTTCATCAATTTTATAAATATTTTTATTTTCAAGTACAACATAAAAATTCTCACCATCGTTTTCACTGTATATCTTCATAACTTTATTTGTTCTACATATATCCAAAATTTCTTGTTGCTGTTTTTCTTGAATCTCCTGATTATTCCCCTTCTTTTTTTCCAATTTATCTGATTGATATTTTATTGCAGCTATAGTGATTATAACTAATCCTAAAATTGCCGAAACTTTAATAAATTTTTTCATTTTTCCTCCCCAAATTTTTTATGTATTTTATTTTTCATTCTCTTTATCAAAATCATTACTTTTACTTTTTATCTTATTAATTTCAGATTCCCATTTTTCGATTTTAACAGTTCAATGCCTCCAACAAAAAAATCACAGCCAATCTAAATAACTGTGATTCAATAATTCTTATTTTTTCAATATTTGATTTTTACACATGTGAGAAAAACTGTCTATTTCACTTTTTCGTGGTTTGTACTTTAATTTTATCATACCAATTTCTTGGTAAGTCTATGAGTATTTCTGGCTTTCTGTCAACCCATTCTTTATAAAATTTCTCTATCTCAATTTCATTCTTCTTCAAATAATTTTCAAATTTTTCTTTAGTTTCCTCGTTGAAATGCTTGTAGTAAATCCAGAATGTATTCTCAATGCTTCTTTTAATAAATTCCGTCAACGGTATATAGTTTTTATCAATTGAAGCAATCTCCAGTGCCTGATAATAATCATCTCTGTCCTCATTTTTTATTATAGTTATTGGATAACCATTTTTCATCAATTCCAAGTTCATCAACAACCTACCAGTACGTCCATTTCCATCATTAAATGGATGCACCATTTCAAAGTCATTATGAAATTTAGCAACTTTTTCTATTAAATTTTTATCACTTTCATTAAAGTTGTCTATCAGTTCCTGAAGTTTTTCCTCTACCTGATAAAATGGTGTTGTTTGAAATTTTGCACCCAGTATTGTATTATTTTCCTGCTTAAACCTGCCTCTATTATCCTTGTCATCATTCAGAATCAAAGCATGAAACTCGCGTATAAGTCTTATTGACAAGGGCTCTTCTTTTTTCAGAACTTCATTCAAGAAATCCAGTGCATACTCCTGTCCCTTTACTTCATTGTGTTCCTTCAAACTTTTTCCTTTTACTGTTATTCCAAACTGAAGTATTATATCAGTTTCACGTAAAGTTAGAGTATTGCCTTCTATGGCATTTGAATTATATATAAATTCTGTCCTTAAATTATTTTGAAGTTTTCTTAAAATGCCATCATTCAAAGGACGCTCTTTATTTAAAAATTCTTTGAAAATCTCAACCATTTTATTTAATCCTTTCTTCAAATATGTATTGTAAAACAAGTATATCAAATTTTTTTATTTCTTTTTCCGTATTATTATTTCTTGTTTATTTTCGTCATATATAATTTCAACATTTCTTTCTTCAGTATTTATACCAAACTTTTTTAATAATGGAACAGAAAGAGTTGCTTTTGCCCCTAATCCATTCCCCGCTTTTGAAAAAGAAATTTTAGAATTTCGTTTTTCCATTTTATCTCCTTTAATAGTACCTAACAGTTTACTTATATCACAGTTAGGTACTATTGTCAATATATTTTTTAAGAATTATTAAATCGCAATTATTAAATTGTCATTGTACTGTTAATTTTCCCAAACGTAAGAAAAACTAAAACTTATTAGATACACAGCTCACTTTTATCTTACAAAGTAAACTTTTTTCCTCTTTATCATAATAAACTCCCTTTATTTCATCTACTTTAAGAAAAAATCCTTTATATCCTTCTTCTATTTTTGTATAGTAATTATCATCTTCATTCAGTTTTCTTATTTCCATTCCTGTTTCAATTTCATTATCCATAATTATTAACATTACATCTCCCATAATATAGCTTCCTTTCTATTTTTATCGTTTATATAAATTTCATTATACAAAAATTCATTCACTAAATTTTCTGAGTTACTGTTCTTCTTATTAAAATATATTTATATCTTTTATTTATAGCTCTTCCAAATTTTCCAGTACAATTATAAGTTCATCATACGTTGTTTCTTCATCTTCCAATGCAATTTCAGCTTCCTCTATTTCATCTTCAAAATTTCCTGTTTCTTTAAGTTCTTCTATTTTATCTTCTATTTGTTCTTTCAGTGAAATGAGTTCACTATACACTACATTATCAGTTTCTATATTCTCTTCTTCAATAATTACTTTTTCTATAATATCTCTTAAACTTTCACTCATTATTATTCTCCTTTTTTAACTTTACTTTTTAAATCATTTTCAAATTAATTTTGGTATAAATCATAAAATCCTCTTATAAATCAAAATTTAACTATTTTGGATACATTTTCATTTTTTCTCTCCTCTTCTGAATAATCATAAATTTTTTCCAATACTGCCTTTTCTGGTATTCTCCCCTTTATAAATTTAAATCCTTTTGCTACCAGTTCTTTTTTTATAGTTGAATGAATTTCTTTGGCTTCCCACTCTTTTATTTTAAATTTTTTCTCCAAATCGTTAATTGTTAGAAATTTTTCATCATAGTATCTTTCCCTAAAAAATTTTCTCCAAATTTTCGCACGAAAAATAATATAATTTTTTTTCTCTTTTTTATTAATTTCTTCAAGCTCATGATTTAACTCTTTTATAATTTTATATGCCGTCTGTAATGATATTCCTGCAACTACAATTAAATCTTCAGGAGAAAAAACTACTTCTGAATGTATCATTTTACGCATTTTTATCATCCCTTATTCCAAAATTCTTTAAATAATGTTTTTCCTATTTCATTTCTTCTGCTCTCCCATACAAATTCCAATGTATCCAACCTTTCACGAAATCTGTCCAGCAATGCATCATTTCCTTGTATATCCATAAAATTTGCAATTTCTTCCTTACCTAAATTTGTTGATACAATAATACATTTTTCCTTTTCATAGAAAAAATTAAATATCGAATATAACTTCGACTTTCCCCAAGTTTCTGATATATTTTCCTTTCCCAAGTCATCCAATATTATCAAATCTGCCTCAAGCAAATCTTTAAAAACTTTTTCCTCAGTTAAATTATTAAAATTACTGAAAGTTGATTGTATTCTTTGATAAATCCCATTCAAAGTTGTTCTATAAACTTTATAATTATTTTTTAGTAATTTATTGAAAATACATAGGCTATAAAAACTTTTTCCAGTTCCTATCTCTCCGCATAAATACAACCCTAGTCCCTTATCTTTAGCTTCTTTAAAATGTTCACAATAATACTCAAGTTTATGTTTAATTATATTCTCTTTTTTAGATAATATTTTAGAATTCTCAAAAGTATATTCTTTCCATCTGACCGGCAAACTTGAAATATTAAGAAAATATTCAATTTTTTTCTGTAATTCCTGTTGTCTAAGTTGTCTAGTAGCTTCTATCGCTTCTTTTAATTTATCATCAGAATCCATACTCTTTTTTTTCTCCTGATGATCTTGATTTTGCAATTTTTTTATCCTGTTTTCTGCCAGTTGGCTTAACTTCATCATAATAAGCTCCTTCCAATATTTTTATAAACTTTTCCTCTTTCAGAAAATCATCAAATGATATTTTCCAGTTTGATTTATCAGTTCTTCCAAGTAAAAAATTTATATCCTTTATTTTAAACATTGTTTCTAATATTTCCTCTTGAGTATATTTTTCAAGTAGTTCAGATAATTTTTCCTTCCTTTTTTCCGTAAAAGATTTAATTATGCTTAATTCACATTTATTTGCCAATTCATTCCACTTTTCCATAAAGAGAAGAAAATCTATATTATCTAATAGATTATTATCTATAGTATTCTCTTTATTATTATGTAAACTTTGTTTACTACCTCTATCAACTTTGTTTACATCCCCCTGTAAACTTTGTTTACCATCCCTATCAACTTTGTTTACACCCTGTAAATATTCTACATTTATATCTAATGTTCTATACCTACAAAATTTTACATTATTAATAAAGATTTCTTTTTTTTCTAGTAAATTTTTCTTGATTAAGCTTTCAATATTTTTCATTATTCCTTGTCTAGTTGAATTACACCAATCAGCTAAATATCTATGACTGCCTGTAAATTGCTGATTGTTTTGAGAAAATCCATATATAATAGCATATATTAATAATTCATTTCCTTTTAATTTCAGTTCGGTAATCATCCATCCTTGAATAACTAAATAATTTTCATTTTTTACCATAAATTTCCACACCTTTGTAGTTTTATAATCTACTCAACGTTTAAAAAAAATTTTTTCTTTTTCTTCTAAATCTTTCAAATTTAATATATCACACAGTTTTAATATTTCTTCAGAATTAAAAGTTACTTCATTATTAATTTTACGTTGCAAAGTATAGTATGTTATCCCCATTTTTTGTGCAATATACTTTAATTTAAATCCTTTTTCTTTTATTAAATTTCGCAACATATAAGAATCTGTCATCTTATTTCCCTCCTTTTGTAGTTTTTTAATCTACAACATAATAATATCATATTGTAGATTATTTGTCAATTTATTTGTAAAAAATTATAAAAAAAGTTGATTTTTTATCAGATTAAGGTATAATAATAAAGTAATAAACTAACAGGAGGTTTTTTATGAAAATTGGAGATAGAATAAAAGCTAGACGAGAATTTTTAAAAATGACACAGGAAGAATTAGCTTTAAAAATGGGATATAAAAGCCGTTCTACAATAAATAAAATAGAATTAGGAATAAACGATATAGCCCAATCTAAAATAAGTGATTTTGCAAAGATATTAAAAACTACTCCTGCATATTTAATGGGATTAGCTGAAGAAGAAAATATAAAACTAACTAAAGATAATTTGACTAAACACAATATAGCATTTTTTAAAAATAAAGATATTAGCGATGAAGATAAAAAGAAAATGATTGAGTTAATGCAAGAATTTTATTATAAACAAAAGTATGAAAATAAAGATAAATAATTTTGTATTAGGGCGTGTCTGAAAAATAATAAAAATTTTATTTTTTTGAAAAAAATTGTCTCCTTAAAAAAAATTGATATTTTGATACATGAATTTGGAATTTTATATTACATAAACAATGTTTATTAAGTCGAAGAAGCAATAATTTAATAGGAAAAGAAATACAAAATACTTTAAAAATTATAAATTACTAACAAACTGTTTAATTTTTCTCATATGAGAAAATCAGTATATTATTTACAGTGAGGTGTTAAAAATGGGAGTCTATAAAGATGCTGAACGAGGTACTTGGTTTGTAGAATTAAGATATAAAAATGCTTACGGAGAGCCTAAAAAGAAGAAAAAGAGAGGTTTTAAAAAACAGTCGGATGCAAAAAAATGGGAAGCTAAATTTTTAAATTCTCTATATTCTGATCCTGAAATAACCTTTGAAAATTTATATAATGAATACATTAAAGATAATGAAAAAAGATGTAAAAAAACTACTTTATATAATAAGAAATCTTATTTTAAATCACATATTTTACCATATTTTGGTAAAATGAAAATAAAAGATATTTCAGCTCTTGCCATTCGTAAATGGCAAAATGAATTATTAAAAAATAATTATTCCCAAACTTATTTATTTACTCTGCACAAACAATTATCTGCATTTTTTAATTTCGCACGCAAATTTTATAATCTTAAACAAAATCCATGTTCTTTATCTGGAAGTATGGGTGGAAAAAAATCAGAAAATGAAATGAAAATATGGAATTTGGAAAACTTTACTCTCTTTCTTACAAAAGTTCAAAAAGAAGAACCTAAATTAGCATTTAAATTGTTATTTTGGACAGGTATGAGAATTGGGGAACTACTAGCCTTAACTTTTGCAGATATAGATTTTGAAAATAACATTATAAAAATAAATAAAACATTGAGTAAAGTAAATAATACTATATTGATAACAGATCCTAAAACTAAAGCCTCTATCCGAAATATTCAATGTCCAATTTTTCTTATAGAAGAAATAAAAAGATATAAAAATAATTTTTATGACTTTAAAAAAGAACAAAGAATAATTAATATGACTAGACATGGCTTAAGTAGATACATAAAAACTTACTCTAAACGTTTAGGATTAGAAAAAATTAGACTTCATGATTTTAGACATTCCCATGCTTCTTTCTTACTTCATAAAAATGTTAATATCTTAGTAATTTCTAAAAGGTTGGGACATGAATCCCCATCAACAACTTTAAATATATATGCACATCTTTTACCTGAATCAAACGATTATTTAAAATTCATTTTGAATGAAAAAAAAGTTTTGTCCCCAAATTGTCCCCAAATGGAAAAATAGGCTATCATTAGCCTATTATCAAACATCTAATTTGCTCTGTTTTCAATCATTTTTTCAACAAGATTTCTAGCATGATCTCCAATTCTTGTAAAATGTGACACAACATCTATATAATAAAGTCCAGCTTTTACATCACATTGCTGCTTACTGACCCTTTTTATATGGGCCTTTCTTACTTCCTTTTCTTTGGCATAAAGTTTATTGTGCAAGTCAACTACTGCAAAAGCTTTTTCTGTATCGTCATTTTTTAGTGCTTCTTCGGCTGTTTCAATAATTCTTTTCGAAATTCTGAACAGTTTTTCAATTTCTTGGTGAGCTACATCAGTAAATACTACTTTTTTCTTAATTTCATATCGCACATCTCTTACAATTCCGATTGCATGATCCCCTATACGTTCTACATCACGGCACATATCAAGATACATGCTGATTTCTTCCCCGTCTTTTTCAGTTATATGTTCCTGAGATAATGTTGTTAAGTATTTTGTGATTTCCTGATCAATGTTATTTATTGCATCTTCTGATTTTTCTACTCTTTCTGCATCTTTTTCGTCGTGATCATGGAAAAATTTAACTGATCTTTCTAAACTTTTGAGTGTGATTGAAATCATAGAAAGCATCTCCTGTTTAACTTGTCCCAAGGCAATTGACGGTGCGGAAATTAATGCTGAATCTAAATATTTTGGTTTATGTTCAACTCTATCCTCATCTTTTTCCTTGATTAGTTTTACAACTATGTATTCTAAAACTCCGATAAATGGAAATAATAAAATTGTTGTCATGACATTAAATGAACCATGTGCAAATGCTATTGTAACTTTTGGATTCAAATGAAGAATTTGAGCCATTTTTTCTACAAATATAGAAAATGGTGACAATAAGATTAGAAAAATTGCTGTTCCAATTACATTGAACATTGTATGTGATAAGGCTAATCTTTTTGCAGAAGTATTTGCACCAATTACTGCAATTATAGCTGTAATAGTTGTTCCAATGTTATCTCCAAAAAGTACTGGTAAAGCAGCTTTTAGTGTTATAAGGTTTTCTTGATATACATTTTGTAAAATACTTATTGTCGCACTTGAAGCTTGTACAAGCATGGTAATTATAGTTCCAATGAATACTCCTAAAATAGGTTGATGACTAAGTTTTACAGTTAAATCTGTAAATGCTGGTAGATACTTAAGAGGCTCCATTGCGCCTGACATTAAAGTTAATGCAAAAAATATTCCTCCAAAACCAAACAAAATTCGACCCAAATTGTTTATGAAATTATGTCTTACAAAAAATAGGCATGCTGCTCCTAAAAATAATATGGGCAAAGCATAATGCGTGATATTAAAACCGATAATGAAAGTTGTAATTGTTGTACCAATGTTAGCTCCCATAATAATCCCTATTGCTTGTCTTAAAGTCAAAAGACCTGCTCCAACTAATCCTATCGTAATAACTGACGTACCTGAACTTGACTGTATTAAAGCTGTTACAAAAATCCCGACTAACACACCTAGAAATGGTGAAGTTGTATATTTATCCAAAATAAATCGAAGTCTATCTCCAGCCGCCATTTGCAGCCCATCCCCCATATATTTTATACAGAATAGGAACAATCCTAATCCTCCTAGAAATCCGAACGCCATCTGCTGATAGTTAATCGTATTGAGTGCTACTCCATTCATCAAATCAATCCTCTCTTAATTTTTTATTTTTTGATTATGATTTTTTGTTCAAAGTTAGAATTTTTAGTCAAATTCTTTCTTCGTTATATTTATATCATATTTTTTCTAAATTTGCTATTATTTTTTACTGTGTATCAAAGTAAAAATTTTGTCTAGTTTGGTTTATAATTTTTAGTAATTTTTATTCAATAAAATTTATATTGATGCGATAATAACGATAATAAAAAGATAATCATTGATTTTAAAGAATAGTGATATTATTAAAATATTTTCAGTATAATTATTTTATACTAAAAAAGTAAATTAATTGTTTTAAAAATAAAACACTTTTATAATATTTGATTTATTGAATTTTAACAATAAATCTTTATGAAAAAAGAAGATGGAATTATGAAAATCCTTGAGGTAGAATTTAAATAATAGATAAATAATAAAAAACTTACAAAATTATTTGACTTAAACTGATTTTTTCTGATATAATGAATTTAAGAAGATAATAAATTTTAGGAGGAATATAAAGATGAAAATTGTAGTTTTCGATGCAAAACCTTATGATATTGAGTTTTTTGACAAATGGAATGAAACATTTGGAGCTAATATTACGTATTTTGAGGAAAAATTGAGTCTGAAAAACGTGATGCTTACTAAGTATCAAGATGTTGTCTGCACATTCGTAAATGATGATTTGAATGCAAAAGTACTAAATATCCTTGCAAAAAATGGAGTAAGATTAATTGCCGCAAGATGTGCTGGTTATAACAATATTGACTTGAAAGCTGCCCGTGAAAACAGAATTACTGTTTTAAGAGTTCCTGCGTATTCACCATATGCTGTTGCTGAACATTCATTGGCTCTTCTTATGTCAGTAAACAGAAAAACTCACAAAGCTTACAACAGAACTAGAGAAGGTAACTTTAGTTTAGCAGGGTTAACTGGAATGGATTTAAATGGAAAAACTGCTGGAATTATAGGAACTGGTAGAATCGCGAGAATTTTCATAAGAATTTTAAACGGATTAGGAATGAAAGTTATTGGTTACGATAAATTCCCTAATGAACAAGCTGCAAAAGAAGAAAATTTCACTTATGTAACATTAGATGAAATATTTGCAAATTCTGATGTGATTTCATTACATTGCCCATTATTCCCTGAAACAAGACATACAATTAACAAAGAAACTATTGCTAAAATGAAAGATGGTGTTATTATCATCAATGCTGCCAGAGGTGGATTAATTGATACTGAAGCGCTAGTTGAAGGATTAAAAGATAAAAAAATCGGTGGAGCAGGACTTGATGTTTATGAAAATGAAAGCAGTTATTTCTTTGAAGATGAGTCAGCAAGCGTGTTAGAAGATGATTTACTAGCTAGATTGCTATCATTTAACAATGTCGTTTTAACTTCTCACCAAGCATTCTTAACAAAAGAAGCGTTAGACAATATTGCTGAGGCAACATTTAACAATATTTTATCTTATGTAAAAGAAGAACCATTGGCAAACGAAGTTTGGTACAATGAAGAAACTGGTAAAGTTGTTGAAGGTTTAAGAAAATAATTATCATCTAATAAAATATTTAAAAAAGTTTTTATTTTCTAAGAATTTTTTCATATCTTTTTCAATATCTTCTGTTCATCCGGCGGCAGCTTGTAAAAGTCAATGCCGAGCATATTGAAAATGACCGCCCACACCTTTCCGAGATAATCCCCGGAAGATTGAATAGCCTTTCGGATTTCCAGAGCCATCTTCTTTGCAAGGGAATAATCCGGCGTGCTGTCAATGTCATGCTCATGGGCTTTCCGTATGTCGTGTAGAATGGCGTCCCATGTTTTGTGTGTCACATGACAGAAGAAATTTTCTTCCTTTACCTCTGCGGCAAGGATGGTCTTTGAATAGAAATCCTTATCTGCCTGCTTGTATTTCTGGACGATAATCTGCCGCTGTTCTTCCAAAGATTCATAAAGGGTACGGAAGGTAGAGGTTGCATGGCCGTCTATGTATATCTCCGTATCAGTCATAAGCTGTTCAAATTTATCATTGGTAGCAATCTCACACAGGAGCCGGTTGTTGATACGGCCGCTTTTCAGCAGCGCCACCATTTCATCCGTCAAATGCAATTCCATCAAAGGCGTGTTGGCCTGCTCTCTATTTTCTGTCCGGCACAGCAGATAATCAACGGACACCTGATAGAAGTCTGCCAGCGTGACAAGGTTGCCGTGGTTGATTTCCTTATAGTCGTTGGCTTCATAGCTGGCGAGGGCTGACTTTGAAATGCCGGTCAGCTTTGATAATTCTTCCAGATTTAAGCCTTTATCCTTGCGTAACTCCCAAAGGCGCTCCTGTATGGTAGTCGCTCTCAGCATAGGGCGTTCACTCCTTCCCGGCGGCTGTTTTCCTGCCGCTAACCGGATTATACCATACTTTCCGCAATCGTGGAAATTTCCGTTTTTCGCCCCGAAATCCTACTTTGTGGACATACGGCACAGGGAACAAAAATGGGCTATCATACA
>ERZ772772.121-NODE-121-length-46886-cov-3.981892_pt1 | contig 46886 bp, 40 predicted proteins | sample MGYA00511484_ERZ772772 | MGnify/ENA primary metagenome ERZ772772 (study PRJEB29015, sample SAMEA2737913) | human oral metagenome | biome: human oral; feature: human-associated habitat; material: dental | place: China | collected 2088 ... | reverse complement strand
ACACAGTTTACAAATATATGGATTACTAATATAATCCTATGTGAAATAAAAGGAATAATATGCCAAAGCGTACATATCAGCCACATAAGCGTCAGCGCAAGCAGGAACATGGTTTCATGAAGCGTAATGCTACCAAAAATGGGCAAAAAGTTTTAAAACGCCGTCGCATTAAGGGGCGTGCTCGTTTAACTTATTAAAGAAGTACCGCAAATATGCGGTATTTTTTTAGTTCACGTCAAAATGTTTATGCTATATAATTAGACTGTATGCAACATTTTCTTGAAACTATTCAATCGGTTTTTGAAATTGCTCCCAAAAAACGTTTTGAAGTTTTTGAGCTTTTTTTGAGCTTTATGCTTTATAATTTGGTTAGTCTTTTACCTCCAATTGCTACTGCCGGTATTATTGCCGTTATTACTCAAGGTTCAAATTTTCATGCGATCTGGTTTTATGTAATTCTGTTTTTACTCTTTTATATTATCGAATATACTTTACTTGCTTGGAAATATTATATCTATGTCACTCTTTCGCATTATTACTACAATACAGTTCAGCAGAAACTTTTTGATCATGTTATTAATAATATTTCAATCACTGAAAAAATCTCACGTGGTCGCATTACTGATACCTTCAATGAGGATATTTCATACCTAATTCAAACCATTAATTCCGCCGCTATTGCTTTGACTGGTATTATTCAGCTTCTAATTATTTTTCTAATCTTTGCCAGTTATAGTGTATCAATTGCTCTCGTTGCTCTTATTATTGATCTCTTTTATATTTTTCTTATGTCAAAAAATTCTAAATTCGTTGCCAAATACTTTGATGGTGTACGCAAATATAAGGACCGTATTTTAGATGTTTTAAATGAAATCCTAAATAACCTAAAACAAATCAAAACCCTTAATTTAATGCCCATCTTAAATCGTAAAATTTCTTCTAATCGTAATAGTTTTGATGCTCAATATGACAAACGCTATCTTTATCTTACTGCTCGCTATTGTAAAATTCCTATGGTTGTTCAGGTTGGTAAAATTATTCTCTACGTTCTCCTTGCTATCTTAGTTTTTAAGAATCAAATCACTATTGATAAATTAGTTTTGTTAGTTAGTTATTTTGAGATGGTTGTCACAAACACTGATAAAACTCTTGAGGAGCTTCTAAATCTTAGTACTTACAGTATTCGTCTGCAACGTATTAAATCTATTCTTAATTACACAAGTTATACTAAAGGTAGTTATGGTGATCTAAATAATGATTATATTAATGGTGACGTTTTGTTTGATAATGTTTCCTTTAGTATTGGTGGTCGTGAGATTCTTAAAAACATTTCCTTTGAAGCGAAGCCTAATGAAATTACTGCCATTGTTGGACGCCCAGGATCTGGTAAAACCACTATTATAAACTTACTCTATCGTCTCTATTCTATAAAATCTGGCAATATTTTCATCGACGGTGAATCGATCTACCACTATACTAAAAAAGTATATACTACTAATGTTTCTGGTGTTTTTCAAAAGCCCCTGATCTTTAAAATGAGCATCAGAGATAATCTTAGTGTTGTGGATCGTAGTAGCCAGCAACAAATTAACGCTTGTAAACGTGCTGGTATTTATCATAAAATTATTTCCTTACCTCGCGGTTTTAGTACTATCCTAAAAGAAGATCGTGGTCTCTTTACTGATGGTGAACTACAGAAACTTGCTATTGCAAGAGCCCTTTTGAGTCAAGCTGAAATTCTCATTTTTGATGAAGTAACGAGTAACGTTGATCCAGAAACTTCTAAGGAAATAATTAATATTTTGGAAGATTTAAAAGAAGATCATACTATCATCATCATTACTCATAAACCAGAAATTATGAAAATTGCCGATAAGGTAGTTGTTTTAGATGCTGGAAAAGTAGTAGCAAAAGGAAAAAATAGAGAAGTTTTTGCAAAAAGCTCGCTTTATCGCAAATTACGTACCGCCACTTTTGCTAAACCAAGTATTGATGATGAAGCTGAGTATATTTTGGAAGATAGTCCATCTGATTTTCTTGGTAACGATGAACCAGCCTTTGATTTAAAATAAAATTATTGTGATAAAATAAGCTAGATGTTATCTAGTAAATATCGCTTCCATTCGCGTGGTGGTGTTAAATATACTTATCAAAAAGGGAAGACTATTAGAACCCCAAAACTTTCCCTTGTTTTTGCACCCAATAAAAAGCAGAAACAACGTTATGCGGTTGTAGTCTCTAAAAAGGTTCTTAAAACGGCTGTTGGACGGAACCGTATCCGTCGTCGGTTCTATGAAGCGATTCGTCTTGAATTTGATCCAACTTTAAAACTAGATTGTATCTTTGTTATTTATTCTAAAGAGTTTACTAAAATGGATTTTAGTCAGATTAGGTGGTTAATTAAAAATCTGTTAGCTAAGGCTTCCGTTGAAAAGTTTTAGATAATTTAATTTTTTGTTATAATAAAACCACTTATGGTTATAAGGTCAAAACTTAAAAAACTCTTCTATTTATTCTTTGTGGCAGTTTATTATTTTACTTCCTCAATTATGCCTGTCTCTGCCTTAAAACTTCCTAAAGGACGAGCATGGGAATTTACGGAAAATGATATCGTCTTCTATAATCCAGATGGTAAAAAAACTAGCAACTGTCTCAGTCCAGATCGGAATTGTCAAACAAGTGACGGTTCGGATATTAGTGTGGTTGGAGATGGTTTTCTTGGTGTTGATATTTTTAAAAAAGAACTTAAAACGCAATTCTCCAAAATTGATACCACCGATACAAACTATAATACCGTTTCAAACATTACCTTTGATAATTTAGTTACGAATCTCAATACTAAAACTTATAAAAAGAACCTCATTCTTAGTTATGGTACAGAGTCTAATTCATCATTAACTAAGGAGCAGATTAATCAACTTATTCTTGCTGCTGGCTCTTCAAAAACCATCTACTTTTTAAATAATTATAATGCTGGTAACACTATGGTTGAAACTAATAAAAATATTGAAGATGCTTCAAAAACATATAGTAATGTTAAAATAGTCGACCTTTTCACTAAAGCTAGTCAGGATTCAAATTATATTAGTAGTAATAAACTCTCAAATACGGGTGCTAAAGATCTTGTAAATATACTTAAAAGTCTTTTGGACTCTGGGTGTTCTGGGGCTTTTACTAAATATAATTTTACGGATGGTCAATTACGTGGTATTACAATTATGGCACATCAAGAAAATGGTCTTTCTCCACCAACTTCGATTCTTACTGAGGTCTCCCAGATGGCAAACATCTTTGAATCTTCTCAAATGGGTAAATATAATAGCTATTCCAATAAAGAGCAGGGGTTTATCGATATGCTATTAAAAAGTGGCTGGTACAGTTCTCGGACGACTGCAAAATATAGTGAATCTGCCAATGTTGCAGAGTCTCACCTTAGCATTGTTAAAGAAGCTTTAAACAGTGGAAAACGTAGTTTGCCCACTGGAATTGTTGAACACGATAGTATTAATGATATTACTTCAATTACTAATGATGGTATAGCTCTTGATAAGAATAATAAATCTAACTATATTTCCAAAAAGACTATTATTAAAAATAAGTTTGGTTCAACCTATGTTTTTTATCAATGGGCTGATCCTAATGCTCCAGATAATAAAAAAGGAGATCCTTTTGGGTATTTTCAAGGTAAAGGTCCAGGTGATCTTGAGAATTCTATTGGCTCATCTTCTAGTTCATCTGCAAGTTCTATAAAGTCTACTGGTCCATCTAGTGATCCTAATGTGGTTGTTACTTCTGATTTTAAAAATTATGCTGGTGATACTATACTCACGCCAGTTCAAGTGAGTCTAATTGAAAAAAATAGCTCAATCTATAAAGAGGCCGCCAAAGAAGCTGGTATTCCATGGCAAATGCTTGCCGTGCTTCATTATCGAGAACATAGTTTATTAGTTTCTAATCCAAGCAATGGGCAGGGTATTTATCAATTATATTCTTATACTAACGGTGGAACTAATGGGGAGGCTTTTTTGCCCGCCGGTGATGTTTCTGAGCAAGAATTTCTTCGCCAATCAAAAATAGCAGCCAAGATTATAAAAGATAAAGCTCCAGATTTAACTGAAAACCCAAATTCAAATATCGTTAAACGTGCTTTTTATCGATATAATGGTGCAGCATATAAACAACAGGCTCTTGATATGGGTTTTTCTGCCGAACAGGCAGATAATGGTGAAGGTTCGCCATATGTTATGTCACGTGCTGACGCTAAGCGTGATTCTACTAAAGGCGGTATGACTTGGACTATGTATACAAAAGATAATCAAATCTCTTCCAATATTAATGTTGTTACTTTTGGTGCCTATATTGTTTACCTTGCACTTGGCGGCATTACTGATAATTCCGGTAGTATTGATTGTCTTAATTCTAGTTCCAGTTATTATTCTGGTGGTGGTAATGCTGCGATTTCTAAAACTGCACTTGAACTTGCTTGGCATCATTATGATACTGATAGTCTTACTAAATCATATTTTGCAGCAGAAAAACGTACTTCAATTCGAAAGACTGGTACCGCTAAATATCAAGATACCTTAAGGCAGGTTAATAATATGGGTGATCAATCAGATTGTGGTCGCTTCGTTTCGACTGTATTACGCTCTTCTGGTGTAGATCCGAATTTTCCATCCGTTGGGACTAGTGCAATTTTAAGTTATTTAAAAAATCAAACTTCTTTATACGAAGCTATTCCTAATACTGGAGATACTTCCATTTTACAGTCTGGTGACATTCTATCAGTTCCTGGCCATATTAAATTAGTTGTCTCTATCAACGGAAAGTTACAAGAAGTTCAGGCTTCTCTAAATGGCCATGCTCCAGAAACATCAGATGGTATTGGTATTACAGATAATCGTGGTAAAGATGGTAAATATTATATTTTTAGAAAAAAATAAAATAGGTGATCTATGAAAAATTTTTTAACTTTCTCAAGAAATCAATACCAAAATCGACGTAAAATATTTTTCGGTGCAATTATCTTCTTCGTTCTTCTCTCACTCTTTATTTTTGTTAATTTCTTAATCAATATCAAAAAGACTGCTCAGTTAAATATTCTTATTTCTCCAGTTGATGCAAAAATTACAATTAATCAAAAACAATACTATAATGGTAAGCAAAAAATTGAACCGGGGAATTACCAAGTTAAAATTGAACGAGATGGTTTTCAGTCGGTCAATATAGAAATTAATTTATCATCTGGTGATCAGAAGTATCTTTACTACTGCCTAACCCCGAACAATCAAGATAGCACTTGGTATAAAGATCATCCAAAAGATAATCAGACTTGTGATGAAATCAACCAGGCGCTTAATGATATTCTAAAAAGCGAAACTATGAAAGACCCTATTTTTTCTGTCACTCCGTATCATAATGACGATAAAAGATATTACATCGACAGTGTTTTAAACGAAGACAGGAGTATTACAATTAAAATTAAACCATTATCTTGCAAAGCTGAATTGAAAAAAATTCTTAATCAAAATGCTTTAAATTATTTAAAATCTAAAAATATTAATCTTGATCAGTATAAAATCGAATATATTGAAGATTGCTAAATAATCCACCTCTAATATGTTATAATTAATCAAATGTTTGAGTTAATCGATTTTATAATTGTAAATCCAATTATTAATATACTATTTGTTATCTATAACTACATCGGTGATTTTGGTGTAGCTATGATTATCTTTACTATTCTCGTCAAGTTATTAACTTGGCCACTTGTTAAAAAACAGTTTCTTCAGATGAAGCTGATGCGTAAGATTCAGCCTGAATTAACCGAGATTCGTAAGCGCTGTAATGGAAATAAGCAATTAGAATCTCTCCAAATGATGGATCTTTATAAACGTAATAACGTTAAACCATTTACATCAATTTGGACACTTCTTATTCAGCTTCCGATTTTCTTTGCGATTTTCTTTGCGATTCGTATTATGGTTACCCCAACTGTTAAAGATAGTGTTGAAAAGCGTGCCTATCCAGTTGTTGCTAAGATGACTCGGATTGACGAAATCATTAAGCTCCAGAAATCTTACCTTGAAAATACTGAAACTAATACCTATGATTTTAAACCTCAGCTCCTTGGGAAACTAGATCTCTCTACAAGGGCTGGCGTTAATTCTTTTAGTTCAATTATTATTCTGATATTTGTCCTTGGCTCAGCTTACACTCAGTATTTGATGTCAAGAATGCAGATGCCGAAAAAAGGAAAGAAAAATACTTGGAAAAAAATGGTTGAAGATGCTAAGGCTGGCAAAGATATGAATCAAGCTGATCTAAACAGCATGGTTTCTGGTCAAATGAACTTTATGATGCCAGTCATGATGATTATGATTACTATTAATTTTCCAGGCGCTTTAGTCATGTATTATCTCCTTTCAAATATTATTGCTATTACTCAACAAAAAATTGTCTTTAATCAGGTAGATGAACAAATGGATAATAATACCGATCGTGCTATCCTCCGAGAGTTGAAAAAGAAAACCTCTGAAATTAGAGAGGCTGAGGTCATTGAAAATAAGAAAACTGGTACTAAAATTACACGTATTTCCGCCAAAGATGCTAAAAATTCTTCTCGTGAAGCTACTTTTAAAAATAAAAACTCCCAAAACAACAACCAACCAGATAACGGTTAGGAGAATAGGAGTTTTTTATGAATCGTGATGAGTCGATTCGTTTTGCAACAAAATACCTTGAGGATCTTTTATCATTCTTTGGTATCAATGTGGCTGTTTGGTCTACTATTGATGATGATGTTATTCAGTTGAGTGTTCCAAGTACCAGTCTAAACTCATTACTCATTGGTAAAAATGCAGACAATTTGCGTGCCTTGCAACACGTAGTTTCTATGGCTCTCGTTGCCCATAATTCTGAGGTAACTAGAGTTAATGTAGATATTGCTGATTATAAGCGTCAGCGCGCAGAGCGTATTGAGCAGAAAGCTGAAGGTTGGATTCAAAAAGTTCGCGAAACTGGTGAATCGATGACTTTAGAGCTTAACGCCGTCGATCGTCGTATTGTTCATAAGCTGGCTGAAGACTACTCAGATATTGTAACGCATTCTGAAGGTGAAGGTCGTGCCAGACATTTAATCATTGAGAAAAAATCTATTTAATTAGATATAAAAAACACCCCAATCGTGGTGTTTTTTATATTATATCTATATCCTAAGCATCTACTTTTCCAACTATAATCACAAAATCGTAATTCGTCTTGTCAATACCTTCTGGTAATTCATTTGCGGGTTTTACGGTAGTTCCGTAATATGACTCAAGTTTTTGCTTAGTCTGTTCTTTATTACCAAGATTATATATCAGAACTTTCTCAGAGTAATTACTTTTTGGTGCGTTGCCAGTTCCAGTTACTCTAAATCCAGCTTTTTCTAGTTCAAGTTTTTCGTTTGCTGCAATTCCAGATTCATTTGTGCCATTTAATACTAAGATTCTAGAAGTTGCAGGTGAATCACTATATTCAGCAATTTTTGAATCAAGATATTGTTGAATCTTTGTGTAGTTTTGTGCGCCAGCACTTGGAATTACAAAAGAAATATCCTGTCCACCAACTGGAAAACTTGCATTTCTAACCAGATCTCCATCGCTCAAGCCAGTTAATGGTGCAGATGTAATATTAGCTGGACTAAAGTTGGAAAAGACCTTAGCTGCAGTTTTTATCTCTTCGATATTAGCATTAGTTCTCAGATTATCACCAAGCACATTAACTAAGTTGATCATTGCCGGAATATCCATACCTTTTTCAGCAATCTTATTCTTTATTGCAATTAATACTTTTTGTTGATTTTCACCCCTCGTAAAATCTCCCCCTACTGAACCATGTCTTGCTCTTGCGAGTCCTAAAGCTTTTTCACCGTCAAGAACCGTTGGCACACCAGCCTTCATTTTGATACCAGTATAATAATAATCATTAATATCATTATCAACAGTTACTGTAATTCCGCCCAGTGCATTTACGATCTGTACCAGAGACCCCCAGTTCACATGGATATAATAATGCATCTCCATGCCACTAATCCTTGATAACTCTTTCATTACAGCATTCGCACCAGCTTCTTCGTTTCTTCCGTTATTGCTAGCACAAGTAAAGATCTCATTAATTTTTCCCGCATAACACGCCTCTTTTCCAGCCTTCAGGTCTCTTGGCAAGCTCATCGTCACAGCATTTTTTGCCTTCTGGTCAACTGACATCATCATTAACGAATCAGTTAGTTGTGCTCCATCATGAATTGTTTTTCCTTCAGTTCCAGCCATATCATAACCAGAGGTTCCAAAAATTGCTATATTTGTACGGCCTTTTGAGTCCATTTTTAGTGGTGTCACTTTCTCAGAAACCACAGTTTTTACAAGATCCACTAAACCAGATTTTCCACCGGTTAATTTTGATATTAAACGGTCGCCATAAAAATAGGCTGCTGCTCCACCTCCGATTAAAATAATTAAGAAAATTGTTAATTTTATATGTCGCCTAAAAAAGCCTTTTTTCTTCGGTTTATTTTTTTTAGGTTCAGGATTATTTGTATTAGAAACTTTATCACCAAATAAGTTATCTGTTCCTAGAGCCACAGAATCTTCTAAAAATGCATCATAGTCTTTTTTTGAGGTTTTTGGCATCTTTTTCTTGAATAGACCAAAGGATTTTTCTCGTTGTAATTGTCTATCACGTCTAGTACTATCGATATCACCCAATCTCCCACGGCTATTATTCGATCCTAAATTAAGTACAGAATGATCTTGATCCTCATCGTATTCTCCGGTATCAGACTCTCCGTTAGTTTCTCTCAGTTCGCCATCGGAAAAGTCCCAATCTGCGACACGGCTAGCTCTATCAACTTCTTCATTTTTTCTCCGACGAATTTCTGCTTGGTCAACTAGTGGGTCATCACTTTGCGCCATCGACATATTCTTGGCGCGAATATTTTGCTTTCTTAGTCTTTCAGCGCGTAAGATTCTTTGTTGTTCTAAGTGTTGTTTTGTGGCATGAGCCTCACTTACTTCTAGGCCCGCTCTGGGGCGCACTTGTCTTGCTGATTTTTTACTTCTTGAAGGTGAAACCAGTCCATCAATATATGAATTACTCATTTTTACCACAAAATCTCCATCTACTATATAATTATAACAAATATGGCACTAAAATTAACGAAAAAGCAAAAGCGTTTAATGGACTTTCTGGAAGATTTCCAGAATAATCATGATTATTCACCGTCTTACCGAGAAATTGCTGCAGGTCTAGGACTTCGCTCTGTTGCCTCAGTTGCTGAGCATATAGATAATCTTGTGCAGCTGGGTTTTTTAAAACGAAATGCTGGTTCTGCTCGCTCTCTTGAAATTGTCGATCTTACATTTCCTGAAACCACTGCCTTATTCAAACAACGTCTTGAATTTGCTTCCGATCCAGATCGTCAAGTCTTACTTGAAGCCGCTCAAATCCTCGGTCTTGATCTTGAGTCGTAATATAAAAATCATCATTTATAAACTAGTTATTCTAAACTAATCATTTTGATTCAAAATAACCTGTTAAACCGAACAGTCTAAAACCAAACAGTAATCAAAACCGAACAATAAAAATCGCTGATGTAAAAGACTTGTGGACAAAACTACTAATCTGCGAATAATTAAAACCGAACAAGCGTAAAAAGTTACATAATAAAATCATATAAAATACAATGTGTGATTGTGGAAAACTTATGCAAAACTAAGACTATGTTAAAATGTAAAAAAGGAGGTTCATGGGGTTATTTAATTTTCGAAAAACAGTTGATCAAAAATCCATAGATACAGACCAATCAGTCTTAAATATACGTACGCCTGGCTTTGAATATCTCAAGAATAACGAGATTTATTTTGATAGCGCCTGCCAGTCACTTCGACCACAACCGGTCATTGATAGTCTAATTGAATATTACCAAAAACATAATTCTTGTGGAGAGCGTGTTAAATATCAGTGGGGAAGAATCACTGATCAAAAGATTGAGACCACTCGTGAACATCTTTTGAAATTTCTCAAACTTAAAAAGAAAGATTATTTTGTTAGTTTTACTCTGAATACTACCTATGGTTTAAATCTTTTACTTTCTCAATTCAATCCCAAAAAAGCGGAAGTCAAAACAATTATTACTTCTGAAATTGAACATAACTCTGTTTTTCTTTCCACTCTGCAATTTTCAACCAATACTAAAATAGAAAGAATCGTACTTCCTCGCGAACAGGACGGTAGTCTCTCTATCTCCGAAATTCCCGACAATTCCTTAGTCGTTGTTAACGTTATGAGTAATGTTGATGGTCGTATCCTTCAAAATCTTCAAGAGGTTATCGATTATGTCCACCAAAAACAGGGATTTATTATTCTCGATGCCGCTCAGGTAATGGCTCACCATTCTTATATTCTTGAACAAACCGAGGCTGATGCCATCTGTTTTTCTGGTCATAAAATCTATGCTCCATCTCTCGGCGTAATGATTGTACGTAAAAGTCTTCTCGACTACCTCAATGTTACATTTTTAGGTGGTGGTATGGTTGATGATGTTGATAAAAATACCTATCTTCCATCTTTTGCTCGTCAAGATAAGGCCCATACTATCTTTGAGCCAGGTTTACAATCTTGGGGTGAAATTATTGCCTTAAATGAGTCAATTTCTTGGCTCGAACAACTCCCCCAATCTGCCAAAGATCGCCTTACGTATTGTTCCGAAAAGATTTTTCAATTTTTATCTACTAATCCAAAAATTCATTGTCTTAATCATCAAGCTTCCACCGTCCTTACTTTTTATCTCGACCAAATAGATAGTCATCTTCTATCTGAAGCTTTAAGCGATCAGGGCATCATGGTGCGCTCAGGCTATTTCTGCGTTCATTATTACTTAGATCATAAACTCAAGCTTCCTCCGCTCGTACGTCTCTCTTTGGGTTATCAAACTACCGAAGGTGAAATAGATCGTCTTATCAGTATTCTCAAGAAATTTTAAAATCGCCAGTAATTAGTATAAAATAATAGTATCGAGCCAACTGGCTAGAAGGGAAGTAATGGTTTGTATTGCAGCATTTATTATTTTAAGTCTCATTTCTGTTTTTGTTGGCTTTTTAAGTCTTTTTAATAAACAATTGGGTCAAAAATATTGGGCAGTTTTTAAGAAAGCTTGGCATTGTGTTTTTAAGAAAGTTCGCTTGCAAAAATGTGATACCAACTTCAAAGACGATGTTAAAAATACTCTCTTAAGACGTTTAGTTTTAAAACATCCTAAACTATTAAAACCTGCCAGCATTTTTATTGAAACTATTTCTGTACTAATCGTTTTTATTACGGTCTGGTCTTTTATTATTGCAATTAAGTCTCTTCTTGCACTTTGGGTTTTTGGTACTTGTAATGTTTCAGAGCCTAGCCAATGTGGTCTCGGTGCTCAGTCTTGTACTATTGACCAATCCGAGCCAACTGATCTAGCTGGTAAAATTGGTCGTGGTTTTTCTGAATGGGGTGAAATTTTTTCGGCTATTCCTGATCGTCTCAAGACCTGGCAAGAAAAAGAGTATATTCTTACCTCCAGTATTCCTCTTATAAAAATCACTAATGATGATAATCAGGATCAAACCAAAAGACTCTTTGATTTTTATCGGAACCGTACGGTTCCAGAATCAGAGAAAATTGCTATCAATATAGTCGACCCAGGTTGCGTTGTTTGTATGCAATCTTATCGCAACCAAAAACAATCTGGTTTTTTTGACCGATATTTTACGGTAGCTAATCTCTATGCTATTCCAAACACCTCCGGCAGATATAAATTTGACAATTCAAAACTTATCGCCGATTATCTAAATTCAGCCGTCTTCCTCGTGCAGGCGTATTTAGAAGATTATTTCACAGATACTAATTTTGATCTAAATACATTGAGTAAGCATTCTGAACTTGAAAAACTTTTACGTCTCCCCACTAAGCTCATTGATCGACTTTATTCTGAGTCCAAAGACAATCGTAAATTTATTGATATTTTTAATTATTCTTATGATGCCAAACAATCTTTAGATGAGTTGGATGCTTGGTCGAAGGAGTTTTGTCTCAGTAAGAACTATCGTCAACTTCTATATAAAATTATTCAGTCCCGTCATCAAAGTCGTTTTGATCAAAAAGTCAGTTCTAAAGATGCTCTCGTCTCTACAATTTCTAAAAATTCATTAGATAAAAAGACGAAAGAAAGTATAGAAAAACTTAGTCAAAAACTTTCCGAGAAACTCAACGCTAATGATCAAAAAATCAAAGAACTAGTCGAGCAGAGAATTAAAGCTAAAGGTATCCCGGTCGAGATCTATGATCACAAAAAACATAATGGTCTCTTTAAAATTTAACGGTTAAACTTCTCAAAATGTGTTAAAATATAGACATAAACAATATAAACAGAAACAACATTATGTCAAGATCTCCTAAAAACAAACGCCGCCATTCTAAACGCCCTGCAATCATTTGGTTTTTGGTGATTTTTGTACTCGCTATTATTACTACAGCTGTTTATTTTCTTCTCTTGCAACCACGTGAGGTCAAACAATCAAAGCAAAGTACTGAAGTACAGGCCGAGCATCTTCAAACTGAAAAAAATCCTAACCTAAACGACTCAAAGTCGAAAACCGAAGAAAAGGAAGATCTTGAAGCTGGCAAAACTCATCAGACCCCAAAACAATATGAAAATACTGATACAACCCCGACCACTAAGCTTACCGGCTTTATTACCTATTCTGGTAAAAACGGTAATAATCTAACTATTCGTATCACTATTAATCAGCTTCTTAAAGAAACCGGTACTTGTACTCTTACGCTTACCTCTACTAATGGTCAAAAAATCGAGCGCACCGCTACCACTATCGATAATCCATCCTCCGCCACCTGTCAAGGTTTCGACATTCCACTCTCTGAAATCCCAGTTGGCGACTATCAAATCGATATTGACATTAAAACTGCTCATCAAAACGGTAATATAAAAGGAAGTATAACTATCTAAATGATGAATTTTGTTCAAGGTAAAGTCAAAAATCTCAAAATTAAGCACATTTTACTCTGTGTCTTTGCTTTTTTCATGATTTCCTCATTGGCTTTTCTTGTCACTAAAAATCTTAAGCAAATCCATGCCTATGATTTTTCTAGTTTCAATCCCGGTAATATTATTTCCGATGGTGTTATGGCAAACTATAATGCTATGTCGGTTGAAGAAATCCAGCGTTTCTTAACTAGTAAAAACGCTTGTCGTGATACTAATATTGCTAAAGCTAGGTCTTATCCAAATCTCAGATATCACGTTGAAAACGGTCGGTTCATCTGTCTTTCTGAGGAAACTTTTGAGTACAATGGTCAAAAACAAACTGCCGCCCAAATTATTTTTGAAGCAGCCAGAGATTTTCAAATCAACTCACAAGTTCTGATTGTTCTTCTCGAAAAAGAACAAGGTCTCATCACTGATACCTGGCCAAATCATATCCAATACCGTAGCGCTACCGGCTTTGGTTGTCCTGACACTGCGGAATGCGACTCAAAGTATTATGGATTCCGAAACCAAGTTCGAAATGCTGCGGCTTTATTTCGCTCAGTCTTGAATGGAGGTTGGACTAATTACCCAGTAGGTAGAAATTATGTCCAATATAATCCAGATCCAAACTGTGGTGGTTCTGTAGTTAATATCGAAAACCGCGCCACATCCGCTCTCTATCGCTATACTCCATATCAGCCAAACGTTGGCTCTCTCGCCAACTACCCAGGCACCGCCTACTGTGGTGCTTATGGTAATCGTAATTTTTATGTCACTTTTAATCAGTGGTTTGGGAATTCAACACAAATTAAAAAAGAAGAGTTGAAACCGCTCAATAAACCAGATCAGAATTCCAGTCAAGACGGTTCTATCGATAACGGTGAATATACTATAAAAACATTGCTTGACAAAACTAAATACCTTGATGTTCGCGAAGGAAATAAAGATAGTGGCGCATTAGTGCAACTTTACTCTAAATGGTCTAATAATAATATCGCTCAAAAATGGAATATAGAGAGCATCGGTGATGAGATATATAAAATAAAAAGTAAGCTTTCCGGTAAGAACCTTTCATTTGATGTAAATTCTATAGAGACTAATCCACAAATAAAACTCGAGAACGAAAATCTTGATGATTGTTCTCAACGTTGGAATATACAAAAGAAAGAAACAGGTGAGTTTAGATTTATTTCCTCTTGTGATGTAAATCATTCAATTAACGTTAAAGATGAGAACCCAGTAGATGAATCACCGGTGCAAATTAATAAAAAGAATAACAACAAAGCTCAAGCATGGGTAATTGAAAAGGTTAATCCTAATAAAGAAACTCAACTAATTCAAGATGGTATTTATAATATCACCACTGCACTAAACAATAATCAATTCCTTGATGTCGCGAAAGGTAATACTGAAGACTATGCTAAAGTACAACTCTTTCATAAATGGCGAGAGAATAACGCTGCGCAGCAATGGCAATTTAAGCATCTTGGCAATAATGAATATCAGATCATTAGTAAATTATCAAATAAAGCCATAAGCGTTAACTTAAACAAGGTGCAAAATGGAGAGCAATTATTCCTCTTGCCCGCAGACTCTAATTCTTGTAGCCAAAAGTGGAAAGCTATTCAAAACGGTACTGGGCTTGTATTTAAAAATAGTTGTAATCCTATTTATGTTATGGACGTTAATGCCTCACTTGCTATTGATGAAAATCGAGTACAGCTTTGGGGAAGATGGGGGGAAGATAATAGGGCTCAATTCTGGATTCTTCAACGTATTCTCTAGATCTTCGCTATTTCTTTATATTTTTTCATCGCATGCTATAATAAAGACATGATGAAGGTAGATAAAACTTGCTTAAAAAACTGTGTTTTAATATCCGGAACCGATCACTCGCTTTCGCAAAAAATTGCAGATCACCTCGGTCTAGAATTAGCAAATCGTACATCCGATACCTTTAGCGATGGTGAAGTTCATGTCCAAATTCTTGATGACATTAGGGGGAAAGATGTCTTTATTATTCAATCTACCAATCCACCTATTGATCAGCATCTTTTTCCAGTTCTGCTTCTAACAGATGCTGCCAGACGTGGTTTTGCAAAAAGTATTAATCTTGTTATTCCATATTTTGGTTATGCTCGCCAAGATCGTATGGCAGAACCAAACACTCCAATTAGTTCAAAAGTTATTGCCGATATCCTACATTCTGTTGCTGTTAATCACGTCATTACTATCGATCTTCATTCCGCACAGACCCAAGGTTTCTTTGATATGACTATAGAAAATATCACTCTCGAAAAACAATTTGCCGATTATATTGAGAAAAACTATGAGAAAAACTCTTTCGCCATCGCCTCGCCAGATGCAGGTGGTGTCAAACGCGCCCGTAAGATTGCCGACCTTGTGCACTGTAATGACGTCATTATTATTGATAAAAATCGCTATGTCAAAAATAAAAGTAAAGTCATGAACATTATTGGTGACCCCAAAGGTAAAAATATTATTATTATTGACGATATGATCGACACCGCTGGAACCATTTGTCATGCGGCTACCTCTCTTAAAGAGAAGGGCGCTAAGCAAGTTAGCGTTATGGCGACCCATCCAGTCTTCAGTGGTAGTGCTTATGAGAATCTTGGTAAAGAGGATATTGATAAAATTGTCGTCACTAATACTCTTCCCATTAAGTCAGAATTAACCAAGGTTGACACTATTGACGTATCTGAAATTCTTGCAGAAAATATCTATCAAATCTTTAGTCATAAATAGGTAATTATATGCAAAAAATCAAAAACATCATAAAACTCTTACGACCAAAGCATTCCATCAAAAATCTCCTCATCTTTTTACCGTTAATTTTTGGTTTGAGAAATCTTACTCTCCAGGATTTTCGTAGTTGTATTGCCGGCTTCTTTGTCTTTTGTCTAGTTGCTTCTTCTATTTATATTATTAATGATTATAAAGATATCGAAAAAGATCGCTTGCATCCAGTTAAAAAAAATCGCCCACTAGCTAGTGGTGCTGTTACAAAGAAAGAAGCCTGGATCACCTTAGCTATCCTCTTGATTCTAGCTTCTTTTATCTCATTTATTTTCCATTTTTCCTGGGTTTCTATTGCTCTCATCATCGCTTATTTTATCCTCAACTTACTTTACTCTCTTGGCCTCAAGAATATTCCAATCATTGACGTTTCCATTCTCGCCTCCGGCTTTCTTATCCGCCTCTTCCTTGGTAGTAGTCTTACCAATATTGCTATCTCCGCCCTGCTTTATTTAGTCGTTATGTCTGGAGCCTTTTATCTAGGTATTTCTAAACGTTATAATGAAATCACTAAAACCGGCAGCCAGACCAGAGCTGTTCTCAAAAAATACAACGCTGATTATCTCAAATCCACTATGACTATGTTCTTAATGTTGATCATTGTTTTTTATACCGAATGGTGCATTAATGCCAATACTTCTCATCGTGATCTCTATCTTATCAGCGTGCCTCTTCTCATCATCCTTATGATCTCTTATATCTATACTGCCGAGAAAGATAAATATGGTGATCCAGCTGATGTTATTATGAAGAACAAACACCTAGCTCTTATGGGACTTATCTTTGTTAGTTATTTAATGGTGATTATTAGGCTCTAATATGAATGTTTACGATTTTGATAAAACTATTTATGACGGTGATGCTTCTTTGGATTTTTGGAAGTATTCAATCAAAAAACAGCCGCTTCTTTTATCTTACCTTCCTCATCAAGTTCTTTCCGCCGCACTTTTTAAGTTTAAACTCATTAGTCGAAAAGAATTTAAGCAACGTTTCTTCAGTTTCTTAAAAAGCCTTCATACTTTAAATCTAGTCGATTTCTGGGATCAACATCAGTCTAAAATTAAGCCATGGTATTTAGAGCAAAAAAAATCTGATGATCTTATTATTTCCGCCTCACCAGAATTTATTTTAAAAGAGATGACTGATCGTCTTCAAATCCCCTTAATTGGCACCAAAATGGATGAAAAGACAGGGAAGATTACGGGTGAGAACTGTCGTGGTGAAGAAAAAGTTCGTCGCTTTAAGAAGCAGTACCAAGATGCCTCAATCAACCAATTCTACTCTGATAGCCATAGCGATACTCCATTGAAGCTCCTAGCTAAAGAATCATTTCTCGTTAAAAAAGATCAACTTAGCCCTTGGATATAAAGCATCTTCCAATAAAGCTTAAAATAAAAGCCCTTTTGGGTTTTTATTTTAATATAAGGCTCTCCCCCAGAAGAAGACATGTGGATATTTTTCCTTCGCTTCACTATCTATCTCCCTTTTGAGAAATTCGAAGTTACTTCCATCCGCCTTAACAATTTTGTGATCTAAAAGATTATAAAACACTCCCATATAATGATTATTAATAATCACTTTGGCATCTGCATTCTTTTTGACATAAGCTCTCGCTTCCATTAACTCTGTCTTTACGACTCGGTTACCTTCTGGTGTAATCGATCTAAAATATATAAATGGTAGTTGATTAAGAAAGATCGCTATTACCAGAATGGTCGCCAGGATCTTTGCCAAATATCCTTTTGGTTTCTGATTTATTCTTCCCAAAATAATTGCCATTGCAATTGGCGTTAGTAAATAAATATTTGGTGCATATCGAGCCCACCAGTTTTCTGTAGGTAGTACTAAGTAAATTAAAATACTTACTAAAATGCAGCTAAGTATTTTTTTATACAAGGATTCATCTAAGTTAAATTCCGCTTTCTTCTTAAATGTAGAAACTAGGTAGCCTAGAATTATTGCTAGACTTAGAATAAAGATAAAACTATAGAAAATCCCAAATCCACCAATCCTTGTGTCGGTAATATTCAGATTATTAATTTCATCATTATTCCAGGTTAGTGGTATTTTATATTCAAGCGCCTTCCATGAATAAAGTTGCACATTATCACTTCTTGAAAAAACAGAAATCAATAATTTTTCAATCTGATTCTTGCCCATTAATTCGGCGGGCTGCATGGTGGTAATAATATCTGAGCGATTATCGCCAAGTAGTGGATAGAATGGATTATGCATCGTAAAAGTATTTTTAACATAGCTAGTACTTCCAATCACCAGTATTGAGAAAAGTATCGAAAATATTGTCATGCCAAATAGCTTATAGTAGTCAGCTACCTTAATTTTTTTCTGCACCATAAGAATAGTCAAATAAATGGCCAGTGGTAAAATACCGGCTGCAATTAATAAAATACCTGTCAGTTTTAGATTGGCTAAAATACAAATACTGAAGAAGAAGATGAATAATAAATCAGCAGTGATTTGTTTTTTCTTGATTAGCTCAAAAGTAATTAGACTAATTGTTGCAATGTAGATATAAAAGGTAATGGCAAGATTTCCGTCGATATAAAAACTAAAAAACTGTGCAATCACTACTGGTGAAAAAACTGTCACACAAGCTAAAATTATACTTTGTAAATTCTTAAATTTAAATCGTTTGAGATAATTTATCAATATAAACAATGCACCGCCAATCAATAGGAAATTCAGTGACTTTGCCGTCTCAATATTTCCAAAGACACGATAAACTGTAGCTCCAAAAATCCAACTCAAGTTTTGATAATGGTCTATCCAAGTAAAGATCTTAGCTCCCCGAATATGAAAAATACTATCACTATAATCTTCTGCTGTCTGGTAAATTGGATTCCATCCATGTGCCATCATCCCAATCGCCCCCTTATGATAGCTATTTCCATCATAGGATGAGTCATAGATCTTACCTGCAACAAAAATCGCACCAAATAACATTACTAAGAATAAGGTAATACTTAGTAACTTATCTAGTTGTGCTTTATTATCCTTTGCTCCGATTAAAATAAAGGCAATTAATGTAATAATTAATGAGACCCAAAAATTGATAACTGAGATGTTTAGTTTGAAGCAGAAGAGAATTACCGAAACCAGTACATCCACTACAATAAAACCAATTAATAATAATCCCGTGCCGTATAATATTTTAAATAATCTCTCAAATTTCTTCATAATCTCTCCCTTCTTATTTTAGTATAAATCTCGTAAAGAAATTTTGTCCCACTTCATATTTTGTAATAAAATTCTTGATAAAAATCTTTGATTCGTTATGTTCAAAATCTGCCAGAGAACCATATCCATCGCTTTCAAAACGGTATATAGTTGAACCCTGTTTATAAGTGTAAACTAACGAACGATTAATCTCCGTCAGGTTTGTTGGGAGAGATAATAAGAGTATAAAATTTACAATCCATAATCTGTATTTTTTCACGGTTTTATTAAGATAGAAATTCACTGTTTCAGTAAATAGTAAAATCATAATTGGTATTGTCGTGCGGTTTCCAAAGTCTGCTCCGCCGCCAAGATAAAATAGCGGCAGAATCGTTAATAAAATGATCGCAAACAGCACAGTGTTTCTATTTTTCTTTGTTACGATAGTCAAGAAAATCGAAACTTCAAACACTAAATAAACTGCATAAGATAGTAGATATTCTTTAAGTGGCACAATGTAAGTTCTGCTAAACATCAAACCAATCGTGCTCGAATTTTGCCTGTATAGAAGTAGAATTGGTAAGACGCTTAGTATTGGTATGATGTTTTCAAAACAACAAACTTTCTTAAAGATTACCCAAAAACCCTCTTTCTTTATCCAAATTATTAACTCGCGTAATATCATTAAGAAAAGGCCCACAGTCGGTAGTGGTGCAAAAGCCACTGCGAGTGATAAATATAGCCCAAAAAGTTTTGTATTCTTGTTATCCATAAATAACATGGTGATAATCCAAATTGGAATTGCCTGATGAAAGATCCAAAACCAATGTGTGAAGAAACCATGAAATGAGAACATTTGCAGTGGAGTATCGATATAATTAATCATATTAGGTATCTCAAAACTTCCTCGAATTAATAAGCGGTCAAATAAATAGGCTAGAAAATCAACGCCAGTTATTGCAATCAGAATTAATAAAATCTTTAAGCTCGCTTTTTTGAAAAAACGAAAAATTAAATAGCAAATTGCTACAATACCAAAATATAAATAGAAGAATAAAAAGATTGAGGCAATTGTAAAACTTCTACTTACTTTTCCCACTGCTGCTGCCGGCAAAAACCAAGCCAAATAATAGGATAGCAATCCTCGCTCTGAACCGATAAACTCCGCTTCTTTAGACCCAGCTTCAAAATCATACTTCACCGGCCACTTATGGTTAACCATGTCATGAAGCAACGCATTTCGGCTGTGATAATCCCAGTTCTGAAACATTAATCCTCCTGCTCCTGAAATAATATTTAAGCCCAGAATCATCACCAAACTTAAAGCAATTACTTTAATGTTGAAGATCTTTTTGTATTCTTCTAAGGTTTTTGTCTGGATGTTTTTATAAAATACCACTAGTCCATAGATAGCCGCCAAAATACAGGGAACTGCTACGTATATTTTAAACCAGAACCATAACCACACCAAAATTGGAACCATCAAGAATAAATATATCAACACTAAAATCGTTTTATCGATTCTTTTGTAATATTGAAGTTGTTTATCTCCTATCTTCATTGTCTACTCTCTGTTTTCTAGCATTAAAAACATTTCAGAAGCATGCCAAATACTGGATAATTTTGGACCTTTCTCATGGCTATAATGTTCATTAATCAACTTTTGTTCTGCTGCCTCCGTCTCATTAAGTTCGCCATCAAAGGTTAGCGGATATGCTTCATCCAGGATTGTTGTTAATCCGTAATGCCCAGGCTCTTGATGTACACTCGCCCATTCTTTTGCTGGATGTATTGGATCAACAATATTACCATGTTTAGCTTCCTTGTAGTCATTTAACCACCAAGTTAACCCTAGATCTTTATCGGCCTTTCCTAAATTAAAATCATAGTCCAGGTCAATATTATTTCTTCTTGCTCCGTTAATTAATAAAGCCGTCGGGTAATAGCCCATTTTTTCGCCATCGATTTCACCGACGAATTCTCCATTCATCGCCTTCTTTCTAACTTCAGCTTTAATTTTACTCTTTAAATCTTGTCTATTATTAGTAATCGCACCAAGCAGATAGAGCAATTGTCCTGGGTTATCGGCCGATTCCACGCACTTCGTTTCGTGCTTTTCCAGTTTATTACGGCAATCATAAATTGAATTAATTTGCTTCATCCAATCTTCGAACAGCCAGGTATTATTAGTCTTTTCGAGGACCATCGCCGCTATCATCCCTTCCTGGTACAGTCCTGCTTCATTGGTTTTTGCCATTAATGTTGTTCTTGGTTTACCTTGATTAATATTAATTAAAACTTCCTGATGTAGAACTTTTAATACCCGACCCACTTTTGATTCCTCAAAGTTTGGTAGATTAATCTTGTTCTTACTTGTGGTAATAGTTTCTGTCGCAATATTCTCGACGAGTTTTGTCTCGCGATTATTTAGTCTATCTTCTTCCCACTGGTTGAAATTATTCCAGTCCTCCCAGATTTTTGCCATGCGACCTTTTTCAATATGTACGCCAGTTTCATCTTCATAAATTCTCGTAATTCGGCCAGCCTCGTCAAGTAGTACCACGGTATACATATTTGGTATGATCATCTCGTGGGCAAAGTTAAAATCTCTAATTACTTGTTTGGTCTGCAGATCTATCAACTTACCTTTTCTATAAATCATTTTTCTTCGGTCTCCCATCCCAAAACCGAAGAAATCCGAATTCTTTTTGTGACTGATCTCATGTTTTTGAACGAAATATTCCTGAGATCTTAGTGGTACATCGATTTCGTACAAATATTCTGCTAATTCATTTGCCAAATGTTTTGTGAATTCATTCTTTAGGAACGGTTTATAGTCCACGCCGGCTCGATCCAACGCTTCTACATTCTTTATTTCGCGATGATTCAAATATCCAGAGAATGTAAACCAGCCAGTTATACTCAGTACAACTACTATCAGTCCAACGACTATCTTGTAGTGTATCTTTTTAACTGTTACTACCACAAAAGTTACCAAGCTGACAATTACAAGTAGCAAAATATATTTTGGTATTGCCGCCTTAAAACCGAATTTTGCGTGGACTTCCTGAAGATATTTTATAATACCAATCACCTGTAAGAATATATACGCAGCCATCACCTGCACACGGTATTTTACGAAGAAGTCGCGTACGTAATTTAATAATTTCGTTTTCTCATCCAAATGCGTAAAGACATAGAACAGGATCGCAATAATTAGGAAATTATAATGTAGGACATATAGAAAACTTTCGTATGGATTATAGAAGATATGTAGTACAAAATTAAAACCGTAGGCAAAAATCAGGGCAAAATAAATTTTTTCTTTGAAGATTTTTCGCTTAGTAAAGAAGTAGTAAAGATTAATTAAACTAAATAAGCCAAAACTGACAAGTCCTAGTATATTTATTGTATTATTTTTTTCTAATATTAATCCACCAAGCAACCCAAACTGATAAACGAAAGAAGTATTCATCTGGAATATTACACGTTTTGTGCTCCATGTTCTTTCGATATATGTGAATTCTTCAGAATTTTTATCCAGCACGAAGCCATTAATGCTAGAGGTGAAGAAATTATTTGCAGATGGCCAAAAAGTTTTCTGAACATCAGCCAACATCACAGTGATTGATAATACTACTAAGAGAATCGAGCTGAACTTAACAAATTTATATTTTATATTCTTGTTTAAAAAGATAATTATACTAAGTAATATTAAGAACTGTACAATATTAGTTAGAGTAAAAGCTAAACTAAGTATCCCCGCTATCACTAGTAATACGTAATCTTTTAGCTCTAATTTCTTATTAATTAGACTAGCTGCAATCACCCACATCACCATTAATCCAAACTGTGAAAATACATATGTTTCAAAGATTGAATTAAAGGCTACTTGTGTAAATGAAAGTACTAAAATCACGGTTGCTAGTAAACTTGTTTTTTTACTAGCTCCAAGTTTTTGTACTAACCGATAGAATAAAGTTGCACTTAGTGCTCCAATTGCTGCCTCAAAAATAACTGCCGCTACAATTACTCCAGTAAAGCGTCCAAGTATTCGTACGAATGGTTGTGTTAAAATCACAAATAATGGATGTACTGAGGTGCGATAATGTAGTCCCCCCTGCATTGTCATATCTTGTAGTACTCGTGGTGTATCGCCTCCGTAAAAAACATCAGTCTCTGTGCCATTAGTAATTAGGTTCACGAAAGTAAGTAAAGATAAATTTAAGGCGAAGACCAATGTAAAAATTCTTAAAAACTCTTTGATTTTATCGCCGTGGTTTGTTAGAAAATCTTTTATCTTCATCTTTAATTCTTTCATCTTAATTTTTCCTTACTTCACCTCGTTATTTTTAGAAGTCTTCCTTCATCTTCTTAATAAACGCTTTCCAGCTATGTCTCTCTTCAAGTAATTTCTGCGCCTCCTCCACATACTCTTCGTATTTTTTCGGATTCTTTCTAAAATCTTTTAACTTCTTTACGTAGCCGTCAACATCCCTAATTTCTTTAACTAGGGAACCAGTCTTTCCATCCTGAATAAATTCATGCACGCCACCGTCGTTACTGGCTAGAATTGGTAATCCTGCCGCAGTTGCCTCAAGTAGAATATTTGGTACTCCATCACCCACGCTTGTATAAAGTAAAATATCGTAATTCTCAGTTGGTAGGTTTGAAAAGCCATCAAATGCTCCTCGATAATTGATTACCGGCACGCCATTAAAGAAGTTTTTATCTACGTCATCTGAAAAAGCCCCAAATACATCAATCTGAAACTCCTTTGGATCCAGCTTGTTTGCTATAAGCTTGATCATATCTGGCATTTTTTCTCTTGTTACTCGACTTGCCCAGAGTACCTTTATTTTCTTATTTGCCTCTGCATGGTGTATAGGCTTTATCTCATCCATAATTGGTTGATACTGGACCTTGAACAACTTCTTATCCAGTGCGTTCTTTTCAACCGATTCTTCAACAAAAGTTTGATTATCTGTAAAAATTTTTTTTACTACGGGGTAGATATCGAAAATAAATGGATCATCAAAAGAGAAACGGCAAGTAAAGTTGCTCTCTGGAATGAAACAAGAAGCAAAGACTGAAACAGTTAATTCGTAATGATTTTTGATTAGCTCCTGATGTTTATATGTCCAAGCGTACGCATATTCTGAGTTAATAATGTGTAGTCTTTTGCATTTAAGCTGTGTAATTACTCTTGATAATAATTCGTCCTTTTCGTAAGGTGAGAGTCCCTCCGCCAATTTGCCAAACTCAATTAGGTCAGTATTTTTTGGCAACATTTTTGCCCAGACATTTTTATTCGGCAAAGTTGTAATGACTGTAAATTTAGAGTCTGGATGAATTTCCTCTATTGCCTTCATTATATTTAACATCACTTTATCTGCTCCCCCACGTACCACCCAAGGCACCATAAAAATATAATCAGGTGTATGCGTAACCGACTGTGCGATTTTCAAGTAAGTTTCTCCAATTATTGATAGGTCACTTGGGTCATAGATTTGAGTTCTCTTTAAAATAAATGGATATGGATAAAGTTGAGTCTCAAGAGGATTAATCTTTGCCCACTCTCGCACTACAAAATCAGGTATCTGGTCATGTCGACTTTTTTGATTAAATGTATTTAATATCTTTAAAGTTAGTTTTGCCGGTGGTGTGATGAAATAATTTAAGAAATTATTATTTCGAATCTTCTTATATAATTTATAGCCTTTTCTCTTTAAAGAAACTTCAACTGGTACGTCAGTATGTGAATCTGCACGAAACTCGCGTACCTTTGCAAAATCAAAAAATTCCATGTATGGGATAATTTGATTCATATTATTGCTAGAAGAAAGCCTTGAGTTATTTGATCTACGATAAAACAGAATCGTTTCTTTTGCAATTATGTGCTTAATTCCAGCATTTGTTGTCTCTATGTTAAATACGTAGTCCTCGTGAGAATATCCTCCAGTTAAGTGCTGATAAGGGAACTTTAATAAAGTAGAAGTCTTTACCATTAGGATTGCACACCAACGATTTTCTCCTAACAACACAATTGTGTCTTTCTCGCGCGACAAGGTTTCAGTCTGAATAGTCAAGACATTATTCACTTCAGTACCAAAGGTTAAAATTCCTTCTGGGTGTACAATTACTTCCTCAGTTGCCCCAATTAATGTGCTATAGGCCACGATCAGCCAGTTATCAGAAATTAGGTCATCGCCATCTAGGAAAGTTAAATATTCACCACTAGCTTTTTGAGCTAGAAAATTACGAGATGGTCCAGGGTCACCAAAATTATTTTCAAAGATCATTACATTTGACATTTTTGCGTATCGCTTGAAATAATCCTTGGTGATCTGGTCGCCATTATCGATATGAATCAAGATTTCGTAACTAATCTTCTTTTCTTCAAGCTTCTTGGTTGCCTCAAGAATACTTCTCATCGTTTTGTGAGCCACCAACCCTTCGTTGTGTGCAGTAATTGCCACTGTTAAATCGTACCTCTTCATATTAGCTTGTATTATAGCATAGTGTATCTAATGTTATAATTAAGCCATGAAAAAAGACACCAAAAGGTCATCCTCGAGTGCAAAAATTGTTATTATTCGTAATACCTTTCCTCAATTTTACGGAGGTGGAGAAACTTATCAACTAACTCTTTCCAGTCTTCTGTCAGCCCATTCTTATCACCCGATTATTTTTAGTTCTTCAGAGAAACTCCTTAAGAGTAGTAAGCAATCCAATATTTCTTGTCAGCAAGCCCCATTTCTCAAACTTCAAAACTGGAGTGGTCTGAAGAACTTTCTACTCCCAATCTATTTTCTTTGGCAACTCTATCTTTATCTTTGGTATCGACGTCAGTTCAAAAAACTAAAACCCATAACTGTTATTATTGAATCCCGCGATGATTTTCTTGCCGCCACACTTGCAGCTAAAAAACTAGGTATCCAAACTCTTTGGATTGATCATATGGATTTTCGTAGCTGGATTCTTCAAAATGTTGAGAAGAGATATAAAAATTTCATTGGTAAACGAATCTTAAAGGTCGCAAGAATGGTAGATCGAATTATTTTTATCTCAGATTATGAACGCCGATTTTTTAAAAAACTCATTAAAAAGACTTCGTTGCCGACCTTTCATAATCTAATTACTATTAAGAATGGCGCCATCGATTCTTTCGCTGAATATCAAGAAATTTCAGTTACTCCGAAAACCCTCATTTACTTGGGTCGTCTTGAAGACTACAAAGGGATTAGGGAATTAATTGCCGCCTTTCAGGAAGTCTCACCAAAACATAAAGGCGCCACCCTACATATTTACGGCGACGGTCCTCTCGCTGAGTATTGTAAACAGCATCAAACCTCACAAATTATTTATCATGGCTTTACTGATCAGCCCCTAGCCAAAGTTGCCTCTGCCGAAATCTTTATTCTACCGTCTTATATCGAGGGTCTTAGCCTCGCTCTTATTGATGCTGCTATGTTACAAAAAGCAATTGTCACAACCAATATTGATGGCAATCCAGAGGTTGTGCAGGATTCTTTAAATGGCTTTCTTGTGCCCGCCAAAGATCAGCAAGCACTTGCCGATGCCATAAATAGACTTTTAGAGAACCCCGCTCTAGTTCAAGAATTCGCCAAGGCTTCCAGGGTAAAATACCTCAAAGAATTTGATTTTTCAAAAATCGTCAAAGAACAATTAATCCCAATCATTGAAGGAGGAAATCATGTCTAAAAATCCATTAATCTCTGTTATTGTTACGACCTACAATAATGAAAAATATATTAAGGCCTGTCTCGACTCTCTCCTTGTTCAAACCTTTCAGGATTTTGAAATCGTCGTTATCGATGATGGCTCCACCGATCAAACTTCTAAAGTTCTCAATCAATATTCGGCCAATTCTCGTTTAAAAATTCATCATCAGACAAACGCCGGTGTTTCGGCCGCCCGCAACCAAGGTCTCAAATTGTCTCACGGCAAGTTCGTTTGTTTTGTCGATAGCGATGATTATGTCGCTAAAAACTATCTTGAAAAGCTCGTCGCTCCTCTTCTTCAAGATTCTACTATTGATATTTCGGTTTGTGGTTATCAAGAAATTTATCAAGATCGTCAAGCTAGCTATCCCCTTAAACCTCAGCTCCTCACTGGCTTTCAAGCCACTAAAAATCTTTTACTCAATCAACGTGACTTTGATGTGCTTGCCTGGAATAAACTTTATAAAAAATCTCTGTTCACCGATTACGATATTCTATATCCAGTTGGCCAAATCCACGAAGACAATCTTACCACCTATAAACTCTATTCCGTTGCAAAGAATGTACAGTATCTTGAGGATATACTCTACTTTTATCAACGAAAAAATTCTCGCATTACTAAAGATTTTTCTTCTACTGAGAAAACCCTAAAACGTCTTCAGGTTAAAGAGCAAATGGCTATAGAGGCTCAAAAATATTTTAAAACTCCCGATCTAAGATATGCTGCTGAAATTTCTCTTCTTTTAGCTTATTTTGCTTTTATTGATAATTCTATCACTCATCACATTGATCGAAAATATTTTAGTGTTTATCGTCAAAAAGTCCACGACCTCTTAGATGGCAAATCTGAGAACACTTTTCTTACTGCAAAACTTCGTTTTTATATCAAACTTCTTATCTCTCCTCTGGGCTTTCTCTATCAAATTTTTCGCAAAATCACCACAAAGAAGTTATAATAGAATAAAAGCTATAAAAAGGAGCTAAGAATATGAAAATTCTCGTCACTGGCGGCACTGGCTATATTGGCTCTCATACCGTCGTCGAATTACAAAGTCAAGGACATGAAATTGAAGTTCTTGACAATCTATTTAACAGTAAAATTACTGTTCTTGATAAAATCAATCAAATTACTGGTAAAACTCCAGTTTTCCATCAGGTTGATTTGCTTGATTATCAAAAAATGCGCGAACTTTTCTCTAGTACTCACTTTGATGCTGTGATTCACTTTGCCGGACTTAAGGCTGTGGCCGAATCTATTGAGCAACCGCTTCGTTATTATGAAAACAATGTCACTGGTACTCTCAATCTCTTGAAGTGTATGGCTGAGTTTCAGGTTAACAAAATTATTTTCTCATCTTCCGCCACTGTCTATGGCAGTCTCAATTCCGGCAAGCTTGATGAATCTATGACCACCGGTGTTGTCATCACCAACCCATATGGTGAAACTAAACACGTCATTGAGAAAATCCTCGAATCTGAAGCATCTGCTCGTCCCGAACTTTCCGTAGTGATTTTACGCTACTTTAACCCAGTCGGCGCTCATACTTCCGGTCTTCTCGGTGAAGATCCAAATGGTATTCCAAACAACCTTATGCCTGTCGTCATGCGCGTAGCCGAAGGCAAAATTAAAGAATTACAAGTTTATGGTAATGATTATGACACTCCAGATGGTACTTGTATTCGTGACTACATTCACGTTGTTGATCTTGCTAAAGGTCATCTTGCAGCTCTAAAGGCTACCGCCACCCCTGGCACTAAGGTTTACAATCTAGGTTCTGGTCGAGGTTCTTCCGTTCTTGAAATTATTAAAGCTTTCGAGGATGCCAGCGGTAAGCCACTTCCACACCAAATTACCGATCGTCGTCCAGGTGACCTTGCTGAAATTTATGCCGATCCTTCAAAAGCCAAACGCGAACTAGGTTGGCAAACCGAACTTACTGTCGCTGACGCTATGCGTGATACAATTAACTTCCTCAATAATCAGAAATAAATCAAGGTTATTTTCTAATCTTTGCTGCTAAGCTGGCAAATGGTAAAACCAGTGGATTTAAGTATTTCCATTTTTCTGTTATTTTTTGATTACTTCTTGCTACTGCCAATGCATGGGAAATTCGCCAGCGTATCATCACTCGCATCAGCCAGTACCTTTGTTCTTTGGTCGGATTCTTACCAATCCATTTCAATAAAAAATTAAAACTCTTCTGCCAATTTTTCCAGGGTAGAGAAGAGCTTGCCACCGTACTAGTCTCTGTTCCGTAATGATAAATATAATAAGGTTTTGCTAAAAATTTCAATTGATCAAACCCATCTTTTTCCGCACATTTCAGATATTGCAAAACAAAATTTGTATCTTCCGCAAAATCCCATCCCGTCGGAAATTTTAGTTCATGTTTCAAGATTACATCTGTTCGGAACATCTTATTTACTGAAGCATAAAGCCTGCCATCTTTTGCCAAATTCTTCAGTATATAAGTCTTAAAGTCCTCTCCCTTTTCCCGTTCGGGAATTTTCTCGGTAAACATCTCTTTTTTGGTTTTTTGATGGATTCTCTTATATAAAAAACCCGATGTTGCCACTGCTACTTTCTCTTTAAGTAGTAGTTTACACATCTCACTCAAATAATTTTTTGATACTGCATCATCAGAATCAATAAAGGCTACTAGCTCCCCATGCATTTTTTCTAGTCCAGTATTTCTTGCCGCTGCTGGTCCCGTATTTTCTTGTTGCAATAACATAATTTTTTTTCTAGATCCTTTTAGTTTTTGTTGTCGGCAAAACTCCGACAAGAGGGAAAAGCTATCGTCTTTTGAGCCGTCATCCACGCAAATAATTTCTAAATTTTCGTAATTATCTTGCATCAGTTGATTTAGTAATTTAACTACTGTCTCGCCAGTATTATAGACCGGAATTATAATTGAAATTAATGGTAACTTCATATGCCTATTGTATCATTAGGAAAATATTTTTTGTCTAAGTTCTCTATGGTATAATTTAAGATATGAAAATGCCTAATCTCGGTAGTCGCAAAAATCGTATCCTACTAAAGGAACTCGTTAAAACTGATTTTAAATTACGCTATCAAGGTTCAGTGCTTGGTTATCTTTGGGCAGTGTTACGCCCCATGATGCTCTTTGCTATCCTATATATTGTTTTTGCTAAAATCTTAAAGATGGGTGGTGACATTCCACACTATCCAGTCTATCTACTTGCCGGTACAGTTCTTTGGAGCTTCTTCTCTGAATGTACCAGTCAGGGTATTCAGGCCATAGTTGCTCGTGGTGATCTTCTCCGTAAGATTAGTTTCCCAAAATGGATCCTGGTTGTTTCTGCCACCGTTACAGCATTAATTAATTTTCTCATCAATCTTGGTGTTGTTATTATTTTTGCCATCGTAAATGGTGTCACCCCCAATCTTGGCTGGTTACTTGTTCCGTTTGTTATTCTTGAGCTCTATATCCTTGCGCTTGGCATCTCTTTCTTTCTTGGCGCCATTAACGTCAAATATCGTGACATTTCTTCTATCTGGGAAGTCTTTATGCAGGCTCTCTTCTATGCTGTACCAGTTATTTATCCCATCACTATGGTTGCAAGTGCCAGTCCCTTTGCCGCTAAAGTTTTTCTCTTAAATCCAATAGCTCAAGTGATTCAAGACGTTCGTTATTTCCTTATTACTGATCAAACTATCACTACTTGGAACTATCTTTCCGAGCGTCTATGCTATTTAATTCCAATTAGTATTGTTCTTCTCGTTATTCTTCTTGGTGGTATTTATTTTAGAAAAAGATCTAAGTATTTTGCGGAGGAAGCCTAATGCAAAAACAAAAAGGGAAGAAATCGTCCAAAACAACAAAACCAGTTTCTATGTCAAAAAAATCTTCTAGCCAGACACATTTCGATGACCAAAAAGATATTATTATCGTTGATCATCTATCAAAAAGTTTTAAACTCCCCACTGAACGCTCATGGGGACTTAAGCAAGCTATCTTTAATCGACTCAAAGGTATTAAAGGTTATACAAAACAGGAAGTTTTAAAAGATATTAGCTTTACTGTCAAAAAAGGTGAATTTCTAGGCATTGTCGGTCGTAATGGTTCCGGTAAATCTACACTTCTAAAAATCCTCTCCAAGATCTATACTCCTGACTCTGGTTCTATTACCGTTAATGGGTCACTTGTTCCATTCATCGAACTCGGCGTTGGCTTCAACCCCGAACTCACCGGTCGCGAGAACATCTATATGAATGGTGCTATGCTTGGTTTTTCCAATGAAGAAATGGATAAGATGTTCGACGATATCGTGCAGTTTGCTGAACTCGCCCCTTTCATGGATCAGAAACTCAAAAATTATTCCTCTGGTATGCAGGTTCGTCTCGCTTTTTCCATTGCCATTCGTGCTCATGGTGACATTTTGATTCTTGACGAAATTCTCGCCGTTGGTGACGCCGCTTTTCAAGAAAAATGTAATCAGTATTTCGCCTCTCTTGATAAAAATCAGACTGTTATTCTCGTCACCCACTCTATGGAAAATGTTCGCCAGTTTTGCGATCGTGCCATCCTTATTGATCAAGGAAAAATCATTAAAGAAGGTGATCCTGAAGTCGTCGCTGATGCATATCTCAAACTGTTTTAAGAAGAAAGGAAAAATATGAATTACGATTATCTTATTGTCGGTGCCGGATTTTTTGGCGCGACTGTTGCTGAGCGCCTCGCTGCTACTGGCAAGAAAATATTAACCATTGATCGTCGTCCTCATCTTGCCGGTAATGCCTATTCTTACACAGATCAAGAAACCGGTATTGAGATTCATCAATACGGTTCACATATTTTTCATACTGAAAGTGATGAGGTCTGGAATTACATTACTAGATTTACCGAATTTAACGATTATGTCCACACCGTTCCGACTCATCATGAAGGTAAACTCTATTCTATGCCAATTAATCTTGATACCATTAATCTCTTATATGGCAAAAATTTTACCGCCGAGGAAGCAAAGGTTTTTATTGCTGAAGAAATTAAAAAAGATATTGAAAAATATCAAATCGAAGAGCCTAAGAATTTTGAAGAAAAGGGAATCACTTTAATTGGTGAAAAACTTTACCAAGCCTTCATCAAGAATTACACTGAAAAACAATGGGGAACAAGTGCTAAAAATCTCAGTGCCGAAATTTTAAAACGCATCCCAGTCCGTTTTGATCACGATAATCGCTATTTTGCTTCTGCTAAACATCAAGGTATCCCCAAAGCCGGCTACACTAAAATTGTTGAGAACATGCTGAATTCTAACAATATCGAAGTTCGCCTAAACACTAGTTTTAAAGATGTCGAATCAGAAATCGAGGGAATCAAAGTGATTTATACTGGCCCCGTTGATGAGCTTTTAAATTACGAATTGGGTGTTTTGCCATATCGTAGTCTTCGTTTTGAGGCTGAATGGACAAATGATGACCTTGGTCACGCTGTAATTAACGAGGCTGACAAAGATATTTCATATACTAGAACTCACGATTATAAGTATTATCAAATTCACCAACCAAAAGTTCTAACTTCCAAAAAATCTTATCTTTGCAAGGAATATCCAGCCGATTATGAAGTCGGTAAAGAGGCCTACTACCCAGTTAATAATGCAGATTCTGAAGCTCTTTACCAAAAATATCTCAACCTCTTGCAGGAGCGTTATTCAAACATCATTCTCGGTGGTCGTCTCGGTGCTTATCGTTATTGGGATATGGACGTTGCTATTAAAAATGCCCTCGATCTTGCCTCTTCTATTCTTAAAAAATAAATTAATTCTCTACAACTTAATTCATAGTGCTATAATACCCTCATTAAGGAGGTTCACTTATGTGTGGAATTGTTGGATATGTCGGAGAAAAAGATGCACAGGAATTTTTACTTCAGGGACTTAAGCGACTTGAATATCGTGGTTATGATTCTGCCGGGATAGTTACCCTAAATCCATCTCATCAAGCGACTTTACTACGTGCAGTTGGTAAGATTAAAAATCTCGAGTCCAAGATTAAGGATCATCGTACTCATGATGCTATTGGTATTGGGCATACTCGTTGGGCTACTCACGGTAATCCTACTGAAAATAACGCTCATCCTCATCAAGCCGGTTCAATTTTTCTTGTCCATAATGGCATTATTGAAAATTATCAGGAACTCAAAAAACAGCTCACTACATATACCTTTCAGTCGGATACCGATACTGAGGTTTTAGCTGCGCTTATTGACAGTTTTTATCAGGCTGGTAAATATCCTCTTGAAGATGCAGTTACCCAAGCTCTCAAGCTGGTTAAGGGCACTTTCGGTATTGCAGTTTTAAGTGTGCTTGATCCTAAGCATCTTGTGGTCGCTCGTTCAGGCTCTCCACTGGTTATTGGCGTTGGTGAACAAGAAACCCTCATCGCTTCTGATGCCTCCGCTCTCGTTGGCTATACAAAAAAAGCTATCTATCTTAATGATGGTGAAGTCGCTCTTGTTTCAAAAGATCATATCGAGGTAAAAACCCTTGACTTACAACCAGTTTCAGCTCAAGTTGAAGAAATTCTTACTGATCTTTCTGCTATTCAAAAAGGTGGTTATGATCATTTTCTCCTCAAGGAGATTATGGAGCAACCAAATAGTCTTAAGGAAACTCTACGCGGTCGTGTTAATCAGTCTGAGCATACCGTTCATCTTGGTGGGCCCAATCTTAGCCCAAAAGAATTAAAATCTGTCCATCATCTTATTATGGTTGGTTGTGGTACTGCCTATTATGCTGCTCAGACCGCCGCATATCTCTTAGAGCAGTTTTTACCAGATGTCACAATAGAGCCAGTTATTGCTTCTGAATATCGCTATCGTCATGCCTATATCCCTGATCATTCAGTTGCTCTCATCATTTCCCAGTCTGGAGAAACTGCTGATACTCTCGCCTGTCTTCGTGAAATAAAAGGACAGGGAATTAAAACTATCGGTATCGTTAATGCTATTGGTTCTACTATCGCCCGTGAGGTAGACGGTGGCACTTATGTTCATGCCGGCCCTGAAATTTCTGTCGCCAGCACCAAAGCTTTTACTTCTCAAGTCACTGCTCTCCTTATGTTCGGTCTAACTATTGCCGAGGCTAAAGGTGTCAATCCTCGTCTCCTTGCCCCTGTAATCGATGAAATCGCCCAACTTCCCGATGAAATTTCTCGAATTCTTCATTTTGTTAACCCAGCCCTTACAAGACTTGCTGAGCAGTATAAAAACTATGAGCACGCTATTTATCTTGGTCGTGACGTTAATTATCCAATTGCACTTGAAGGAGCCTTAAAACTTAAGGAAATTTCTTATATTGATGCCAACGCTTATCCTACCGGTGAACTGAAGCATGGGCCTATCGCTCTCATTGACGATCGCTTTTTTGAGGTTGTTATTCTGCAATCAGGGTTTCTTTTTCAGAAATCTCTTTCTGGTATCCAGGAAGTTCTTGCACGTGGTGGTCATGTCATCGTCTTTACTGATACTGACTTTGATTTGCCAGTTGAGGCTATTATTAAAATTGATACCAACTTTAATATTCTTACCCCAATTCTTTTTAATCTTCTCAATCAACTATTTGCTTACCATATGGCTGTAGCTAAAGGGAATAATGTCGACCAGCCACGCAATCTTGCTAAATCGGTTACAGTTGAATAATCTTAATTGTTTGAATCATTTCAAAAAGAAGATTATGAATATATCAATAATTCTTATCCTTTAAGCATCTGTACCTTTTCCTATTTCTAGAGTAAAATATCTTTAAATGAAAAAAGATTCTAGCGTTGTTTTCTTCCGTTTTTGTCTGATGCTTGGTGATTCTTTGGCAATCATTGCATCTTTTTTGTTTGCTTATCTTATCCGTACTAAAATCGACAGCCGCCCCTATTACTTTGTCTCCGACCCGCTTAAGTTTACTTTTTCAGTTGCAGTTATGGTGCCAGTCTGGCTGATTATCTTAGCTATCCTTGGACTTTATAATAAAAAAATCTTTCTCGCCCGCTCTCGCTGGCAAGAAACTTCTCGTCTTTTTGCTGCCTCTGTCATCGGTGTCATGTTCTTAATTAGCTTTGATTTTTTCCTAGAGGGTGATCTCTTTCCAGTTCGCCTTATTGCTTTTTATGCCATGGTTATTTGCTTTTTCTCGCTCACCATCGTTCGTTTCTTTTTAAAGTTTATCCGTCGACTTATTTTACAACAGCGCATCGGTTCTCTCCGTGCTATTATCATCGGTAATTCTAAGGCCACTCTACGCCTAATATCACAAATGTTGGACTTTCCAGAAGAAGGTTACCGCGTTGTTGGCGTTGTGGCCGGGAATCAATATATCCCTAAGGAGTATCGTAAGAAATTACAGTACTCGTCACTAAAGGAAGCTCTTAAATTCTGTGAAGCCGATGTTATTTTTCAGACAGACGAAAAACAGACCGAATATGTTTATCGCCAATCCATTAATCATCATCTACATTATTATTTCACTCCTTCCGAAACTGCTCTCTCGACTTCTATGGGCGAATTAGAGCTCATTGGTAGTACCCCTGTTATTATGGTCAAGGCTACCCCGTTGGTTGGCAGCGCCAAAGTCGCCAAGCGCTTTATGGATCTCTTTTTAGGCTTCTTCTTACTTCTTATCTCCTCTCCATTTATGTTAATCATTTGGCTCTGTATTAAATTATCCACTCCTAAAGCTCATGCTATCTATTCTGAAATCCGTCTAAGTCGTTTTAATCAGAAAGTTAAGATTCATAAATTTCGTAGTATGAAAATTGAATATTGTGGTATGAGTCCCGAAGCTGCTTTTCAGAAAATGAAACAGGAAGGGAAGCTTAAAAATGCTGCTAAAATAAGCAAGGAATATCGTGAAAATGGTGACTTTCTTGAACACGATCCTCGTATTACCAAAATTGGTAGATTTATTCGCGCCACCTCACTCGACGAATTACCCCAGCTTATAAATGTTCTCAAGGGTGACATTTCATTAGTCGGTCCACGAGCACTCGTACCTGGTGAGCTTCGGAATTATGGTGATCGTTCACTTCTTCTTACTGTCAAATCCGGTCTTACCGGTCTCGCTCAAGTTTCTGGTCGTCGCTCAATTAGCTTTGATGAACGCCGCGCCCTTGATCTGTATTATATCCAAAACTGGTCTATTCTCTTCGATCTGCAGATTATCTTACGCACTATAAAAGCCGTCTTGATTCGTAAGGGAGCAAAATGATTCTTGCTTCATCGCAATCAAAAACTACTCAAGGTGAATCTGATCAAGACTTAAAAACCTTCTCAAAAAACAAGAAATTTAGAGTAGCTCTGGTCTGTGATTGGCTTACTGTCGTTGGCGGCGCTGAACAGGTTCTCCGCGAAATTCATCAGATCTTTCCAACCGCCCCCATTTATACCTCTCAATACCGCCCGAAGGGAATCGATTGGTTTAAAGATGCCGAAGTAAAAACCGGTTATCTAAATTTTTTCCCCGCCTTCACTCGTCGCTTTATTGCCCCGCTTCGCCAAGCTTATTTTAAACATCTCGATCTTACTGGCTACGACCTTGTCATCTCTGTTTCAGGTTGTGATGCTAAATACGTCAAAACCAAACCAGGCGTCCATTTTTGCTATTGCCACGTTCCCACCCAATATTATTGGGGTAAATCCATAGAATACCAAAAAGATCCTGGTTTTGGACCACTCAATTTTCTTGTCCGCCCCATTTTCAAGCTTCTTTTACCAAGGTTAAGAAAAAAAGACCTTGAAGCGGCCGCTCGTCCAGATTATTACATCACTATCTCGGAATTTGCCAAATCAGAAATCAAAAAATTTTATAAGAGGGAAGCAAAAGTCATTTATCCGCCAGTCAACACAGAGAAATTTTCAGAGGTAGTAAAATATAAAGACATCAAACAAGGGAATTGTCAAATACTAGAACAACATCAAAATCAAAAAAATCAAATGAATCAAAAAACATATGACACAATAGAAAACAACAAAAGTCAAATTGAACAAAAAAATTATCACGCAATTAAAAGCACATATAGTCAAGCGCAACCAGAATCTGGTCATAATATAAAATCGTCCAGTCGTCAATGTGTAACTGTGGAAAACTATGTAAAATCTATCATCTCTCCCGCTCAAAATGGTTATTTTATTAATTTTTCTCGTCAAGTAAGCTGGAAACGCCTTGATCTTGTCATCTTAGCTTGTATTAAAGAAAAACAACCACTCGTTCTTATCGGCGACGGGCCCGAACATCAAAATCTCGCACGTCTCGCTGCAACACACCCTGATCTCATTACTCTACTCTCTACTATGCCACAATCTGAACTAAAAGAATATCTAAAAAATGCCAGAGCTTTTATTTTTCCGTCAGAAGAACCCTTTGGTATTGCCCCAGTCGAAGCACTCGCTGCCGGCTGTCCCGTCATTGCCTTTAGTAAAGGCGGCGCCAAGGACTATATTTTAGATGAAAAAAATGGCGTTTTCTTTGACCATCAATCCGTTAATTCCCTTGTTGCCGCCATCAAAAAATTTAATTATCTTTATTATGAAACAGAAAATTTAGAAGACGGAAATAATAAAAAAACTGTCTCTCAAGAACATATATCTCACTCTTCCCTCCTTTCACCTCTAGAAATTTCTAAAACTGCTGAAAAATTCTCAACCCATCATTTTAAGGAACAATTAGAAGAGTATCTCGCACGGACCATCTCATCGACAAAAGTACAATTTCAGCAAAAACATACTAATCAAGAAAGGTAATCTTGATGACGAAAAAACTTACCAATACAACCAACTCAAAATCCTTAGTTTCTGTCACCTCCTCTCTTTCTAAAATCCAGCAAATCATGCTTCTCTGCCTACCATTCTGTTTATTTTTTTCTTACCATCCCGTCATCCCGATTCTTTCCACAGCTACTACCAATTTCGAATTATCCCTCCCATTGCTCTGGCTCCTAATATTTGCCATCCTCTCTCTCCCCGAAAATTTTCGCCTCTATGTTTATTCCCTTAGAATCGTCATTAAAACCAAATATTCTATTAACCAGCCACCTCACCCCCCTTCTCGTCATGAATCGGATAAACTCTATCCCCATTTTCTTCGTCTTTTTTCGTTAGCATACCCATTCTTTGCTACTGTTAATAGCATTGACTCACCTAATTTTTTGCGCGCCATTCTTACCTCTGGCGTCATCTGGTGTATCTGCCTTTCCCTATTGACAATTCTTCAAAATATTTCACAATATAAAATCCAAATAGGGAAAAGTATCAAGAAAAATCTTCTTGTCGCCGGAGTTTTTGCTTCAGCTTTTTGCTGGCTTCAATCAATCTTGGATGTCGCCGGTGTTCCTCGCGAAGCTACTTTTTTGTGTAGAGGCTGTACTTCAATCGTCTTTGGATTTCCTCATCCAAACGGTTTTGCTATTGAGCCGCAGTTTATGGCAAATCTCCTCCTCGCTCCAATTTTTCTTAGTCTTTTTTATCTTTTTGAGGGTCCTAAAAACCAGCATGACAAACTAAATTCCGACCCCTACCCAGTTTCAAAATTCGGCCACTTTCTTCGTTTTGGTCTTCTCCTCTTTCTGATCGCCACCCTCTATCTTACTCTCTCTCGCGGTGCTATTTTTTCTTTCTGGATCAGCGTTTTTGTTTTATTTATTTATCGAATCATCAAGCTCATCAAACAAAAATCTTGCAGACGGGAGATTCTATTCCGCCAGCCACTCATCTTTTCTATAGTAGTTTTCTTGCCACTCTTCTTTACATTGTTGGCCCAAGGTCTATTTACTGAACTCGGTCCAACCAGCCATACTTTCTTTGATGGCGTTTCTACTTCCGTCAGCCAGCTTTCCCTTGGTCATATTGATCTCGCTAAAGTGTTCCACAAAACTAAAGAAAATAATAAAAATCACGAAGCTCACGAATCCAATAAACATCTGTCAGACTTGAAAACCAACGCTACTACCTCAGTTCAAAAATCTCCACAGTTCACCGGCTATATTGAAGAATCAACCAATATCCGTCTAAATCTCAACCGCCTCACCCTCTCTTCCTGGCGAACTTCAATTAGACGCATACTCGTTGGTGTAGGTCTTGGTGCTACTGGGCTAACGTTATATCAAGAATTTCCTGAACTTGGCAGTCCCAAAGAAATCATCCAAAACGAATACCTCGCCATCCTCTATGAACAGGGTATCTGTGGTGTTATTATGGTTATTTGTACCGCTATTTTATTCGTTCTAACTTATAAATTACATAACAAAAACCATGAGAAAACATCAATCTATGGATGCGTCCTTACTCTTTCTTTCGCTCTTACCCTCTGCTTTTTCTCGGGACTCCCTAATGCTCTTCATATTTATCTTCTAACCCCACTTCTCTTTCTTCTTTAAAATTCTTCTCTAGCTACTGAAAAATAATATTTTTCATCATTATCGATATTATTAGAATTAGAATCAACTACTATCTCTGATGCATCGCAGATATAGTAATATTTTTCACAATCATTTTTTAAGTGATAAAACTGTGCAATATTAATATTGAAGTCTTGTTGAAGTAAAGTTTTTTCTTGGTCAATATTAGTTTGTTCAATATTTCGACAGATTAAGTAAAAGTTACATTCTAATTCATCTTTAAATAAATAAATTTTACAATCTTCTGCATATCCCTTCATTGTTTTAAAAGACAATTCACTGCTAGACTTTAATTCAAATTTTTGTAGTAATAAATATAATACTTTTCTTGGTAGAAACTTTGGTCCAGGTATTTTTTTAATCAAATGCCAGTATCTTTTGAAAAGAAATACTAAAGCATTTCGCTCTTCAAATAACGAGGGAAAATCTCTTTTTTCACACAATGCTAACCAACTTTGGTTATTTAACTCTATCAAAATATTTTCCTTGAATTTATCTCCATCATTTTCAGACCAAATTTGTGCATATTGAAATAGATCATAATTACATTTAGACAAATCTTCTTCTGATAAATTCTTTTGGTCAGTATTAATAATTTTTTGTGCTAGTTCTAATACTTCTTTTTGGACTAATTCTTGAATATGCTTTGTTAAAATATTAATGTCCTGATCTGCCGGACGAGGCACTTCTGAAACAGATTCGCAAGATATTCGTCTCTTTTCAAAAATTGCAAGCTCGAGCTCGCTATGTGGCGGAATTTTACTGACAAGGTTCATAATTTTATAATCTGAAAATTTACCTTTAATTTTTGCCATCACACAACGATCGCTATTACTAGCCCAGTAAAGGTAACCCTCATAATCACCAGATTCATCTGTTTTGTCTAAACCATTATGACTTGTTAGCCATTTTTTCACCTTAAATGAGTGGGAAAAATCCTTATAATAATCTGCTTGCAAATACTTAGGTGGTTCTCCATTTCCACATACCCATATGATATAATCTGATGCTTCTAGGATATAAAAATCATCATTTTTTGCACGGAAAAAATACCAAGTTGTATCTGGATCAACCACATGAAAACCTATAAAACTTACCTTATTATGTATCCGATAATATTTAATAATTTTCATCAGTTCTTTTTGCTGAATTTCCATAACATTTCTCTATTGCTTTCTATTTGCTTCTTTACATTATCTTAGCATAATAGAATTTCATATTTGAAGTAAGTTAATTTGTTTATTTTTTAAATGGTTTTATTTTAATTATTTTTTTAATTCATTAAACATACTAAAGCATCACACGGCATTTTTAAATGTTATAATCACTCTAAAAGGAGAAATTAATGTCAAAAATCAGAATCATTTTTCCCGAATTTACTCACCCCTATATTAAGGAAGCTATTAAGATTGCTATCGAAAAATTTCCTAACTTCGAGGCCATTGGGGCTGATAATCTAGAGCATGCCGCTGCTGCCGTTAAAACTGGTGTCGCCGATGCTATGATTGCGGGTATTGATTATACTTCTCGCGATGTTATTTTAGCTTCTCGCGATATTATCGGGGTCAAAAATCCACGTTCTTTAGAAAAACCAACCTTCTCTGCTAGTTTTATTTTTACAAAACCAGATAAAAGTAGCCCCATCGGGCGTTCAGTTTTTATTTTAGGTGATGCCGCCGCTTGCAAACATCCGAATTTTGATCAACTTTACGATATTACTCTTCAAACTACGGAAACTGCCACCAAATATTTCGACTATCTAAAGCAAAAAGCAAAAGATGATAACCCCAAAGACCCTATTTTATCTGAGGCTCGCGTTGAGACTCTTAATTCTCAAGAAACTCCAGTAAAAAATCTAGAAGACTATCTTACTCCTCGTGTAGCTTTACTTAGTTTCTCTACTCTCGGTTCTGGAGGTAAAGATGAAACTATCTCTCTTGAACAGTCAGTCATCGCCAAGGTTCAAGAAAACTATCCCAACCTCCTCATCGATGGCGAGTTACAACTTGATGCTGCTATTAATCCTCGCATTGGCACCAAAAAAGCACCAAAATCCAAAGTTGCTGGCTTCGCCAATGTTCTTATTGTCCCTGATCTGAATACCGGCAATATTCTTTACAAAGCCATGGAACAATTTGGTAATTTTACTTCCGCCGGTCCTATTCTCCAAGGATTCAATGCCCCCGTCTCCGATCTTTCTCGGGGTAGCACCGTCCTTGACATTGTTTCAGTTATCGAAGTTGAATTAGCACTTCAAGGAGCCGTAATCTTATCATGATGGCAATCTTAGAAGATTATCTCAGATTTCATCCTACGGAAGAGAGGGGTAAATTTAGATTTTACTATCAGAAACAGGGTCAGATCTATCGAGTAATTCGCTCTCTTCAACACTTGTATCATACTCTAGATAGTATTATTATACTTTCTATAACATCTATTCCATAGAAAGGATCCTATGAAAGGTAGAATCAAATATTTCGGCACCGATGGCATTCGTCAAAAAGCAGAAGCTTTCACCCCAGGTTTTATCCAGGCTATCACCCTCGGTATCGTCCGCTATCTTGGCAACGCTCGTGAGACTGAAGATGGTATGGAACGTCCAGCTAAGGTTTTATTAGGTGGCGATACTAGGGAATCTACAGAATGGATCTTACGTTACTTTGAAGAAGCTCTTGAGACTGTTGGCATTGACCATGGCAATGTTGGTGTTCTCCCGACTCCAGCGATTAATTACGCTTTTTATGAAATGGGCTATGATCTTGCGATCGATGTTACTGCTTCTCATAATCCGGCTTCTGATAACGGTATCAAGATTTTTGAGCGTGGTGACGCAATTGGTGGGCTCGAATCTGTGATGCCAGGGGGTGTTGGTTTTCAAGGTACCGGTACTACCCCTAGCGGTAAAGATCTCTCCGCTCGTCTCAAGAAATATCCTTACGGTATTAAATTAAGTCAGGCTGGAGTTAATGCAATTGAGAATGCTCTAGAGAATGAAACTGGTTTTGACGTTGGGGTAGTTGAATTTGCCGAATATCTTCATGATGATGCTAGGAATCGCTATCTAGATCATCTTAAACAATACCTAGAGAATATTGGTCCTTCCGTCTTGCCAGAACGCAAGAAACCAGATTTTTCTGCACTTAAAATCGGCCTCGACTGTGCCAACGGTGCCACTAGTGTCACTGCCAAGGCGATTTTTGAATACTTTGGTGCCCAGGTTGAAGTTATTCACGATGACCCCACTTACGGTGAAAAAATTAATCAGAATTGCGGTAGCACTCACCTTGAAAGCCTCACACAGCTAGTCAAAGAGAAGAGCCTCGACTTTGGTGCCGCCTTTGACGGCGATGGCGATCGTTGTCTCATGGTTGATAAGGATGGTACCGTGATTGATGGGGACGATATGGTCGCCTGTATTGCTAGCTATCTTGGTCTTCCCAAAGTTGCGGTTACAATTATGGCGAATAAAGGTTTACTAAATTGGTCTAAAAATACTGGCATTGCTCTCGTGATGACCGACGTTGGCGACCAGAGTGTCTCCGCTAAAATGCGCGAGGAAGGCATTTTGCTCGGTGGCGAACAGAGTGGGCATATTATTTTACCAGGTGAATCTATGGGGGATGGCGTCCTTACTGCTCTTGTTATGACAAAAATCTACAACGAGACTCGTAATAAAAGACTCAATGAAGACAAGCTCCTTATTAGCTATGAAGAGATGCAGAAAGCCAAGTCAAACCAAACATCTAAAAACCAAACCAAACCTGAAACTAAAAATTCTCCCGATCTTAACGCAAAGCAAGCAGCTGAAGTTTCCCTTTCTTCGCTTTGTTCCAGTCTCAAAAAACTCCCACAAACCATTAAAAATCAGCCAGTCAGTCATTCCCTTAAAAATGCTTTTCGTAATCATTCTAAACTCGCCGAAGAATTTATTGCTCAACAGGCTAATAAGTTAGAACCACTCGGCTGGAGTCTTAACATTCGTGCCAGTGGTACGGAAGAATTGGTTCGTATCACCATTTGGGGTGATAACCCTGAGAAAATTACTCAAAAAGCCACAAAAATTGCCTCAGATCTCCTAGAACTAGAGAATCAGTTAGATACCGAATAGTTTCCTTAATACTTGTGCTTGCTCATCCTATCTCGATCGTGTATATATAATAGTGTTAGAAATTTTTTTCTATGAACTTTTTGAGGAAAGGGGGAACAGTTATGAGCTTAAGAAACCTTAGGGATCCCAAGGAAGTCAAAAGATTTTTGGACGCATGGCCAAATTGTGGTTGGTCTGCTCAGGATAGGATAGATACTCTGAGTAGAATTTTAAATCTCTATGATGAATGGAGTTTAAATGCCATGGGGTACTCCAAAGCACAGATTAAGGGCTATATCAAGGCAGCCAAAAGATAAAGTCTGCACATAATTAAGATTAAGTATCTTATCCTTTATAGTCTACGATTTTATTTTAGTTAGGTAGTATGATTCATACTACCTTTTTCATACCTAGTCGTAATGAGCTAGGAATATAATACTATATCCCAAATCTTATTTTCTGTTTGACGCTTAATTAGTTTGCTGTTATATATTTACTATGATCGAAGTAATAAAATTATCTGAATATAATGAACGTATTTCCAGTAGAATTCGTACACTCCTTATTCAGCTCTCTCGTAGCGGCAAAGATAAGGGTGAAATTCCCCGCGAATGGTTTGAGCAGATTATTTCTTCTCCTTGGCATGACTTACTTCTGGCAATTGAAGTAACTAATCAGGATGAGTTCTTAAAAAAATCATCGGAAGAAGATACATCAGTAAAAGAATGGGGCGCCGTATTTTCAGCCGATCAAATCCTCGGCATGGCTACCGTTTCTGTTGTTTTTGGCGCCGGCATCGGTAAAAATGCCTATCTTGAGGATTTTGTGGTGGATAATGCTGCTCGTGGCAAAGGTATTGGTGGTCTACTCTTTCAAGCCTATGAAGACTGGGCGAAAGAAAAAGGTTGTAAGAATCTTGAATTCACTTGTGGTCATGGACGTGAAGCTGCCCAGTTTTTCTATAAAACCCATGGCGCTGAAATCTATGACACTAATTTTTTCCGCAAAAAACTCAACTAGAAAATTTAATCAGTTATAATATAATCATGAATATCTATATTTCTGGTATCTCCGGCACCGGTATGGGTCCGCTCGCCCTTATGGCAAAAAATGCTGGCTATCAAGTCTTTGGTTCGGATCGTAGTCGTGGTGCCATTTCGTATGAACTAGACCAAGCAAACATTCCTTTTGAAGTTGGTAATCAGGACGGCTCTTTTCTTAAACAAATTCATGAATCTCATCATCTTGACTGGTTTGTCTATACTTCCGCTCTTCCCGAAGATCATCCTGAATTAAAACTCGCTAAATTCCTTGGTCTTAAAATCTCGAAGCGTGATGAGTTGACTGCTTATCTTGTAAAAACTCTTGGCCTTAAAATGATTGCCATTGCTGGTACTCACGGTAAAACCACCACAACGGCCATGTTAATTTGGGTCACACAAAAACTTCAGCTCCCTGCCGCCTATATTGTGGGCTCCACTCTCAGTTTTGCTCCATCCGGTTCTTACCATCCAAATGACCAATATTTTATTTATGAAGCCGACGAATATGATCGTAATTTCTTACGTTACGAGCCTTGGCTTTCTCTTATTACTTTTGTTTCTTATGATCATCCTGATATCTATCCTTCCGAGGATGATTATCATCAGGCTTTCCTTCAATTTGAAAAACAAAGTCAATCTCTAATTTTTGCCAGTCCAGCTGCTACTCCTCCAAATCTTTCAATTCTTTCAGGTCATCCTCTTCAAGTTCTTAATATCTCAGATCCGTGCTTCACTCTCGCTGGCTCTGCTCGCCGTGAAGATGCTAATCTTGTCTTTCATGCTATCAGACAGATTCTTGCAGACCAGTCTGATCATAGCCAAATTTCTGATCAGCAAATCTTAGATATTCTTAATCAATTTCCCGGCGTTGGTCGTCGTTTTGAACGCCTAAAAGATGGTCTCTATTCTGATTACGCCCATCACCCTGAAGAAATTAAGGCCACCGTTGAGATTGCTAAAGAAGAAGCAGAAAAACTTAGTAAAACCGGTGTAGTTGTAGTATACGAGCCGCATCAGAACACTCGTCAACACGAAGTTTTTCATCTTTATAAAAATGTTTTTCAAGGTGTCGATCATCTTTTCTGGTTACCAACTTATCTCACCCGTGAAAATCAATCTTTAAAGATCTTCACGCCTTCTGATTTTATAAAAACCCTAGATAATCAAGTGGTTGCTACCCCTGCCGAATTAAATGAAGACTTAAAATCAAAACTTAAAGACCTGCATCAGCAAAATTACTTGATCATTTTAATGTCCGCTGGACCTGCCGATCAATGGTTTCGTGACGAACTTTTGCCAGACTTAAACTAATCAGTTCTCCTGTTATGCTATAATTAAAGCGTCTATGGGTGGTTTTATTAAGAAGGAGCATCAGGAGGAGAAACACCGTTTTTCTCAGCTTTTTAAGCAAATCAAAACCTGGCAACTTCTTTTAACTCTTATTCCACTTCTTTTTTTGACTGCTACTTTTCTGCGTTTTGATCATCTCAAGATGCACGAATTAAAAGCCAAGGTGTTGCAAGCCGATCAGGGAAAAACCACGGATGGTAAAGAGATTACTTCGCAAGAAGAAATTGATAATAATCTTAGAAATGCCCTGACGGAATTAAAACAATATACTAATAATCATATTGTGATTAATTTTATTGAGAGGAATGGTCATAATGTTCTCACCTTTGGTACTGGTCCTTTCTATTTAGAAAATCAATATAATCGTAAGGCTACTACTGCCCTTGCCGAAGCTGAAAATAAGCTTAAAGAAACCGGAGATAATAACCCTAATGGCAATATTTTTGCGAAGGCTATGGAGACCTGTAAGCCACAAGCTATCGCCCATGGTTGGGCCTGGAATAGTCCGGGGTATCTAAGTTGTATGACCGGTATTATTAATAGCTATCCTTCTACTGATCGTATTACCACCTCGCTTACCGCCAATATCCCCCCCACTTCTCTCTATCGCTACGATTTCTCTTCTCCTATCTGGGCACCTGATCTTGCCGGTTTTTCAATCCTTCTCTGTCTTCTAGTCGCTATTCTTATTTTGTTTCGCTTAATTGGTTTTCTTATCCTCCGTATTGCTATTATTTTTATCAAATAGAACATAAGAGCTTTCACCTCTATAAAATCTCTTAAAACCTCTTGACAGATTACCCACCCTACCATAAGATAAGATTATATCAATTAAAGGAGGAAAAATGGCCTACAGTCACACTAACAGTAAAGGCATCACCTATTATCTACATAAATCTGAGGTTACCCTCCGCGGTGGCAAGCCTCAGACTATTTATTTCTTCACTAAAACTGAGAACAATCCAAAAGGTACTCCAGTTGATCTCCCTGAAGATCGTGTTGTCAACGAAAACCCACGCAACGGTTTCCTTACTCTTTCTAAGAAGAAATAGTTTTGTAGTATAAGAGATTTACCTATTTTAGATATCTCTAAATATCGTAAGTGATAAATAATAAAATACCAGGTTTTTCCTGGTATTTTTTGTGATATAAAAGTTTTTTCAATAAAAAAGGACCGGCAATAACCGATCCT
>ERZ772772.120-NODE-120-length-46983-cov-10.901423_pt1 | contig 46983 bp, 44 predicted proteins | sample MGYA00511484_ERZ772772 | MGnify/ENA primary metagenome ERZ772772 (study PRJEB29015, sample SAMEA2737913) | human oral metagenome | biome: human oral; feature: human-associated habitat; material: dental | place: China | collected 2088 ... | reverse complement strand
TCGCGGTCGCGCCCGCCATTGCGACCGAGCCAAAGGAGTTGATCGCGCTCTGGATCACGACATTGGACAGGCTGAAGACCGTGCCCTGCAGCCCCGCCGGAAGTCCCACCCGGATGATGGAGCGGAGCTTGTCCGGATAGATGCGGAGCCTCTTCAGATCGAGATGCAGCTTCCCCTTGTCCCGCACCAGGACGAGAAAGAGGCAGAACGCCGAGATGATCTGTGAGATGGTGGTCGAGATCGCGACTCCCGCGACTCCGATCCGGAGCACCAGAACGAAAAGGAGGTTCAGAGCGACATTGACAGCGCCCGCGGCGAGCTGATAATAGAGGGGGCGTTTCGTATCCCCCGCGGCCCGCAGGATCCCCGCCGTAAAATCATAGACCATAAGGGCCGGCATCCCGAGGAAATAGATCCTAAGATAGATCGTCGAATACTCGATGACATTCGAGGGGGAGCCCATGAGCTCCAGCAAGGGCCTCGCGAGAGCCGTCCCGATGAGGATCAGTAAAAGCCCCGAGAGGAGCGCTGTCATAAAGGCAGTGGAGATCGTCTTCGAAAGCTCCCGCCCCTGCCCCGCGGCGTAGTTTTGCGCCGCGAGCACACTGACTCCGACGGAAAGCCCTCCGAAAAAATTCACTATGAGATTGATGAGGGAGGACGTGGAGCCCACCGCCGCCATCTGATCGGAGCCCACAAATCTTCCGACCACGATGACATCCGCCGCGTTGAATAGAAGCTGCAGTATCCCGGAAAGCATGAGGGGCAGGCTGAAAGCCAGGAGCTTTGGAAAAATCGCTCCCCTGCTCATGTCCATCTCATAGCTTTTCGACATTCCCGCCTCCCTTCTCCTCTCCCTCTTCCCCTCGATTCCCCTCTCTCTCCCTCTTAAGGAGGGAGAGAAGCGAGGACAGGAGCTCCTCGGCGGCATCCCCCGCAATGATCTGCACCGAGTTTTTCGAGGGGCGGAGGACTCCGATGACGCCGGAGCTCTCAAGCTTTTCCTGATCGACCCGGTCATAGTCCCGGATCCCTATCCTAAGACGCCTCCCCCCCGCTTCCGCGGAGCTGACATTGCTCTCGCCCCCAAGTCCCCGGAGCAGGATCTCCGCCATCCTCCCGTAGTCCCCGGATTCCAGGCTGACGTGAAGCGTCTTTCCCTTCGGCGGGGCATAGCGCCCGCTCCGGATTCGCTTTCGAAAGCGCCGGAACAGGAAAAAGGCGGCGAGAAGAAGTATAATCAGCGCCGCAAAAATAAGATATTCCTGTCTCATAATCTCTCCTCCCCGGATAGGAAACGAAGCGCCCCATCCGGCGAAAAAGGCCGTCTGCCTCCCCTGCCATTCCATCCCGATCGGGGAGCGGAAGGGCCCGCAGTCACAGGGCTGCCGCTCCGTCCCCATGCGCCGCTTCCCTTTATCGGAATGCTGTGCTCTCATCCGGAATGCCGTGGTATTATCCGAAATGATGCACTATTTATCCGGAATGATACGCTATTATCCGAAATGATGCGCTATTTATCCGGAATGATGCGCTATTATCCGAAATGATACCATCTTATCCGGAATGCTTCGCTGCGGGGGCCGTCAAATACCGGCTGAGCTCCTCCACATAGCACTGCCCGAGCTCACTCAGCGGCATCCTTTTCTTTTTGATATAGCCGATCTGCATCTTCTCCGAAGTATCCAGACGGATCGCCGTATAGCCGGGCCCGTTCAGCTCCTGGCAGATGATGCCGGAGCAAAGCGTGTAGCCGTTCAGACCGACCATGAGGTTCAAGATCGTCGCCCGGTCATTGACCTTAATGTATTTCTTATAATCATAGGTGCTGAGCACCTCCTCCGAGAAGTAAAAGGAGTTCCTCTCCCCCTGATCAAAGGAGCAGCAGGGATAGGGCGCGAGCTCCTCCATCCGTATCCTCTTCTTCTCCGCGAGGGGATTCGACTTCGCCATAAAGACATAGATATCGCAGTCAAAAAGCGGAATGAACTCGAGGGAGGCCTCCCGGAGAATCTTCCCGATGACCTTTTGATTAAATTCATTCCTATAGAGGATGCCGAGCTCGCTGATCTGCTTCTTCACATTCTCAATGACCTCGATCGTCTTCGTCTCATGAACCGCGAACTCGTATTCACTCCCCTCCTCATAGCGCTTTACGAGCCGTATGAAGGCTTCTACCGCGAAGGTATAGTGCTGCATGGAGACCGAAAATTTCTTCTTTCTCGTGCCGCCGTTAAGATACTTATCCTCCACGAGCTGGTACTGCTCGGAGACCTGTCTCGCATATCCCAGGAACTCCTCCCCCTCCGGCGTCGTCACGATGCCCCGGTTCGTGCGGATAAAGATCTCGATGCCGATCTCCTTCTCCAGCGTCTTTATGGCCGCGCTCAGACTGGGCTGTGTAATATAGAGGCGCTTCGCGGCCTCGTTCATGGATCCGCAGTCCGAGACCGCGAGCACCTGACGGAGCTGCTGAAGGGTCATGATTTCACTCCCCTGACATAGCTGATGAGCCCGGCCGGATCCATGGAGACTCTCTCCGCCTGCAGATACGGATTCTCCAAAAAGCTGAGAGGATTCCTCTTCTCCACTCCCTTTTCCGTCACTCTCTCAAGCACCGCATTCCGATAGAAGCAGCCGTCCCCCTCGTAGAGAAGCGCTCCCGTCTCTCTGTCATAGAGCCGCATCGCCTTAAAGAGAATAAAGGGGAAGCTCCGGTTCGCCTCCAAAACGACCTGTCCGGGGGCACCGAATTCGATCCTTGCGTCCGGATGCTCCGCCAAAATATCGATATAGCGGGCGGTCTTCTCATTGATCTCCTCGATGGGCTTTCCGTTTTTCATCTTTGAGCCGTAGTGGGAGAGGCGCTCGTTATCCACCGTCGTATCCTTAAGAGCTGCCCCGCTCTCATCGACATAGAAATTTCCGACCCACTGCTTCTCCGCCATCCCTCCGTCCTGATTCAGATAATACCAGTTTCCCCTCCAGATGATCCAGCCGCTGAGCATCTCTCCCTGCCCGCAGTAATACCATCTCCCATTACTGAGGACCCAGCCGCTCACCGGCGTCCTCACCCCGTTCTCCTCCTCATAGCAGTACCAGTGCCCATCCTGCTGCACCCAGCTTTTCTCCGCTCTTCCCGTAAGGGAAAACGAGAGGCAGAAAAGAAGCATAAAGAAAAGCAACGCTCCGCCTGTTCTCTTTTTCATCCGTACCCTCCTGCGCTCCTTGGCCGCATCCTGAAAATATCCCGGAAGAATACCGGCGCCGATATAAGCGCCGCCGCTGCATTCTCCGGCACAAACAGCAATTTGCATCCCAATAGAAAAGCCGCGCGAAACCCTCCGGCTAAGGCCGCAAAAGCCGCTCCGCTTCCCTGCCGCTCTCCGGATTCCAAGTGTCAAAAGTCTCCCATCCAAGCCGCGCCCCTCGCGAAAATGGATGAAAGACTCTATGACGTGCCTGCCCCTATAAAGGGCAGCTTCCCGCAGACTGAGGACAGTATGGCCAATCCAAAGCCATGCGGAATCCGTCCCGGCACCTGCAGGCTATTATAGCAAGGCTCCCACTATACCGCAAGGGCGCTCGGGATTCCGCGTGCGGTGCGGCAGTCTAGCTCTCCCCGCTCTCATCGGCTGATGCGGAACCCGGCGCTTTCTTTCCCGGATATTCATTCTCCATCTCAGGCCCTCCCGGATGAAATCGAGACAGGAGTTCAATCCCCAGAGAAAGCGTCACGGCATCCCGAAATGCCCTCGGATTATAGCCCGTCTCTCTCGCGATCTTATCCAGCTGATATTGCAGGGTATTCGGGTGCATAAAGAGCGCCTCCGCGCTCTCCTTCAGCGAGCAGTTGTGAGAGAAATAGCAGCTCAGAATTTCCCTTTGCTTCTCGCTGAGCTTTCCGGCGGTGCGCTCCGTAAAACGCTTTCGGTTTTCCTCCTCAATACTTGCCAAAAGGATCTCCAGATGCAGCCCCTCGTATTTCACATAATTCCCATGGACGCTCGCGGTCCCGGCCGCGAGCGCGATCTCGGCATCCCTCCCGGACTTCTTCATGCGATAAAGGGAATCCTCTCTCCCGGCTCCTATCCGCAGGATCCCGGCATTATCCCCGGCAAGACGTTCGAGAATTCCCTCATTTTTCCGAAAGCTGCGCTCCGGAACCAGAAAATAATACTCATTCGGATATTCATAGGTATAGAGCGGGGAGCGGAAGGCATCCAGGGCATGAAGAATCCGCTGCTCCATCATGGAAATGTTCGCGGGGTTATAGCGGGAATCCAGGCGAATCAGAATACAGCGATAGGTCTCGTCCTCGGACAGGGCATGCTCCCCCAAAAAATCCTTCAGGAAATTGTGCGGGATGGAAACACCGCGAAGGAGAGATCTGCTCAGATAGCAGGCGCTCTCCCTGCGGCTCCGGAGGTCCGCGTCCAGCTCCCGCTCCCGGAGCAAAAGAGCCGTGATTCTCTGCGCAAGATACGCGTATTTTCGGACCTTCTCCGGTGCTCCGCTTATGCCGATCACGGCGATGAGCTCTCCTCGGTAGAGAAAGGGGAGATTGACGCCGGGTTTCGTTCCGGGATAAGACTCCCTCTCAGAGACCTCGATATTCTCTGTCTCCCGCGCGGCCCGATGTCCGATCTCATGATAGGATCCGATGCGGGAGAGATCCGTGGATGCGAGTACCGTCCCGTCCGGAAGAATGAAGTTGATGTCGCAGCCGCTCACATCCTTCACGGTCTTCACGATCTGCCTCGCGGTCTGCTGCTCTATCCTATATGACATGAAGTCCCTCTCCTTTCCCGTCCGCCCCGCTCTCCTCTCAGAGGGCGCCTTCTCTGATTAGAGCTCAGCCTGCCGCGCTCCTCTGCCCCGTTCACGGCAGATCTTATTATAGTAAACAAAATCCGCCCCGTATATATCCGTAATTTGTTATATGAAATGTAGTGCATTCGAGCCAAATCCGCTATTCTATTCCCATAGTTATATAAGAGCCTCTCCCAAGCCCATCCTCCGCTGCAGGCCGATCCCGTCTACGGAAAGCGGCGATTTCCGGGAGAATCCCCCTTCTCCGCAGAACGAAAGGAGTTTTCATGAAAGTTGTCATTGCCATCGATTCCCTGAAGGGTTCCCTCTCCTCCCTGGAGGCGGGGGCCGCCGTCCGAGAGGGAATACGAAGAGTCGATCCCGCATGCGAAGTCGTGGTCCGGCCCCTTGCAGACGGCGGGGAAGGCACCGTAGAGGCCCTGACGCTCGGCATGGGAGGCAAGCTGCAGGAGGTCTTTGTGAGCGGCCCGCTCGGTGAGAGTACCCGCGCTGTATACGGCATTCTTCCCGCATCTCACACGGCGATCCTCGAGATGTCTCAGGCGGCCGGCATCACCCTCGTGCCGGAGGGGAAGAGAAATCCGCTCCATACCACAAGCTTCGGCGTCGGGGAGATGATCCTGGATGCCGTGCGAAGAGGCTGCCGCCGCTTCATCGTGGGAATCGGAGGCTCCGCGACAAACGACGGCGGAATCGGAATGCTGCAGGCGCTGGGCTATGAGTTCCTGGACGCTTCGGGAAAGCCGCTCCCCTTTGGCGCAAAGGGCCTCAGGGAGCTCTCGGAGATCCGAATCGACAAGGCTATCCCGGAGCTCAGGGAATGCAGCTTCCGCATCGCATGCGATGTCACGAACCCTCTCTGCGGCGAAAACGGATGCAGCGCGGTCTTCGCTCCGCAAAAGGGCGCGGATCCCGCTGTAATCCCTGAGATGGACCGATGGCTGTCCCACTATGCCAAGCTAAGCAGGACCCGCTGCGAAGCAGCGGATCCTGATGCGCCGGGCGCCGGTGCCGCCGGGGGACTCGGATTCGCCTTTCTAAGCTATACGAATGCGGTCCTCGAGTCCGGCATCCGCATCGTCCTGGAGGAAACCCGGCTCTCGGACTTCATAAGGGACGCAGACCTCGTGATCACCGGGGAAGGGCGGCTGGACGCGCAGACCGTCATGGGAAAGGCACCGAGCGGCGTCGCAAAGATCGCAAAGGCCTGTCAAAAGCCCGTCATCGCCTTTTCCGGATCGGTCTCCGAGGACGCTGTCAAGTGCAATGCACACGGAATCGATGCCTTCTTCCCGATTCTCCGGCGGGTGGAGCCTCTCAGCCGCTGCATGGATGCAGAGGTGGCCAAGCGGAACATGGCCGATACCGCTGAGCAGGTCTTTCGTCTCCTCGCTGCGGCAAAGCAGCTCAAAGGCGCTGATTTTTAAAGGAAAGGGTTTCAGAGAGGCATTACTCGGGAGGGAGATTTCTATGGAGATTCAATTTACAAGTCTGGGGGCCGTCGCTGCCCTTATCTTAGCCATTATTCTGATTTCCCGGAAACTGCAGCCAGCATACTGTCTGATTTTCGGGGCGCTGATCGGAGGTCTGATCGGAGGCGGCTCCTTAAAGGATACAGTGGAAGCTATGGTCTCCGGCGCGGGAGGCATGATGTCCTCCATTCTCCGCATCTTGACGAGCGGCATCCTTGCCGGTGCTCTGATAAAAACCGGCTCCGCGCAAAAAATCGCGGAAACAATCGTCGACGGACTGGGGGAGAGGCGCGCTGTCGCCGCGATCTCGATCGCGACCATGATCATCTGTACGGTCGGTGTCTTCATCGACATCTCCGTAATCACGGTCGCTCCGATCGCCCTCGCAATCGGAGAAAAGGCAGGACTCTCCAAAAGCGGCGTACTTCTCGCGATGATCGGAGGAGGCAAGGCGGGAAACATTATCTCGCCAAATCCCAATACCATCGCACTCTCCGAGGCCTTCCAGCTCGATCTGAGCGCATTGATCCTCAAAAATATCGTACCGGCGCTCTTCGCCCTGATCGTGAGCATCCTTCTCTCCGCCTTTCTCTCCGGAAAACCGGGGGACGCTATTACAAAGAGGGATCTGGAGGGCGCTCCGAACAAGACGCTGCCCGCCCTCCTCCCCTCCATTGCAGGCCCCCTCGCCGTGATCGCCCTCCTGGCTCTCCGCCCGATCGCGGGGATTGCGATCGACCCGCTCCTCGCTCTCCCGCTCGGCGGCTTTCTCTGTATCCTCTCTACCGGCTGCGGAAAGGATGCGAAGGAGTGCATAGAATTCGGTCTCTCCAAGGTCGTCGGCGTAGCAATCCTCCTGATCGGAACCGGAGCTGTCGCCGGAATCATCAAAGCCTCCGCCCTGCAAAAGGATGTCATAGCTCTCCTGGAGACCATGCACATGCCGGCCTTCGTTCTGGCCCCGCTTTCCGGCATCCTGATGGGCGGCGCAACCGCATCTACGACGGCGGGTGCGACCGTGGCCGCCCAGACCTTCTCCGCCGCTCTTCTGGAAGCGGGTATCCCGGCACTTTCTGCAGCAGCCATGATTCATGCAGGTGCAACCGTGATTGACTCTCTTCCTCACGGCTCCTTCTTCCACGCAACGGGCGGTTCCGTCTTTATGGATATCAAGAAGAGGATGGCTCTGATTCCCTTTGAAGCCTTGATCGGTCTCACGAGCACTGTGACCGCGGTCATTCTCTATCTGCTTCGGCTCTAGTTCCCGGAAAAGCTCTGCCCCTCTGAATCCCTCTAAAGGAGAGAGAAGTTCTCCAGAGACGAAAAAAGCGAGGGGAGCTCGGAGGGATCTCCGCGAAGGCTCCCCTGCACCATCTCCGCCGTCCCCCCTCCCCGGAGGGAAAGCCTCTCTCCAAGGATTTTCTGCATCGCGCGGGCGTCCCCCCTCCGGCTCCCGAGGATGTAGAAATACTCTCTCTCCGGCTCGGAAGAAGCCTCCTCCCCGACGGAAAGCGCCTCCTCCCTCTCAGAAGGCGCCCCCTCCCTTTCTTCCAGGAGAAGGACATATTCTTCCTCTGCGCTCTCCAAAAGAACATTGCAAAGCTCCCGAAGCTCTGCCTCGGAAAAGCCCCTCTCAAAATGGCAGAGGACAGAGCCGGATCCGCCTCCCTCCCCCCGCTTTCTCCGAAGGCTCTCGGAGAGCATACGGAAATACCTCTCGTTTTGCTCCCGGATCCTCCCCTCCTTTCGGAAAATCTCCTTTTGCTTTCTTTTAAGAGCATCCTCAAGCTCCAGAGGCTTTGCGGAGAGAGAGACCGCACAGCGCTTTAGAACCTCCTCCTTTCGGATGAGATCCGAAAGAGCGGATTCTCCGGCCCTCATCTCAATGCGGCAGCCCTCCCTCCTTGATGTGACGGAGTAGAGCCGGATCAGCCCGATCTCCCCGCTTTGCTCCACCTGGGTCCCGCAGCAGGCGCAGAGATCCACGCCCTCAATCTCCACGAGACGCACCGTTTCGCTGAGCTCCTTTTTGCTCCGGTAGTCGAGACGGGAGAGCTCCTCCCGATCGGGGTAGAGGATCCGCACCGGGTGATTCTCCCAGACCGCGAGGTTCGAAAGCCGCTCCAGCTCCCGGAGCTCCTCCTCCGTGATCCTCCCGTCGAAGTCGATCGTAAGAAGCCCGTCTTTTCCCATGTGAAAGCCCACATTGTGGTAACCAAAGCACCTGTGCACGATGCCGGAGACGATGTGCTCTCCGCTGTGGGACTGCGTATTTCTCCTCCGAAAATCAAGGTCCAGGCGGCAGGAATAAGTGCCCGGCATAAGCTCCCGATCCAGATAATGAAGGACCTCCCCCTTCTCCTCCAGGGCGTAGAGAAGCTCAGCTTCGCCTACATTTCCCCGGTCGGCGCTCTGCCCTCCCCCCTCCGGATAGAAGCCCTCCGGAGAGAGTCTCGCCGTATAAAGGGAAGAGAGCTCTCTCCCGAGCCTTTGAGAGATCGATCTCTTCTCCTGCTCCGTCGATGGCCGAAGCTCCAAAAGCTCCGCCGTGAACTCCCCCATGGGCGGCCTTTTATAATAAAGCGCGTCTCGTTTCATCTCTTCTCTCCCTTCTTTGGAAAGTATAGCGCAGTTTCCCGAAGGGAAGGCGTCCTTCAGAAAACCGTAAGTTCCCATTCCCCTTCTTCCTGATTATAATGATCCCCGTGCCAAAATCCTCCGTCCCGTAAATTCCCTTTATACGGCCCTTACGGACAATATATGCCCCCTTATGGACAATGCCTGCCCTTATATTCAGGCTCCGATGCGCTTCTCTTTGGGCGTGTGAGAATGGGGCAGAGGCAGGATTTCATCCCGGGCGGCGGAAAACGGGAGCGGCAGAGATTGATCTCAGAAAGCATCAAGGAAAGAAAGAGGAAACGAAATTATGGAAAGTAAAAAAGCAGGCCTGAACCGGGCGCAGTTAAAATATCTCGCGCTCTTTTTCATGCTTTTGGACAATGCCTATCTTCGCTTTAATCTAAACAGCATCATCCACCTGATCACCCGCTTTGTCTCCCCGCTCTTTGCCTGGCTTTTGGTGGACGGATTCTTCCACACGAGATCGAGAGAAAAATACTGCAAAAGGCTCTGGATCGCGGCGATTCTCATGCAGGCGGGAAATCTGCTCTCCTTCTTTCTCTTCCATGAGAGAGGCATCAATGACAATATCTTCCTGACTCTCGCCTTCTCCTTCAGCATCATCTGGCTCTTCGCGCTCGCAGAGGAGCGAAAGGAAAGTGCTCTTTTCCTCCGGATCGCGGCCTGGCTCTTATTTCTCCTGGGGATAGGTCTGAGCTTTGCGGGAATTCCACTCGGCTTCGGAGCAGTGCTCAATCTGGAGGGCGGACTTCAGATCCTTCCCCTGGTCCTCATCGCGTACTTCTTCCGAGAAAGCAAGGTAAAGCAGGCACTCTTTTATCTCGCCTACTGTTTCCTCCTCTTCTTCGTCATATACGGCGGACCCACCGAAGCTTTCTCCCAGGGGCTCGATATGTTCTTCGTGAACTCCGACTGGATGACCTGGCTCGTCATCCCCTTCTTCTTCCTCTATAATGGAGAAAAGGGGAGAAGCAGCGCCTTTGACAAGTGGTTTTTCTACCTCTTCTACCCCGCCCATCTCTGGATCCTCCTTCTGCTCCAGCAATGGATCTAGGAAAACGGCGCCGAAAATCCCGGGATCCCGGGATAGAGGACTTCACCGGAAAGACATTGATCCCGTTATAGAAAAATACAGGCATCCATTCCGCGTATGGAGCTTCAAGCAGCACTGAAAAGCCATTGGTTCTGGGATCCCGGTATAGAGGGCTTCACCGAAAGACATTGATCCCGCTATAGAGAGCTGTACCGGAAAACGTCCGCCGCCCCGGCCCGGGGAGAGAACTTTCTCTCCCCGGGCTGGGGCGGCTTTTTTCTCCCTCCTCCCGCGCCTGTCAATCCATTCCGGCGGAGGAAGAGGGAATTATCGGTTCATAGGAAACGGGGATCAGATCGCCCTCGTCGCCTCCTTCAGCCACGCAAGGATCTCTCCCTCAAAGTAGGGAGAAAGCTTCTCATAGACATCCTTGTGATAGGCATTCAGGAGCTCGATGTCGTGCGGCAGCATGATGCTCTTGTCCAGAGCATCGAGGTCGATCGGCGCCATTGTCAGATGCTCGAAATCCATGAACATGCCGAACTCATTCTCGATCGCCTTTTTGCAGACCATCAGATTCTCCGTCCGGATCCCGTACTGTCCCTCGACATAGAAGCCGGGCTCATCGGAGACGATATTTCCGGGGTTGAATTCCACATTTTCCAGGCGGCTCGGCAAATAGCGGTAGCGGATGCCGATCGGTCCCTCATGGCAGGAGAGGCAGTAGCCGACGCCGTGCCCGGTCCCGTGATTATAATTCAGTCCCTCCCTCCAGAAGATCTCTCTCCCGGCATAGTCAAAGGTCACTCCGGAGGAGCCCTGAAGGAGCTTCGCGTCCGCAAGGCGAAGCATCGCCATGCACACCATGGTGAAATGCCGGATCTCCTCCTTCTTCAGCGGCCCCATGGCGATGGTCCTCGTCACATCCGTCGTTCCCTCATAATACTGTCCGCCGGAATCGATGAGATAGAAGCCGCTCGCCTCCACCTTCTTGTCATGCTCCTCCGAGGGCGAGTAGTGGGGAAGCGCCGCGTTCTCTCCATAGGCGGAAATCGCGGGGAAGCTGTCCTCCAGATAGTGCGGGTCCTCCTTCCGGAGCCTCTGGAGATAGGCCGCGCCGCTGCACTCTGTGAGCTCCGGAGCCTGCAGTCTCTCCTTCGCCTCCTCCGTGAGCTTTCCGTCCCGGAAAGCGTGCTTCATAAAATAGATATACTTTGTCAGCGCGATGCCGTCCTTGATGTGGGCCGTCCTCTCATTCTGGATCTCCACCTCGTTCTTGATCGCCTTGTCATACGTGCTGGGGAGCAGGGCATCGACGACAGAGACCGAGGGATCGATCGAGCGGAGGATCGCATAATTGGTTTTTCCGCCCTGGAGAAGGATAGTCCTGTTCCGAAGCTGCTTCACCGCATCATAGATCCCATTATAGGGCGCGAGGCGGACCTGCAGCTTCTCCAGATAGCGCTTTACGCTCTCGTCGAAGTTCTCCTCATTGGCAAAGAGATAGCAGTTCTCCCGATCAATGAGCAGGAAGGAAAGGAAGACCGGTGTGCAGAGCACATCCCAGCCGCGGAGATTCAGAAGCCACGCGATATCATCGAGGCTTGCGATGACATGAATGTCGGCACCCTTCTCCGTCATCTCCTCCCGAAGCCTGGAGAGCTTCTTCTCTGCACTCTCACCGGCCCACTTTTCCTCCAAAATCCAGACCTTCTCCTTCGGCAGGGAGGGCCGCTCCGGCCAGACATTTCCGACCAGATCCTTATCCGCCTGAATTTTTCCTTTTTTCTTCTCCGCGATAGCCTCAAGCTGCTTTCCGAGTCCGGAATTCACACATCTTCCGTCGAAGCCGAGCACGCCTCCCTCGGGGAGAACGGTCTCGATATACTGCGTCAGGGTCGGCACGCCCTTCTCCCCCATTTTCATGAGGTCCACGCCGTCGTAGAGCTCTCTCTCCGCCTGAATGAAGAATCTTCCGTCGGTGAAAAACTTCGCTTCATCCTGCGTCACAACCACATTGCAGCTGTCCCCTGTGAAGCCCGTGATATGGCGGATCGTCTTGAAATACTCCGAGACATACTCGCTCTGATGAAAATCGTCCATGGGAATCAGATAGACATCCGTCTTCTCCCTGGCCATCTCCTTCCGAAGCGCCTGTAATGCTCCCTTCATATAGCTCCTTTCTCTTTCCGGGAATCTCTCCCTCTGCTCCAGCAGAAAATATTATGCCGAAAATACCGGCAAGTACCATAAATCATAGCCCTGCGCGCCGCTTCGCTCCCTGCATCCATGGCGCTGACAGGGATCCCATACCGCCCTGACGCTTTGTCCGTCCTCTTGCCCGGCGACAGATCCCATAAAGATCTATGCCGAAACCATCGGAATCTGAATCAATATCCGTCCCCGCGCCGCACTTTCCGCCACCAAGGCGGAAACGCCCGTTCCCGGGCGGACAAAGCGTCAGGCCGGCAGTGCCCCCTTTATAAAAGACCTGCGTAAAGGAGAGCCGTCTAGCCTCTCCCGCTCTCCTCGGTAAATCTCCGGATTCTACCGGAGAGCTCCGCCGTAAAATCCGATTTCAGGAAGCGAAAGCTCCAGTTTCCCCCGAGGGTGGACGGCTTATTGATGCGAGACTCTGCGCCGAAGCGGAGATAGTCCTGAAGCGGTATGATCACCGTATTCGCCTTCGTCTGCATCGAAAGCTCGATGAAGCGGTCCACATAGTTCGAGCTCTCAAGCTCGGAGAGCGCAGTATGGAGAGCCTCCGCCGCCATCTGCCTGTCCTCCTCCGAAATCTCCGTAAACCAGGCCCTGAGCACCTGATTATCGTGCGTCCCGGTATAGCCCACCGAATTCTCCGGCCAGCCGTCCGGGGAATAATCCGCCTCCTCCCGGGAGTCAAAGGCGAACTCCAGGACCTTCATCCCGGGAAAGCCCGTATCCCTCACAAGCTTCCTCACAGAATCCGTCACATAGCCGAGGTCCTCCGCGATGATCCGCTTCTCCCCGAGCGCCTCCTTAAGCGCCCGGAAAAGCTCGATCCCCGGCCCCTTCTCCCATCGCCCGCCCCTCGCGTCCTTATCCCCGCTCGGGATGGAGAAATATTCGTCGAAGCCCCGGAAATGATCCACGCGGACGATATCATAGAGCGAAAAGCAGTGCCGCATCCGCTCAATCCACCAGCGATAGCCGCTCTTTCTGTGATACTCCCAGTCGTAGAGGGGATTCCCCCAGAGCTGGCCGTCCGCCGCAAAGGAATCCGGAGGGCAGCCCGCAACCCGAAGGGGCTCCCCCTCGGGGTTCAGCTGAAAGAGCTTCGGATTCGAGAGAAGATCCGAGGAATCCTGCGACACATAGATCGGAATATCGCCGATCAGCTCGATCCCTCTCTCATTGACATAACGCTTCAGCCTCCTCCACTGCTTCCGAAACTCATACTGCAAAAAGCAGTGGAAATCCTCGCTGTCTCCGCTCTTCTTCGCCATAAAGGCGGCATAGTCGGGAAGCCAGAGCTCCTCCTCCTGCAAAAATTCCTGATAGGACTCCCTCTCCGCTTCCCACGACTCCTCCCCGCAGAGCCCCCTCTGAAAGCGAGCATAGGCCTTTCGGAGGAGGGGATAGCGAAAGCGGTACTGCCTCTCATAGGAGATCCGCCTTTCCGGCTCCGAGAGCTCCCCGCTCCTGTCCTCTTTCTCTCCCTCTCGCTCCTCCGCTCCTTCCTCCAGCCCGGCCTCTTCACACTCCTCCTCCGTGAGGAGTCCCTCCCGGATCAGAGTCGGAAGATCGATGAAATAGGGATTCCCCGCAAAGGTGGAAAAGCTCTGATAGGGAGAATCCCCGTAGCCGGTCGGCCCCAGGGGCAGAATCTGCCAGTAACTCTGCCCGGACTCCGAAAGAAAATCCGCAAAGCGGAAGGCCTCCTCTCCGAAGCCTCCGATCCCATATCTTCCGGGCAGAGAAAAAATCGGGAGCAAAACTCCCGCAGCCCTTTTCCAGCCTGTCTGAGCACTCTCCGCCTGGGTGCTATCCTCCCGGAAAGCATCCCTCTGCAAATCTTTTTCCATTGCCATCGCTTTCTCCTTTTTCCTTTGTCATATCCTAACACTTTCGGAATGGAATAGCAACGAAAGGCGGAAAAAAGCTGTCTCTATTTCACGGTAAATCCCGCCTTGGGCAAAGAGAAATTACCGCTTTTTCACAAAACAGAGGGGCCGCCGAAGCGGCCCCGTGTCACAAATTCTTCCGCCTCAGTCCTTTCTCTTGACTCGGCTCATGATAAAGACGACAATCCAGCTGCGGAACAAAGTTCCAGTTTGAAGCAGTAACCTCTATGACCTTATAAGTATATACAGTCGCTTTTTTTGATTTTCCCGCTTCGGCACACCGGCGTCGACCAGAGCTCTTCAATGGCATGGATGACGTCTTCTTTCGGTTCTCCGCGATACATATATTTAAAAAAAATCTTTTTTCGAACGTCTTTCAATTGATAGATCTCTCGGCAGTAGTCAAACAGATTCGGGTAGTGGGTGAGTTTTTCATCGAGTCCCAGCCCTTTTCCGTAATCCTCGTCCAGTCGGACTAGCGTGGAAAATAAACGAATGTCGGAATCCGAAATATGATCTCCGAGCAGAAATCTCTGTTCATCCAGGGTCTTTTCCAAGGTTTCCATGCCGGAGCGGAACTCATCGTATCCCTTGCGGTATGCGGTTTTGTTTTTCCCGAAAAACATCTTATAAATCGAATTGTTGATATGGTCATACAGCCAGTTTCCCAGCTCCCGAATCTCTCGAAATCGGTTCGAAGGGCATAAGTTTGGTGCACCCTCTTTGTGAAATGGCTTGAAATCGTTCTCCAAGTAATAAGTCAGGTTTTGAAAATCGTTATTCGCGATCACTTGTCTCTTGTAATCGTAGAGGACGGGAACGGCAGGGCGCCCCGTAAAATTCGGGTCGCTTCGATAATACAGCTCGCCGATGAATCGCGCCTGACTCTCCGGATTGATGTGATCCTCGGCATTGCCGCACTCCCATCCCACGGGCAGATTCAACTTCGTCCAATACACGATCTCCTCTTTGATCGCGCTTTCCAAACCGAGCATCGAGTAGACGATGGCAATTCGGTTCGACCATGCGCAATCCTTTGCCCAAAAGAGGGTGTATCGATCTTTTTCGACCGGATTTTCCGCGTTTTTGCCGAAAGTGTTTTGAAAACGGGGAATTTGCCGCTGATATTCCCCGTTTTCGTCGATCTCGTAGTCGTCCACGGCGGTCCGGACGGATATTTTCCTCCCTTCAAATTCGATATAGTTCACGGTTCTAAATTCTCCTTATTTTTCGTAAATTTTTTTAGAAACTGTGCCAGTCGGTCCGATTTCGGATGATGGAAGATCTCGTCGGGAGTTCCCTCTTCGACGATTTCCCCATTGTCCATAAACAGGATTCGATTCGCGATGTGTTGCGCAAACTCCATCTCATGGGTTGCGATAATCATGGTGGTGTCGTTTTTAGCGAGTTGATAAAGCAGTTTCAGGACTTCGCCGACGAGTTCCGGATCGAGTGAAGACGTCGGTTCGTCGATCAGCATCAGACTCGAATTGACCGCCATCGCTCTGCCGATCCCGACCCGCTGCTGCTGTCCGCCCGACAGGTGTGCCGGGTAGGCGTCGCGTTTGTCCGGAAGTCCGATGGATTCGAGAATGCGCAGGGCTTTTTCCCTTGCCGTTTTCGAATCGATTTTTTGGACGGTGACCATCGGTTCCATGATGTTTTCGAGTGCCGTCTTATTGACAAACAGACAGTAGTTTTGAAACACCATGGAGGTGAGGGAACGCAGGCGTTGAATTTCTTGTTTCGTCGCCGTGGAGACATCGACTGTGACATCTCCGATGGTGATGATTCCTGCCTCCGCCCGTTCAAGAAAGTTTATGCATCTCAATAAAGTGGATTTTCCCGTTCCGGACGGTCCGATAATGACCAGCACCTCTCCCTTGTTCAGTTGAAAGGATACATTTTTCAACACTTCAAGAGTTCCAAATGTTTTTTTCAGGTTCTTTATTTCAATCATATTTGTCTCTTACTTGTAATTGACATTCAACTTTTCTTCCAGCTTCTTCTGTCCGAAGGAGAGGAAGGACAGGATCACCCAGTAAACGATGATCGAGACCGTATATCCCTCCAAAAAGCGATAGGCTTTCGACGTTTCCAATCCCACTGCTGCCATCATGTCCTTATATCCGATCATAAATCCGATGGATGTGGATTTAAAGATGCCGATAAAGTGATTCGAGAGCCCCGGCGCCGCCACCCTGGCGGCTTGCGGCAGGATGATTCTTTGAACGGTTTGCAGCGGATGCATTCCGATGGAGAGTCCCGCCTCATACTGTGCCTTGCTGACCGAATTCAGCGCCGCTCGGATATCTTCCGACATAAACGCCGCGTAGTTGGCACTCATGCAGATGACCAGCGCGGTAAACGGGCTCATCACCTTGATGGCGTCAAAGATCTGTGTCAAGCCGTAATAAAACCAGAACAACTGTGCGACAAATGGCGTTCCTCGAAAAAACGAAACATAGAGGGAACTCAGCGCATATAACCCTCGTATTCGATACTGACGGATAATCGCCAAAAGAATTGCGAATACGAGAGAAAAAAACGCGGATGTCAGCGCAAGACTGAAAGTTGCCGGCAAAAATTTCAGAATTTTCGGAAAAAGCTCGAAAAACAGTTTCGCATTGAATCGATCCATGCTTCACTTCTCCGTTCGCCTTATTCCATCGGGTCGAAACCGAACCATTTGATTGCCGTCTCTCGGAGAAATCCTTCTTCTTTCAGCTGTTTCAAAACTTCGCTTACTTCATTGCAGAGTCTCGTTCCCCGTTCGTCTTTGTGAAAAGGATAGGCGGCGTCTTCGGTGTAAACCACATCGCCGACCCCTTTGATTTTCAGTCCGGATTTCTTCTTGACGTCGTCGATATGCATCGAAGACATCAGCGACGCGTCCGTTCTTCCGAGGGCGACGTCGGTATGCACGGCGGTACTCTTTTCATATTCCACATATTGAATCTTGTTGTCCGGGTCAAATTGGTCTTTAAACGCGTAGGCGATATCGTTCACCAATACTCCCATTTTCTTGCCGTATACGTCCTTAATCCCGTGGATGGTATCGTTGTCTTCCGCGACGACGACCCGATACGGCACATAGAAATACACTTCGCTGAAGTTATAGACTTCTTTACGCTCGTCGGTAACCCCGATTTGATCCGCCACGGTGTCCACTCGTCCGGCTTCCAGCAATTCGAGGATTCCCGGGAATCCCGCGAGTTCCCATTGAATTTCCCAGTTCTTTCTCTTCGCGATCTCGTTCCACACATCTATTTCGTATCCTTGAAGTTCTCCGGTCTTTTCGTTTGTTTCAGAGAAAAATGTGTGATTTCCCGTGGTGGAAATTTTAATGACCTCTTTGGCTTCTCCGCTCGTATCGGTGCTGACGGTTTGTTCGGTACTTTGAGAACCAGACTCCTTGGAAGTCGAGTCTCCGGAACAGCCCGTCATCCACATAATCATCAAAATCGATGCCAACACGATACTTCCCGCAATCCATTTTTTCTTCATCATTTTCTCTCCAATTTTTTAGTTTGAGATCTGTCTTCTTTCCGTTTGCCTCATGAGTTGATATCGTGTAAAACACATTGATAGATTACAATTATATCACTTGTATTTTTTAATGACAAATAGCGGATATCTATTAAAAATTTTAATTACAATAAATTTGATCTATACCATATCTTCGAGTGCTTCCTGCACGCGCTCATCCGGATCTTCTCGAAGTGACAGGTAAAGAGAGATAGGATCTACACTTCCATTCTTTCCAAAAAGACTGGGATCATATATCCACTGTTCGATCTGAATCTCTTGATCCGCGTCCGTCATCTCCGCAATGTATTCTGCCGGCAGATTGCTTACCGCATAAACATTGGTCCTCGGAGCACTGAGCATAGAGTACTCAGACAGCGCCAGGTATCCTGCCTTCAGACAATTCATGGAAGAAAGATCTGTGTTTCCTCCAAGATAACTGGAATTCCTGCACGGATCAGACTCTCTCGCTGTCTTGGAAGACATGTCTGAAGCACCAGTACAAGCGGAACTCCAGCTAACGATGCTGCCCTTCACACATGCGCCTTGATATTAGCCAGACACTCCATTGATCCTTTAATACATGAAGCCCGTTGGAATTTTCTCAAGAAACACCCTCTGAAAATCATAGCGATCGGTGATCAGGAATGGCAGTTTTTTACTGTCTTTTCATTGACTATAGATGGCTTTTATTCCAAGCACTTCTTCCAGATAGTTCATCTCGCCTCCTTAATAACATCATAAATGCGTATTAACACCAATTATGTTAAAGTGCAATTTATTTGTTATTTGATTCTATCTCTATAATACTGATTGATATCACTGTTAATCTTTCTTATATTTTCAATATTACTTTCTGTCAGCCATCTGGGCATGGTGAGCAGGTTTTCTTTCCCTTTTTTCCATAATAAAAGGCCTTCTATGATTTTGATTGCATCATAAAAGACCTTGTGCTTAGATGTTTTCAAAACTTCATCATGGTCTCGGTTAATCCGTTACTTCAGCGCCATCATCTACCCTTTTTATGATAAATAGGGCTTTAACTGTTATGGCTTTTATGAGTTTTCTTAACTAACGAAACGGCATACCGAATACAAAGCCTTTCGATCATCGTGAAAACACTCAGCAAAACCACTATTGCAATACCAAGTTGCCATTCTCTCGAAAAAAAGAATGCAGACATCCCAGCGATAAAACCGCTATTTACAATGCCGTATCCATTCCAATTCTCAGCAAAACCATAGAAGAAACCGAGATCTCCAATGATCTCCCATACCGTCAATCCCACACTGACAAGACATAAACCAGCGCCAACCGCAAGCTCTAACACCAAAGGGAGGGAAGGTGACATAGCCATTCTGATACCTATACAAATGCATCCAACCACGAATACATATAAAGCCATCTTATAGTCAACTGCAAATTTCATAAAGCCTCTCCTTCCTATGGAAATTTCCATTAACTTCCTTCCTGATGGTAGAATTGTATTGGTTATAACCTCCTTTCTACTCCTCACCACATAAGATAGGGGTGAATAGCAAACGCCTTTATAACAACACTTCTCAAATTATCTTTTCAATCTATTAAATATAACATTTTTTGCTTCTCGTTATCGTTATTCTTTTGTCTACATTATAGTGAGAATGCGAATGGATTTCAAGCTTTCAAGTCTTTTTTCTAAGTTTTGACTCCTAAAATGAAGTTGAGAACTCCACTCTCTTTTAAATTCGGAAAGGATGTGTCATGTTTTGCGGCACGAATTTTACAGCGTTCTTGATCCCTCCGAAAAAGGAGCGGGGCCGCCGAAGCGGCCCCACATCATAAATCCTCTCTCCTCCTCAGTCCTTTCTCTTGACCCAGCTTATGACGAAGATAGTCAAGAATACAATCCCGTAAATGTACAGGATAAAAAGGAGCGACGGCAGTTTCCCCCCTCTTAAGAGTGTGGAGATCAAGGCAACGATAAAGAAGGCTATGTTCAAAAGGACAAATGTCTTTACGCTCACTGTGAATGCCTCCTTTCCGAAAACGGCTTTTGTCCCTCTCTTTCTGTTCTCCAAGGCAGAGGATCTCAGCAGCGCTCAGCTCCCCGTAAAGGTTCTTCCTCTTCAGTATCGTTGATTTGCCGGGGAATGGCAAGGAAATCTTTTCTGACAAAAGCTTTTCTTTTTCGGACTCTCCCCGCTGCCTTACGGCAACATGGATCGAATCTCATCCTTCTTTGCGATCGTGTCGCAGTAGATGCAGCGGTACTGCCTTCTCTCCCGGTCCGCAAGGCGGAAAATATGGGGAAGCTCCTGCTCCGTGGAGGTGATGCAGCGGGGATTTCTGCAGCGAAGAACATTCCGGAGCTTCTCCGGGAGCTCCAGGCTCGCTTTCCGGACCTGCTTCCCATCCTTGATGTAGTTCACCGTAATGCCGGGATCGATATATCCTAAGACCTCCAGGTCGAGATCGATATTCTCCGAGATCTTTACGATGTCCTTCTTCCCCATCTTATGGGAGACGCAGTTCTGTATCATAGCGACCTGACTTTTCACCCGGTCGAGCCCCAGATAGCGGTAGACCAGCATGCTTCTCCCCGCCTTGATGTGGTCCAGCACAATTCCATTCTCTATTCCGTCTATCTTCATCCTGTCTGTCCTCCTCTCTTATTCATCCAGTCCCAGAAGGAAGAGGATGAGGGCCATCCGCATCTGCTTTCCGCAGAGGGTCTGATAGAAATATTTTGCCCTGGGGTCTCTGTCCACCGCGACGGAAATTTCGTTGACCCTCGGGAGAGGATGCAGAATCGCGAGGCTCTCCTTGGAATTCCTCAGCTTCTCCGGCGTCAGAACATAGATATCCTTTAAGCGAAGATAATCCTCTTCGTTGAAGAAGCGCTCCTTCTGAACCCTTGTCATATAGAGGATATCGAGCTCTGGGATCGCGTCCTCCAAAGAGGTCGTCTCCTCGAACTCCGCGCCGGAGGATCTGAGCTTTTCGATCTCATACTCGGGCAGTCTGAGCTCCTCCGGGGAGATCAGGATATAGCGGTTCTTCGGATAGCGAAGCATTGCATCGATCAGGGAGTGTACCGTGCGCCCGAACTTCAGGTCCCCGCAGAGACCGAGTGTGAGTCCCTCCAGCCTCCCGCAGGTCCTCCGCACCGTCAGAATATCCGCGAGAGTCTGCGTCGGATGGAAGTGCCCGCCGTCCCCCGCATTGATGAAGGGAACCGTGCTGTTTTGTGCCGCGACGACCGGAGCGCCCTCCTTCGGATGCCGCATGGTGATGATGTCCGCATAGTTGGATACGACCGCAATCGTGTCCGCCACGCTCTCCCCCTTTGCCGCGGAAGAGCTCGAGGCCCCGGCGAAGCCGAGCACCTGTCCCCCGAGCTCCAGCATTGCCGCCTCAAAGGAAAGCCTTGTCCTGGTAGAGGGCTCAAAGAAAAGTGTCGCGAGCTTCTTATAGCGGCAGCGATCCCGGTACTCCTCCGGCTGCTTTTCGATCCGGTCCGCAAGATCCATGAGATGTTCGAGCTCACCCACCGACAGATCCAAGATATTGATGACGCTCCTTAGCTTTCCCTGCATCGCATTGACTTCCTTTCTGCATACTGTACTGTATCAGTTCTCTCTTTCCCCGCCGCTCTTTCCGCCAGACCTTCGATCTCGGTGAAGGGCGCGCTCCCGCTCCTCTATCGCATCCAGCTCTCGTCCGCCGGATCGTCCCGGAAGCGAAGCAGCTTTCCCTCGTCCTCGGGGCGGATATAGCCCTTCCGGAGCGCGACCTTTAAGAGCGTGTCCAGTTCGCAGAGACTTTTGTTCCGGACTTTGGCGCTGTCCAGTCTCTCCAGTCCCTTCTTCATCCCATAGGTGAAGATGCTGACAATCCCGAGCACCTCCGCTCCCTCCTCCCGGAGCGCCTCCACACAGTCCAGGACCGAGCCGCCGGTGGAGATCAGATCCTCGATGACGACAACCTTCTCCCCCTTCGAAAGTCTCCCCTCGATCCGGTTCTTCCTCCCGTGGTCCTTCGCCTTTCCCCGGACATAGCCCATGGGAAGACCGAGGAACTGAGCGGCGATGGCCGCGTGCGCAATGCCGGCCGTGGCAGTGCCAAAGAGCGCCTCCGCCTCCGGATACTCCCGCTTCACCGTCTCCGCGATCCCCTCCTCTATGAGCGTCCTCACCGACGGAAAGCTCAGAACCAGACGATTGTCACAGTAGATCGGGGAGCGAATGCCGGAGGCCCAGGTAAAGGGCTCCTCCGGGCGGAGAAAAACCGCCCGGATGGAGAGCAGTGCCTCCGCCGCTCTTTCTCCGATCTCCTCTGTCTTCCCAAACGCTGTCTTTTCCTCTCTATCCATTTTTAACCCTCCCGCTTCTCCTCCGGCACTGTGCCGCCCGGAGCCGCCGCAGCCCCTGTAAACTCCTCCATCGCCCTCCGATAAGCCGATACGGAATCCTCCGCCCGCGTGATGGGGCGTCCCATGACGATATAATCAGCGCCGAGCTCCTTCGCCCTCTCCGGCGAAGCGACGCGGGACTGATCTCCGGCCTCCCCTCCCGGAAAACGGACGCCGGGACAGACACTCAAAAAGTCCCGCCCGAGGCTGTCATGGATCCTCCCCGCCTCCAGAGGAGAGCAGACGACTCCGTCCAGTCCGGCCTCGCGGGCCCTCCTGGCATAATGCAGAACCACCTCGTCGATCGGCTCCCGGATCAGAAGATCCCGCTCCATCCTCTCCTGTGAGGTCGAGGTGAGCTGCGTCACCGCAATGAGGAGCGGGCGTCTCCCATCCGGCCTCGTGAGCCCCTCAAGCGCAGCCTCCATCATCTCCTTCGTCCCGGAGGCGTGGACATTCGTCATGTCGATGTCCAGCTCCCGGAGAGAACGCATCGCGGAACGCACCGTATTCGGGATATCATGGAGCTTCAGATCCAGAAAGACCGGATGCCCCAGCTCCTTCAGCTCCCGCACAATCCGCGGCCCCTCCGCATAGAAAAGCTCCATACCGACCTTCACATAGGGCTTCCTACTCTCCCCGGAAAAGTGCCGGAGAAAACGGAAAAGCTCCTCCCTCCCAGGAAAATCCAGCGCTATGATGACATCTCTTCCCATCCCTCTCCTCTCCTTCCACTTCTTCATCGCTGTGCCGACATATCCGGCCGACCGGCATCCATCCGCCCACGCATTCCCATCCCGCCAAGCAATAGACAAGCGTCCTTTGACCTGGCGCCTGAAACCACCATAGAGATCAATCTCCCTGCGCCGCTGCCGGACCGAAATCATTCTGTGCCGCCCTGCCGGACCGGTCGATCCGTAAGCAGGCCGTCTGCCGCCCCGGCGCTTAGCGATTTGGTATTTTAAATCGCTTACGCGCCGCTGGCCGCGGCAGTCGGAGCGAGAGCGTCCTGTGTTGGATCGGCCGGTCGGCAGATACGGCGCCAAAATCAAGGACTCGGCTTCGCCCGGGTGGCTTCAGCCGACCTCCCTTCGGAAGGCACTTCTCTCCGAGAAGTGGTCAACGACGCTCCGAGTCTGCCTGATGGCAGACTTCTGCGCTTTCATTCCACACAGCCGATAATGTCCGAGAGCTTTTCGATACCGAGCTCCCTGCATTTTTCCGGGAGCTCCCGGATGATCCTCCGGCAGATCAGGGGCTCCGTCAGGTTCATCGCCCCGATCTGCACCGCGGAGGCCCCCGCCATCATCATCTCGATCACATCCTCCGCGGAGGATATGCCGCCCATGCCGATCAGCGGAATCTTCACGGCCCGGCGGACCTGATAGACCATGCGGAGCGCGACCGGGAATATCGCGGGCCCCGAGAGGCCCCCCATCCGGTTCTTTAATACCGTCCGCCTTCTTCGGATGTCGATCCGAAGCCCGAGCAAGGTATTGATGAGGGAGATGCCGTCCGCTCCTCCCTCCTCGCAGGCCTTCGCGATATCCACGATATCCGTCACATTGGGACTAAGCTTCACATAAACCGGCTTTTTCGCGGCCTTTTTCACCCCGCAGCAGAGGGTATAGACATTGTCGGCATCGGTCCCGAAGGCAAGCCCTCCGCCCCGGACATTGGGGCAGGAGACGTTCAGCTCCAAAATCCCCACGTTCTTTACCTGATCCATCTCCTCCGCAAGCTCTATATACTCCGCGATGGAAAAGCCGGAGATATTCGCGATGACCGGCTTATGGAAGAATTCCGAGAGCTCCGGAAGCTCGTGCTCTATGACGTTCCGATGCCCCGGATTTTGCAGCCCGACGGAATTGAGCATACCGGAGGGGCACTCCGCGATCCTCGGGAGCTCGTTTCCGTAGCGGGGCTTCAGCGTCGTCCCCTTGATCGCGATCGAGCCCAGAATATTGAGGTCATAGAGCTCCCGAAACTCCTTTCCATAGCCGAAGGTCCCGGAGGCCGGAATCACGGGATTATCCAGTTTGAGCCCCGAAAGCTCCGTGCTGAGATCTACCATACTATCTCCTCCCGAAAGAAGACCGGCCCTTCCGTACAGACCCTCTTCCATCCGTCCTTCGTCCTCCTGCTGCAGCCCATGCAGGCGCCAAAGCCGCAGCCCATCCTCTCCTCAAAGCTGAACTGCCCGTCCTCTGTCCTATCATAAAGCGCGCGGAGCATCGGCTCCGGCCCGCAGCAAAGGGCGTAGCACTTTTCCTTAAGGAGCTCTGTGACAAAGCCCTTTTTCCCATAGCTTCCGTCTTCCGTCGTAAGCTCCACCGGGACTTTGAGCGCCCGGAACTCCTCCTCATAGAAGACATCCTCCTTTGAGCGGAAGCCGAGAAGCACGTGGGGATGCTTCCCAAGCTGCACCAGTCTCCGGCAAAGCCCATAGAGCGGCGGCACGCCGACCCCGCCCCCGCAGAGGACCGGGCAGGGCGGGATTTTCGAAAGCATGTAGCCGTTTCCCAGTCCCGTGAGAGCGCGAAGTATCTCCCCTGTCTCCCGGCGGCTAAGCTCCTCCGTCCCATGCCCCACTACCTTATAGATCAAAGTGATTTTCCCCTCCTCCCAGTCACAGACTGAGATCGGCCTTCTGAGAAAGCTCCCGGGGATGTGCAGATTCACAAACTGCCCCGGCGCCCTGATCTCCGAACTGTCCCCCTCCAGCAGCATGCGAAAGACCCCTCTTGCGACCCCCCGATTTTCCAAAATTCTGTATTCTGCTTCCTTCATCTCCCTCTCCTGCGAAGACTCTCCTCATCGTGAATCCACCGAAGAAAGGCTCCTCCTTTCCTTCCCCGGCATGCACTGTCCCCGATTCCGCATCCTTCAGATGCATATCCTGGTTCTCCAAGCCTGTAAGAGCGAAAAAAATATCCCCATCTTTCCGGGGAGCCGGCTCCTCCGTCCGACAGCGGATATCAGCCGGACTCCCATTGGCGAAGAACCCGCCCTCAGGCTCGCTCCCTTCGGATCCCTTCTTTCCTGTCATAGACCTCTCTTCCCCCGACATAGGTCTTCACGACCTCGCCGCGGACCTCCATTCCGTCAAAGAGGGTGCTCTTCCCCATCGACAGGAAGCCTTCCGCCTTCACCCGGTAGACAGGCGAGAGGTCCAGGACCGCGAGATCCGCCTCCTCTCCCTCTTCGATATAGCGGGGCCCCGGGAGGGAGAAGATTTCCCTCGGCCGAACCGACATGAGATGGATGAGCTTCTCCAGGCTGATCGCGCCCTTCCCCCTTGGCGCCTCCTCCGTCCGGTCGATCCTCTCCTCCGTGCTCTCCGGATCCCTCAATACCAGATTATGGTAGAGGGCGGGGAAGGAGCACTCGAGCCCGCTGATTCCGAAGGCAGAGCCATCCAGGCCCTTCGATTTCTCCTCTTCGGAGTGCGGAGCGTGGTCTGTGATAATGCAGTCTATCGTCCCATCCTTTATCCCCCGGAGGAGTGCCGCGCGGTCCTCTTGGGAGCGGATCGGCGGATTCATCTTCCAGCTTCCGTCCTCCTCCAGGAAGCGGTCCGTAAACATGAGATAATGCGGGCCGGTCTCCGCCGTCACGAGGACGCCCTCCTTCTTTGCCCTCCGGATGAGCTCTGTGCTCTCCTTCGTGGAGACATGGCAGACATGATAGCGGGCGCCGGTCTCCTTCGCAAGCCTAAGATCCCTCTCCACCTGCTTCCATTCCGATGCGCTGTTGATCCCGACGTGCCCCTTCGCTCTCGCGTATTCTCCGTCGTGAATGCAGCCGCCCGGACGAAGCTCCCTCTCGTCCTCACAGTGGGCGACGATCATCTTTTTGAGGCGGGCCGCCTCCCGCATCGCCGCTCTCATCTCGGACTCCTCCTGCATTCCCTTCCCGTCATCGGAGAAGGCGCATACATAGGGGGCGATGTCCTCCATATCCGAGAGCTCGCCCCTTCCCCTCTGCTCCTTCGTGATCGCACCGTAGGGATAGACGTGAATCAGCGCATCCCTCTCGATCAAAGAGAGCTCCTCCCTCAGATTCTCAAGGCTTGACGGCACGGGGGAGAGATTCGGCATCGCGCAGACCGCGGTATAGCCCCCTCTCGCCGCAGCCTCCGTCCCGCTCTTTATCGTCTCCTTATAAGAAAAACCGGGCTCCCGCAGATGCACATGCACATCCGCGAAGCCCGGAACGATAAAGAATCCGTCCATATTGAGATCGGCCGCCGCCTCTCTCTCTTTTTCCGAAAAATTCAGGAGAATCCTCCCCTCAAGGATCATCAGATCCCTCCGTCGAAAGCCGTCTCTCGTAAAGATCTGAGCATTTCTCAGTAATATCCTTCCCACCGACCCCTCCCTCTGAAAAGTGAAAGCTTCCCGCAAGGTTCCGGGATAGTGTAGCATAAAGGCCCTCCGAAGACAAGGCTCATTCCTCCCAGCCCTCCCTGGGCATGAGGAAGGCCAGCATGGTGGCTTTCTGCCCGGGCTTAAGCCGGATATCATCGAGGTGGGTCTGCATCGGGAAATCGGACTGGTCCTCCGACTCCGCAAGGAGCCAGTTCACTCCCGCATATCTCGCATTCTCCAGCGCGTCCTCCAGGTCCGCGCCCTCCCCATAGCAGCCCTCGAGGTCGATCACGTCGACCCGGTAGCCCCCCTTTTCCTTCTTCGTAATCACCGCAGGATAATAATATGTCATTTTTCCCCCTCCCCCGAGAGCTTCCGGTAACGCTTCGGCGTCACACCGCAGGACGAGCGGAAGAGCCGGATGAAGTTTCCGATATTGTGAAAGCCGCAGCGCTCCGCGATCTCATAGACCTTTTCATCCGTGTTCCGGAGCGCCTCCTTCGCGCGCTCGATCCGGTAGGCATTGATGTAGTCGAGCGGAGAGCTTCCGATCGAGGCCTTGAAAAAGCGGATGAAATACTGCTCATTCAGGCCGCTCTTTTCGGAGAGATCCCGGATATAAATCTTCTTTTGATAGTTCTCTCGGATATAGCGGATGCTCTCCCGGAGCACTCTGGCCTGCCTCTCCCCGTCCCCCTCCTCCTTTTCCTTCTCCCGGAGCATACCGCAGAGCTCCAGGATTCCGATCAGCTTGAGAAGCCCCGCCCGGAGGAGGAGCTGCTCCCCGGGACTTTTCAGCTCCAGTCTCTCCCCCCCCGAGGAGACGGGACTCCTCCTTCCGCTCAGATGAAAGCGGCGGATCAGCTCTGAGAGCTCCCGCAGAAGCTCGATATAGCCGATATCGGAGACCGAGACGAAGCGGGGAAAGCAAAGCCTTCCCTCCCGAAGCGGTCTCATCAGCTTCTCCTCCAGCGGATCCTCCGGAGAAAAGCAAAGTGAGCGAAGATCAAAGCGAAGCGCATACTCCGCGCTGTCCTCCGAGAGAGCGCGGATACTGCGAAGCGTCCCCGGGGGAATGAAGCAGAGGCACTCCTGCCGGATCTCACACTCTCTCAGGTTCAGCTCCAGGAGAAAGCTCCCGCTCTTAAAATAAAAGAGCTCCGGCAGCTCGTGCCAGCTCAAGGGGAGGAGGAGCTCTCCCTCCCCCTCATAGAGCACGGCATCCAAGCTCTCCTCTCTCCGGCCCTCTCCCTCCCCGGAGTCCATTCTCCGATCCATTCGCTCTTCTCCCTTCCTTCATGAAGCTTTACTTGAAATCACATCTCTTCCATGGCATAATGCTTCCGTCAGATTCTCAGATCAATGCGCTATACCAATTTTGGATAACAGCAGGAGAACATCATGAAAACAAAAAAAGAAGTTATTTCCGTGTCTCAGCTCGTCGGCACCGCGATCCTCGCGGCGCTCGTCCTGATCCTCCAGCTCCTCGCGGGGAGCATCCGGGTGGGGAGCTTCAGCATTACGCTGACACTGGTCCCCATCGTCATCGGAGCCATCCTCTACGGCCCCTTGAGCGGTGCGCTGCTCGGCCTCCTCTTCGGAATCCTGGTCGGCATCTCCGTCGCTTCCGGAGCGGACGCCGGGGGCTTCCTCCTATTCAGCCTTCACCCCATTATCACCATCCTGATCTGCCTTTGCAAGAGCACGCTGGCCGGTCATCTCTCGGGCCTTGTCGCAGAGGGCCTCTCAAAACGGAATCTCCCTCTCGGCGTCTTTCTCGCCGCGCTCACGGCCCCCATTGTAAATACCGGCCTCTTCCTTCTGGGACTCACGCTTTTCTTCCGGGAAACACTCTCCCAATGGGCCTCGGGCTCCCAGAATCTCACAAGCTATATTCTCTTCGGCCTGGTCGGCGTCAATTTCCTGATCGAGCTCGGCGTCAATATCGTACTTGCTCCGGTCATCGTCCGCATCGTCCACGCCGCTCATCAGATGAAGAATCAGGAGGAAATCTAATGGTGCTCTTACTGGACTGCGGAAACACTCACACCGTATTCGGCTGCGCCGATTCGGAGGGAAAGCTCTCTCAAATCTTCCGCATGGAGACAAACCGGAAGAAAACAGGCTTCGAATATGCCTCGGATATCCGGCAGATCTTTGCGCTTCTCAAGATCGACCCGGACGGCTTTTGCGGCGCCGTCATCTCCTCCGTCGTCCCCCAGCTCACGGAGCCCTACCGCGAAGCGCTCCGGATGGCAATCGGCCGGGATGCCCTCGTAATCGGCCCCGGCATCCGCACGGGACTCCGCATCCGGATCGATGATCCCGGCACCATCGCGCCGGATCTGGTCGCGGGCGCGGTGGCCGCGAAGGCGAAATATCCGCTTCCGGCCATCATCATCGACATGGGCACCGCAACGACGATCACCGTCGTCGACCAAAATGGAGATTATATCGGAGGCGTGATCCTCCCCGGCGTCGGGATCTCCATGAATGCGCTCGCCTCGGAGACCTCTCTCCTCCCCTCGATCGATGTCGCCCCCTCCAAGAAGCTGATCGCCACCTCGACCGGCGACGCGATGCGCTCCGGTATCGTCTACGGCACGGCGGGCGCGCTGGACGGCATCATCGACCGCTTCCTGTCGGAGCTTCACACGGAGGCGACGCTCCTTGGGACGGGGGGACTGGCCGGAGTGATCTGCCCCTACTGCCGCCACAAAATCCTCGTGGATGAGGAACTCCTCCTCCACGGACTCTGGCATCTCTTTCAGCTGAACGAGAGCGAAACGAAGCGGACATCCCGGGAGAGCTGAGGACTCCCCACGGCGGCGGGGATTCGCAGTCGGCTCTCCCGATGCCAGGATGCAGGGCATACGCCGCCCCGCCGCTTTTTCTGTCCCCGCACAGGCATGCCCGCATGCTGTCCCCGGCTGCGGGGATCATATCCTAGAGGTATTTTACAAGCTCTTCAAGGGGCCTTCTCTCAAAGTGAAGATGAGAGGGCTCCGCGTCCTTTTCCTTATAGCCGATCGGAAAGAGCGCGATCAGCTCATAGTCCGCTGTCTCCGGGAAGAGCTTTTTCAGCTTCGGCGCGTCGAAGTACGCGACCCAGGTGCTCCCAAGCCCGAGGGCTTCCATGGAGAGCATCACATGACTTGCGACGATAGCGGCATCCACCTCGGCGAAATTCTTTCCATCGAATTCTCTGACCCAGCCCTCCTTTTTCTCCGCTGCGATGAGGAGAAAAAGAGAGGCTCCGAAGTCACAGGGCGTAGTCTCTTTGATCTTTCGGACCGCCTCCTCCCCCGATGCGACAAAGATCCGGTAGGGCTGATTGTTGTGCGCGGTGGGGGAAAGCCTCGCGATAGAGAGAATCTCCTCCAGCTTCTCCTTCTCCACCGGACGATCACTTAATTTTCTGCATGAATAGCGATTTTTCGCAAGCTCTGAAAATTCCATACTGCTTCGGGCGATGCCGCCCTTCCTCCTTTCACTTTCAAGGATAAAATACTAAAACTCCGTCAAGCTCACATAAGAGGGGCAAAGAGCCGGAGAACCCCCTGCCCCAGGCGGAGCGCCATAGACCGGTCTCCATAGCGCTTCGTGACCTCCCGGGACAGCCGGAAGAGCTCCGAAAAGTCCTCCCGGATCTTTGGAAGGCAGCGGGAGCGGTAGAGATATACCGCATCCTCAAAGTGGTGGTAGAGACTCCGGTAATCGAAGTTGATCGTCCCGACCACCGCGCACTCATCATCCGAGAGAATCTGCTTCTCATGCAGGAAGCCCGGCGCAAACTCATAGATCCTGACCCCATCCCGCGCAAGCTGATTATAATAGGAGCGAGTCATCTGATAGATGAGCTTCTTGTCCGGGATTCCGGGCGTCACGATCCTCACATCGACGCCTCTTCGCGCCGCGAGGGTGAGCTCCCGGGACATATCGTCTGTGATAATGAGATAGGGCGTCGCGATAAAGACATAGTGCTTCGCGTTCTTCAGAATGTTGAGATAGACATCCTCCCCTGTGCAAAGGCTGTCCACCGGATCATCCGCATAGGGGACGACGATGCCCCCGGATCCTCTTCCCACAGAGCGCGGGAAATCCAGGAGATAGGGCTTTACCGACTCCACCGGCTTCTCATCCATCGCATTCCACATCTCCAGGAAAAGGAGGGTCAGCGTCCGGACCGCGGGACCCTCCAGCCGAATCCCGCTGTCCTTCCAAAGACCATAGGGATGGGTGAGATTAAAATACTTATCCGCGAGATTGTAGCCGCCCGTAAAACCGATCCTGCCGTCCACGACCGTAATCTTCCGATGGTCCCGGTTGTTCATGAAAAGATTTACGATCGGCACGATCGGATTAAAGACCCGGCAGGAAATGCCGTAGGAGCTCATCTCCCGGATGAACTGCGGATCGATGAAGCCGATGGAGCCGATGTCATCGTAGAAGACCCGGACCTCCACGCCGCCCGCCGCCTTCTCTATGAGGATTTCCTTCAGCTCCCCGAAGGCGATCCGGTTCTCGATCGCGTGGTACTCCATAAAGATAAAGTGCTCTGCGTTTCTGAGCGCAAGCTTCTGCGCCTCCAAAGCCTCTCTGGTGTCCCCATAGAAATCCACCTCTGTATCCCGGTAGGGCGGAAAGCCGCAGCTGTGCTTCAGAAAATAAAGCTGGTTCCCGACGCCGGGATTCTCCTTGAGAAGAGGCGAAAGGATCTCCTCATTGTCCGGGAGGGCCGAGAGCACCGCGCGGTCCACGGTCTGGAACCTCCGGTCCATCGTCTTCACGAAGTTTGAGCGGTAGCTCATGAAGTAGAGTCCCCAGCCGAGGATCGGCACCGCCATGATAAAAAAGATCCAGCTCATCTTGATCGTCGGATTCGTGTGCTTTCCGAAAATCCCGAGCGCCGAGGCCGCGGCGATTAAGTGGAGGCTGAGAGAAATCCAGAGATAATTCTCACTCAGCCGAAGGACGATGATGCTGAACCAGGCGAGCTGCAAAAGCACGGAAATCCCGACGAAGATCAGTCTTCCCACGCTGTTCTTCCGATCCTCCCTGTGGACATGCCCCTCCGCTTCGTTCATCTTTCCCTCCGGCTCTCTCCCGCTCTCTCCTGATTCCGCCCTCCCAAGTATAGCAAAAAGCCGCCGCTCCCGGGAACTTCTTCCCGATATCTTTTCTTAAAATTCTACGTACTTCGGAAGTCCGTCCTCAAAATCGCAGCTCTCCTCCCCCTGAATCAGCGGGAGAAGGTAGCGGATGCAGTCCTCCGTGAGATGACAGCCGTCCTCCGTAATCCACTCCGACGGGACCTTTTTCTCCCGGTTCGCGATCTCGGAGAGCGGAGCCCCGAAGTACTCCGCCCGGTATTCTCCTCCCTCCAAAGAGGACCTCCTGAGAGAGGACATCTCTCCGTTTCTCCCGGAGAGTGCGAGCCGCACGGCCCGCCTCCCAAGCTCCCGGGACTCCGTGACATCCGTTTTGGAGAGAAGATGCCCCGCGCAGCGCTGCAGGAGGTTCAGCTCGATGGAACGGACCTTGCACCCGATCCTCTCCCGCACGATCTCCTCTAAAACTTTTCCCGCGCCGGAGTGCATCCTGTGCCCAAAGGCATCCGCATCCCCTCTTCCTCTCTCCGCTTTCCCGGAAAGCTGTCTCCCCTTCTCCTCTCCGCTCTCCCTCTCCTCGGCCTCGGCATCATAGTCGGAGATCAGCACTCCCTCCTCGTCCTTGATTCCCTCAGAGACCGCGACGATGAGTCTTCCCCTCTCCGAAAGAGCCTTCCTCAGATCCGATAGAAAGCGCTCCACGGAGAAGCTGTGCTCCTCCAGATAGATCAGCATGGGGACAGAGCCCTCCATCCGCTCCGAGAGGGCCGCCGCCGCGGTGAGCCAGCCCGCATTTCTCCCCATCATCTCCACGATGATCACATAGCTTTGCTCATAGACGAAAAGCTCCCGGGAGAGCTCGGAGAGGGAGGTCGCGATATACTTTGCGGCAGAGCCAAAGCCCGGACAGTGGTCAATCCCGAAGAGGTCGTTGTCGATCGTCTTCGGCGCTCCGACCACCGTGATTCCCTCCTCCCCCCTCTCCCGGAAAAAGCGGGAGAGCTTCCAGGCGGTGTCCATGGAATCGTTTCCGCCGATATAGATAAAATACGAGATCCCGTATTTTCGAAAGAGCTCCAGGATCCTCTCAAACTCCGAGGGATCCTCCAGCTTATAGCGACAGGAGCCAAGCGCCGCGGCCGGTGTTTTGGAAAGCCGTTGAAGGAAGCGGGAGAGCGCGTCCTCCCTGCTTCTCCCGGGGAAATCCCTCTGCAAAAGCTCCGGGATTCGCTGACTGAGCTCCAGAAGCTTCTCCTCGAAAAGTCCCTGAATTCCATAGCGGCTCCCGTAGATCCGATCGATCTCCCCCGAGAGAAGTCCCTCCTCCAGGATGCCGGAGAGCGTCGCATTGATTACCGCGGTCGGACCGCCGGACTGCGCGATTAAAAGATTTCCTGCCATATTCCCCCTGCTTTTATGAAAACGCGGATTCCCTCTTCCTCTACCTTTTACGCCGATCGGCCGCTTTTTTCGGCTAACCCAGCTCCCGTTCCGCTGCCCGGAGCGCGGAGAGGATCACCGCGTCCATATCGTAATAGCGGTATTCCCCGAGTCTCCCTCCGAAAAAGACCTTCTCCTCCCCCTCGGCAAGCTTCTGGTACTCGCGGCAGCGCGCCTGATTCTTCTCATCGTTTACCGGATAGTACGGCTCCTCCCCGATTCTCCATTCGGAGCTGTATTCCCGGCTTATGATGGTCTTCGGAAGCGGATTTCCCTCCCGGTCCCGCCCGAATTCAAACCACTTGTGCTCGATAATCCTGGTCCACGGCGTCTCCCGATCCGTATAATTCACAGCTGCGTTGCCCTGGAAATTCGGGATGTCCAGAAGCTCCGTCTCGAAACGAAGGGAGCGGTACTCCAGGGCGCCGAGCCGAAAGTCGTAATACTCGTCGATCGGCCCGGTAAAGAGCACCCTTTTGGCAAGGGCGGAGAGTTCCTCCCGCTCCTTCAGATAATCGACTCCGAGTCGAATCTCGATGCCGGAGAGCATCCTCTCAAGCATCGCGGTATATCCCCCGATCGGAATGCCCTGATAGAGAGCATTAAAATAATTGTTGTCAAAGGTGTAGCGGACCGGAAGTCTCTTTATGATGAAGGAGGGGAGCTCCCTGCAGCTTCTCCCCCACTGCTTCTCCGTATAGCCCTTGATCAGCTTTTCGTAGATCTCCGTCCCCACCAGGGAGATGGCCTGCTCCTCGAGATTCCTCGGCTCAGAAATCGCGGCCTCTCTCCGCTCTCTCTCGATCCTCTCCCTCGCCTCCTCCGGCGTGACCACGCCCCACATCCGGTTGAAGGTATACATATTAAAGGGAAGAGAATAGAGCTCACCGTGGAAGTTCGCGATCGGAGAATTCGTAAAGCGGTTGAATTCCGAAAAGTGATTCACATAGTCCCAGGCCTTTTTCTCATTGCTGTGAAAGATATGGGCCCCGTACTGATGGACCTGTATCCCCTCCTGCTCCCTCGTGTAGACATTCCCGGCGATATGGTCCCTCCGCTCGATCATGAGGACCCTCTTTCCCCGGTCCGCCGCCTCCCTCGCGAAAACCGCGCCGAAGAGCCCCGTGCCAACGATCAGATAATCATACATAAAGTCTCCCCCTGCCTGAAAACGGGTATAACTCGTATTCGCTGCCGCCCTGCTGCTCTGTCGACCTGTAAGCAGGCCGTCTGCCGCCCCGGCGTTTAGCGATCTGGTTTCCTAAGATCGCTTATGCGCCGCTGGCCGCGGCAGTCGGAGCGAGAGCGTCCTGCGTCGGGTCGGCAGAGCAGCAGAAAAGGCGGCCTTACATTCTCATCCGTCAAATATCCGAATGTTCGTGCGGTCAAACTTGCTTCGCATTTGTCCGCCCCACGAGAACTTATACGGAAAAGATCTCCGGGTGCTTTTCCCGGAAGCGTTCCGCCTCCTCCTTGTCCCTCTCAAGCTGCTCCGAGAGCTCCGAAAGGGAGGAAAAGCGAAGCTCCGGGCGGAGTCTTTCGATGAAGTCGATGCGGATTTTCTTTCCGTAGAGATCGCCCTGAAAGTGAAGGAGGAAGCTCTCGATGCTGACCGGGTTCTCTGCGGAGACCGTCGGATTATTCCCCACATTGCAGATGCCCGCATAGAAGCTCTGGTCACTCAGCACCCGGACGATATAGACTCCGAAGGCGGGGATGAGCTTTCCGGGACTCGGCTTTAAATTCGCGGTCGGAAAATGAAGGAGCGTCCCGCCGATCCTTTTCCCGTGCACCACCGTCCCGGAGAGACTGAAATATCTTCCGAGAAGCTCTCTCACTCTGGAAACTCTCCCGAGGGAGAGCTCCTTTCGGATCAGACTGCTGGAGATCACCTGAAGCTCTCCTCTTTCATCCGCTGTCTCCCGTTTTTTTAAGGCGTGGACCGTATAGCCGAAGGCTTCGGCATAGCGCCGAAGAAGTGCGACATCTCCCCTCGCTCCCTTTCCGAAGCTCGCGTCCTCCCCGACGACGAGCTCCTTCACATGCATCTGCCGGTGCAAAACCCCTTCGATGAAAGCTTCCGGAGACATATCGAGAAAGGCCTCCGTGAGCGGAAGCTCGAAGACCCGGTCAAAGCCCCGGCTCCGAAGCCTCGAAAGATGCTCCTCTTCCGTGGAGATTCTGTCCCTTTTTTCCCCGAGGAGCTTTCCCTCCGGGCTCCTCGAAAAGGTGAGGAGCACGCTCCGGAGCTTCTTTTCCCTCGAAATCTCCAGGATCTTATCGAAAATCAGCTGATGTCCCAGATGCCCTCCGTCAAATTTCCCAAAGCTCAGCACCGTCTCCACCGAGGAGTAGACCGGCGGGAGCAGGATCTCGGAAAGCCTTCCCTCCGACTTCCTGCTCTCGATCTCTGAGAGTGTATGGCTTTCATCAAGGGAAAAATCCCCGACCCTCGTCCTCTTAAGTGCCGTCATGACGGCCCCGCAGCCGAGCTTCCTCCCGATATCCGCGCAGAGCGTCCGGATATAGGTCCCCTTCCCGCAGCGAACCCGGAGGCGGACCTTGGGAAGCTCAAGCTTAAGGATCTCGATCTCATGGATCACGACAGCGCAGGGCTTTCTCTCCACGACCTTCCCCTCCCGGGCAAGCTCATAGAGCCTCCTGCCCCCGACCCTCTTCGCGCTGTACATGGGCGGAATCTGCTCCTGCTCTCCGAGCATGGTCGAAAGCAGCTCCTTAAGCTCTTCCTCCGTCGTTTTGACCTCGCTCTCCGAGAGCAGCTTCCCCGTGATATCCTCCGTATCCGTCGTGATCCCGAGGAGAAGCTCTGTCTCATAGACCTTTTCCGTCCCGCCGATCTCGGAGAGAAGCTTCGTCGCTCTCCCCACACAGACGAGAAGCACGCCCTCCGCCATGGGGTCGAGCGTACCGGCATGTCCGATCCTTCTCTCGGAGAGAATACCGCGGAGCCGTCTTATGACATCGAAGCTCGTGCATCCCCCCTCCTTATATACCGAAAGGATCCCATCCATCTAGCCCCGGCTCCTCTCTCCCTTCGGGAGCTGCTTCTCTATCTCACGGGAGAGCTTCTCAAGGATCTCCTCCGGCTCCCCCGGAAGGCAGCAGCCGGCCGCCATCTTGTGTCCTCCGCCGCCGAAAAACGCGCAGATCTCGGAGACATCCAGCCAGCTCCTGCTTGATCGCAGGCTGACCTTGAAGACCCGGTCCGCTACCTCATAGAGGAAGACCGCGCCGTCCATGCCCCGGGTCTCCCGAAGATCAGAGACGATACCGTCGATCTCCTTTTGGTTTACGCCGTAGAAGCGCATCTCCTTCCTTCTCAAAACACCGGCGATCACTCTCCCCCCGAGCAAAAGCACGCTCTCCATGAGAACCCTCGCCCGGACCTGCTGCTGGGCATAGCTCCTTAAGTAGAAGCTGTCGTCGATGATATTCGAAAAGTCGATCCCATAGGACATAAGTTTCCCCGCGATCTCCATCGTCCGAGGGCTGGTCGCGGAATATTTGAAGACGCCGGTGTCGTGGATGATCCCCGTGTAGAGGCAGGAAGCGATCCCCCGGTCCAGCTTCTCCTTGTCCAAAAGCTCATAGAGGAGCTCGCAGCTGCTGGAGGCATCCGGCAGTATCGTCCGGTGCGAAAAGGGGGAGGAAAGAGAGGTCTTATGATGATCTACGACATAGACCTCCTCCGCATTTTCCGCCAGGATATGAAAGTCCCCAAGCCTCTCGGGGCCCGCGCAGTCTAAAATGAAGGCGAGCTGATATTTCCTCTCCGAGGGACGATGAAGGATCTCATCAAAGCCCGGGAGATAGGAAAACTTCCGGCTCGCCTCCATCAGATAGACAGAGGCCTCCTTTTCCGGATAATTCCTCCGGATATAATTGTAAAGCCCGAGCGTTGCGCCCAGGCAGTCCCCGTCGGGATTGGTATGCCCGAGGATGCAGATCGTCTCCGCCTCCTCAAGCATGCCGAGAAATTCCTGCTTCATGACTCCTCATCCTCATCATAGCGGTTCTGCTCATTGACCGGCCTGCCCTCCGGCTTGCTCCGATCCTCCTCGGAAACCCTTCGGATCAGGGCGTCCATGCGGGAACCGTACTCCACGGAGTGGTCCGCGACGAAGGAAAGCTCCGGCGTATGGCGGAGATTCAAGCTCCTCGCGAGCTCCCTCCGGAGAAATCCCGACGCGGCCCGAAGGCCCTCCATCGTCTTATCGAGGACCTCCTCTCCGCCGAGCGCGGAGACATAGACCTTGCAGTACTGAAGGTCCGGCGTCAGATCCACGCCGGTGATATTCGTCATCGGCGAGACCCGGGCATCCTTAAGCTCATCCCTGACGAGGAGGGAGAGCTGCCGCCGCACATCCTCATTCCTCCTCTGGTATTTAAAGCTTTGCTTTCTCAACGGCTGACCTCTTCCATCACGTAGACCTCGAGCTGATCCTCCTCCTTGAGATCCGAGAATCCCTCGATCACAAGACCGCACTCATAGCCCGTGCGGACCTCCTTCACATCATCCTTAAAGCGCTTCACGGAGGCGATCACGCCGTCGTGGAGAAGCTCCTCGCCCCGATGGATGCGGACCTTCGCGCCTCTTTGCACCATGCCGTCCAGGACATAGGAGCCCGCGATGACGCCGACTCCGGAGGAGCGGAAGATCTGCCGCACCACCGCGTGCCCGATCACCTTCTCCTCGTAGACCGGGGCCAGCATGCCCTTCATGGCGTTTTCGATATCCTCGATCGCCTTGTAGATAATGTTGTAGAGCCGGATATCCACCTTCTCCCGCTCCGCGATCTCCTTCGCCGTCGTATCCGGCTTCACATCGAAGCCGATCACGATCGCATTGCTCGCGCTCGCAAGCGTCACATCGGACTCGTTGATCGCGCCGACTCCGGAGTGAATCACACGGACGCGGACCTCGTCGTTCTCGATCTTCTCGAGAGAGTCGCGGACCGCCTCCACGGAGCCCTGCACATCCGCCTTGATGACAAGCGGAAGCTCCTTCAGCTCTCCGGCCTTGATCTGATCGAAGAGCGCATCCAGGGAGACCTTCTTCCGGGACTCCTCCACCAGCTTCTGCCTTCCCTCGGAGACGAAGGTGTCGGCATAGGACTTGGCCTCCTTCTCGTTGTCCTTCACCTGGAAAATCTCTCCGGCATTCGGGACGGAGTTCAGTCCCAGGATCTCCACCGGCATGGACGGGCTCGCCTTCTTGATCCTGCGCCCCTTGTCGTCGATCATCGCCCGGACTCTTCCGTAGGCCGAGCCTGCCGCGACGCTGTCTCCGACATGGAGCGTACCCTTCTGCACGAGCAGCCGGGCGACAGAGCCCCTGCCCTTGTCGAGCTCCGCCTCTATGACGACACCGTAGGCCTTCCGGTCCGGATTCGCCTTAAGCTCCATGACATCGGCCTCGAGGACGATATTTTCCAGCAGATTCTCGATCCCCTCTCCGGTCTTTGCGGAGACCGGGCAGCAGATAATGTCCCCGCCGTAGTCCTCCGCCACGAGATCGTACTTCATCAGCTCCTGCTTGACCTTATCGACATTTGCCGCCGGCTTATCGATCTTATTGATCGCGACGATGATCTGCGTCCCCGCGGCCTTCGCGTGATTGATCGCCTCAATGGTCTGCGGCATGACGCCGTCGTCCGCCGCAACGACAAGCACCGCGATATCCGTGGCCTGCGCGCCACGCATCCGCATCGCGGTGAAAGCCTCATGTCCCGGCGTATCGAGGAAGGTGATCGTCCTCTCCTCCCCGTTCACCTTGACAAAGACCTGGTAGGCACCGATGGACTGCGTGATTCCGCCGTGCTCATGGCTCGTCACATTGGTATTCCGGATCGCGTCGAGGATCGAGGTCTTTCCGTGATCGACATGTCCCATGACAACCACAACCGGCGGCCTCGGGCGAAGATCCTTCTCCGTATCCGTCTCCGTATCCTGGACGAGCTCCGCGATGACATCGACCTTCTCCTCCTTCTCGCAGAGGATATCGTAGTCGACCGCGATGTTCTCCGCCTCCTCGTAGCTAAGCTCCGTATTGAGCGTCACCATCTGTCCTTTGAGGAAGAGCTTTTTGATGATCTCGGCGGACTTTTGCTTCATCTTGTCCGCGAGCTCCTTGATGGTGATCGTCTCCGGAAGCGTGATGGACTTGATCGCCTCCTCCACCGGCTTCACATACTCCGGTCGGATGAAGGCGCCTCTTCCCGTCTTCTTGCTCTTGTGCTGCAGCTGATCGTCCCTCTCATAGGACTGCGCCGCGCCGTACTTATTCTGCTTTCTGTTGCTCCGGTTCTTCTGGGAAAGGCTGGCCTTCTCGGTCTCGAAGCTCTTATTCCCATAGCTCTTCTTCTGCGGTCTCGCGGCATCATGCTTTACACGGCTCCCGGCCTTCTCCGGCGCAGCGGGACCCGCGGAAACCGCAGTCCTCCTCCCGGATGTGCCTGCGGCACCCGGCCGCTCCGCATTCCGGAAGGGTCTCTGTCCCTGTCCGCCCGGAGCCGTTCTCCGCGCGCGATCGGACCTGAGAGCACTGCCTCTCTCCCCGCTGTAGCCGGAGGAAGCGCGGCCTCTCTCCTCCCCCGCCCTGCGGGCCGGAGCGGGAGGATTCGCCTTCGCCTTCTCTCTCTCCTCCTTTTCTCTCGCAGCGGCAGCTCTTGCGAGGGCCAGCGCCCTCTCCGCAGCCTTTTCCGCGGCTCTCGCTGCGGCAGCCCTCTCATCGAGCGGCTTCTCCTCCGCGGCGCTCCGCTCCTTCTCCGCTTTTTCCGCCTTTTCCGCCCGGAGCTTCTCCGCTCTCTCCTTCTCGGCGCGGGCGATCTCCTCCTGCTCCCTCTTCCTCTGCTGCTCGTTCAGCTCCTTCAGCGGAGTCACACGGGCGGTGCCGGGAGGCAGGGGCCTTCCGTTCGGAGAGAGCGTCTTCTTCTGCTTCTTCTCCGCTTCCTCCTGCGCGCTCCTTCCGCCGCTCTTTTTCGTCCTCTCTCCGAATCTTCCGCCAAGCGGATGATTCTTATGATTGACCGAGTTCTGGGAGTGGAAAACAACGGCGAGCTTTTTCTTCTTTGGAGCCGCTCCGTCCTTCGTCCCCCCGTTTTTCAGATTTTCGTTGCTTTTCTCTGCCATTCGCTTTCCCCTCCGTCCAAGATTCGTTTCATCTGCTCCGAAAAGCCCGCATCCTCAATGCTTACGGATGAACGCTCTTCCCTCCCGATCCAGTGTCCCAGCTCTCTCTTTGTCCCCACTTCATAGATCGGCACGCCGCGATGCCTGCACTGGTCCCGGAACTTCTTCTTTGTATTCTCTGATGCGTCCTCTGAGACGAGGATCAGCTTCGACTTCCCCGACTTCAGCGATTTCTCCGAGGCGAACTCGCCGGATCTCACCTTCCCGGCCCTCATTGCGAGCCCCAGGATCCCTGAAAATTTATTTTGCAAGTCTTTCCAATTCCTCCTGAAGCCTCCGGTAGATCTCCGCCGGAACTTCCATCCGGAAGGACTTCTGCAGGCCCCTCCTCTTCTCCGCCTTCCGAAGACACTCCGGATCCGGGCAGAGATACGCCCCTCTTCCGTTCTTCCTCCCCGTCGGATCGATCTCCCAGAGTCCCTCCGGACTGCGCAGCACGCGGAGAAGCTCCTTCTTCTCCCTCTTTGCCCCGCAGCCGATGCAGGAGCGCTCCGGCGCTTTCTTTTCCTTATTCATCGTCCTCCGTCTTCGGCTCCTCCTCCGCCTCTCTCTCTTCTAAAGCGGCATTCTCCGAGGGCTCTGACTCCTCCATGGACTCCCTTTCGCTTCCCTCCCCGCTCTCCTCCGCGGGATCCGCTCCTTCCTCGGAATTCTCGGAAAGGTCTTCCTCTCCGCTGTCCTCCGAAAAGTCCTCCTGCTCGGACTCTCCGGTGAACTCCTCTCCGTCGTCCTCCGGGAAATCGTAGTCCTCTTCCCCTTCCTCGCCCTCACCGCGGTAGTCGATCCCCATCTCATCGAAGATCCCCTGCTCCTGCGCCTGGGACTCCGACTTGATATCGATCTTATAGCCCGTCAGCTTCGCGGAAAGCCTCGCGTTCTGTCCCTCCTTGCCGATCGCAAGGGAGAGCTGCGTATCCGGCACGATGACCATCGCGTCCTTATTGTCCGGATCCGCAATGACTGCGATGACCTTCGCCGGGGAGAGCGCGTTCTCGATCAGATAGGCCGGGTTCTCATCATAATTTATGATATCGATCTTCTCCCCCCGAAGCTCCTCTACCACCGCATTGACCCTCGTCCCGTCCAGACCGACACAGGAACCGACCGGATCGACATCCGGATCGTTGGAGAGAACCGCCATCTTCGTGCGGGAACCGGCCTCTCTGGCGATCGCCCGGATCTCGACGATGCCCTCCCGGATCTCCGGCGCCTCCTCCTCGAAAAGCTTCTTCACAAGCTCAGGATGCGTCCTCGAGAGCAGCACCCTCGGTCCCTTCGGGGAATCCCGGACCTCGACGACATAGACCTTGATCCGGTCCGTCGGATTCAGAACCTCCCCCTTCACCTGCTCGTTCTCCGAAAGATATCCGTCCACTCTCCCGAGGTTCACAATGATGGATCTCCCGGTATCCCGCTCCACCACTCCGCTCACGACCTCTCTCGCCATGGAATAATACTCCCGGTAGAGCACCCTCCTCTCCTCCTCGCGGATCTTCTGGACGATAACCCCCTTTGCGTTCTGCGTCGCGATCCTCCCGAAGGAGCGGGAATCCACGGGGACCTGGACGATGTCCCCGAGCTCATACTTCGGATCCACCAGCTTCGCCTCCGAAAGCCCGATCTCCGCGATCGGATTCGAGACGGTTTCAACGACAGTTTTATCTGCAATGACGGAAAAATCACAGCTCTCCGGATCCACGTTGACTCTCACATTATCGGCGGAACCAAAATGATTCCGGCAGGCGGTCTGCAGGGACAGCTCGATCGCCTCGATCAGAGCCTGCTTGGGAATGCCCTTTTCCTTCTCCAAAAGCTCAAGCGCATCACGCAGTTCTGTGTTCATTCCTTCTCTCCTCCCGGTATCTCTCCCCCTTCCGGCTCGTCCTTAAAGCCCAGGGAGCAGACCTCCAAAACGTACTCATCCTCGATGAAGTCCTCCTTGTCCAGCCATCTGGAAAGAGGCCTCGAAACCGCGGCGCAGTCGTCTGTCGTCATGGGTTCCCCATCTTTTCTCAGAATGAAGACCCTCAGGTAGTTCACTCCGTCCTCCCTCGTATAGCTCACGCTGTCCAGCTCATAGCCGAGGGACGGGGCCAGCTCCTCCCGAAGGTAAGCTTCCGTCTTCTCTGTGATCATCTTTCGCGCTCCACTCAAGCAAAAGGAGCAAGCTCGGTGCTTGCTCCTTCCAACCAGTTTCAATCATGCAAGGAAACCTTAACACAAAAAGCGGGAAAATGCAAGCCTTTTCGCCTCTTTTCGCATCCTCCATTGAACAGAAATCCACAGATGCGCGCCATTTACAGCCTCCCGGTATTTTGTCCGTCTAAGAGCAGGCCGTCTGCCGCCCCGGCGACTCGGCTTCGCCCGGGAGGCATCAGCCGATCTCCCTTCGGGAGACACTTCTCTTTGAGAAGTGATCAAGGACGCTCCGAGTCTGCCTGATGGCAGACTTCTGCACTTACGCGCCGCTGGCCGCGGCAGTCGGAGCGAGAGCGTCCTGCGTTAGACAGGCAAAATGCCGGGAGCATCATAGGCACCCGTCTCCCAAGCGAGAGCGAAGAAATCCGCCGCCAGGCAGGCGAACTCGGATCGTACCTGAGTCTTCTCGGAGAAAGATGTCTCCGGCGAGGAGATCGGCTGATATCGCCCAATCAGAAATCCTATTTCTCGATCCGCGGGAGCTCCACAAAAAAGCGGTTCCTTCCATTTCCGGACTCTGCCCAGATCCTCCCGCGGTGGAATTCGATGATCTTCTCCGCGATGGGAAGCCCGAGGCCGTAGCCTCCTCCGCTTCCCCTGCTCTCATCGACCCGGTAAAAACGGCGGAAGATCTTTTCGCAGTCCTTCGGACTGAGTTCCTTCCCCGGACTGTCCACGCATAGGAGAAGCTTCTTTCCCTCCACCCCGAGGCGGAGCCGGACCTCCCCGCCCGGACTCCCGTATTTCTTCGCATTGTCCAGGAGGATGTCCAGAACCTGCCGGAGCCTAACCGGAGCCCCGAGGACGAAAATCCCCTCCCGAATCTCGGAGCAAAGAGTCCGTCCGCTCTCAAAAAACAGGACCTCAAAGCGCAGGGCCTCTTCGGAAGCGAGCATTGAGAAGTCCAAGGTCTCAAAGCCGGACAGTCTCGCGTCCTCCCCGTCCATTCTCGCAATCTCTAAAAGATTCTCCGTGAGAGCCCGCATCTGCCTCGAGGTCGACAGGATATTTTCACTGAAGCGCTGAAGCTCCTTCCTATTCCCCGAATCCTCCCCGGAGGGAGAATATTCCTCGATCCGCCGCTGCAAAAGCTCCGCATTGCTGAGAATCACGCTGAGCGGCGTCTTCAGCTCATGGGACGCAGCCGACACGAAGCGTCTCTGACTCTCAAAGGCCGTCTCCACCGGTCTCACCGCCCTTTGGACGAAGGAAAACGAGAGGAGGAAGAAGAAAAGGAGGGCAAAAAGCCCAATCAGAATACAATTTCGGAGAAGAGCATTCAGGCTCCGAAGCGAGGCAGAGAAGTCGGAAAAGACGATCAGACGCTCTTCCTCTTCTTCATTCTCTTCCTCTCTCTCCTCTCCGGCATCCTCCTCTTCATGGCCTTCTCTCCCGGAGCGGGCATCCTCTCCCACAGCCCTTCTGAGATAATGGATCTTTCCTTTCTCCAGCGATCCGAAGCTCTCCTTTTTAGAAAGAGCCAAACGGATCAGCCTGCTGAGATCCTCCTCTGAAACGTAATAATAGTCTGCCCCGCTCCTCTTAAGTATGGTCCCGTCTTCATCCACCAGCACCCGGACTGCCGGAAGCCGGGAAGGATCCCCCTTCTCCTCCGGCCCCCTCAGCGGAAGCTCCGCCGCCCTCTCCAGTATCTCCCGGTCCTCCTGCATCAGCCTTTGCCTTGTGAGACCGAAGATCAGAGAAAAAAGGATCAGCAAAAGGAGAGTGCAGGTCCCCATGAGAAGCGCTGTCAGGCGGAAGCGAAGCCTTCGTATCATATCCCTTCTCCTATACCGATATCCGTCCCGTCTCAGCCTCCCTCCGAGGGGCTCTCCAGATGATAGCCGAGCCTTCGGACCGAGACGATGCTGAGATCCGATCCGATGCTCTTCAGCTTCTTCCGGAGGAAGCCCACATAGACCTCCACATGATTCTCCGTCGCCTCGGAGTCAAAGCCCCAGACCCGGGACAGGATCTGCTCCTTTCGGAGATTTTTGCCCTTTGCCTGCATCAAAAGCCGCATCACATCGAATTCCCTCGCGGAGAGACGAAGCTCCCTCTCCCCGCAGAGGAGCGTTCCGCTGTCCAGGTCCAGGCTGGTATTTCCGAAAGAAAGCTGATTCACCTCCGCTCCCTGCCTTCGGAGGAGCGCGTTCACACAGGCCATCAGCTCCCTCTCGTCAAAGGGCTTTGTGAGATAATAATCCGCGCCCGCATTCAGGCCCTCCACCCGGTCCAGAAGCTCCGAGCGGGCGGTCAGCATCAGGATCGGCATCCCGCAGCGCTCCTTCCGGAGCTGTCTCGCCAGCGCGATTCCATTCATGCCGGGGAGCATCACGTCCAGGATCAAAAGATCATAGGCGCCGCTCTTTGCGTAAATAAGCCCCTCCGCCCCGTCCGAAACCGTATCCGCCTCGAAGCCATGCTCTGTGAGGATCGACTTCACCGATTCCGAAAGCAAGAGCTCATCCTCGATCACCAGTATCTTCATTGCATGCTTCCTTCCTCAAAGGCGCAGAGGATATCGTGGTTTACCTCCCGGTAAAACTCCCTCCGAAGCTTCTCATAGGAAGAGGGGTAGCGTTTAAGGAGCAGCATGAGCTTCGTAATCGTCGCTTCCAGCGTCATATCATAGGCCTCGATCAGCTTAAAGTCCTGCTTCACCTTCTGCCCGACCTGATAGATCTCCATGTTCGAGCCTTCATTCACGACCTGTGTCGCCATGACGATGAACTTCCCCTTCTCCCTCCAGCGCTCCATCTCCGAATAGAACTTCTCGAGCATCCGCTCCGGAATCCCACCGACTCCGAAGCTCTCCATGACGATGCAGTCGTAATTTTCGAAGAGATAGCCGAGCATCTCCGGGCGGGCGCCGGGGATCAGCTTCATGACGCAGACGGAATCGCTGAGCTCCTCCTGAAAGGAAAGCGGACTCCGCGGAGGAGAGGGAGGGATATAGCGGATGATGTGCCGGTCCTGTATTCTCGCAAGCACCGGGAAATTCACGCTGTAAAAGGCATTAAAGGAGCGGGCCATCATCTTCTTCGCCCGCGTCCCCGCGATCACATTCCCGTCGAAGACGAGTGAGACATCCTCCGAAAGCCCGTCACAGGCGTAGAAGAGACTGTCCCGGAGATTCGGCTTCGCATCCGTGCCGTCTGTATCAATCGGCTTCTGCGAGCCCGTGATCACGATCGGCTTCCTGGAATTTTGCACCATATAGCTCAGCGCCGCGGAGGTATATGCCATCGTGTCGGTGCCGTGCGTCACCACAAAGCCGTCGTAACGATCATAATGCTCCCGGATTGCCGCAGCGAGAGCGCACCAGATCGAGGGCTCCATGTTCGTGGAATCAATGTTGCAAAGCTGCAGCACATCGACCTCGCAGAAGCTCCGGACATCCGGCACATAACGAAGAAGCTCCGGAGCACTCAGAGCCGGACTCAGTCCCTCTCCCAGCTGCCTCGACGCGATCGTCCCCCCTGTCCCGATCAGAAGGATTTTCTTCATTCGGGCTGCTTTCCGATATAGGCGAGGATGCCCCCGTCGACATAGAGGATCTGCCCGTTTACAAAGTCGGAGGCGTCAGAGGCGAGAAAGACCGCCGGTCCCTGTAAATCCTCCACCGTCCCCCAGCGGTTCGCCGGCGTCTTGGAGCAGATAAAGCGATCGAAGGGATGCCGCGAGCCGTCCGCCTGCCTCTCCCGAAGCGGCGCCGTCTGAGAGGTCGCAATATAGCCCGGCCCGATGCCGTTGCACTGGATATTATAAGATCCGTACTCCGAGCAGATATTCCGGGTCAGCATCTTGAGCCCCCCCTTCGCAGCGGCGTAAGCGGAGACGGTTTCCCGGCCAAGCTCCGACATCATGGAACAGATATTGATGATCTTTCCGTGCCCCTTCCGGATCATGCCGGGCAGCACCGCCTTTGCGACGAGGAAGGGCGCCGTCAGATCCGTATCCACCACCGCGCGGAAATCCTCCGCGCTCATCTCCGTCATCGCCACCCTCTTGATGATTCCCGCATTGTTTACGAGGATGTCGACCGCGCCGTGCTTCTCCTCGATCCTTGCGACCATATCCCGCACGGCTTCCTCGTCCCTCACATCGCAGGCGAAGCCCTCCGCGGCGATGCCCGCCTCCTCATAGCTCTTCTTCGCCTCCCTGACACGCTCCTCACTGCTTGCGTTGAAATAGAGCAGCGCGCCGGCCCGCACATAGGCCTCCGCGATCGAAAAGCCGATGCCGTGCGAGGCCCCGGTGACAAGAGCGACCTTCCCCTTCAGGGAAAAACTATCCATAGAAAAGCTCATAGCAACTCCTTCTGAAAATCCGATTCCACTTCCCTCTGCCAAAAAACCATCCCGGCGAAAAAAATTCCCCCTCGCCTTCCCGCCGCTTGCCTGTCCGCGCACGCCCCGCCGCTTTGCCGATCCATAAGCAGGCCGTCTGCCTCGCCCGGTGTTTAAGGACTCGGCTTCGCCCGGGAGGCTTCAGCCGATCTCCCTTCGGGAGACACTTCTCTCTGAGAAGTGGTCAAGTACGCTCCGAGTCTGCCTGATGGCAGACTTCTGCGCTCTGCTTCGCTTCTTCAAAGCGAAGGACTCGGCTTCGCCCGGGTGGCTTCAGCCGATCTCCCTTCGGGAGAC
>ERZ772772.119-NODE-119-length-47008-cov-9.761527_pt1 | contig 47008 bp, 57 predicted proteins | sample MGYA00511484_ERZ772772 | MGnify/ENA primary metagenome ERZ772772 (study PRJEB29015, sample SAMEA2737913) | human oral metagenome | biome: human oral; feature: human-associated habitat; material: dental | place: China | collected 2088 ... | reverse complement strand
GGGTCATACGGCTTTCGATTAAGGCACGGTTCAGCCATTTGCCGCCGCCGTTTTTAGGGATGCAGTCCAACTCTTCGGATGCATCGTCGCCGTAGAAATCACGAATCTCTTTGCACCATGCCTCCTCTCCCTCTTTCGTCCACTCTTTACCCAAACGCAGGCAGATGCGGCGGTAGAGGCCGTCTGAAACAGCCTCGTCGAAAGTAATGCGGTGGATGGAGTACGGCTTTTTGCCCGCACGGATGTCGGTAATCAGCTCGTTGAAGGGGTTATCCACACCGTCATGGGTAGAGATGATGTGTACCTGACCGCCCCACATCAGCAATGCCATTGCCGCTTTGAGCAGCTCGCCGAGCTGCTCGTGGAACGCCGCCTCGTCAATGATGACGCGCCCCTGCTTACCGCGAAGGTTTGAGGGGCGGCTGGATAAGGCGGTAACGCGCCAGCCGGACGCGAAACGGATGACGAAGGCGAGGACGGATTTTTTGTCGTCTCCTTCAACAAACACTTCTTCGGTTTCTTCGATTTCGCCAGCCGCCAAGCCGTAGAATTTCGCCCAGTTGGCACAATCGCGGATAAACTCCAAAGCCATGTCTTTGTTGTAGCCTATGTACCATGCGTCCATGCCGCCCGATGAGGCGGCAAGTAAGGCGGTATCGGCAGCCTCGCCCCAGCTCAGACCGATGCGTCGGGATTTTTCGCAGAGTTTGACGGGAGAGTTATCGGCGCACCAACGCTGCTGATAAGGAAGCAATGCCGATGGCGTGCGGTCTTCGGTTTTGGGCAATGTCATGATGCGATACCTAAAATCTGTTTGCGGATGGCTTCGGCAGCCGCGTCGGACAGCCCGCCTTTTTTTGCCTGCTTGGCCACGTTTTCGGCGGCGGCTGCGACTTTGGCTTTAACTTTTGCCTGATATTCTTTAAGGCGCGTACCGGCGGTAATCAGACCGCTGATTTTGCGCGCGCCCTCGCTCATAATCCCGAAACGGTCAAGCGCGTTTAACTCGTCTTCGGGCATCTCGCCAATCTGCACCAATGCCTCAAACAACTCTGTCTGCAACATCGCCATCAAGGCTTCGGAGCGGGTATCCCCCTCGTCTGCCGCGCCTTCGGCAATCAGGCGTGCCGCTTCGGTGCTGTTTTTGATGGCGGCAAACCGACGCTGTACTTTTTGGCCGTACCGATGGGCGGCGGAGCGGCTGATTTCGTATCCCTGTTGCTGCAACCATTCGGACAATGCCTGATAGTCGGCGAAGCCGTTTTCGACGAGCTTGCGCTCAAACTCGTGTCGGACGGCTTCAGGGAGCTGGTCGATGACGCTGCGTTTTGCCATATCAGCTCCACACTTTTTCGGGGCGGGCGATATCGGCGCGGCATTCGACCGTGTATTCGGCAATATCGACACCCAAACTGGTCAGGTCGGCAAACCACAAGCCGTGCGGTGCTTTATTCAGTTCGACCATTTTGCGGTCGGCAAGGTAGTCGAGCTGCTGGCGCAGTTCGGTGGCGGTGGTCTGCGGGTAAATCGCGTTCATAATGTCCAGCAGGAAGGTTTCGCTGGTGGTGTGCGGGCGGGCTTTATTAAGGGTGTTGATGATGTTCCAACGCATCCCCTCGCGGCGTTGTTTGGCAATCAATTCTTGGCTAATCATTTCTTTACGCTTTCCATTTTGTAGATTTCGGTGAGTTTCTCGGCGACGTTGTCGAGCTTGGCTTCGAGGACGACCTGATTGCGGATGTAGTCTTCCCGCAAAACATAGGTCAGGGGCAGTCCGGCGTTGAATTCCGCCAGTTTGTTTTCCATAATTTCGACTTTGCCTTGCAAGCGTTCCTGCTGTTTTTGGCGTTCATCCTGCTGCTCGCGGAATTGCGCCAGCAGCATTTTGCCGAAGGTAAAACAGATGCCGAGGAAGGAGAGAAGAAATCCGACCAACTGCCAAAATTCGATGTGGATAAACGTTTTTTCCATTAGGGATAACCCCTCTCGTAATATTCTTGACACAACACACAGCGCGTACAGCCTTGGACGGCTTTTTGCCTGGCTTCAGGTATCGGGCTGCCGCAATCTTCACAGTGGCTCAGGCTGACGGAATGTTGAGGTTTGGTTTGATGTTTGGATAAAGCCTCGCTCAAAAAGACGGCTTCGTATTCGGCAGCTTGGTCGGCAAAATCAGTCATCTTTCAGACGGCCTTTCGAATACCACGCCTGCCAGCCGGAGATTTGCACTTCCAGCTTTTGGCAGTATTCGCCATAGCGGATAACGTGGTTTAAAAGTTGTTCGGGTGAGCCGCCGGTCGGACGCTCGGGGCGTTCGTATTTGACCAGCAGCCCGGAAGATACGGGCGGCAAAACAGCCGCCTCCACGGTTTTAATCGGTGTATCCAAAGGCGCGTTTGTAGAGGTGCAGGCTGTTAGGGCCGATACCGTTAAAGCTGCTGCCGTCTTTATCCACTGCTGCACGGGTTTGCTCCTGTAAGATGTTGCGGGATTTCTCCAATTCGGCCTGTGCCTCGGCCAACTCTTTGCTTTGGCGTTGCGATAAGTCATACCAATGTTGCTTTTCAGCCGCCGCTGCGGCCAGCTTCACGCCGTATGCCTGCTCGACAGCCAAACGTTGCGCCGTATGGATCAGCTGCATCTGCGTCGTCTCCGCCGTGCAGGTATGTTTGGCACGGACGTAGCCTGCGCCATATGTGCCGCCCAGTAATACGGAGGCGAGCAATGCGGCCGGCCATGCCTTAATCACCGTCCACATTTCCGCCTCCTTCGCGCCGCTTGATTTCCGCTACTTGCGGAATGACTGACAGTCCGCGCTTAATCAGGGCATAACCGCCGACCATCGCGCCGTATGCCCACCAAAGCCATTCTGGGGCATCGGCTGTCTGCATAAATTTGAAAGTCATCGTACCGGCGGCAACATTGGCCCAGAGTTTGGTGTGGCTGATATTTCCCGTGGCCGGGTTGGAGACCAAGCCGGAAAGCCATTTGAAGAATCTCATTTTTATTTCCGTCGTATGGGCCGGCCGTCTGAAAAACACCTTTGGGATTAGGCAATCGTTTTTCAGACGACCTGAAATTTAATCGGTATTGTCCGCTGCTGCGTGAATCAGGTTTTGCGCCACACGGCGTACCCAGCCCTTGCCGAAAGACGCGAACGTGCCGAGCTTGGTATAGAAGACCAGACGCTCGGCGTTGAACCGCAATAAAAGGTCGTTTTCAGGGAGGGAATTGATGGCGTTGAGGCTGACTGCGCCGATAACGCCGTCGTCCGGCACGCCTGCGGCGCGTTGCAGCATACGGGCGGCATTGCCGTAACCGTGGTTGACGCGGGCATCAAAAAATTGGAAAGCGACCGCTTCGGGCATTTTGTCGGCGTGGTAACGCTCCCAAAACGCTTTACGGTAAATGACGATAGCCTGTTCGCGGGTCATGGCACGCATGGAACCGTTAAAGCCGTTTGCCTGTGCGGTACGCTTAGTGATGCCCCAGTTGGTTTCGCCGCCGGGGTCTTTGGGATGATTGACGTAACCGCCCTCGTGAGAAAGGACGCGGTTGATGAATTGGTTGAATTTGTCTGGCATGGAAAAATCCCTGTATTGAGGTTGAAATCAATACAGGGATTTTAGGAAAGGTCGTTTGAATGGGCTTTTAGAGGGGGTTAAAACTCGTTCTAGATTTTGGGTTTCTTCTTTTCCATGAGTTTTTTAAACTCTTCTTTTCGGCTTTTAATTAAATTCCCAGGTAAGAATACAGAATAAAAAATGGAAATACAGGCTAAAAATAAATAGCTCCGTTCAAGCCAAAAAATGGCTGATCCATTTTTATATTCTTCTTTATGAGCCAACAAGATGACAATAAAAACACAAACCAATACGGCAAGATATGTGTAAAAAAGTAAGGAATGTTTTATATACCGTTGTTCTTGTACGCCTTCACGAATTTGAATTTGTCGCCAATTTGCATCTTCATCAAACCTCATGTCACTAAACAATGTCATGATAGCAATTAGGAAACCGGCCAAGATTGCAAATACGTTAATAACTAAATCAACAGCCTTCTCATTCCCATGAACAAAAGGTTGCCCCAAGTAAGCTAATAGCCCCGATAAAATGGCTATTAAGATAAAACGAATTATTGGGGTTCTTTTTTTATTCATGATTCTGTCAAATTATCTCTTTCGAGCTCTTGGAAATACAAACGCATGGAGTCAAAAACTTCAGACTGGTTTAGAGCGTTAGTTTGTTCATATCTTTTAATTCGGATAGGCTTAGACAACCTGATATCAGTAGGTCTTATTTTATCTCCTTTTTGGGTTTCAATATAAAATCCACTATCAATTTCATCTGACTCAGCGATTAGTTTAGCCTGTGCAGAGATAAATTCTTGTGCTTCTATTGCTGCTCGTGTATTTCCTTCTAAACTTAGCGCCAAACAAACATTAATATCTTGTGCAGCATTAATTTCTTCATCAGTAGGTTCTGAACTAGTTGCTTTCTTAAAAATACGGCCTAATTGCTTAAACTGTGCAACCAGGCTTGAACTTTCCTCAGGTTGATCAATATTCTCCAATGAAAGCTGGTATGCAGAAGCATTCAGATGTAACTTTTTAGCACCATACTGTTGAATTAATGAAAGTTTATCAAAATTAGCAACTGGTTTAAAGCTGAAATCAGTTTTAGAAATGGTTCCTGTATTAGTAGGATAATACTGATTATTTAATTTATTCAAATAAGATGATACTGCTTCATGTCTTAATCCACTACCTACAAATAAGACATGATGTGTACTAATATACACAAATGCTTCTTTGGTTAGAAATGACTGACCTATAGGAGGAGGTGTACTTCCCCCAGCATCATTTTCAACTGGTACATTATTATTCATTGTACGCATGTGCTCATCTTTGATTCCATAAGCAATATGTAAAACCAAACCTTTTTTAACTTCAGGTGTATTTCCTTGAGACTCTTTCAGAATAAAGTCTAGATTCCGATATTGAATTCGATAAACAAAGCCAAATTGCTCTATTTGTGTACTATTTACTGTCTGTGCGATCCCTAAAAGCCTTTTAAGAGCTTCTTCTAAATCAAAAAGTTCCTCATCCTGTACTACTCGAAGGTATTGAATATTTTTTAGTACCTTTTGAGACATCATTTTCCTTTCTACTATTTTCTATATATATAGGTCGTTTTAACTTTAGGTAGCCTGTTTCTTATTCAGGTTTTGCTGTCAAAACCACGCTCGGTGAATTGGTAACAGTGACTTTATAAGCAATCCCACCACGCGCCCATTCCCGGGTTGGGTCTTTTTTCGCATTATGGTTATCAATCGCTATTTTGATTTGCTCATTAGTGTCACGTAACAGGGTGTGATCTTCCGGAGCGGTTGCCGCAATCAGTGCGGCAGCGGCTTTGGCCAGTTTTTCTGTTTTTTCAGACGACGCCTCTGTGTTCCAGACTACTCGGACGGCAGTAATTTTGTCGGCTTTATCGGTATCAACGGTTAATGTGAGGCCGTCTGAAAAGTCATGCAGCAGATTCTTTCCTTCCGCATTGTCGGTAGGGACAACATGTTCGGGAAGGGTCAGACCGGTTTTTTGGTCGGCAAGCCCTTTATTGGCTGCTGCTTGATAGTCGGTATAGCTTACCGGCATGGTTTTTAATTCGGATTGTGCCTGCTCTTGGGGTTGGGCAGATGCCGGTTGTTCTTCAGATTGGCTGCCACACGCAGACAAGGCAACTAAAACCGATAGTGTAAGTAAGATTTTCTTCATGAGTTTTCCTTTGTTATGTCAGGTCTTTTGAGATTTGAACCACTTGGCCGATGACCTGAATATCGGGGTGGTTTTTAATACGCTTTAAAATGCACGGCCGCTTCTATTGCTTAATATCTGTTTCAGAACACTGGAGCAGCCCGACTGTCGGAGTGTCCTAAATGCCGTCTGAAAATTTCAGACGGCATTTTTTATTTTTCAAATAGCTCTTTGCCGATTGCTTGGTAATCTACTTCCTTTTCAGTTGGATTTACCGTGTCTGCATAGGCTTCTACCAAAGAAAACACACCAGCTTGGCTTAGATAATGCACTTTTACCGCCTTAGCTAATGCCGAAGCCAAAGGTTCGGGAATTTCGATATTGTTCTGGGTGGCTGCCTCTTTAACGATTTCTTCCGCTCGCTCACCCCATTTGATTTGTTGTTCAAAGTCAAACATAAGACTGTCTCCATTTTGGATTTAAAAATCACGCTGTTTTATGCGTGGCTGAAACTTGAGTATTTTCGGCTGCTTTTTTCTCTGCGCCTTTTGCCACACTGAGAATGACAAATTTGCCGTTATCGCTGGCTTGGCGGTAATACCCTAATAACTCTGACTCTTCCTTACTAATTTCAGAATTTTCAGACGGCCTAATTCCCTGTTCAGCAGCAAATAAGCTGCTCACATCTATTCCCATATTCAAAAAAGAGAGCAATACATCTCCACTAGGCATAAATACGCCACGTTCGTATTTGCCCCATGTTTCGCGCTCAATACCTGCTTTTTCAGCAGCTTGTGCTTGGGTAAGCCCTAAAAACTTTCTTTTTTCTTTCAAACGATTACCAAAAAGAGATTTAGAAATCACAAAAATAATCCTTATAAAAGAGATTTTAAAATCTCATAATTCACGCATTGGTACCGCACTAATCAATCACTAGTGCATAAACAGTTCACTATTTTATCACAATGGGAAAGGGCTATCTATGGCTATAACTATCGAAAAATTAAAAGAAAATTTTGCCAAAAACGGCCAGAAGCTGGCGCAGTGGGCAAGAGAGAACGGCTTTAAGCCGCGCGATGTGTATCTGGTGGTCGGCGGACAGCGCAAAGACAATTACGGCAAGGGGCATGAAATTGCCAAGAAGCTGGGACTGAAATAAGGAGGATGCGGATGGCGACCAGTAAAAAAAGGCTGTCGGGTGTTGAAGGTCTTCAAGGCATTGGAGGGGCATCCAATTATCGGCATCAGCAACAAAGAGATTTCAGACGGCCTGGGCATTCCACCCGCTTCGGTGAGCCGGGATTTGGAAGACCTGATTGCCGAGGGCTTAGTGGTCAAGCTGGATAACGGAAATTTTGCTTACAGCATCAGGACGCTGCAAATCGCCGAGCGGTTCAGGCAGCAGCATGAACGGCTGCAAAGCAAGATTGCCGAAATCGGCAACCGAGTGAATGTAGATTAACGAATTTTGAAAAGTAACGACGTTGTTACTTTTGGATAAAACCTAGATTCTGAAATCTCTCCCGATGTCGGGAAAGATTGGAGATGAAAAATGAGCAATGAAATTGAAGTCATCGACGGCAATACGGTCAGCAAGCAGCGATGCACAGCGTGATGGAGATGGAGCAGTGGGGAAACGGTAAAGCTTATGATGAAGCGACTTGGCTTGACCGCGGTCACATAGAATGCCGAATTTACCGAATATCTGATTAAAGAAAGCCGTCTGAAGACTGCCAACAAAAATTTGCTCGCCACAGTGTTGAACTTTGCCGAATCCGCTCCCGATGCATTAAGCCTTCACGAATTTGCGCTGGTTTTGACAGTAAAAGCAGGTATCCACTACGAAGAGGTAGTACACTATATCGTTTGAATTATCCTCAAATTTACCTATGTTAGTAAATTTGAATTACGCAAATGCGACGACGTCGTCGCATTTAGAAACCGAAAAGAAAAAACATAGTTGGCCATCTGCAACTGGTAAAATAAAAAGCGACGCTGGCGTCGCTTTTTAAAAAGTGAAAAAGATTTGCAAATAGTGAAACAAAAAACAAAACGGATTTTCTCAAGAATTAGCGCAGTTTTTCGCAGGCCGCGTCATTTTTGAGTAGATTTTGCTGAAAGCGGTATCATGCAGTCGATAAAGGCGTGAATTGCGATTTTGACGGTGTGGGTAAATAGTTTAAAGGCTGTGGTGATTCTAGGAAAGTTTCAGTTGGCGGGCTGGGAAATAAAAAACGTACTTCGTGCCGACCGAGTTTACAACCTTGTATGCATTATATTTGCCATATGTATGCAATATGGCCTGCCACCTATTAAAATATGTTTATAGCAAAGGAGATGGTATGAAAACGGTTATTGTCGATTACGGTATGGGTAATCTGCGTTCGGTTTTGAACTCTGTGCGTGAGGCGGAACGCCTTGCGGGAACGGGGACGGAGATTATGTTGAGTGCCCGCCCGGAAGATGTGGCCGCCGCCGACAAAATCATTTTCCCCGGACAAGGCGCCATGCCCGACTGTATGGCCGCACTGCAACGCAGCGGATTGGGCGAAGCGGTTTTAGACGGCCTGAAAAACAAACCGTTTTTCGGTATTTGCGTCGGGGCGCAACTTTTGTTCGAACACAGTGAAGAAGGGGATACTGCGGGATTGGGTTGGTTTGCAGGGGAGGTCAAACGTTTTTCCGCGAATGTGCGCGACCGCGATGGAGGCCGTCTGAAAGTACCGCATATGGGTTGGAATACCGTGCATCAAACCAAACCGCATCCGCTGTTCCGCGATATTCCGCAAGATAGCCGTTTTTATTTCGTCCATAGTTATTACTTTGCACCGCAAAGTTCCGAAATCGTACTTGCTACCAGCGACTATCCTGATTCGTTTGCCTGCATTGTCGGCCGCGATAATATCTTCGCCACTCAATTCCATACGGAAAAAAGTCACGATGCCGGCTTATTGCTTCTGCGTAATTTTCTACACTGGAATGGATAATTTGTGTAAAATGCGGTTTACATGAAAACATATGCCGTCTGAAAGCCTGCCTGGCATTTTTCAGACGGCCTTTCCTGCCAATCCGAAAGAACCGCCATGCTGCTTATCCCTGCAATCGATTTAAAAGACGGCAACTGCGTACGTCTGCGCCAAGGCCTGATGGAAGATGCCACCGTGTTCTCCGACCAACCGGCGGATATGGCCTCGCATTGGCGGCAGCAGGGCGCGAGGCGGCTGCATTTGGTTGATTTGAATGGTGCCTTTGCCGGCGAGCCAAAAAATTTCCCGGCCATCCGCGAGATACTGGCGGCGGTGGCGGCCGATATTCCTGTCCAACTGGGCGGAGGTATCCGTGATTTGGCGACCATCGAAAAATATCTGGCCTTAGGGCTGACAGACGTTATTATCGGTACGGCGGCAGTTAAAAATCCTGCTTTCGTGCGCGAGGCCTGCCGGGAGTTTGTCGGGCATATTATCGTCGGTATCGATGCCAAAGACGGAATGGCGGCTATTGACGGCTGGGCAACGGTAACCGAACACCGTGCGGCCGATTTGGGCAGACGCTTTGCCGACGACGGAGTAAACAGCATTATCTACACCGATATCGGCCGCGACGGCATGATGAGCGGGGTAAACATCGATGCAACGGTTAAGCTGGCCGAAGCAGTCGGCATTCCCGTTATTGCTTCCGGCGGTTTGACCGACTTGGACGACATACGCGCCCTGTGTGCAGCCGAGAAAGACGGTGTAACCGGCGCGATTACCGGTCGTGCGATTTACGAAGGCAGTATTGATTTTGCGCAAGCACAGCGATTGGCCGATTCTCTCGGCGAATAGATAACTGATTTTTTATATAAAATATTACGGGAAAGAAGGAATAAAAATAATGTTGGAAGCATTTGTTTTAGGATTTTGGATGATTTGGTCAGCCGACCGCGATATTTATGCTTTGTCGGAAAGCTTGGGTTTTATCGTGATTGCCGTGATTATCCGTGGCTTTATGGCGATGACCCTGCCGGCAATGAATGGTGTTTGGGTGGCAGAGGTTGCCGTGCAGTGGATTTATGTCGCTTTGGTACTGACTGCTGTTAACAGACTTTCCAACAGCTTCGCCACTACCCTGTTTTTGGCTGCTGCAGGCGGTATGGGTTTTTATTGGTTGTCGCAACCGGAAAACATGAAATCGCTGCTTTCTCCTTTTATTTAGCCGAGACGGAACGGTTTGACCGCATTGAATTTTGACTGATGTTTTGTGCGATGGAGTGTCGGCCGTCTAATATAAAGCATGGCGGAGCCAGGATGCTTCGTGGTATAAAACCCCTAGGTGGCAAGCTCTTGGAGTAGGATAACGCCTTACTTGTTTTTCCTACGGCGCAAAACTTTCACACTGCCCTCTGAGAGGGCAGTTTGTTTATAGACAACAGGTAATCCGAATGGCTCTTTGCAAACGAATCATCCCTTGCTTGGATGTTAAAGACGGCCGCGTCGTCAAAGGCGTGAATTTTCTCGGACTTCGCGATGCGGGCAATCCCGTCGATGTTGCCAAACGTTACAATGACGAGGGGGCAGATGAACTGACTTTCCTCGATATTACCGCTTCTTCCGACAACCGCGATACCATTTTGCATGTTATCGAAGCAGTTGCATCCCAAGTTTTCATTCCATTAACCGTTGGCGGCGGCGTGCGTACTGTAGCCGATGTCCGCCGCCTGCTTAATGCCGGTGCGGACAAGGTCAGCATCAATACCGCCGCCGTTACCCATCCCGATTTGGTCAATGAAGCCGCCGGATTTTTCGGATCTCAGGCGATAGTCGTCGCTGTTGATGCCAAAGCCGTCAATCCCGAAAACACCCGCTGGGAAATTTTTACCCACGGCGGCCGTAACCCGACCGGTTTGGATGCGGTCGAATGGGCGCTTGAAATGCAGCGGCGCGGCGCGGGCGAAATCCTGCTCACCAGTATGGACAGGGACGGTACGAAGCAGGGCTTTAACCTGCCGCTGACCCGTGCCGTCAGCGAAGCGGTGGACATACCCGTTATCGCATCGGGCGGGGTGGGCTCTATACAGCATCTGATTGACGGCATTAAAGAAGGAAAAGCCGATGCTGTTTTGGCCGCCAGTATTTTCCATTTCGGCGAAATATCGATTGCAGAAGCAAAAGAGGCGATGAGTCGGGCCGGGATTGAAGTCAGGCCGTCTGAAAAATATATTTCAGACGGCCTGTAGCGGTTGCATTTGTTTTCGTGACGGTTAATTTCGATAGAAACGTAGGCTGCTGTCAGAACCGGATGTCTCCGAGCGATACGGAGGCCGTCTGAAACATTTGCCGCTTCTTTTCAGCATTGCCGCACCGGGGCGGAATTGAAAACCGGGTGCGGACGATGTGGAACTGAAGCGGCTTTCCACATTCGGTACCGCAGGCGGCATACAGCATACGAAACCAAATACACGGTGATTGCGGATACGGGCACTTACAGTTGCGGAACGGGGCGGGGCTGTCCGTCCTTGTCGATGGCGACGTAAGTGAACAAGGCTTCGGTAACGAGGCGTTGTTCGTTCAGGCTGTCGAAGGAGGCAGAGTGAACCCAAACCTCAATGTGAATCTGCATCGAAGTGTTGCCGATTTTAATCAGTTCGCCGTAGCAGGCGACGACATCGCCGACCGAAACGGGGCGGTGGAAAACGATTTTATCGGCCGCTACGGTGGCTGCACGGCCGTAGGCGGTTTCGTAGGCAAGGATGCCGCCGGCAATATCCATTTGCGACATCAGCCAGCCGCCGAAAATATCGCCGTTGGGATTGGTATCGGCAGGCATGGCCATCGTGCGCAGCAGCAGGCGGCCTTGCGGTTCGGTGCGTTGTTCGGTGTTCATCGGTTTTCCTTTTTGTTTGGAATGGCAGCCGCTTGGTGCGGCAGGGTTCGGTTTGTTTTTTCGGGCGGAAGCCGCCGCAATAGAGTACGGATTAGGTCAGAACAACGGAGAGGCGGCGCAGTTGCAGACAGCGCGGAAGCGAGTGCTCCGGTAATCGATGCCTTGAAAAGCCGTCTTTTTTCATCCGCCATACCGAGCGTAATGCCGTCTGAAATTCCGATTATAACGAATTAAAACTTTTCAGACGGCCTGATGCCATATTTTACCCCGCAAGTGGGCAGCGGCAAAACAGGGATTCTTGATTTTCTGCCGCCAAACTCGTTTTCAGACGGCCTGTTCCGTTACAATACCGCTTTCTCATCTTCGGATTGCAGTCATGCCATCTTCCCATTTACCCCGAATCCTGATTACCGGCGGCAGCGGCCAAGTCGGCCACTGCCTGAAAGCACAACTCGAAGGCTATGCCGAACTCTCCGTCCCCGATTCCACAGCACTCAATATTGCCGACCGCCGCAGCGTGCGGCAGGTGGTGGAAACCTTCCGTCCCGACTACATCATCAATGCCGCCGCCTATACGGCGGTCGATAAAGCCGAGAGCGATGCCGAACGGGCGTTTGCCGTTAATCGGGACGGCGCGCGCCATTTGGCCGAAGCCGCCGAAGCAGCCGGCGCGGCCATGCTGCATATTTCCACCGATTATGTGTTTGACGGTGCGGGCGGCGCGCCTTATGACGAAGCTGCCCCAACCGCGCCGCAAAACATATACGGCGCAAGCAAGTTGGCGGGAGAGCAGGCGGTGTTGGCCGCCTGCCGCCGCGCCGTGGTGATGCGGACTTCGTGGGTATTCGGCGCGCACGGGCAGAACTTCGTCAAAACCATGCTGCGGCTGGGACGCGAACGCGACAGCTTGGGCATCGTGGCCGACCAATACGGTGCGCCGACCGCGGCCGCCGACATCGCCGCCGCACTGATTACCATCGTCCGCCGCCACACGCCCGAGCAGTTGGCGGAACGTGCGGGAATTTATCATTATTGCGGCAGCCCGTATGCAAGTTGGTTTGAGTTTGCCGAAACCATTTTTGCCGAAGCGGCGGCGCAGGGCGTGCTGGCGAAAATCCCTGCCGTGAAGCCGATTGGCACGGCAGATTATCCGACTCCGGCCAAGCGTCCGGCCGATTCGCGCTTGGACTGCGGCAAAATCCGCGCCGTGTTCGGCATCGCACCGTGCGACTGGCATTCTGCTTTAAGCGATTTGCGGCCTTATCTTTAAAACAACGGCAGGCCGTCTGAAAGTGGTTTTTCAGACGGCCTTGTGATATAAGTCCGCTTTCTCCAACCGACAGGAAACAAAATGAGTTCACAAGATTTGAGCGGCAAAATCGCATTGGTAACCGGCGCATCGCGCGGCATAGGCGCGGCGATTGCCGACACATTGGCACAAGCGGGCGCAACCGTCATTGGCACGGCCACCAGTGACAGCGGCGCAGCCGCCATCGGCGAACGCCTGGCTCAGTGGAACGGGCAGGGCAGGGCATTAAATGCCGCCGAAGCCGACGGCATCGAAAACCTGATTGCCGATATTGAAAAAGAATTCGGCAAACTCGACATTTTGGTGAACAACGCCGGCATCACCCGCGACAACCTGCTGATGCGGATGAAAGAAGAAGAGTGGGACGAAATCATGCAGGTAAACCTGAAATCCGTCTTCCGTGCCAGCAAGGCCGTATTGCGCGGCATGATGAAACAGCGTTCCGGCCGCATCATCAACATCACGTCCGTGGTGGGCGCGATGGGCAACGCGGGGCAGGCCAACTACGCCGCCGCGAAAGCCGGCCTGATGGGTTTTGCCAAATCCATGGCGCGCGAAGTGGGCAGCCGAGGCATCACGGTAAACTGCATCGCCCCCGGCTTTATCGACACCGACATGACCCGCGCCCTGCCGGAAGAAGTCCGCAAAACCTTTGAAGCGCAAACCGCACTCGGCCGTTTCGGCGACGCACAAGACATTGCCGACGCAGTATTGTTCCTGGCTTCCGACCAAGCCAAATACATCACCGGCCAAACGCTGCACGTCAACGGCGGCATGCTGATGCCGTAACTTTTTTAAAATCAAAATGAACAGGCCGTCTGAAAAACACTTTCAGACGGCCTTTATTGCCATATATTTCCTGAGAAAGGCTGCTTTCAATACAAAACTTTACGCTAACTTATTAAATTTGAAATAAATCATCATAGATATCATGAAGCGGTCTGTTATACTGCCTTCACTTTCCACCCATCGAGAAGAAGGAGATGTTATGAGCAAATCTGATTACGAAGCCCGCAAAGCCGCCATGTTGGAAGACATCCGTGCCGTAATGGACGATGTTGAAGCGTTGTACAATAAAGGCGTCGAAGAAGGCAGCGAAGAGATAGAAGATTTGAAAACCCGCCTAGGTGACAAACTGGAAGCGGCGAAAGAAAAATTGAGCGCGTTTGAAAGCGATACTGCCGCAAGCCTGCGCCGGCATTCCGCCCGTGCGAAAAAGAAATTCCGCGAATTCGAGGATGAGGCAAGCGAGCAAATCAAACGCCGTGCCAAACAGGCCGACGAAGCAGTGCATGAAAAACCTTATTACGCCATGGGTTTTGCCGCACTGGCCGGATTGGTGGTCGGCGTATTGCTGAACCGCCGTTGATAACGGTTTGAATCAGGCCGTCTGAAAACGCCCGCATTATTCGGCGGCAGCTTTTTCAGGCGGCCTCTCTGCATCAAGGAGGAAAAATGGGCATCAAACAAGAAATCGAACATACGAAAACACTGTTAAACCAAGGAGTTGACTTGCTTCTGTTGCGGCTTCAAGTCATCAATCTCGATTTGGCCGAGCAGGCGGAAAACGCCTTCCGTACCCTGTTGGCACTGCTTTTTTCCGCCGTTTTACTCTTCGTCGCCCTGTTTGCCGCCCTGTTCGGCCTCAACCGGCTGCTCGACGATGCCACCGCCGTGAAAGTATTTTTCATCGCCGCTGCCGTCTGCATCGTTGCCGTCATGCTGCTGCTTTGGCGGATATGGGCGGCCTGGCGCAGGCACAACGGCTTGTTTGCCGACAGCCTCAACGGCCTGCGGGACGACATTGCCTGCCTGCGCGGCGAACTGTCCGAAAGCGAGGCCGGTCATGAATAAGGAAAGAAAACAGGCGCGGGAACTGCTGGAATTGGAAATCAAACTGGCACGGCTGAAAGTCACTGCCGCACAAATCCGGCAGGAAAAAATGCGGCAACAACGGAAAAAACAGCGGGTGGATTTCGTGCAACTGGCGGAAATCGCCGCTGCGGCCGCTTCCGAAGGCTGGGCGCAGAAAGCCGCCTTTTCCGTCGTGCGCGGCAAATCCCGTTGGGCTTTGATTGCTGCCTGGCTAATGTGGCATTTTATGCGGCGTAAATGATGAAAACGGCAGTAAAAAGCCATTTTGGGAACAGCTTAAAATTGTAGACAATTAGAATAATCTGCCTGATTGTAGACAATCAAAATTAATGTAGTGAAATGTAGCGAAAACTATTGGAATAATATTTTAAATCAGGCAAAATGCCGCCGTTGCCGCACGGCGGCATTTTCAATGTAAACGAACTCTGGAGAAAAAAGAATGACCACCCGTATCGAGCACGACTTATTGGGCGAACGCGAAATTCCAAATGATGCCTATTGGGGCATACACACCCTGCGCGCGGCAGAAAACTTCAAAATTTCCAAGCAAAAGATTTCCGATATTCCCGAATTCGTGCGCGGCATGGTAATGGTGAAAAAAGCCACCGCCCGTGCCAATGCCGAATTGGGCGTACTTTCCGCCGAAGTTGCCGCCGCGATTGATGCCGCCTGCGACGAAGTGCTGGTGAAAGGCCGCTGCCTCGACCAATTCCCGTCGGACGTATTCCAAGGCGGAGCGGGTACATCGGTGAACATGAATACCAACGAAGTCGTGGCCAATCTGGCTTTGGAACACTTGGGCAAAGCCAAAGGCAGCTACGACATCATCGACCCTATGGATCATGTAAACGCCAGCCAGTCTACCAACGACGCTTACCCGACCGGCTTCCGTTTGGCCGTTTACAACAGCACGGTGGCCATGATGGCGCAAATGAACCGCCTGAAACAGGCCTTCGAAGCCAAAGCCGAAGAATTTAAAGACGTGTTGAAAATGGGGCGTACCCAGCTTCAAGATGCCGTGCCCATGTCGTTGGGACAGGAATTCAAAGCCTTTGCCGTCCTGCTGGAAGAAGAAAACTCCAATCTGCAACGCAATATCGATTTGCTGCTGGAAATCAACTTGGGCGCAACCGCCATCGGCACGGGCGTGAACACTCCCGAAGGCTATGCCCCGCTGGCAGTGAAAAAACTGGCCGAAATCAGCGGCCTGCCCTGCACGCTGTCGCCCAATCTGATTGAAGCCACCTCCGACTGCGGCGACTACGTCAGCGTCCATGCCGCGTTGAAACGCCTGGCTGTGAAACTTTCCAAAATCTGTAACGACTTGCGCCTGATGTCATCCGGCCCGCGTGCAGGCATCAAGGAAATCAACCTGCCCGAAATGCAGGCCGGTTCGTCCATCATGCCCGCCAAAGTCAATCCCGTGATTCCGGAAGTCGTGAATCAGGTGTGCTTCAAAGTGATCGGCAACGACACTGCCGTAACCTTTGCCGCCGAAGCCGGACAGTTGCAGCTCAATGTGATGGAACCCGTGATTGCACAAGCGATTTTTGAAAGTATCTCGCTGCTGGGCAATGCCTGCGTGAATCTGGCCGACAAATGCGTGGACGGCATTACCGCCAACCGCGAAACCTGTGCCGCCTATGTGCTGAACTCCATCGGCATCGTTACCTACCTGAATCCGTTTATCGGCCATCACAACGGCGACAAGGTCGGCAAAATTTGTGCCCAAACCGGTAAAAACGTGCGCGAAGTGGTGTTGGAACTCGGTTTGCTGAGTGCGGAACAGCTTGACGATATTTTGTCGCCTGCCAATCTGATTAACCCGCAATATAAAGCGAAGAAAGTCGGTTAAACCTTCTTGCATCGATAAAGGCCGTCTGAAAACCCGGAAACGGGTTTCAGACGGCCTCTGTTTGTTGCAAAGCCGGTTGTTTATACCGAGAACGAAGAACCGCAGCCGCAGGTGGTTTCCGCGTTCGGGTTGCGGATGACGAATTGCGAGCCGTGCAGGCTTTCGGTGTAGTCGATTTCCGCGCCGACAAGGTATTGGTAACTCATGGGGTCGACCAGGAAGGTCAGGCCGTTTTTCAAGATTTCGAAATCGTCGTCGTTTTTGATTTCGTCGAAAGTGAAGCCGTATTGGAAGCCCGAACAGCCGCCGCCGTTCACGAAAACGCGCAGTTTCAGGTCGGGGTTGTTTTCTTCGGCAATCAGGTCGGCCACTTTGGTGCAGCAGCTGTCGGTAAAGATGATGGGTGATTCGTCGGACATGGTTCTTTCCTTGTGTGTCATGGTTTGCGCGGTATTTTCGCGCAATGCTCGAGGATAAGCAAGATGGGGCGCAAGGCGTTGATTTCAAGCCATGCGGCGTATGGTGTCAGTCGTGTTGCGAAATAGGTACAAGCTGTTCGCCCCAATGCAGTTTCTGCCGCAGCGTTTTATAGTAGCGGTAGGTGCCCGGGTGCAGTATCCGCAGGCTGTGGCGGTAGCGGCGGATACGCAGCATGTCGCCGCTTTGAATGTCGATGTAGGACTGCCCGTCGAAGTGGGCGCGCGCGTCGCCGGCTTTGGTAATCAGGATGTCGATTTCGCAGGTGTCGGGGACGGCGATGGGGCGGTTGGTCATGGATTGCGGGCAGATGGGGACGAGCGTGAAGGCGCGCAGGCTGGCTTGCAGTATCGGGCCGCCTGCCGCCAGCGCGTAAGCCGTCGAACCGGTGGGCGTGGAGACAATCAGGCCGTCCGAACGCTGGGTGTAAACGAATTCTTTGTTGATAAAGGTTTCGAATTCAATCATTTGGCCCGCACCGCCGCGCGAGATGACCACGTCGTTCAGTGCCAGCGAGTTTTTCACATGGGTGCCGTTGCGGATGAGGTCGGTTTCGAGCAGTATCCTTTCTTCCGCCTGGTGTTTGCCGGTCAGGATGCCTGTGATTTCTTTCAGCATTTCTTCGCGGGGGACTTGGGTCAGGAAACCGAGGTGGCCTTGATTCACGCCTACGAGGGGGATGCGGTAGGGGGCGACTTTGCGGGCGGCGGAAAGGAAGGTGCCGTCGCCGCCCAAAACGATGACCAAGCCGCATTCGCGGCCGATGTTGTCTTTGTCGGTCAGGCGGCAGCGGGGGAGGTCGTCGGGATGGACTACGCCGCCTTCCACGCTTTCGCGGTCGATGAATACGTCGATTTTTTCCGCCAGCAGGAAGTCTATCAGTTCGTGCAGGCTGACTTCTATCCGGGGCGTTTGCGGGCGGGTAACGATGCCGATGCGTTTGAATTCGGTAATCATGGCGGATGGGCGTACGGTAAGGGTAACGGAACGGATTATGGCATGATTGCAGGCCGTCTGAAAGCGGCTGGCGCGGTGTTTTCAGACGGCCTTTTTTGTGTTTTTAAGGCCACAGCCATGCCCAGACGCGGCGGCCTTCGCTTTGCAGCATCAGCAATGTCCGGCAGGCGGCGGCGGTGTTCATGTATTCGATGCCTATGCCTTGCGCGGCCAGCGCGGCGTTGAGTTTCGGATGGAGGAACTGTTGTGTTTTCCCCGTGCCGATTAAGATGATTTCGGGCGGGGCGTATTTTGAGAGGCCGTCTGAAAACGAATCGGCAGTCAAATCCTGCGGGCGTGCGGCGTTTGCGGGCAGGCAGCGGCCTTCGATCAGGCAGACGGCTTCGGTGTGGGTTTCGCCGTTGATTTTCAGACGGCCGTCCGAACCGCCTTCGATATTCCATCCGTCTTGCGGCAGGTGTTCCTGAAACTGCATATTTTTCTTTCTGAATAAGGGTTTTTCGGGTAGGATTGCGCGTTTTTGACGGCAAGTTTAGCCATTCAGGGAACGCTTAACAAGGAGTGATGATGAAACCGGTCAATATCGGCATTTTGGGTTTGGGTACCGTGGGCAGGGGCACGGCGGAAGTGTTGCGCGCAAACGCGGCGGAAATCAGCCGCCGGCTGGGACGCGCGGTAAACGTGTTTATGGTGTCCACGCGCGACGAAGCCAAAGCCCGCGCCGCCTGTCCGCCCGAAACCCTGATTACCGCCGACCCGTTCGAAGTCGTGCGCCACCCGGAAGTGGACATCGTGGCCGAAGTGTTCGGCGGCACGGAAGCGGCCAAAGAGCTGGTGTTGGAAGCCATACGCCACGGCAAACACGTCGTTACCGCCAATAAAAAACTGCTGGCCGAATACGGCAGCGAAGTTTTCGCGCTGGCGGAAGAAAAAAACGTGATGGTGCAGTTTGAAGCAGCGGTGGCGGGCGGCATTCCGATTATCAAAGCCCTGCGCGAAGGCTTGTCGGCCAACCGCATCCGCAGCATCGCCGGCATCATCAACGGCACCAGCAATTTCATCTTGAGCGAAATGCGCGAAAAAGGCAGCGCGTTTGCCGACGTATTGAAAGAAGCGCAGGCTTTGGGCTATGCCGAAGCCGACCCGACCTTCGATATCGAAGGCCACGACGCGGGGCATAAAATCACCATCATGAGCGCGCTGGCGTTCGGTACGCCGGTCAATTTCCAAGCCTGCTATCTCGAAGGCATCAGCGGTCTCGACAGCCGCGACATCAAATATGCCGAAGAACTCGGCTACCGCATCAAACTTCTGGGCATCACGCGCAAAACCGACAAAGGCATCGAATTGCGCGTCCATCCCACCCTGTTGCCCGAAAGCCGCCTGTTGGCCAATGTGAACGGCGTGATGAACGCCGTGCGCGTGAATGCCGACATGGTGGGCGAAACCCTGTATTACGGCGCGGGTGCGGGCGCGCTGCCGACCGCTTCCGCCGTGGTGGCCGACATCATCGACATCGCCCGCCTGATTGATGCCGATACCGGCCACCGCGTGCCGCATCTGGCCTTCCAGCCTTCGCAGGTTCAGGCGCAAACCATCCTGCCGATGGACGAAATCATTAGCAGCTATTACTTGCGCGTACAGGCGCAGGACAAGCCGGGCGTACTCGGCCGCATCGCCAATCTGCTGGCGGATCAAAACGTTTCGATAGAGGCATTGATTCAAAAAGGCGTGGTGAACGGAGACACCGCCGAAATCGTCATTCTGACCCACAGCACGGTCGAGAAACACGTCAAGGCCGCCATCGCCGGCATCGAAGGCATGGATACGGTAAACGGCAAAGTAACCATGATACGCATGGAGAGCTTAAATGACTGAACAGGCGCAAAGGCCGTCTGAAAACCCTTCAGACGAAGAGCAACGCCGCGAACAAACGCTCAAGTCCAAACGCAAAATCCGCACCATACGCATTTGGCTGTGGGTAATCGCCTCGTTGTTCGCAGCCACCTTCTTCCTGTCGCAATGCGCCATGAGCAAACCGCGCGCCAAGGCCGCATTTGTCGAATCGTGCATCCAAAACGTGCCGTTCTCGCCCAAATGGCAGGGCGATTTGCAAACGCTGGGTTTGAAGGACGACAGCGGCAAGCTGGTGCAAAACTACTGCGTCTGCATGTGGGCGGAGCCGCTGGACAAACTCAGCCAAGAACAGCTCGACGGCTTTGCCAAACTCGACAGTCAAAAACAGCTTGAACTCCTGGGCGGTGCCGAAGCCTTCAATGCCCGCGATAAGCAGTGCCTCGCCGGTTTGAAGGCCGCGCAGTAAGCCTCCGGCCCGGTTGTTCCCATCTAAAAGGCCGTCTGAAAAATACCGCCGCGTATTTTCAGACGGCCTTTTAACATCCCCGAGCGCATGTTATAGTGGATTGGCTTTAAATCGGAATGAGGCGGCCAACGCCGCATCGGTTTGAAGTTTCCCGCCGTACGCGGCGCACATAAAAATCCCAACGACACCAAAGGAAGAAATCATGCAAACAATATCCCCGCTCCCCCGTCCCGAAATCGATGCCGACGGCCTGCTCGAATATTCCGTGGTTTATACCGACCGCTCGCTGAACCACATGTCGCAAAAATTTCAGACGGCCTTGCGTTACATCTCCGCCACCTTGAAAAAAGTTTACCGCGCACAGCATGCCGCCGTCGTTCCCGGCACCGGAACTGCCGGTATGGAGGCGGTGGCGCGCCAGTTCGCACGCGGCAAAAAATGCCTGATTGTGCGCAACGGCTTTTTCAGCTACCGCTGGTCGCAAATCCTCGAACAAAGCGGCATCGCATCGGAAACCAAAGTGCTGGCCGCACGGCAGGAAGACCGCTTCCAAGCCCCGTTTTCGCCTGCGCCGATAGAAGAAGTATGTGCAGAAATCGCCGCCTTCCGTCCCGACATCGTGTTCGCCCCGCATGTTGAAACCGCCTCCGGCATCATGCTGCCCGACGGCTACATCGCCAAGCTGGCCGAAGCCGTCCACACCGTCGGCGGCCTGTTGGCGGTGGACTGCATCGCATCAGGCTGCATCTGGCTCGATATGGAAAAACTCGGCATCGACATCCTGCTTTCCGCACCGCAGAAAGGCTGGAGCGGAACGCCCTGCGGCGGCTTGGTCATGCTGAACGGAACGGCTTATCAAAAAGCGCAGGAAACCCAGTCCGACAGCTTCGCCCTCGACCTGAAAAAATGGCTGCAAATCATGGAGGCATTTGAAAACGGCGGCCATGCCTACCATGCCACGATGCCGACCGACGGCCTGCTGCGCCTGCACGACATGATGCGCGAAGCCGAAGGCATCGGTTTCGACAAATTGGCCGAAGCACAGCGCGAATTGGGCGGCAAAATACGCGGCCTGCTGGCCGAACGGGGTTTCCCGAGTGTGGCGGCGGCAGGGTTTGAAGCCCCCGGCGTCGTGGTCGCTTATACCGACAATCCCGAAATCCAAAGCGGCCGCGCCTTTATCCCGCACGGGATGCAGATTGCTTCCGGCGTGCCGCTGCAATGCGGCGAGCGTGCCGATTTCCAAACCTTCCGTTTGGGCCTGTTCGGTTTGGACAAGCTGCAAAACATCGAACGGACGGTGCAAAGTTTTGCCGAAGCATTGTCAAAAATAGAACGGTGATGGAAAGATCATCGCGATGCAGGGCGGCGCGGTATTCCGCCCTGTGCGGGAAACCGCCCAACGGGACATAACGGCGTTACAGTTTCCGGCCGGTTCCGCCAATAGGGAGGCCGTCTGAAAAAGCAAGCTGCAATCAGCGGGTTGCTTTTTCAGACGGCCTTTTGGTGTGATAAACGGTCGGGAAAACAGTTTCAGACGGCCTCAATCACATCTGCCGTTCGCGCCACATCAGGTAATCGCGCAGCGGGGGAACCGGCGGGTTCAGGCAGTGCGGGCAGATGCCTGTTACGTCTTCGTCTTCAAATTCTTCGATGTGCAGGGCGTTGGGGTCGAAACGCGCCTGCTGCATCACGGCCTGTGCCAGTGCCTGCTGCTGCACCACGTCGAATTCGAAGCGTTGCAGGATTTCTTCCAGCAGCTCGTTTTCCGGCCCGCTGAACGGCTGGCGGTGTGTTTCTATCATGCGGGCGTAGTCGCCGTTGCTGATTTTCTGTTCGATAAGTGTACGCATAACCGGACTTTTGAAAAAAGCCCGCATCATATCGCGAAACGGCATGGCGGGCTACGGGGCTTTACAGTTGCGGCAGTTTGGCGGCCAGGCGGCGGCTGTTTTCAATCAGGCCGCAGTCTTCCTGATGCAGGGGCAGCGCGCAATCCATCATCAGGAGGTTGTTCGGGCGGCGGGTGTGCAGGCTCATGCGGATTTTTGCCGGAATGAAGGGCAGGTTGCGGGCGGCGGCAAAGTCGGCGGCACGGCGGTTGGCGGTTTCGAGCATGAAGCGCAGGCTGATGTCGAGGTGGAAAACGCGCGCCTGCAAAACCAAAATCCGGGCGGCAAACCAGTCGGCCTCGTCGGTAAACACGCTCGGGCTGGGACGGCTGAAATCGTGGCGCGAGGCGGCAATCATCAGGGCGGTGGTGCGGATTTGCGGCAGCATCGCCTCGGCGGCCAACGCGCCGAAATTTTCCGGCAGGCTGTCGTCGATTAAGTCGGGACGGTGGCCGTTGCCGTCTACAACCAGGCAGCATCGGTTGAGTGTTTCGATATCGGCGTTGTGTTGCAAAGGTTGTGCGTTTTGCATGGCAGGCTCCTGAATCTGTTCGGTTCCGCTGTTGCCGGTAAGCGGTGGTTTCGGCGGCCTGTATCGGGTAAGGGAAAAACAATAAAGCCGCCTGTTCGGTTTGGACGGGCGGCTTTTTCGCTGTTGCTCTATTTTACGCAGACGCAAAAAGATACCGCACCTTGGTGCGATACCAATAAAAATAAGCAACAGAGCGAATTTGCATGATGTTTCTCGTTAAAACGTTTAAAGAATGGGGCGGACTTTAAAACAGTTTGTTAGCCGTTGTCAATATCCTTTGTGTTAAAAAGCACCGAAATAATAGAAGATGTAGACAACAAGCAATATCAGCGGCAGAAAGAGGAGGGCGGTTTGCCGCCTGTATGCGAATTCGCCTTTCAAATGGTGGGTAATCAGGGCGAACAGGACGTATTTGAACAGGAAGGCGCATTCGCAGGCCAATATGATACCGTTGATTAAGAATTGGGAGCTGCCGGGAGTGGCCGGAAAGAAATGGAAGTAAACGGCGGTGAAAAGCGGCAGAAGGCAGACCAGCAGCCAGCGGAAGGGAAGGGGGGATTTGGCGGTATCGGACATTTCGGATTTCGATAATCGGGGATGCGGTGTGTTTGGGGTGAGCCGTTTTTTTCAGACGGCCTCATCGGGTTTGGAGGCCGTCTGAAAGGTTTCGGGCGGATTTAACGGCCGTAAATTTGTGCCGCGGCCGCGCTGACGCCTTGCGACAGCGATTCCAGCATGGCTTCGTAACCGTCTCCGTGCTGCGGGGTTTCCGCGCGGAATCGGCGGCTGCCGGAGTCGGAACGGATGTAGCCTTCAACCAGCGTGCTGCCCAAGTAGCTGCCTTGGAAGGCTTCGAGGTAGATGGTTGCCGATTGTGCGGCTTTGCTTTGATGGGCGGGGACGAAATAGCGGCCGGTATCCATGCGGTTGAATTCGTTGGCAAACCGCGCGGCGGCGGCCTGATCCAGCGGTTGCGCCCACAGGTGGTTGCGGGCGTAGTCGAGCCGGAAAGCGTCCGAGCGGTATGCCAGCCCGCCCCTGTTCAGCGGTTCGGCCGGAACGACGCGCAGGGCGGTTTCGGTTTTGCCGCGCGTGTGTTCGGGCATTTGGAAGGTGCTGTCGGGCAGGGTGAAATAGTTGGTTTGCGGTGTGGCGCAGGCGGCAAGCAGGAAGGCGGCCGCCAGCGGCAGAAGCAGTTTTTTCATCCGGATTTCCTTAATTTGTGTGCAATGCTGCGTGAAACGCTGGATTTGAAAAAGAAGGGCGGATTATAGCCGATTTGGCCGTTGCGGGCGGAATTGGGCCGTCTGAAGGTGTTTTTTCGGTTTGTCGGGGGGCGTTTGCGACTGCTTTTTCAAGTAGGTTTTTGTGGTGTTGAGAGTAAAAAGACGGGGAAGCCGGCGGCTGTCGGCAAATGTTAAGGCATCAGACGGCAGCGTACAGTCCATTGGCTGTTTTTTAGGGCATGTCCATCGGTAATGATGGTTGAAGACCGGTGTTTCAGACGGCCTTTAGATGATTGCCGCTCAGGATTTGATCAGCTTGCGCAGTGAGGAATGATTGTGTTTGATGTCGGCAATCAATTGGTCGTATTGGTGCATCCGCATGAGTGAGCGGGCGATCAGGTAAACGGCAAATACAATCAGGCTGATGTTGATCAGGCTGACTACGGCCAGCAGCAGCCAGACTTCGGCCGGGCTGTACCATTTTGATGTGGCGATTAGTGCGCTGAAAATCGACAACGGGAGTGCCAGTACGGCGATTCCGGTCCGCATGACGGCAAGCGCGGTGCGTTTTTCGGCCAACAGCAGTTGGACTTGGTTGATGCTGAGGATGTCGTCTTGTTGTTCGGAAACATCCATTTTATCCCCCGTTCTGTTTTCAGACGGCCTCACAGCAGGCCTCGTTCTACGAGCGATACCGCCTGCCTCGCCGTAACGATGAAATGGTCGAGCAGCCGCACGTCCACCAGTTCCAGGGCTTGTTTCAGACGGCCTGTCCATTCGATGTCGGAAGGCGAAGGTTCGGCCGCGCCGCCGGGGTGGTTGTGCGCCACAATCAGCGAGTCGGCGTAATGGTCGAGTGCCAGTTTCACCACTTCGCGCACATACACTGTGTTTTCCGCCACTGTGCCGCGCGACAGTTCCACGCAGTTTATCAGGCGGTTTTGGCGGTTGAGCAGCAATACCAGCGAAACTTCCACTCGTTCGTGCCCCAGGTGCAGGCGCAGGAAGTCGGCGGCCGCCTTGGGGCTGTCGAACAGTGTGCCTTCCTGCAACTCTTCGGCCAGCACCCGCCGCCCGATTTCGCGCACCACGGCAAATTGGGTGAAACTGGCCTGCCCCATGCCTTTGTGCCGTACCAGTTCGCGCTCTGGTGCGTTCATTAGCCGACCCAGGCTGCCGAATTCGTTTAAAAGGTAACGCGCCAAATCGACCGCGCTCATGCCTTTGATGCCGGTACGCAGCAGAATCGCCAGCAATTCGGCATCGCTCAAGGCCGCCGCGCCCAAGGCCGACAGTTTTTCGCGCGGCCGTTCGCCTTCCGGCCAGTGTTTGATGCTCATGCGTTTCCTTTTTGGTATTTGGCGTTTTCAGACGGCCTCACAGCAGGCCTCGTTCCGTTTTGCCGATTGTTTTCAAATAAAAATCCGGGCCTTTTCCCCATTGCCGTCAAACCGGCAAAAACGGTGTTTTACCCGGCTCAAATACCGGGTTAGGGCGGCAAGGCCTGCCGCAAACCCGAGAAAAAAGCGCGTTCAGGGATATACGCCCGCCTCGCTTTTTTACTGCCTTGGTTTTACAGATAATTTTTTGGTTCGGCTTCCATATTGACGGCTTGTTCCGCATCAGGCAGGCTGGCGCAGGTTTGGTAAGAATTGTCCAAGGTCGGAACGGTGCAGAAATGCCATTCCAACTTACCGCTTTCGTTTTTGACAAAATGGCCGTTGGCAAAGACATAGGACATATTGTCCGCCAACCACAAACGCCTTTCGGCTTCGTTTTGGGGTGTGCCGCGCCAGCCGTAATCGCGGTATTTGACCAAGGCTTGGTACATTTCTTCGGTCATCTTGCCACGGGTGTCATAAGTCAGGATGTTTTGAACGGGTATGATGTGGCGGTTTTTCGCATCCAGCAGGCGGTAGGCCGCCGCGTTGGTTTGGTGGTGGCCGAGAAAATAACCGCCTTCCCATGAGAGTTGTACCCAGCCGTTGGGCAGGGTCAGGGTCTGAATGTCCAAATCGCCTATGCCGTATGTTTTGCCCGAACCGTATAAATCGGCATTCAGGTATTCGCCATGTTGTTGCCAGATTTCCTGTTTGAATTTGTCCAGTTGTTGCTGTTGCCAATCGGACGGGTTTGTCTTTACGGCGGATGTGGCAGCCTGTTGCATGCTGTTTGGGTCGGGAGTTGTTTGGCCGCATGCGGCCAGCAGGCAGGCGATAAGGGCAAGGTTGGCTTTGGTCATTTGTTTTCCTTTCGGTTTTTTAAACGGCCTTCAACGATTCAAATACCGCGAAATAATCGGGGAAGGTTTTGCGGGTGCATTGCGGGTCGTTGATGGTAACAGGTACGCCCAGCAGTGAAACCAGTGAGAAGCACATCGCCATGCGGTGGTCGTCGTAGGTGTCGATAACGGCGTTCGGCGTGAGTCTTTCCGGCGGGGCGATGTGTATGGCTTCGGCTTCTTCCTTCACAGTTGCGCCGACTTTCCTTAATTCGGCGGCCATGGCGGCAATGCGGTCGGTTTCTTTGACGCGCCACGAGCCGATATTGCGCAGGGTGCAGGGCGCGCCCGCCGCCAGGGCGACGACGGCCAGCGTCATGGCGGCGTCGGGGATGTGGTTTGCGTCCAAATCGAAAGGCAGGACGGCTTGCCCTTCTGCGCGGGAAACTTCGATGAAGTCGTCGCCCCATGTTACCGTCGCGCCGATTTTTTCCAGTTCGCGGGCAAAGGCGGCATCGCCCTGTATGGCGTTTTTTCCTAAGCCGGTAACACGTATCGGTACGGCGGCAAGCAGTCCGGCGGCAAGGAAGTAGGATGCGCTGGACGCGTCGCCTTCGACATGGACCGTTTCGGGGGCGATGTAGCGGGCGGCGGGCAGCCGGAAACGCCGATAGCCGTCGTTTTCCACATTGACGCCGAATCGGCGCATCAGGTTGAGCGTGATGTCGATATAGGGTTTGGAAATCAGCTCGCCCTCCACCTGTATTTCAAATGCTTCGCCGGTCAGCGGCAAGGCCATCAGCAGCGCGGTCAGGAACTGGCTGGAAACGTTGCCTTTGACGGGTACGCTGCGGATGCCGTTGTCCTGCCGTTTGCCGATGTGCAGCGGCGGGTAGTTTTCGTTGCCGGTGTAGCGGATGTCCGCACCGATGACGCGCAGGGCATCGACCAAATCGCCGATGGGGCGTTCGTGCATGCGCGCCACGCCGTGTAGGCGGTAATCGCCGCCCAAGACGGCCAGCGCGGCGGCCAGCGGGCGGAAGGCGGTGCCGGCGTTGCCGAGGAATAAATCGGCTTCGCGCTGCGGGAAACGGCCGCCGCAGCCGTGTATCCGAATCAGGCCGTCTGAAAGCGGTTCGATGCCCACGCCCAAGGCAGTCAGGGCATCAAGCATACGGTCGGTGTCGTCCGATTGGAGCAGCGAGCGTATCGTGCAGCCGTTGTCGGACAAGGCGGCCAGCAGCAGGGTGCGGTTGCTGATGCTTTTCGAGCCGGGCAGGGCGATGGAGGAAGGTTTCAGACGGCGTGGTTCTAGGCGGATGGAGTCGGTCATGATTTTTATACTGGAAGATAGGGGAAAGAGTTGTTATAGTCGCTTGGCGCAACATTATACAAGGCGGGGCGTGGCAGTGGAATCCCGCAACAGGCAACGATAAATCGACAATAAACCAAGGATATGCAAACAATGACGGCAAAAATAATCGCAATAGACGGGCCTAGCGCGTCGGGAAAAGGAACGGTGGCATCACGGGTGGCGGCGGCTTTGGGCTGGGACTATCTCGACTCCGGCGCGCTCTACCGCCTGACTGCGCTGTACGCGCGGCAGAAACAGACGGAATGGACGGACGAAGAGGGTGTGGCAAAGCTGGCTGCGGGGCTGCCTGTAGAATTCATCGGGCAGACTGTATTGCTGGACGGTGCGGATGTTTCCCAAGAAATACGCAGCGAAGCCGTCGGCATGGGTGCATCCGCCGTGGCGCAGCTGCCTGCCGTGCGTGCGGCCTTGCTGCAACGCCAGCGCGATTTTCAGACGGCCAAAGGATTGGTGGCCGACGGGCGGGACATGGGTTCGGTCGTCTTTCCCGACGCGGTTTTGAAGGTGTTTCTGACCGCCTCTGCGGAGATTAGGGCGCAGAGGCGTGCCAAACAGCTCGGCCTGCCTTGCAGCGGCGTGGCTTTCGATAGGATTTTGGCCGATATCGAAGCCCGCGACGCAGCCGACAGCCGCCGCACGGTCGCACCGCTGCGCCGCCTTCCCGATGCCGAATTGCTGGATACCTCGGAAATGGGTATCGACGAAGCGGTAAAAAAAGTAATTGATTGGTATGAAAAAAAACAAAGCTGATATATAATGCGCGCTTTCGTGTTTCACACGGCCTGACGGTATACCCGAAGGCCGTCTGAAAATATGTTTGCACCACCTGTCCGGCTGGGGAGGGCAGGTGTTTTTCAACCTCAAACCCCGCGTGCCCCGGCAGCGCAAGAAAGATTTAGCAAATATGGAAAATTTTGCCCAGTTGTTGGAAGAATACTCAGCAGTACAGGAAATGAACCAAGGCGAGGTTATCACCGCCGAAGTGGTGGCGATTACCGACAAGCACGTCATCGTCAATGCAGGTTTGAAATCCGAATCCCTGATCGACATCAACGAATTTAAAAACCTGCAAGGTGAAGTAGAAGTTAAAGTAGGCGATTTCGTTACCGTAACCATCGAATCCGTTGAAAACGGTTTCGGCGAAACCAAACTGTCGCGCGAAAAAGCCAAACGCGCCGCCGACTGGATCGCCTTGGAAGAAGCCATGGAAAACGGCGACATCCTGTCCGGCCTGATCAACGGCAAAGTAAAAGGCGGCCTGACCGTCATGATCAACAGCATCCGTGCTTTCCTGCCCGGTTCGCTGCTGGACGTTCGTCCTATCAAAGACACCTCCCACTTTGAAGGCAAAGAAATCGAATTCAAAGTCATCAAACTGGACAAAAAACGCAACAACGTCGTGGTTTCCCGCCGCGCCGTTCTGGAAGCTACTTTGGGTGAAGAGCGCAAAGCCCTGCTGGAAAACCTGCAAGAAGGCACTGTAGTCAAAGGTATCGTGAAAAACATTACCGACTACGGCGCGTTTGTCGACTTGGGCGGCATCGACGGCCTGCTGCACATCACCGATTTGGCATGGCGCCGTGTGAAACACCCGAGCGAAGTGCTGGAAGTCGGTCAAGAAGTCGAAGCCAAAGTTTTGAAATTCGACCAAGACAAACAACGCGTTTCTTTGGGCATCAAACAACTGGGCGAAGATCCGTGGAGCGGTTTGGCCCGCCGTTACCCGCAAGGCACCCGTCTGTTCGGCAAAGTATCCAACCTGACCGACTACGGTGCGTTCGTTGAAATCGAACAAGGTATCGAAGGTTTGGTACACGTTTCCGAAATGGACTGGACAAACAAAAACGTACATCCGAGCAAAGTGGTTCAATTGGGTGACGAAGTAGAAGTCATGATTCTGGAAATCGACGAAGACCGCCGCCGTATTTCTTTGGGCATGAAACAATGCCAAGCCAATCCGTGGGAAGATTTTGACGCCAACTACAACAAAGGCGACAAAATCAAAGGTGCGGTTAAATCGATTACCGACTTCGGCGTATTTGTCGGCCTGCCGGGCAACATCGACGGTTTGGTTCACCTGTCTGACCTGTCTTGGACCGAAACAGGCGAAGAAGCCGTCCGCAAATACAAAAAAGGCGAGGAAGTCGAAACCGTCGTTTTGGCCATCGATGTGGAAAAAGAGCGCATCTCCTTGGGTATCAAACAACTGGAAGGCGATCCGTTCGGTAACTACATCAGCGTGAACGACAAAGGTTCTTTGGTTAAAGGTACTGTAAAATCCGTTGAAGCCAAAGGTGCGGTTATTGTACTGGGCGACGAAGTTGAAGGTTACCTGCCTGCTTCCGAATTTGCCGCAGACCGCGTTGAAGACCTGACAACCAAATTAAACGAAGGTGATGCCGTTGAAGCCGTTATCGTAACGGTAGACCGCAAAAACCGCAGCATCAAACTGTCAGTTAAAGCGAAAGACGCCAAAGAAAGCCGTGACGCGCTGAATTCGGTTAATGCCGCATCAACAGCCAGTGCCGGTACGACCAGTCTGGGTGATTTGTTGAAAGCCAAGTTGTCTGGCGATCAAGAATAATTGCGGAACAAAATTATGACCAAATCAGAGTTGATGGTTCGTTTGGCTGAGGTTTTTGCTCAGAAAAACGGTACGCACCTGCTGGCCAAAGATGTCGAGTACAGCGTGAAAATACTGGTTGATACCATGACCAGATCGCTGGCTCGAGGCCAGAGGATAGAAATCCGAGGATTTGGCAGTTTCGACTTAAACCATCGTCCCGCCCGGCAAGGGCGCAATCCGAAAACGGGTGATAAAGTGAGTGTGCCTGAGAAATACGTGCCTCACTTCAAACCCGGCAAGGAATTGCGCGAACGAGTCGATCGGGCAATGGCTGCCGAAGCCGAGTGATTGTTGTGAAAGAGTGCCGCCAAGTGCGGCACTCTTTATTTGTGTGATTTGTGTGCTTAAACGATAACTTTGTTTAACATTATGTGTAAATCCATTATAATGCCGATACTATGAGTAGAAGGCCGTCTGAAAGTTATGTCTGAAATAAATTCCAACCGTTTTGTTCCGCCCCCTTATCACAATCACAGTCCGCTGACTTGGTATCAGGCTGCTTCACAGCAGGCCGCCTTTATCCGTGATGCCGCCCAAGCAAGGGCGATCGAGCATTTGGATAGATTGTGGACGGAATTGATGATGTTTAAACGCAAGAGAAACCGTTTTTTGGGTCGGAGCTTGCGTTCTCCCCAGCTGCCTAAAGGATTGTATTTCTACGGCGGTGTCGGCCGGGGTAAAAGTTTTCTTATGGATGCTTTTTATGGCTGCCTTCCTTATCGGCGGAAACGGCGGGTTCACTTTCACGCTTTTATGGCTGAAATTCACCAGCGTTTGCGAGGATTGAAAAGTGAAGCCAATCCTTTGAAGGCTGTGGCTGCGGAAATTGCCAAAGAAACGCGGGTGTTGTGCTTTGATGAGTTTCATGTGAGCGATATTGCGGATGCCATGATTTTGGGGAGATTGTTGGAAAACTTGTTTAACGAAGGCGTAGTACTGGTGGCGACATCCAACTACGCGCCGTCGGAGTTATACCCTCAAGGACAGAACCGCAGCAGTTTCCTGCCAACCATCGCGTTGATTGAAGAGAAATTGACCATCCTGAATGTGGATGGCGGAGAGGATTACCGGCATCGTACCCTGACGGCTGCCGAGGTATTTTATATTCCCGCAAACGACGAGAATGAACGGAAATTGGCCGATTTGTTTACTCAAGTGACGGCAGGTCAAGTAGAGAGGCCGTCTGAAATAGAAATCCACGGACGGATGCTTCGGTGTAAAAAACGGACGGATAAAGCAATTTGGTTTGATTTCCGTATGTTGTGTTTCGGGCCGCGTTCGCAGGCCGACTATCTGTATTTGTCAGAACATTACGAGATGATTTTTGTTTCCGGTATTGAAAAATTATCTCAGGCAGAGCGTGCGGAAGCGCGTCGCCTGACTTGGCTGATTGATGTTATGTATGATTATCGCGTAAAGTTTTGCGCAACCTGCGACGTACCTGTTGGTGAGATTTATGTAGAAGGGGATTTTGCGCAAGAATTTGTCCGTACGGCCAGCCGTTTAACCGAAATGCAATCTCAGGAATATTTGAACCTGCCCCATCTGACTTTAGGAAAGCCGGTTTGATGAGTATATAGTCAAACAACAAATAAGGCGGAATACGGAAAAACTTGTTACAATGCGCCGGCATTGCCAATAGGTAAGGCTGTGCCGTTTGTTTGTTTTTTTTATAAGGAGAATTGAATGACTATTCAACGTACTATTTCTATTATAAAACCCGATGCAGTTGGTAAAAACGTTATCGGCAAAATTTATAGTCGTTTTGAGGACAATGGTCTAAAGATTGTGGCGGCAAAAATGAAGCATCTCAGCAGGGAGGAGGCTGAGGGATTCTACGCCGTTCATAAAGAGCGTCCGTTTTTTCAGGATCTGGTTAATTTTATGATTAGCGGTCCGGTGATGATTCAAGTACTTGAAGGTGAGGACGCAGTAGCAAAAAATCGCGAATTGATGGGGGCGACTAATCCTAAAGAGGCCGCTGCCGGAACTATCCGCGCTGATTTTGCCGAATCGGTTGGAGAAAATGCCGTGCATGGTTCCGACAGCTTGGAAAATGCTGCTTTGGAAATTGCATATTTCTTTACCGAAGCTGAAATTTGCCCGCGTTAATATATAGTTAGTAATAAGGTTTTTACTGCCGCCAGAGTTGGCGGCAGTAAGGCTGTTAAAGTAAGGCCGTCTGAAAATTTGCATGGCGACGGCTTTAACTTTAACGGTTTAATGAAAAGCCTGCCGAAATACATGAAAAAAAATTTATTGGATTATGATTTAAACAGCCTGACTGCTTGGTTTGCCGAGATGGGGGAAAAACCGTTTCGCGCCAAACAGGTCATGCGCTGGATGCACTGGGGCGGCGCGGCTGACTTTGCAGAAATGACAGATTTGGCCAAATCGTTGCGTGCCAAATTGGAAGAATGTGCCATTGTTGGGGTTCCTGCGCTAATGACTGCGCAAGAATCAAAAGATGGTACAAGAAAATGGCTGTTGGATGTCGGAACGGGTAATGGTGTAGAAACTGTATTTATCCCGGAGGCGGATCGAGGTACATTATGTATATCTTCTCAAGTAGGTTGTGCTTTGGAGTGTACGTTTTGTTCGACCGGGCGGCAAGGGTTTAACCGCAATCTGACTACTGCGGAAATTATCGGCCAATTGTGGTGGGCCAATAAAGCATTGGGAGCCACACCCAAAAACGAACGCATGATTTCGAATGTCGTTATGATGGGTATGGGTGAACCGTTAGCAAATTACGATAATGTGGTACGGGCATTGGCCGTGATGCTGGATGATCACGGATACGGTTTGAGCCGTCGCCGAGTAACGGTTTCAACTTCAGGCATGGTGCCTCAAATGGATAGGCTCAAAGAGGATATGCCGGTGGCTCTTGCCGTATCCCTGCATGCATCCAATGATGAGGTGCGGGATCAAATTGTGCCGCTTAATAAAAAATATCCTTTGAAAGATTTGATGGCGGCTTGTCGCCGTTATTTGGTTAAGGCTCCGCGCGATTTTGTTACGTTTGAATATGTGATGCTGGACGGTATCAATGATAAGGCTGAGCATGCGCGTGAATTATTGGATTTAGTCCGTGATGTACCTTGCAAATTTAATCTAATCCCTTTTAATCCGTTCCCTAATTCAGGTTATGAGCGTTCTTCTAGTGAAAATATACGGATTTTCCGCGATATTTTGCAGCAGGCCGGGTTGGTTGTGACTGTACGGAAAACACGAGGTGATGATATTGATGCTGCTTGTGGCCAATTAGCCGGCCAAGTACAAGATAAAACACGCCGCCAACAAAAATGGCATCAGCTATTGATTCAGCAATGAGGTGGAAGTTATGAAGAATTTATGGATTGCAGTTTTGCTTGCTTGTGCATTGAGTGCGTGTAAAAGTACTGAATTGAAAAGACCAAGTAAGAAGGAACGTACTGAAGAAGTATCCAGAATCAAGACACAATTATCCGTTGAATACATGCGTGCGGGAGATTACAGATTAGCCGTCACTACGATAGAGGAAGCTTTGCAGGCTGACCATAAGAATGAGATTGCATGGTTGATGCGTGCGCAAATTTATCAATATTTAAAGGTAAATGACAAAGCGGAAGAAAGTTTTCGAGAAGCTTTACGGCTAAAACCGGATAGTGCGGAAATTAATAATAATTATGGATGGTTTTTGTGTAACTATTTAAATAATCCTAATGCCGCAATACCTTATTTCGATCGTGCGTTAGCAGATCCTACATATCCTGCACCACAAGTTGCTTATATGAATAAGGGTATCTGCAGTGCAAAAATGGGTCAGTACTCATTGGCACAAGCGTATTTGGAACGTGGTCTTGCTTCTGCTCCGGCATTCATGCCGATTCGTAAGGAGTTGGCAAGAACGAAAATGTTGGCCGGGCAAATTAAAGAGGCTGATCAGTTGTTTAGACAATACCAGAGTCAAATGGAAGTATTGAGTGCTGATGATTTATTATTAGGATGGCAGCTTTCTCGGGCTTCAGGTAATTCACAGGCTGCATATGAATATGAAGCTCAAATTAGAGCAAATTACCCTTATTCTGAAGAATTAAAAACAATTTCAGCAGGGCACTAAAAATATGAATCAAACTACTGAGAATCAGGCTGTAGGACAAGATCCTGCCGTGGAATTTGGCCGGATATTAAGATTGGGTCGTGAAGAGAAAGGTTTGTCTATCGGAGAGGTAGCAGAACGTTTAAAGCTGTCGGCAAAGCAGATTGAGGCGTTTGAGTCCGGCAATTACGAAGGCATGCCAGAAGGAGTCTTTATTAGAGGATTTTTAAGGAGTTACGGCAGATTTTTAGATTTGGATGAGCAAGCCGTTTCAATGCATTTGGACAGAATTGTGCCTCAGTCCGGTAAGGGTAGCTATAACGTTGAGCCAAATACCTCAAGTTCTTTGAATTATCGGAATCAAAAAATTGAAAAATCTTTTCCAACATGGATTTTTGGTGTTATTGCAATTGCTATAATTATTGCTGGTGTGTATATCTGGCAGGGAAAATCCAAAGAAGAAAATGCCAAGCAAACTTCGCGTAGCGAGGAAAGTGTGAGTTTGGGAGAAGTTGCTGCGCCAAACCTTGATAATGGCAATGTGTCGGTTGTACCGATGCCGGCAGGAGCTTCAGCTGCATCACAGGCTTTGTCCCAAGATAATGAAGGTTCGGCTAATGCAACTGGAAATGAACTGGTCGTTAAGGTTCGTTACCGTTCTATGTTGGTCGTTAAAGATAAAACCGGCAAAGAGTTGTTGAACAGTATTGTGCCGGCAAATAGCGAACACAGATTTTCAGGCCAAGAACCTTATGATGTTTGGATCGGTTATGCCAAGGGTGCTGTAGCGAGTTATGGTTCGCAAGACATTCAAGTTTCCGATCACATGATTGATAAAAAAACTGCTTCGTTTACGGCAGGAAAATAAATTCAGATGAACACACAAATACTGCGCCGTCCTACCCATCAAGTACAAATTGATCATGTTAGTGTTGGTTCGGACTCGCCCGTCATTGTCCAATCGATGACCAACACAGACACGGCAGATGCCCAAGCCACTGCTTTACAGGTAAAGGAACTCAGTGAAGCCGGTTCGGAAATGGTGCGGATTACTGTTAATAATCCAGAATCTGCTGCTAAAGTGGCTGAAATCCGTCAGCGTTTGGACGATATGGGTTGCAACACTCCGTTAATAGGAGATTTCCATTTTAACGGCGAACGCCTGTTGGCGGAATTTCCTGATTGTGCCAAAGCCCTATCAAAATACCGTATCAATCCGGGTAATGTCGGTAAGGGCTCAAAAGGTGATGAAAAATTTGCTTTTTTAATTCGTACGGCCGCTGAATATGGCAAGGCTGTGCGTATCGGTGTGAATTGGGGCTCGTTGGATCAGAGTTTGGCCAAGAGGATGATGGATGCGAATTTAGCTTCCGCCAATCCGAAAACGCCGGAAGAAATCATGAAGGAAGCCCTGATTGTTTCTGCATTGGAATCAGCCCAGAAGGCAGTTGATTTGGGTTTGCCGGAAAATAAGATTATTTTGTCTTGCAAAGTCAGCGCAGTGCAGGATTTGATTCAGGTATACCGTGAATTGGCTGCCCGTTGCAGTTATCCGCTGCATTTGGGCTTGACTGAAGCGGGCATGGGTAGCAAAGGTATCGTGGCTTCAACTGCGGCATTGTCTGTGTTATTGCAAGAAGGCATCGGCGATACCATCCGTATTTCTTTAACGCCCGAACCCGGTGCTTCGCGTACGAAAGAAGTGGTTGTAGCGCAAGAAATCTTGCAAACCATGGGTCTGCGTTCGTTTACGCCCATGGTTACTGCGTGTCCGGGTTGCGGCCGTACGACCAGCACTGTATTTCAGGAGTTGGCGCGTGATATTCAACAATATTTGCGTGACCAAATGGCGGTTTGGCGATTACAGTATCCCGGTGTGGAAAATCTGAATGTGGCTGTGATGGGCTGCGTGGTAAACGGGCCGGGTGAAAGCAAACTCGCTGATATCGGCATCAGCCTGCCTGGGACGGGAGAAACGCCGATTGCCCCGGTGTATGTGGACGGAGAACGCAAGGTTACGTTAAAGGGCGATAATATGGCTGCCGAGTTTTTGGCCATCGTGCGCGAATATGTAGAAGTTAATTATGGAGAGGGTGGTAAAAAGAGAGACTACCGCCGTGTTATTCCAATTCGGATAGCCTGATTTTTAGTAATGGTAGTGAAAATAAAATGAATCAAGATTTACGGGAACTTTTACTGCGTTTGTATTTGCAAAACAATCCGCAATTGAAGCACCAAATTTTTATCTATACCTATCAGGGTGTAAATGATGCCCTGCATAATCCGTTTCAATTTGTCGGGGCCGATTTGCCGCCGGGGGTAAAAAAAAGCATTATTTTGCAAAATCTACCAGCGGGAGAGATGTTGCAGGCTTTCATCCTACCAATTGATGGAGGGTATGAAATCGAAAATATCGTACTGTACGGTAATAAGGCAGGAGTTTTAGTGAATATCGGTTTGGATCGGAGCAAGATCGAAGAATCTGATAAATACCGCCAGTTTTTACAATTATCAAGCAGTATGCTGCGTCAATTTCAAAATTGAGGCACAGCCGAACAAATCATTTCAGACGGTCTAGGCAGTTAGAAGGCCGTCTGAAAACCGTTATATAGAGAAAGAGAACAATGGGACAGAAAATCCAAGCCGTGAAAGGCATGAATGATTTGTTGCCGCTGGAACAGAAGGATTTCAAGCTGACCAGTGCTTTCTGGCAGGCGTTTGAAGATGTGGTCGGCAAATGGACGCGCCGTTTCGGTTACAGCCAAATCCGTACGCCTATTTTGGAACAAACAGGCTTGTTTGTGCGTTCAATCGGCGAAGAAACCGACGTGGTCGGTAAAGAAATGTACACTTTTTCCGATTCCAATGATACGCTCAGTTTAAGCCTGCGCCCCGAGGGGACGGCTTCCTGCCTGCGTGCGGTGGTCGAACACAATCTGCTGTACAACAGCCCGCAAAAGCTATGGTATATGGGGCCGATGTTCCGCCGCGAACGGCCGCAGAAAGGCCGTTACCGTCAGTTTCATCAGGTCGGCGTAGAAGCTTTGGGGTTTGACGGCCCCGATGTCGATGCCGAAATGATTGCCATGTGTGCCGATTTGTGGCGTGAACTGGGGATTTCGGACTTCCTGACTTTGGAAATCAACAATCTGGGCAACAAGGAAGAGCGTGCGGCTCACCGCAGTGCGCTGGTTGCCTATCTCCAACAGCATGAAGCCATATTGGATGAAGACAGCAAACGCCGTCTGAAAACCAATCCTTTGCGTGTTTTGGACAGCAAAAATCCCGATTTGCAGGCTGTTTGCAATCAAGCTCCGCGTTTGCTCGATTATTTGGGCGAAGAATCATTGGCGCATTACAACGGATTCAAACGGCTTTTGGATGTTTTGGGCATTGCCTATGTCGAAAATCCCCGTTTGGTTCGCGGTTTGGACTATTACAATCTGACCGTGTTCGAATGGACGACCGACAAACTCGGCGCACAGGCTACCGTTTGCGGTGGCGGCCGTTATAACGGGCTGATAGGTGAGCTGGGCGGCAAAGATGCGCCTGCAATTGGCTTTGCCATGGGAATCGAACGCCTATTGCTTCTGGTGCACGAATACGGCCGTCTGAAAACCGATGCCGCGCCCGATATATATGTCATGCAACAGGAAGAAGGTTTGGAAGCAGCCATAAACTACGCCTCCCGACTGCGTGCCGCCGGATTCAACGTATTGCAGCACTGCGGCAATCAGAGCTTGAAAAACCAAATGAAAAAGGCCGATGCCAGCGGTGCGCGTTTTGCCCTGATTGTAGGGGGGGACGAAGCGGAAAACGGCACGGCCACCGTGAAAGACCTGCAAGGGCAGTTCGGCCAGCAAACCATTGCCTCGGCCGAACTGACCGCCTTATTAACACAATGGAAGAATACATAAATGGCAGCACACTTGGATGATCAGCAAGAACTTGAGAATTTCAAATATTTTTGGCGCAGCAAGGGGCGTTGGCTGTTCGCGGTTTTATTATTGGCCTCGTTGGTTTATTTGGGCTGGGTGCTTTACCAAGGCCATATAAAGACGAAAAACGAAGAAGCCGCCACCGCCTTGGCAGGATTAGTCGAAAAAGCCAAGGCCAGCCAGGATAAACAGGCATTGCAGGCGGATTTGTCCATCCTCCAGCAAAACTATCCCGAAAGCATCTCTTCCGCGCAGGCAACCATGATGGTGGCTGCCGACCTGTTCGACCAAGGACAGTATGAAGCGGCGGAAAAGCAATTGAATTGGGTATTGCAAAACCAGCAAATCCCCTTTGTCCGTGCACTGGCTATCCAAAGGCTGGCAACTGTGCAGCTGCAGCAGAAGAAATATGACGCAGCCTTGACCACATTGAAAATGCCGGTTGATGCAGCCTTTGAAGCCCTAATTTTGGAAACTCAGGGCGATGTGCTTTATGCGCAAGGTAAAAATAAAGAAGCGCTGGCAGTTTACGAACAAGCACTTGCCAAAACGGTACAAGACGCCCCCGGCCTCCAATTGCTGCAACTGAAGGCAGACGAATTGAGATAGGCTGACATTATTTTGAAACGACAGGAAAATTATTGCCCTCACAGGCAAAAGAAACCGCCTGCTTAAAGCTTTGAGGCCGTCTGAAAAAACGTCAGTCTTTTTTCAGACGGCCTGAAGTTATCCGACTGATTTCAGGCTTTATATTCCTCAGATTAAGAATTGCCGATGATGCGGATAGAACAGTCGGGCGAAGCTTGGAACAACCGTTTTTGATAAAAATCCAAACGGCAGCCTGTCCCCATCACCTCCCGCCGCCGCTTTCGTCCGACGGTAAAAGGAAACAGTATTATGAAACCCACCATCGCACTGGTCGGCCGGCCGAACGTCGGCAAATCCACCTTGTTCAACCGCTTAACCCGCACCAAAGACGCATTGGTGCACGATTTGCCCGGCCTCACGCGCGACCGCCACTACGGTCACGGCCGTTTGGGCAGCAAACCCTATCTGGTTATCGATACCGGCGGTTTCGAGCCTGTCGTGGACAGCGGCATCCTGCACGAAATGGCCAAACAAACCCTGCAGGCCGTAGATGAAGCCGATGCCGTCGTCTTCCTGGTGGATGCGCGTACAGGTTTGACGCCGCAAGACAAAATCATTGCCGACCGCCTGCGCCAAAGTCCGCGTCCGGTGTATTTGGCGGTCAATAAAGGCGAAGGCGGCCGCCACGATGTCCTGGCCGCCGAGTTTTACGAACTGGCGTTGGGTGAACCGCATGTGATTTCCGGTGCACACGGCGACGGTGTGTATCACCTGATTGAGAAAGTGTTGGAACACTTCCCCGATGCCAAAGAAGAAAGCAACGAAGTCAAACATCCCGTTTTTGCCGTTATCGGTAGGCCGAACGTCGGCAAATCCACATTGGTAAACGCCATACTGGGCGAGGAGCGCGTAATTGCTTTCGATATGGCCGGCACAACGCGCGACAGTATCCATATCGATTTTGAACGCGAAGGCAAACCTTTTACCATTATCGACACCGCAGGCGTGCGCCGGCGCGGCAAGGTAGACGAAGCGGTGGAGAAGTTTTCCGTCATCAAAGCCATGCAGGCGGTGGAAGCCGCAAACGTTGCCGTTTTGGTATTGGACGCGCAGCAGGACATCGCCGACCAAGACGCGACCATTGCAGGCTTCGCATTGGAAGCAGGCCGCGCACTCGTCATCGCAGTGAATAAATGGGACGGTATTTCCGAAGAACGGCGCAACGACATTAAGCGCGACATTGCCCGTAAACTCTATTTCCTTGATTTTGCGAAGTTCCACTATATTTCCGCACTGAAAGAGCGCGGGATAGACGGATTGTTTGACAGCATTCAGGCGGCCTATGATGCGGCGTTTATCAAAATGCCGACGCCGAAAATTACCCGAGTTTTGCAATCCGCCATCGAACGCCAGCAGCCTGCGCGTGCGGGTTTGGTCCGGCCTAAAATGCGCTATGCCCACCAAGGCGGTATGAATCCGCCCGTCATCGTCATCCACGGCAATTCCTTGCAGCACATTCCCGACAGCTATACACGCTACCTGACGCAAACCTTCCGCAAGGCTTTTAATTTGCAAGGTACGCCGCTGCGGATTCAATACAATGTCGGTGAGAATCCCTATGAGGAAGAAACCGTCAAACCGAAAAAACAGCCGCCCCGCCGAGTGGCATTAAGTAACCGTATCGCCAAAAGGGAAGAACGGAAAGAAGACAAACAACGGGTGAAAAAACTGAAAAAACGGCCGGTCAGCGTGAAAAAACTGCAAGGCAACGATAAGAAGAAATAAATGGTAGGCCGTCTGAAAAACGTTTTTGTGTAATAAAAACAGTGTTTCAGACGGCCTTTGTTTATTTTTACAAGAAGCCCGAAAATGAAACATAACGAAAAATACCATTTATGGTTAGGCCATTATGATTCCATGGAGGAGTATGACAAATATATCGATATTGATGGCACAACCCAAACTTCGCAATTGGCAATCGATTTAGGGTTTCCATATCGGGATAAAGAGTTGGATGAAGTGTACGGGCTAACCTGCCTTCAGCCTGACTTCAGATACAGCTTCCCCCTTTCCGAGCTGTTTTTCGATATGCCCGTTTTGGAAAAAGACATGGAAAGCATAGGCGATATTTACCGATATTCCGACAAACCGCCCAATACCTATATATTTCTATTTAACGGCCGGCTGCAATTCCAATCGGGCGGCGTATTCGGAAAATATTTCTACATAGGCTTATTTGATGCGGATAAATCGTTTGATGCAGGTTTGCTGTAAGCACTGGAAGTGTATTTGTGCATGGTATGCCATACGATGCTGTCATCCCGTGCTTTTATCAAAATCGCTGAAAACCGCATGGCGGGGTTTCAGCGATTTTTACATGGGATAACTTGAAACCGGGTAATGCGGCTTTTTTTGTCGCACGATTGGTGATTCGGCTTCCAATCATTTCGTGCGGCAGGCCGTCTGTAATCAGCAGCCTTGCGGGGAGGGGGATTGATACCGCATGGCATCAGGCAGATTCAAAGCTTATGTTTCCGCCGGAGCCAGTGCCAATAGGGCATTGCGGCTGCGTTCGAGGAAGGCTTCTTTGGTTTCGCCTTCGCGCAGGCTCAGCGGGGTGCCGACGTGGACTTCGCACAGCAGCGGGATGGGCAGGAATTTGCCTTTGGGCAGCACGCGGTTGATGTTGTCTATCCAGAGGGGGACGAATTCCGTACCGGGTCGGGTGTTGGCGAGGTGGTAAATGCCGGATTTGAAGGGCAGCAGGACGGTGTTGTCGTCGGTGTTGCGCGTGCCTTCGGGGAAGACGATGAGGGACGCGCCTTCGTCCAAGGCCTGTTTCATTTGTTCGGTTATTTCTTGCGGGCGGTCGCTGTGGCGCGGGATGAGGAGGGCGTTGAAGACGTTTTGGATGATGAAGCGGCGGATGCGGCCGGTCAGCCAGTAGTCGGAGCCTGCCACGGGGCGGGTGTGGATGCGCCAGCGGCGCGGCAGGGAAATCCAGACGAGCAGGAAGTCGCCGTGGCTGCCGTGGTTGGCGTAATAGACTTTCTGTTGCGGGCTGAAGTCGAGTTCTATCCTGCTTTTCGGCTTGACTCCGGTAAGGAAGGATACGGAAAGGCAGAGCAGTTGGTCGGTCAGCCAGGCGAGGCTTTTTTTCAGTATGGGCATGGCGTTCGGATGCTTTTCAGACGGCCTCGCGGCGTTGGAGGACGGCGGCGAAGAAACCGTCCGTGCCGTGTGCCGCCGTGTCGAGTTTCAGGTAAGTGCCGGTGTCGGGGCTGATTTTCGGGCTGCCCGGCAGGTCGGCGCAGTTTAGTGCTTCAAAGTCGGGGTGTTCGCGCAGGAAACGTTCGATTTGGCCCTCGTTTTCCTGCGGCAGGATGCTGCAGGTGGCATAAACGAGGCGGCCTTGCGGTTTGACCAGTTCTGCGGCGGCATTGAGGATGCTGTGTTGCTGTTCGGCAAGTTTGGCCAGTGTTTCGGGCGACTGGCGGTATTTGAGGTCGGGATTGCGGCGCAGTGTGCCGAGGCCGGAGCAGGGCGCGTCCACCAAAACGCGGTCGGCTTTGCCTTTCAGACGGCCTAAACGCGGGTCGTGTTCGCTGCCGATGCGTTCGGGGTGGATGTTGGTGAGGCCTGCGCGCGTCATGCGCGGTTTGAGGTTGGCCAGGCGTTTTTCGGCTATATCGAAGGCGTAGATGCGGCCTTTGTTGGCCGTCATGGCACCGACGGCGAGTGTTTTCCCGCCCGCGCCGGCGCAGAAATCGACGATGATTTCGCCGCGCTTCGCGCCGAGCAGCAGGGCGACGAGCTGGCTGCCTTCGTCTTGCACTTCAAGCGTGCCGTCGAGGAAGCGGGGATGTTTGCCGAGGGCGGATTTGTCGTACAGGCGGATGCCCCAAGGTGAGAACGGGGTTGCTTCGGCAGGGAGGCCTTCGGCTTGGAGTTCGGCCAGGATTTTGTCGCGTTTGGCTTTCAGGGCGTTGACGCGCAAATCGAGCGGGGCGGGGCAGGCGGTGCTGCGGCCGAAATTCAGGATGTCTTGGTCGGAAAAGTCGGCGCGCATGGTGTCGATCAACCATTGCGGCAGTTCGGCAGCGGTGTTGAGGCCGTCTGAAAATTCGGTTTTGCGTGTTTTGAGTGCGGCAAGGAAGGTTTTTTCTTCGTCGTCGGCCAAGCCGTCGAGCCGGCTGATGTTGAAGCCGCGTCCGAGGACGAGTGCGGCCAGTGCGGCTTTGCGCGCTTGTGCGGCAGGACGGCGCAGGACGGCGGAGATTTTTTGGTAATGACGGATGGCGGCAAAGGCGGTTTCGGCGATTTCGGCACGGTCTTGGCGGCCGAGTTTGCGCCGGTTGCGGAAGAAGGCGGAAGTAACGGCGTCGGCAGGTTGGCGGAAGGTGAGGAGTTCGGCCAAAAGGTCGGCGGTGTGGGCAAGTTGGGCAGGTGTCATGTCTGGTGGTGTCGCAGGCGGATAAAGCGGCGATTATAAGCCAATTAGTTTAGTGTAAGCGAACCGGCGTGCCGGCTGACCGGATATGCGATGTTTTCAAACGCTTTCTGCCGCGCATTGCGGCGGAAAAGATAATGGATAGGCAGGCAAATAAGGATTTGAATGTTTTGAAAGAAGCATGACTTCGGCTAAAGTGCGGTAAGATTGCCCGAATGTTAGGTGGCATGTTCGGTTTGTTTGAAAACGGCGGCTTGGCGTTTGTCCTGTAGGCCCGATTTTGGGGCAGCCGCTCCGAACTCATGCCGGTTTCAGCCCGATTCGCGATAGAATCCCGTTATCTGCCATTTGTATAAGGAAAATTATGCAGCTCTTCCCCGCCTTGGAGCAACGCTATTCCCAAGAACGCCAGTCCGCAGGCGAAGCGCAGCGTTTGGCGCAGGAAATCGCCTTTGCGCCGATTGTGTTCCAAGTATCCCGCCTGATGGTGAAATTCGGCATTTTGGATTTGCTGAACGACCATTCAGACGGCCTTACTCAAGCCGAAATCGCCGAGAAAGCGCAAATCAGCGGTTACGCCGCGCAAGTGCTGCTTGAAGCCTCGCTCTCCATCGGCACGGTGCATACCCGCGACAACCGCTATTTCATCAGCAAAGCCGGCTGGTTTTTACTGAAAGACAAAATGGCGCGCGTGAACATGGATTTCACGCAGGAAATCTGTTACCAAGGCATGTTTGACTTGGAAAAAACCCTGCAAACGGGCAAACCCGAAGGGCTGAAAGTTTTCGGCAGCTGGCCGACGATTTACGAAGGCTTGTCCTCGCTGCCGAGCGTCGCGCAGGAAAAATGGTTTGCCTTCGACCACTATTATTCCGACAATTCCTTTGCAGAAGCCTTGAAAACCGTGTTCGCCAAACCGGTTAAAAAGCTGCTCGACGTCGGCGGCAACACCGGCCGCTGGGCGGAACAATGCGTCGGCTACAACGCCGAAGTCGAAGTGACCATCATGGATTTGCCGCAACAAATCGCCCTGATGCGCGAAGCGACCAAAGGCAAAACCGGCGCGGAACGCATCCATGCCCACCCCGCCAACCTGCTCGATCCAGAAGCTCCCTTCCCGACAGGTTTCGACGTGATTTGGATGAGCCAGTTTTTAGACTGTTTTACCGAAGAACAAGCCACCGGCATCCTGCGCCGCGCCGCCGCCTCCATGAGCGAACACGCCAGCCTGTACATCATGGAACCCTTCTGGGACAGGCAACGCTACGAAACCGCCTCCTACTGCCTGACCATGATCAGCCTGTATTTCACCGCCATGGCCAACGGCAACAGCAAAATCTTCCATTCCGAAGACCTGATACGCTGCGTTGAAAACGCCGGACTGAAAGTAGCGGAAATTTCGGACCGCATCGGACTCGGGCACAGCATTTTGCGCTGTGTAAAGGCCGTCTGAAAAACGGTATCCCCATGAAAACCCTAGTGTTAATCCCCCACTACAACCACCCCGCCGCCATCGCCCGCGTCGCACAGACCATGCACGGCTTCGGTTTGGACGTATTGATTGTCGACGACGGTTCGCGCGAAGAATGCAAACCCGTATTGCAGGCATTGGTTTCAGACGGCATCCGCGTCCTTTACCGCCCCATCAACGGCGGCAAAGGCGCGGCGGTCAAAACCGGTTTGAAATACGCCGAAGAACACGGTTACAGCCATGTTTTGCAGGTCGATGCCGACGGGCAGCACCATCTGGACGACACGCCCAAACTCTTGGCGGCGGCGGAACAAAACCCCGAAGCCGTCGTCTGCGGCTGGCCGCAATACGGCGGCGACGCGCCCAAAGCGCGGCTGTACGGACGCAAAATTACCGACTTCTGGAACATGCTGCACACTTGGTCGTGCGACATCAAAGACGGTATGTGCGGCTTCCGCCTGTACCCGCTCCCCCCGCGCTTTCTGTCGTCCGCGAAGAAACCGTTGGCGACCGCATGGATTTCGATACGGAAATCCTCATCCGCCTGTACTGGCGCGGCATCAAGCCGGTTTGGATTAAAACGCCCGTGCAATACTCCGCCGACGGCGTGTCCCACTTCAACGCCTTCGCCGACAACGTGCGCATCGGCAAAATGCACACGCGGCTGTTTTTAGGGATGTTGCGGCGGCGTTTGGGCGGGATATTTGGAAAAACGTAATTTAACAATACCTTTATCGAACACAAAAACCATACCGGCGTTTTTTTGTTATCATGACGGCCAATTGAAAAAAAACATAACCATACCGATGAGATTCCCGCGCACCGGCACAAAACACAGCGATCCGCCATACACACACGGGGCAGACTGTCCGTTAGGCCGACAATCCGCCAGTTTGCATTTCAAACCACACCATGAACAGCTACAAACCCACCCACTGGGCGAGCCAAAAAGAACGCGGCACGCCCTTCGTTTTAACCATAGCCACCCTGCTGGTCCGCCACCTGCCGCGTTTCCTGATGGCGCCCTGCACCCAAATAATCGTACTGTATTTCTACCTGACCGCCCCCAGGCAGAGGCGCAACATCGCCCGCTACCACCGCCGCTTAAAGGCCGCCCGCCCCGAAGCGCGCCTGCCCTCCCTCCTGCCCGTATTCCGGCATTTCGTCGCATTTGGCGATTTGGTATGCGACCGCCTGGCCGTGTGGCAGGGCAAAATCCGCTACCAAGACCTGATAGTTGAAGACCCGGACGGCATTTCGGCCGAGGTCGAACGCGGCGGACGCGGGCAGATGCTGGTTTGCTCCCACTTGGGCAACATGGAAGTCTGCCGCGCATTGGCAGAGCACCACAAAGGATTCAAACTCAACGTATTGGTACACGGCAGCCACATAGAAGTATTAAACGGCGCATTGCGAAAACTGGGCATGGACGAAATCAACCTGATACAGGTAACCGACCTGGATGCGGCTGCCATGATCGAACTGCACCGCAAAATCGAAGCGGGCGAATGGATAGCCGTCGCCGCCGACCGCGAACCCCTGCGCGGGGGAAAAACCGTAAAAGTAGACTTTCTCGGCACGGCGGCGGATTTGCCTCAGGGCGCGTGGCTGCTGGCTTCATTACTGAAAGTCAGGGTCAATACCGTCTTCTGCCTGCGCCACAACGGCCGCCATTACCTCAAACTGCGCCGCTTCATCGAACACGCCGACTGGAAGCGCGGCGAAAGGCAGGCGGCGGTGGCTGATGCCGCACAGCGTTTCGCCCGCCTGATGGAGGACGAGTGCGCCCGGCATCCCTTACAATGGTTTAACTTTTTCGATTTTTGGAAAGACGACCGACATGGCTAAACACATCTACTGCCGCCACAGCTTTGAAACCGAAGTGCCGTTTTTCGACGTGGACGCCATGAACATCGTCTGGCACGGCAACTATGTGAAATACCTCGAAACCGCCCGCTGCGCCTTTCTGTCCGCCATCGGCTACGACTACAATGAAATGGCGTTGAAAACGCCGGACTGAAGGTGGCGGAAATTTCGGACCGCATCGGACTTGGGCACAGCATTTTGCGCTGTGTAAAGGCCGTCTGAAAAAACGGTTGGGCCGGTTTCGGTTCGACGATAAACCGTCCGTCCGGCATTTTATAGTCAATTAAAAACAAAATAGTACAATACTCAACTTTGAAGGTCTAACCATG